>ODAK010000137.1_pt1 | contig 79698 bp, 67 predicted proteins | sample 1539591 | NCBI WGS metagenome assembly ODAK01 (sample SAMEA3539303, study PRJEB22396) | soil metagenome | biome: tundra; feature: field; material: soil | place: USA | collected 2010-05 | depth 0.15 m | reverse complement strand
TGCTGTTCGCGATCGTGTTCGGCCTGTCGATGGACTACGAGGTGTTCCTCGTCTCACGCATCCACGAGCGCTGGACGCACACCCGTGAGAACTCGCGTGCCGTGGCCGAGGGCCTTGCGCTGACGGGCCGCGTGGTCACGGCGGCCGCGGCGATCATGGTGTGCGTGTTCCTCTCCTTCATGCTCGGCGAAGACCGTGTCATCAAGGAGTTCGGCCTGAGCCTCGCCAGCGCCGTGTTCCTCGACGCGCTGGTCGTGCGCTGCCTGCTGCTGCCGGCGACGCTGCATCTCGTCGGGGCCACGACCTGGCGGCTCCCCGGCTGGCTGGGGCGCGTGCTCCCGCGCGTGAACATCGAGGGCGCGCTCTCGACCCCGGCCGCCGAGGCCGACGGGCGGGGAACGATCGCCCACGGCGGCCTGCCCTCCTCCCAGCGCCCCGCGACCGAGGGAGTGGAGGTCTGAGCCCAATCCGGTGGGGGGCGGCGGCTGCCCTCCTCTGCGCGTCCGTGCTCCTCGCCTGGGCGCTCCCGGCAGGAGCGCTCGGCGCGGCTCCGCAGCCGTCGGTGGTGCTCGCGTTCGCGCCTTCTGAGGAGTCCGAGCTCGCGCTCGTGCCCGGCGCCTCGGTGGGCATGGCCTCGGCCAGCCAGGGTCGCTATTCGATCGCGCAGCTGGCGCTCGACATCGGACAGGGCGCTCGCATCGCAACATCGGCCTACACCACGGCCGCGACGCCTGCGCTCAGCTTGCGTCGGCTCGCCACGGCCGGGACCATCGAAGGCTGGAGCAAGGCGCTCGCGCGCGCCGATGCAGCCCCGCAGCTGCTGAGTCCGGGGCTGCTCGCCTCTCAGATCCCGGGAGGCGCCGCCTACGTCGGCATCGACGGAGCTGGGAGCCCGGACGCGGCCGTGGCGGCCGACCGCGGCGGGCGCGTGGCCGCGGTCTCGATCGGAGCGCCCGCGGGCGAGCTCGCGCGCGTGGCCGCTCTGCGCACGGTCAAGCAGCTGGTCGTCGTGGATCTGCCGGGTGGCCAACCGGGCAGCGAGGCGCTGCGGACGCTCGGCGCCGAGCGCGCGCCCGGCGAGCTGCTGCTGCTCGTGCAACGCACCGCCGATCCGCATACCGGGGCGCTGCTTTGGACGGCCGCCTCCGGCCTCGCCGGAGGGGGCGAACGGGAGCTCACCTCGCAGAGCACCGATCAGCGCGGTCTGATCGTGTCTGTCGATCTCGCACCCACGATCCTGGCTCACCTCGGGCTGCGCCTCCCCGCCGAGATGCGCGGCAAGCAGATCGCGACCGACGGTGCGCTTCACTCGGCAAGCCTGCGCGCGCTGATGGCACGGCTGCGCGTCGTGGGACCCCGGCGCCTGAGGGCGCTCGCGTGCCTTCTGGGGGCGTGGGCTCTGCTGGCGCTCGCAGCCGCGCCCTGGCCGCGGGCTCGCGCCCGCGCGATGCGAGCGGGAGCGCTCGGCGTGCTGTGGGCGCCCGTCGCGGTCCTGATCACCGCCGCGATGGAGCCCTCAGCGGCGGTGGAGTACATGACGATCGCTTTGGCCTGCCTGGCTCTGGGCGCGCTCACCGACGTACTCGTGCCGTGGCCGCGTGCGATGCTCGCCCCCGCGATCGGCGCCGTGATCGCGCTCACCGGGGACGCATTGGCGCACACACAGCTGCTGATGCGCTCGGTGCTGGGCCCAGACCCGATTCTCGGCGCGCGCTTCTACGGCATCGGCAACGAGCTCAAGTCGGGGCTGGCCGTGCTCGTGCTCGGCGCGGTCGCCGGCGCGCTGTACCCGGCCCGGCGCGGGCGGGGAGCCGCGGCGAGCATGGTGGCCGCCGGGGTCGTGCTGGCCGGCATCGAGGGCTCGGCGCGCATCGGTGCGGGCGTCGGCGGCGTGATCCTCGTCGCGGCCGCATTCGCCGTGGCGGCGGCGATGCTCGCGCCCGGCGCCGTGACCCGCAGGCGTGCGCTGATCGTGCTCGTCAGCCCCGTGCTCGCCCTGGTCGCGCTCGCCGTCCTCGACCTGCTCACCGCCCACGGCGGCGGGCACTACACGGGCAGCGTCCTGCACGCGAGCTCCCCGGGCGAGCTGCGCGACATCATCGTGCGTCGCTACGGCGCCGCGTGGGGCGAGCTGCACAACCACGTGATGCCCGTCGCCACCGCCCTCGCGCTGGCATGCGCGTGGTTCGGGGTGCGCCGGCGCGAGCAGCTGCTCGCGCCCGTCGGCGCAGACCCCGCCTGGCTGGCCGCGCTCGCCGGCGGGCTTGCGGCCGGGGTGGTCGGCGCCCTCGTGGAGGACTCGGGCCCGGTGCTGCTGGTCGTGGCCGTGTTCGCGCTCGGCTGCGTGACGAGCTATCTGTGGGGCCGTCCGCCGCTCAGCCCGCACAGTCGCGACAAGACCCGTGAATCACGATCTCGTGCTCGGAGACCGTCAGCGCCAGCCGCTCGCTGAGACCCGCTATCGCCAGCTCGAGCGCCGGATCGGAGAAGGGCATCACCACGCCGCACTCGTCGCAGACGAGGTGGTGATGGTGCTGCTCGTGCCCGCCCGTGCGCTCGTAGCGCACCATCGCCTGGCCGGTCTCCACGCGCTGCACCAGCCCCAGCCGCTCGAGCTCGTCGAGGATCCGATAGACGCTCGCCCGACTCACACGGCGCGAGGCCGCGTCTCGCAGCGCATCCTCGATCTCGAGCGCCGTCAGGGCGCACTCCTGAACGCCGAGAAGCTCGAGGACCGCCCGCCTGGCGCCGCCGCGCTTGTGCCCGGCCTCCGCCAGGCGCTCCTCGGCGCTGCGCACCCATGCCTCGGCGCTCATGCGAGAAGCACGGATCCGTAGTAGATGGTCGCGGCGATCGCCACCACGGCGCTGCTCGGCGGAAGCGACGGCACGGCGTAGGCGAGGACGAGCCCGCCCCAGACGGACACCAGCGCGAAGGCGCCGGCGAGAGCTATCCCGACCACGGGACTGCGGGCGATCCGATGAGCCGCGGCCGCCGGAGCGGCCAGCAGGCCGAGCAGCAGCAGCGCCCCGACCGCCTGTGTCGCCTCGGCCGCCACCACCCCGAGCAGGACCAGGAAGCCGATCCCGAGCAGGCGCGTGGGCACCCCCCGCGCGCCCGCCACCTCGGGCGTGACCGAGGCGAACAGCAGCGGGCGCGAGATCGCGACCGTCGCGACGGTCACGACCAGTGCGACGCCGGCGGCCAGCCGCGCTTCGCCCGCGCCGAGCCCGAAGATCGACCCGAACAGCGTGTGGGCGGCCTGGATGCCGCTGGCGCCGCCCGAGCTCAGGCCGAAGCGCGTGAGGAAGAACAGCCCGAGCCCGAGGATGAACGTGAAGGCGATTCCGATCGCCGTGTCATCGGCCGCCAGCGCCACGCCGCCACCACGCCCGCTCAGCGTGGCACGTCCGAGCACACCGATGCCGGCGCCCACGATCACCGTGGCGAGCACGAGCCCGAGGCGCTGATCCACGCCGGCGGCGGCCGCCGCCAGCGCACCCGGAAAGGCGACGTGGCTGAGCGCATCGCCGGCGAACACCTGGCCACGCAGGACCACGAACCACCCGCTGACGCCGCAGGCCAGCGCCACGAAGGTCCCCGCCAGCAGGGCGTTGCGCATGAATTCCTGGGAGAGCATCAGGCGATCACGCCATCCACGGGCATCGGATCCGCCGGCCGCGCCCGGCGCACGCCGAGCAGCGCCGCCCCGGCGCGCACCAGCACGTAGCCGGCGAAGGAGATCGTCGCGATGAAGAACCCCGCCGGATAGACCGAGAAGTAGGAGATCCCCAGGCCGAGCCAGGTGACGCCGACGCCGAACAGGAGCGTCAGCGCGAGGCTTGGGATCGGTCGCGCGGTGATCGTCTGGGCGCTCGCCGCCGGCATCAGGAGCAACGCGAAGACGAGCAGCGGACCCGTGATCTGGCTGGTCGCAGCCACCGCCAGCCCGAGGACCGCGAGGAACACCACCGACAGAGCCCGCACGGGCACCCCCCGTGCTCCCGCCACATCCGGGTCCACCGACGCGAACAGCAGTGGGCGGGCCAGCACCACGAGGACGGCGAGGCTCGCCGCGGCGACTGACGCGAGCACCAGCACCTGCCCGTCGGAGATCCCGAGGACGTCGCCGAACAGCAGGCTGTCGAGGTCGCCGAGAACGCCGCCGTAGAGGCTCACGAACAGGAACCCGGCGGCCAGCGCGACCGCCTGGAAGGCGCCGATGCTCGCCGACTCCTCGCTCCAGGTGCGCCGCTCGGAGCCCCCGACGCGGCCGATGATCAGGGCCCCGGCGCCGCAGAACGCGAAGTAGCCCCAGGCCACGGGTAGGCCCGCGAGCGTCGCCGCGCTCGCGCCCGGGAAGGCCATCATCGAGAGCGTGTGCCCGGCGAAGGTCTGGCGGCGCAGGACCATCACCCAGCCGACCGCCGCGGACATCACGGCCACGATCGCGCCGGCCAGCAGGGCATTGACCATGAAGTGGTATTCGACGAGCTCGCCCACATCGCGCAGGACGTTCCAGCCGAGGTGGGGATTGGCCGGGTCAGCCGACATGGGCGTGGCTGTGGTCGTGTCGATCGTGGTGATGAGCCGGAGGCTCGGGCTGGCCGACCACGACCAGGCGCCCGTCCGAGGCCTTGAGCACCTCCACCGGCAGTCCGTAGAGCGCGGTCAGGGTCTCGCTCGTTATCACCTGCTCGACCGGACCCTCGACGGCCCGGCCGCGGGCGAGGTAGACGACGCGGTCGAGGTAGGGCAGCAGCGGGTTGACGTCGTGGGCGACGAGCAGGACCGCGACGCCGGTGCTGCGGCACAGCTCGGCCACGAGCGCCGCAACCGCGGCCTGGTTGGGCAGATCGAGGCTGTCGAGCGGCTCGTCGAGGAGGAACAGCTCGGGCCTGCCGACGAGCGCCTGGGCGATCAGCAGCCGCTGCTGCTCGCCGCCCGAGCACTCGCCGATCGACCGCTCGGCGTATCCGTCTGCGCCGACCATCGCGATCGCTGCCTCGACGCGCTGCGCGGCCGCGCGGCCGCGCGCTGCGCCGCGACCCCAGGGCGCTCTCACGGGCAGCCCCCACCGATCGCCGTCGAGACCCAGCCTGACGATGTCGCGCCCGCGCAGGCGCGTGCCGGCGTCGAAGGCCCGCCGCTGTGGCAGGTAGCCGATCGAGCGACTCGCCTCGCCGGGCGCGCGGCCGAGGACGCTGGCTCTGCCGGCGCTCAGCGCGAGCGTCCCCAGCGCCACCTTCAGGAGCGTCGACTTGCCCGAGCCGTTGGCGCCCAGGAGCGCCACGAACTCTCCGGGGCCGACGCGCATCGAGACATCGCTCCACACGGTCCTCCCCCCCAGGCGCACGGCTGCGCCATCCAGCTCGAGCGCGGGGCCGCTACGGCGCTGGTGCTCGGTGGCGGCCATCCGCCGAAAATATCATAAGACTGAGTCTCGTTCTCACCCGGAACCAGAGAGACCGAGCACGCGACGCAGCCCTTCGAGATCGATTCCCTCGAAGCGAACGACCTTCTCGCGCGCACCCGCCCCGCGCACGATCGACACGCTGCGCACGCCCACCCGCGCACGCTTGGCGAGCAGGCGGCAGAGCGCATCGTTGGCGCGCCCCTCCACCGGCGGCGCGGTGACGCGCACCACGAGGACGCCATCGCGCTCCTGCACGATCTCGTTGGCTCGCGCACGCGGTTGCAGACGCACCGCTATCTCACATCCGGCCATGGGCTCCTGGCGAGGCTAGCCGAGGACCGGCCGGCCTGCCCGTGCCCCCAGACGCCATCATCCACCGCGCACGCCGGGACGCCATCATCTCCCTTCGACCCATAACCCAAGGAGAGCATCCATGCACAAGCTGAAGGTCGACTCGGAGGAGCAGCTCTCACCGACCTACGCCGGCCGGTCCTTCTCCCACGACATTCCCAAGTACCGCCTGCCCGCCGAGGGGATCCCCGCCGACGCGGCCTACCAGCTCGTGCACGACGAGCTGGATCTCGACGGCAATCCCTCGCTCAACCTGGCCTCGTTCGTGACCAGCTGGATGGAGCCCCAGGCGCGGCTGCTCGCGGCGGAGACGCTGGCCAAGAACCTGATCGACCAGGACGAGTACCCGCAGACCGAGGTCGTCCACCAGCGCGTGGTCTCGATGATCGGGCGCCTGTTCCACGCGCCCGCCCACCAGCAGCCGACCGGCACGGCCACGATCGGCTCATCCGAGGCGATCATGCTGGCGATGCTCGCCCACAAGCGCACCTGGCAGCGCCGGCGCGAGCAGGCCGGGCTGCCCACCGACCGCCCCAACATGGTCATGGGCGCAGACGTGCACACCTGCTGGGAGAAGTTCGCTCGCTATTTCGAGGTCGAGGCTCGGGTGGTGCCGATGGAGGAGGGCCGCTACACGATCGCTGCCGAGCAGGTGGAGCCCCTGCTGGACGAGCGCACGATCGCGGTGGCGGGCCTGCTCGGAACGACCTTCACCGGGCAGATGGACGACCTGGGATCGATCGACGCGCTGCTCACCCGCATCGCCTCCGATCCCGGCTGGCGCATCCCCCTGCACATAGACGCGGCCTCGGGAGGCTTCATCGTCCCATTCGCGCGGCCCGAGGAGGAGTGGGACTTTCGCCTGCCCTCGGTGCGCTCGATCAACGTGTCCAACCACAAGTTCGGCCTCGTCTACCCCGGCATGGGCACGGTCATCTTCCGCGACGCCTCCGACCTGCCCGAGGAGCTCGTCTTCCACATCAACTACCTCGGCGGCGACATGCCCAACTACTCGCTCAACTTCTCACGGCCGTCCTCCTCGGTGATCCTGCAGTACTTCGCCTTCCTGCGCCTCGGCCGCGCCGGCTTCGAGCAGATCGTGAACACGGTGCTCGAGAACGCCCGGGCGCTCGCGGGCAAGCTCGGCGCGATCGACGGGCTCGAGCTGCTCACCGACGGCTCAGCCTTCCCGATCGTGGCGCTGCGGGCGAGCGATCCCGAGGCGAGCGACCTGACCCACCTCTCCCACCTGTTGCGCGAGCGCGGATGGATCGTGCCGGCATACACCCTGCCGCCCAACGCCGAGCACATCACGGTGCTGCGGATGGTGATCAAGGAGAACTTCTCACGCGACATGGTGGACATGCTCGCCCACGACATCGGCGCGGCGATGAAGACCCTGGCGCACGGCGCGCCGCAGCTGCATGCGCGCCGGCGCCCTCACTGCTGAAGGAGGGCTATTCGCGGCCGCGTTTGCGTTTGCGGTCCACGAACAGCACGAGCCCGACGACGACCACGACGACGACGAGGATCCCGCCGGCGATGTAGCGGAGTTTGTGTTTGACCGGCGTTTTCTTCACTTCTTTGACTGCTTCGGCGGGCTTCAGGGTCGTGATCGCCACGCCCTTGGCCTGCAGCGCGCTTTGGATCTTCTTCTCTTCGTGGGGCTTGTATTTGGCCAGGACGTAGGAGCCATCCGTGAGCGTCAGGCGCAGCGAGCGGACCCGCTTGTTGATCGTCACCGCCTTGATCTTGCCGGCGGCGAGCTGCTGCTGGTAGGTGGCGAAGCTCTCGGGCGTGTACTTGATGGTGGGCGTTTCGGCGCCGACCGCGAGCGCGGCGGGGACGAGCACCAGGAGGCTGAGACCCGCCAGCAGGATGGCGGCTTTGGTGGTGAGAGACGCTCTTGTCGTTCTTGTCATCGGCGGTACCCTACCGTCGCGAGCGATCGGAGGCGCCGTCGTCGCCAACCCCCTCGCCTGGCGAGGTCTGGCTATTTGCGCGCGGCCCTCACGGCCTTCAGGCGATCGACCTTCGGCAGCACGACCTTGCGCATCCGCACGTTCTCGGGGGTGACCTCGACGGCCTCGTCCTCGCGTACGAACTCGAGCGCCTCGTCGAGCGTGAGCCTGCGGTGGGCGTCCAGGCGCACGAGCACGTCGGAGGTCGAGGAGCGCATGTTTGTCAGGTGCTTCTCCTTGACCGGATTCACGTCCAGATCCTCCGAGCGCGCGTTCTCGCCGATGATCATCCCTTCGTAGACCTCCTCGCCGGGACCCACGAACAGGGAGCCGCGTTCCTGGAGCGTGAACAGCGAGAAGGTCACCGTCTCGCCACGGCGGTCGGCGACGAGCACGCCGCTCGTGCGCGTCAGGATCTCGCCGGCCCACGGCTCCCAGCGGTCGAAGACGTGGTGCATGATCCCGGTGCCGCGCGTCTCGGTGAGGAACTCCGTGCGAAAGCCGATCAGCCCACGGGCCGGGACCAGATAGTCCAGGCGCACCCAGCCGGTGCCGTGGTTGATCATGTGCTCCATCCGCCCTTTGCGGGCGGCGAGCAGCTGGGTCACGGTGCCGACGTGCTCCTCGGGCACGTCGACCGACAGGCGCTCCACCGGCTCGTGACGCTTGCCGTCGATCTCGCGCTCGACCACGTGCGGCTGGCCCACCGTGAGCTCGAAGCCCTCGCGGCGCATCATCTCCACCAGCACCGCCAGCTGCAGCTCGCCGCGGCCCTGGACCTCGTAGGTGTCCGGCCGCGCGGTGTCCTTGACGCGCAGCGAGACGTTTCCGACGAGCTCCTGGTCGAGGCGCGCCTTGATCTGGCGGGCGGTGATCTTGTCGCCGTCTTTGCCGGCCAGCGGCGAGGTGTTGACGCCGATCGTGATCGACATGGCCGGCTCGTCCACCGTGATCACGGGCAGCGGGCGCGGATCTGCGGGGTCGGCCAGTGTCTCGCCGATCGTCACCTCGGCGATCCCCGCGACCGCGATGATCTCCCCGGGCCCCGCCTCTGGCGCATCGACGCGGTCGAGCGCGTCGGTGACGTAGAGCTCGGCCACCTGCGCGCGCTGGACCTGACCGTCGGCGCGACACCAGGCGACCTGCTGACCCTTGCGGATGCTGCCGTTCCACACCCTGCAGATCGCGAGGCGCCCCACATAGGGCGAGGCGTCGAGGTTGGTGACCAGAGCCTGCAGTGGCAGCTCCGGGTCGTACATCGGCGCGGGAATCCGCTCGAGCAGCAGGTCGAGCAGCGGAGCGAGATTGCCCTCGCTGGGGATCCCACCCTCCAGCTCGGCGTCGTAGTGCAGCGAGGCCACCCCGGCCTTGGCGTTGCAGTACACGATCGGGAACTCGATCTGGTGCTCGTCCGCGTCGAGATCCAGGAACAGCTCATAGACCTCGTCGACGATCTCGGCCACGCGGGCGTCGGGCCTGTCGACCTTGTTGACCACGAGGATGACCGGCAGCTTCGCCTCCAGCGCCTTGCGCAGCACGAAGCGCGTCTGGGGCAGGGGCCCCTCGGATGCGTCCACGAGCAGCAGCACGCCGTCGACCATCGTCAGGCCGCGCTCGACCTCGCCCCCGAAGTCGGCGTGGCCGGGGGTGTCGATGATGTTGAGCTTGACGTCGCGGTAGCGCAGCGAGGTGTTCTTGGCGAGGATCGTGATCCCCTTCTCGCGCTCCAGGTCCATCGAGTCCATCACGCGCGTGGCCACGTCCTGGCCGACGCGGAAGGCGCCGGATTGCCACAGCATCGCGTCGACCAGGGTGGTCTTGCCGTGGTCGACGTGCGCCACGATGGCGACGTTGCGGATGTCATCTCTGGGTATGAGCACGCGCGGACAGGCTAGCGGCGCGCGGCCGCGGCCCTGAGGCCGGTGCGCAAACCGAAGCGCGCCATCGCCCTCGGATAGCGCTCGGCGGCGGCGATCGTCTCCTCCAGCGCGGAGGCGAAGCGACGCACCTCCTGCTCCTCGATCGTGAGCGCGGGCAGCGCCTTGATCACGTTCATGTGGTGCCCGGCGACCTGGCAGAGGATGTGATGCTCGTGGAAGAGCGGCACGGTGATCAGCTGCGAGAAGAGCCCCGGCTGGCGGCGCTCGACCGTCTCCCACAGCCGGCGCGCGCCGGCTCCGGCCGGAGGGCCGAACTCGATCGCCCACATCAGCCCGAGCCCGCGCACGTCGCGGACGACCTCGTAGCGCTCGCGCAGCGGCTCGGTCAGCTCCAGCAGCAGCGCTCCCATGCGGGCAGCCCGCTCGACGAGCCCCTCTCGGTCGAGCACCCGCAACGTCGCCAGCGCGGCCGCCGCGGCGAGATCGTTGCCGCCGAAGGTCGAGCCGTGGCGCACGGCGCGCTCCATTCCGTCGAAGACCGCCTCGAAGGATGCGCGTGAGGCGAGGACGGCGCCGATCGGAACGAGGCCGCCCGACAGCGCCTTGGCGACGCAGATCAGGTCGGGCTCGAGCTCCCAGTGCTCGAGCGCGAGAAAGCGCCCGGTGCGCCCGATCCCGGTCTGGACCTCGTCGCAGACGAACAGCGTGCCCGCCTGGCGGCACAGCCGCTGAGCGCCCGGCAGGTACTCGACCGGCGGCAGGTTGACGCCCTTGCCCTGGATCGGCTCGACGACGAAGGCGGCCACGTCGCCGCGGGACAGCTCGCGCTTTAGTGCGTCGAGGTCCCCGAAGGCGACCGGCTCGCATCCGGGCAGCAGCGGACCGAATCCGTCACGGAACTCGGCGTTGCCGTTGATGGACAGCGAGCCGAGCGTGAGCCCGTGGAAGGCGTGCTCGGCGTAGAGAATCCGCGGGCGTCCGGTGGCGGCGCGCGCGATCTTGATGGCGGCCTCGACAGCCTCGGTGCCGGTGTTGGCCGGGATCATCGCCGCGACGCTCCCCGGCGCCCGCGCCAGCAGCTGCTCGGCGAGCACTCCGCTGAGCAGCGTGACCCCCAGCTGGGGCATGTTGCCCGTGCGCGCCGCCATCACCTCCTCGACCGCCGCGATCGCCTCGGGGTGGTTGCGTCCGATCGCGAACACGCCGTATCCGCCGAAGAGGTCGAGGTAGCGCTCGCCGTCGGCGTCGATCAGGTGGGCGCCCTCCCCGCCCTTCCACACCTTGTCGAAGCCGAGCGTGCGCAGGATCCTGCCCATCTGCGGATTCAGGTGGCGATCGTTGAGCTCCATCTCCTCGCCGAGCCTGTGCTCGAGTATCTCGGCGACCGACGGCAGGGACTCTGCAGGCATGCCCGTGAGCCTAGCTCGCAGGCCTGGAAGGAGTCCGGCTATCGCCAGCCGGTGCCATTTGTGCGAACTGCACAGTCTATGAGATGCAGCCTTGTGTCTGCAGCGTCTCAGACGCCTGTCTGAGCAACGCATCCGTCTGAAGCAGGCCTACAGGCCTCAAGCACGGCCCCCGGCCGGCCGAAGCCATGCCTATGAAGGGGGAATCCTGGCTCTGCCCAACCGAGCTGGACCGCAGCCGCGTGGTGGACGCGAACGCCCGCGTGCGCATGATCCGCATGGTCGGCTCGGGCGCCGTGGGCGTGGCGCTGCTGATCTCAGCGCCATGGCTCGGCTGGTGGACGTTGATCCTGTTCGCGCTTGCCGTCCTGAACTTCCTCAACGTCGATCACCGCATGGACAAGAGCGCCCACCCGGAGCGAGTGAGCGTTTGCGCGATCCTCATCACCCTCGTCCTGATCGCAGCCGGAGCCGTCTTGAGCGGCGGCCCGCGGAGCCCAGCGCTGCCGTGGCTCGTGTTGCCGGCGGCGATGGTCGCGGCCCGCTTTCGCCCCCAGGTGGTGATCGCGGGCCTCGTGCTGACGATCGTCGTGATCCTGGTGGCGACGCTCGGGGTCGATCCCACGGCCACGATCGCGCATCCCGTGCCCGTGTTCGCGACCCTCGCCCTGCTGGCGGGGGTGGTCTCGATCGTGTGGGCGCTGCAGGCAGCGGAGCTGCACCACCGCAGCGAGGCGATCCTCGACCCGCTGACAGGTCTGCTCAACCGCCATGCGCTGGCCCCGCGCTTCATCGAGATCTCCCTCCAGGCGCGCCTGACCCACCAGCCGGTGTGCATGCTGCTCTGCGACGTGGACAACTTCAAGACGATCAACGACCGCCACGGCCATGACTGCGGTGATGCTGTCCTGCGGGACGTGGCCTACGCGCTGCGCAAGCACCTGCGCTCGTTCGAGCTCGTGTACAGGCTGGGCGGCGAGGAGTTCCTGGTGGTGCTACCCGGCATCGACGCCGCGGCCGGGAGCGAGGTCGCCGAGCGACTGCGCGCGGCCGTCGAGCAGGTGCAGCCGATGGGCTGTGCCGTGACGATCTCGCTCGGCCTGAGCGCCGGCTGCGGCGAGCAGGTCGACTACGACGTGATGTTCAAGGCGGCCGATCGCGCCCTCTACGAAGCCAAGGCCGCCGGGCGCAACCGCGTCTTCAGCGCGCCCGAGCCGGCTGGCGGTGTCGGCGATGATCTTCAGGGGCGGGCGAGCGAGGTCCTCCCCCCGACGTTGACCGCGCCGACAGTGCTCGCCGGTTGAGGCTTGGAGGCCGTCCGTTTGGGGTGGACGGAGGGGAACCGCTGACACCGAAGCGGTAGAATCCCACCGGGGCCACCCAACCAGAGGGAGGGAGTCGAGATGCCAGGGACAGCCGTCGCAGCTTCGACACCACGCACGACTCCGGCGAGCACCGAGGATCCCCGCGAGCTCTTCCTCCGCTGGCAACGCCACGGCGATCACGCCGCGCGCGAGGCGCTCGTCACACGTTTCATGCCGCTCGCCCGCAGCCTGGCCCGTCGCTACGGGCGCTCGTCTGAGCCGTTCGAGGATCTGCTCCAGGTGGCCTCCCTCGGCCTGCTGAAGGCGATGGACCGCTATGACGTCGAACGCGGTCATCCCTTCCAGTCCTTCGCCGTGCCGACCATCCTCGGCGAGATGCGCCGCTACTTCCGCGACTCCGGCTGGGCGGTGCACGTTCCGCGCGGAGCGCAGGAGCGCGCGCTGAAGGTTCGCGATGCGCAGGAGCGGATCGCCAACGAGAGGGGCCGTGCGCCCACGGCCAATCAGCTCGCCGAGTACCTCGAGCTCGACACCGAGGAGGTCATCGACGCCCTCCAGGCGATCCAGGCCTACGAGACCGTCTCCCTGGACGCTCCCCGGCCGGGCGCCGAGGGTGACGCCGGCGCGGCCTACGTGGATCTGATCGGCGGCGAGGACGAGCGCTACGAGCTGGTGGAGCTCGATGCAACGGTCTCCTCCGTCCTCGGACACCTGCCGCCCCGCGAGCGCCTGATCCTCAAGATGCGCTTCGTCGAGGATCTCACGCAGACGGCGATAGCCGAGCGGATCGGCATCTCCCAGATGCAGGTCTCGCGCCTGCTACGACGGTCGCTCGATCGGCTCCGAGCGCTCACGCATGCGCCTGGAGAGGCGCTGTAACAGCGACCCGTGGGGTCCCGTGGCCGCTTTGCAGAGCCCGCCCCGGGCGGCTCTGATGCGGTTCCGTGAGATCCGGTGCTGGCACGTCAGTGGCCGAGACCCCCAACGTACGCCTGTGCCTGTCCAACAGGGCCGAGAACGTCCTGCTCGTGCGCCAGACGCTGAGCGGCCTGGCCGAGACGATCGGGCTCAGCCCTGTTGAGCTCAACGACGTGAGCACGGCCGTCAGTGAGGCCTGCAACAACGTCGTGTTGCACGCCTACGGCGGTGGCGAAGGTCCGCTCGAAGTCGAGATCCGCGCCTCGAGCCCCGTTCTGGAGGTGGTCGTCCGCGACCGCGGATGTGGCATCCAACCGCGCGATGTGGACCACGAGGAGGTGGCGGGGGGCATCGGGCTGCCGGTGATCAGGGCGCTGACCCAAGAGGTCGAGTTCAACGACCTCGGCGGGGCCGGCACGGAGGTGCGGATGCGCTTCGCGACCGCCCACCCCCGCACCCTCGAGCTCGCTGGGAAGGAGCTCTCTCCCGGCGCCGCCACGCGACGCGACCCCCCCACGGCTCACGGCACGCTCGCCTTCACGGTCGGACCGCCGGCGCTGGCGCGAGCCGTCCTGCCGCGCGTGCTGAGCGCGCTCGCCGCCCGTGCCCACTTCTCGACGGATCGCATCTCCGACACACAGCTGCTCGCCGATGCGCTCCTCGCCCACGCCGAGGGCTCGTTGGACGCGAGCTGCCTCAGCGTCGATGTCGAGCTCGAGCCACGCAGCCTCGAGCTGCGCATCGGGCCGCTGCGCGCAGGCCGCTCCGAGGCGGTGCTCGAGGAGGCCACGCTCGACGGTCTCGGCTCGGTGCTCGAGCGCCTGAGCGACGGTCACGAGATATCCCGCGAGGGCGCCTCGGAGACGCTCGGCCTGCGTCTCGCCGAACACCGCTAGGCACCCCCGCGGCGAAGCGTGTCGGCAGGCCAGCGTCTGGGCAGAGGTGCCGACGGGCCGTCGTGTCAGCCACCCCATTGGGCGACGGCCACGGGGGGCTCGTGACCGCCGCCCGCAGGGCGACTGACTGGCAGGAGTCAATTGCCCGATCCCGCCGTCGCTAAACACCGGTGAGGGTTTCCGAACAGCGGGGACGGGGAAAGGATGTCGATGTGACCGCTGGCACAAACGACGGCGTGCCGACCGGGACGATCGAGACCGACATTTCCGCACGTCTGGACAGCGGAGGCCTGGCGCCGTCGCGCCGTGGGGTCGTCAAACGGAAAGAGGGTACGGGCGCTGGTGACGCTGGTAACGTGATCGCGGCCGCGACTCAGCGGCCCGATTCCACACGGCTCCTGAGGTGGGATGTGTACGCAGACGCCTTTCGTCATGAGTTGCTCGAGTACGCCGACGGCCCCGCGGGCTTCGTGCGGCGTACGCTTCCCTACATCTCACGCTCGATCGCTGCCCATGAGCCGATCCTGGTGGCGGTGGGCGCCGAGAAGGTCTCGCTGCTGAAGGAAGCGCTCGGCAGGGACGCCGCGAGGGTGGGGTTCGCGGATATGAGCACGCTCGGGCGCAACCCCGGCCGAATCATCTCGGCTTGGCGCGAGTTCTTGCGCCAGCATGCGAGCGGCGCCGCGAGCGCACTGGGAATCGGCGAACCGATCTGGCCCGGCCGCAGCGCCGCCGAGCTGGCAGAGTGTCACCGTCACGAGGCCCTGCTCAACCTGGCCTTCGACGGTGGAGCACCGTGGCACCTGCTATGTCCCTATGACGTGGACGGCCTGGACGATCAGGTAATCGCAGCAGCACAGCATTCTCACCCGTTCGTGGCCAAGGACGGCGGGAGAGACGGCGAGGCGACTCGCCCCGGCCCGGCGATGCCTCCGGGACCGCTCGAGGGCGTGCTGGAGCCGCCACGCTCATCGGTACGGGAACTGACCTTCACGGCTGACGATCTCGGCTTCTTGAGACGCTTCCTGTCGGAGTGGTCAGAGCGTGAGCAACTCCACGCGGAGGCGAACCAGGAGCTCGTGCTGGCGGTCAACGAGCTGGCGACGAACAGCGTCCGTTACGGGGGAGGCCATGGCACCCTGCTGCTGTGGCGCGAGCAGGATCAGCTCGTCTGCGAGGTGCGGGACGCCGGCCACATCCAGGACCCGCTCATCGGACGCAGCCGCCCGGCGCCTCAGCAGCACACCGGCCGCGGACTATGGCTGGTTCACGAGCTGTGTGATCTTGTGCAGATCCGATCATCGGCGAGCGGCACCGTGATCAGGGTGCACAAGCGCTGCTCGAGCGACTAGCCGAGCTGCGTATGAACTACGCACAACCGGCTAGAATCGAGCCGTAATGGGGGCTCGGGATCACCTTCAGATCGAGGTCTCACACGAGGAGGACCGGGTCGTGCTGGCCCTTGACGGCGAACTCGACATGGCCAGCGCTGACCTGCTGGAGCGAGCGGTCGATGATCCGGAGATCGCGACCAAGCCAACGGTCGTGCTCGACCTCCAGCACCTCGAGTTCATCGACTCGACCGGCCTGCGGATCATCCTCTCGGCGCGCAAGCGCTGCAGTGAGCGCGGGCAGGAGCTGGCGGTCACGCGCGGCTCCCAGCAGGTCGAGCGCCTGTTGAGCGTGACGGGCATGGCCGCTTACCTACGCACCGTCACCGCGCCCGGCGAGCTGACCGCCTAGCGCCCGCGGCGCGCTCGCGCCGCAGTCCTCTACAGGGCCGCCAGTCGACGCTGCAGGAAGCGCCGCTCGGGCTCGGAGCGAACGAGCTCCAGGGCGCGCGCGTATGCGATGCGCGCCTCATCCGAGCGCCCGAGGCGACGCAGGAAATCCGCACGCGTGGCGTGCAGGTAGTGATAGTCCTCCAGCTCCAGACGCTCGATCGCCGCCAGCCCCGCCTCGGGCCCCTCTGCTTCGGCACGTGCCACCGCTCCGTTGAGCGCCACCACCGGCGAGCCGGTCATCCGCAGGAGCTCGGCATAGAGGCTCGCGATCTGCGGCCAGTCGCTGCTGTCCTCGGCATGCAGCGAGGCGATCGCGGCCTGGAGCACGTACGGCCCCTCGCCGCGCAGCGCGAGCGCGCGCTCGAGCGCCTCGTTGCCCGCTCGGATCTGGGCGCGATCCCACAGCGAACGATCCTGATCGGCCAGCAGCACGAGCTCGCCGTCGCGCAGGCGCGCCGCGCGACGCGAGTCGTGCAGCAGCATCAGCGCCAGCAGCCCGAACACCTCGGGCTCGTCCGGCATCAGCTCGGCGAGCGAGACGCCGAGACGAATGGCCTGCGCGCCGAGGAGCTCCCTCCGGCCGTCATAGCCCTCGTTGAAGATCAGGTAGACGACCGCCAGGACCGCCGTGAGGCGGTCGGGGAGCAGGTGGGCCGGTGGGATCCTGAAGGGGATCCCAGCGCGCCTTATCTTGCGCTTGGCCCGGACGAGCCGTTGTGCCATCGTCGGCTCGGGAACGAGGAAGGCGCGAGCGATCTCACTCGTCTGAAGACCCCCGAGCGCACGCAGCGTGAGCGCCACCTGGGCATCGAGCGAGAGCGCTGGGTGGCAGCACGTGAAGATCAGCTCGAGCCGTTCGTCGCGGAAGGTGTCCTGGGCGATCTCGTCCTCCACGGCCTCTGCCACCTCCAGGAGCTTGGTCTTGACCGCGAGCGTGCGTCTGCGGCGAATGTGATCGACCGCGCGGTTGCGCGCAGTCGCCACCAGCCACGCGCCTGGATTGGCCGGCGCCCCTTCGCGCGGCCAGCGCTCAGCGGCGATCGCGAAGGCCTCCTGGGCGGCCTCCTCGGCGAGATCGAAGTCGCCGAGGAAGCCGACCAGCGCAGCGAGCACGCGGCCCCACTGCTCGCGGAAGACCTGCTCGATCAGCGTTCCACCAGCGGTCGTACCTCGATCGCCCCGCCCATCCTCGCGGCGGGTATCCGGGCGGCAAGCTCGATCGCCGTGTCGAGATCGTCGGCTTCGAGCAGGTAGTAGCCGCCCAACGCCTCCTTGGTCTCGGGAAAGGGCCCATCGGTGGTGAGGGTGCGCCCATCCTGCACCCGCACCGTCGTCGCCGTCGTGGCGTCCTGCAGCTGCGCGCCACCGGTCACGCCCGGGGTCTGGAAGATGGCTCCGTACTCCGCCATCACCGCGTTCTGTTCATCCTCGGAGAGGCTCTCCCACGAGGAGACGCCATCGCCCGAGTAGATCTGAAGCATGTAGTTCATTGGACCGCTCCTTTTGCAGAGTATGTTCGCCTCTGAGACGAACGAGCGCCGGCAACCACGACATATAATTTGCCATACATATATTGATCTGATTATATGTTGGCATGACGACTGCGTTCGAGGTCGTGGCAGAGCCGGCCCGGCGCCAGATCCTCGACCTGCTCATCCGCGGGCCGCAAGCGGTCGGCGAGCTCGTGGCCGCGACGGGGATGAGCCAGCCGAACACCTCCAGGCACCTGCGAGTCCTGCGGGAGGCCGGGCTCGTGGAATCCCAGGCCGCGGGCAGGCGGCGCCTGTACGCGCTGCGCGGCGCGGGCTTCGCCGAGCTGGCGCGCTGGCTGACGCCCTATGTGCTGCTGTGGCAGGGCGGCCTCGACGCGCTCGAACGCCACCTCGAGCGAAGCCCCGAGGCCTAGGAGGGGTTGGCGAAACGATTGGCGAAAGCCCTTGATCGCAGCATCGGGGGAGTCTAGCTTCGGCTGATCCCTACCAAAGTGCCCCCGCACCGTTGACGCGGCCGGGGGCGTGACACCAGGAGGTTGATCCTGATGCAAGACAAGCCTACCCCCGAGAACCTGACCCGTAGCGAGCCGTCGCCTTGGGAAGGCGCGGAACTCGCGGCGCTGAATCTGCTCACGGACCCGTGCCACTACCCGACGCTCTGGTCTATGGAGGACATCGGCCGCGAGCTGGAACACCGCGACCCCGAGGCCATTGTCAGGCCGCTCGTCAACGCGGGGCTTCTGTACCGCATGGGCGACGCACTCGTGTTCGCCACCCCTGCAGCGTTCCACCTGACCTCGCTGGTCGGGCACGTCGTCTGACGCCCGGCAGGAGCGCCACGTCGCAGGGCTGGGCGTGGCGCTCATTGCTCGCCCTGTCGGGTAGGCATAGCGGCGAGTTCCTTCTCGACATAGAGCTTGAGTTCGGCCAAGGCCGTGCGCCAACCCTTGTCGAGCTTCGGGAGAACGTAGCCCTGAACTTCGCCTCTCCAGGCATCTACTTGGGCCGTAAGTTCCGCAACAACGTCTTCAGCGAACGGCTTGGGCATTGACATACAACTGAGTTTCGCTTCCGTGATTACTTTGAGTAGTTTCTCGCCATGCTCGATCCTGCGGCCATATTCCTTTTGCTGCTCGACGGCCTGACCGATCACTCTCGCGAGGGGCGCTCCCGGTCCCTCGGGCGGCAGGGGCGGCGGCGCCCACGTAGGGGAGACGGCGGCGGCAAGCGGGGATCCCTTCGTCCGTAGCAGCCGTCGCCATAGGGCTCCCCATGCCCCGAATGCCCAGAGGGCGCCGACGATGCACAAGGCACCGATGACGACAAGGACAGTCGATCCCAGACCGGCTGCTATGAGCGCGCCGCCAGCGATGGTCAGCAACGCGCCCCCCAGGTGACCTCGATGCTCTCGCATGTCGAGAGCCTACGCCCCGACCGTCGCTCGGGAGCGCCCCCCCCCGACTCAAATGCCGGTCTTTCCGTCCGATGCGACCTGTAGTTTTCCTTGTTCTAGAGCCAAAATTGACCCCCGCGAGGTTGGAGCCTCCGGGGGTCTGGATCAAGGAGATAGCGCTCCGTGACCACGACGAAAGTAGCACGGCGATCCGTCGCCGGAAACCTGTCGGACATCCTCGCCTCACCGGAGGTCTCCCGGCTCGTAGATGAGCTTGAGGCGACCCGCGAAACCGGGCGTCCCGGCTACCCGCTCCGAGCGATGGTCGGCATGGCGCTCGCCAAGAGCCTGTACGCGCTGCCGTGCTGGACGCGAGTGGTCGCGCTCGTGCGCGAGCACCCTGCCTTGGTGGCGGTGATCGCCCCCGACGGGAACGTCCCGTCTCAGTGGGCGTGCTACCGCTTCACGGCGAAGCTGCGCGCCCACACGGATCTGCTGGAGGGCTGCATCGCCAGCGTGCTCAAGGAGCTGAAGAAGCGCAACCCCGTCCTCGGATGGGACGTAGCCATCGACGCATCCGACATGCCCGCCTACGCAAACGGCCAGCGGTTCGTGTCGAAGGGCGGACGGGAACGCGAGAAGTACAGCGACCCCGACGCATCGTGGGGACACCGCTCCGCTGTATCCACGCGCAAGGGCGGCGGGTTCTACGGCTACCGCATCCACATGGCCCGTCTGCTCCAAGACAGACCTTCCGCTCGCGTGGCGCGTGGAGACGGGCAAGATGAACGAAACGCCGACCGTCGCACCGCTGTTGGACAAGCTCAAGGGCCTCGGGTTCAACCCCGAGACTTGCGCGCTCGACAAGGGCTATGACAACGCCACAGTCCACGATGCCTGCATGGACCGTGGCGTGCTGCCGGTGATCCCGCTGCGCCAGACGACCGCCGTGAAACGCGGGGAGGACGTTCGGCCCTGGTGCTCGCATGGGCCGCGACGGTTTGCTGGAGCCGACCGCAAGCGCGGTGCTACCAAGTGGCGCTGCGCGACCGGCGAGTGCACGCCCGCATCCGTCTGGATCAAGGCCGACCGCTTGCACCCCCTGATCCCGCACGACACGACGCGCTGGAAGCGCCTCTACCGCCGCCGCGCGTCCGTAGAGCGAGCCTTCGGCCGGTTGAAGAACGAATGGGCGCTCGCGCCGCTGCGCGTCCGCCGGATCGAGCGTGTGCGGCTTCACGCCGACCTCACGATCCTCTCGCAGTTGGCGTGTGCCTTGAGCCAGACGCGGGTCGTGGCGCTGGCGGCGTAGGCTCCCGCTCATGAGCGGGGACCTCGACGCTGTTCGCCTGAAGCTGCGCCGTGCCCAGGAACACGCAGACACTCTGCACTCGGCAATCGACGCATTCTTGTGGCGCGATGCTTACGACGCCACCGTCGAGCTGGACGCTCAGACGAACGAACTCCTGGTCTCCATGATCGTCCGCGAGCGGCCCCCGCCCGAGTGGGGGCCGCTGCTCGGAGACTTCGTCCACAATCTCCGGTCGGCCTTGGATCATCTCGCAATCGCCCTGGTCCTCAGCAACAAGCCCACCGCCAAGATCAATCAGACCGCGTTCCCGATGTTTGCCAAGGACCCCCTTCGATCTAATGCGCCAGCGTCGGACAAGGCGGCCTGGAAAAAACGGATCAGCGGAATGACCGCCCAGCAGGTTGCAGCGATCAACGCTGTGCAGCCGTTCAACAACCCACTCCAGGCCGGGAGGACGGACACGCTCACCGTGCTGAACTCCCTGTCGAACACCGACAAGCACAAGCGATTGATCCCCATCGGGGGCTTTGCCGGGGAAACCGTCACCTTGATCCCTCGCAAGCTGGATGGCTGGCAACTCCACGCAACGACCGGCACCGTCCCCGTGGGGCCGATCCAGCACGGCGCAGTAATAGCGCGTTTCCCCCTCACCCCGATCGAAACGAACCCCGATGTGGATGTGAAGGTAGTGGCGCAGGTGGGCATCGGCATAACCTTGGATGAAGGTGTTCCGCCCGGAACGGCCATCGACCAAGTGCTCCGGGCCAGCTACACGCGCGTGCTCGATATCGTCAACGACTTCGAGGCGAAGTTCTTCGCGTGAGCCCCCGGTGGTCATCGGCCCTCACCGGGCCGATCCGCGTCATGGGGTACGTTCGGCGCAGAGGTGGGGTATCGCTCGTGATCCCCGATGCTCGACCACGCTCTACGAGCGGACTTTCGAGTTTCGCCAAAGCCTCCTAGCTCAAGACGAAGGCGACCTCGTCGACCGCGCACCAGGACCAGTCCTCGCCGGGCTCGATCGAGCTCATGATCGGATGGGAGGCCTCGGCGGCGTGGCGCGAGGCGTGCTTGTTGGGAGAGGAGTTACAGCAGCCGACCTTGCCGCAGGTGCGACAGACGCGCAGGTGCACCCAACGCCCGCCCATCTTCAAGCACTCCTCACAGCCCGGCACGTCCGCACGGGCGGGCACCTCGGGCACCTCCACCTGGTCGAGATGGGAGCACGTCTGAGCGGCGCTCATGGGGAGGATCCTAGAGCGTTCTCGATCGGCAGCCACACATGAAAGACCGTGCTCCCGTGCTCGCTGTCCACGTCGCTCGATGTGCTGGCGGTAGAAGCGCTCACGACGTGACGCCCACTGCGCGGGCCGGCTGCTGCAGAGGTAAAGCTGCATCGACCATCCGTCGAAGTAAGCGCACAACCTACCCAGCAATTGCAATTCCTGCCCGATCAGGCCTGCATAAGAGGTGTAGGGCCGGAGGGACCGTCCAGCATGCCAGCCAGCGACACCCCACAAATCGATCACGCGAGCGACCCCGCCCAACCTCGACGCAGGTTCGCTTGGGCGCCGCTTGCGGCGCTGTGCGTGACGGCGGGAATCGTCGGCTCACTCGTGGCAGCGAACGCGATCGCAGGCCACGACGCCACCAAGGCGCGGCTGCTCTCACGGCAGAGCTCGACGGCGATCGCCTCGGCTTTGACGCTGGCGATCCAGCGCGAGGAAGAGCTGGCGGTCAGCGCGAGCACGTTCTTCGCCCGCGACCCCAAGGCATCGCCCGAAGAATTCGCCGCCTGGGTGAAATGGGCGCGCACCGTGCATCGCTTCCCCGAGCTCGACAACCTCGGCCTGATCGCAGTCGTACGCAAGCCGGAACTCAACGCGCTTCACGTCGGGGGCCTCAGCATCGTCCCCCACAGCAACCACAGCTACTACTGCCTCGCCACCGCCGAACTCGTGAGGAGCCCGGCCGCAACGCCGGCCGCGGCCTTCGATTACTGCGCACGCAGCTCCTCGCTGCTGCTGACTCGCAACTCGGGGCAGAGCACCTTCGCGTCGGTGTCCGTGGACGGTACCCAGACGCTGGCTGGCGAGACCCCGGTTTACAAAGGCAACGTCACACCGATAACGCTCGCCGGACGGACGGCCGCCTCGGTTGGGTGGCTGCGGGTCGTGGTCGTTCCCGCCATCCTGTTGAAGCAGGTCCTGAGCGGATATCCGGGGAGCGCGGTGCACCTGCGCTACCACGCCGGGTCCTCGACGACCCTCACCTTCGCGAGCGGCCCATCGCATCAGGGAGCGCAGAGCACCACCAGCAATCTTCACAACGGGTGGTCGATCAGGAGCTTCGGAGCGCCGGTCGACGGGAGCGTGCTCGCAAATGGCGATGCGCTCGCGACGCTCATCGCCGGCGTGCTCTCGAGCCTCCTGCTCGGCATCCTGATCTTCCTGCTCGGACGCCCCCGCCCCGACTCGCCCACACCGCTCCCCGACGTGCCCCCGCGCGAGGATCTCTATGACCCCCTCACCGGCCTTCCCAACCGCGCGCTCACGATGGACCGGGCAGAGCGCATGGTCGCGCGCGCGGGGCGCCAATCGGGGATGCTCGCGGGCGCGCTGTTCGTCGACATCGACTGGTTCGAGGACATCAACGAGAAGCTCGGGCGGGCGGCCGGCGACCAGCTGCTCAAGATCGTGGCCGAGCGCCTCAACGGCGTGATCAGGGCCGGCGACACCGTCGGGCGCTTCGACGAGGACGAGTTCGTCGTGCTCGTCGAGTCGGCGGCCCGCGGCGTACGACTGGACTCGCTGGCGCGACGGATGATCGAGGCCCTGCACAAGCCCATCGAGATCGACGGCTTCGGACCGAGCTTCGTGGCAACCGCCAGCATCGGCGTCGCCTTCGGCCGCTACGACACGCCCGAGGATCTCCTGCGTGATGCGCGGCTGGCCCTGCTCTCGGCCAAGGCTGCGGGCAAGGACCGCTACACCCTCTTCAACGCCAACATGCGCTCGGTGATCGAGAGCCGCGGAGTGCTGGAAGCCGAACTGAACACGGCCCTGCAGCAGAAGCAGTTCTTCCTGCTGTACGAGCCGATCTTCGACCTCAGGAGCCGGCGGGCGGTCGGGCTCGAGGCGGTCTTGCGCTGGCAGCATCCCAAGCGCGGAGTGCTGGCGCCCGAGGACTTCATCCCGCTCGCGGAGGACACCGAGCTGATCGTGCCGATCGGCCGCTGGGCGCTGGAGGAGGCCTGCAGTCGCGCGGCGGCCTGGAACGTGGCGGGTCACGCTGTGGCGGTGTCGATGAAGGTCTCCCCCAACCAGCTGGGTCGCGAGGGGTTTGCCACGGACGTGCGGCGGGCGCTGCAGCAGTCGGGCATCGACCCCTCGCTGCTGATGCTCGAAATCGCCGAGACGACGGCGATGCACGACCTCGCCGAGACCAGCGAGCGCCTCGAACAGGTCAAGCGGCTCGGCGTGCGCGTGGCGATCGACGACTTCGGCGGCAGCGGATATGCGCGCCACTCCGACCTGCAGCGACTTCCCCTCGACGCCCTCAAGGTGGACCGCGCCTCGCTCGCCAGATCCGAGGACGAGGACTACCGAAGCTGGCTGCTCGAGGCGATCCTCATCGTCGGACGAGAGCTCTCGCTGACCGTGATCACCACAGGGATCGAGACACGGGAGCAGCTCCTCGCCCTGCACGAGATGGGCTGCACGACCGTCCAGGGCCCACTCCTCGGCAAGGCGGCCGACGCCAACGAAGTCGAGCGCCTGCTCACGCCCGAGCTGCTGGCGGAAAACCCCGGCAGCGACACGGACAGCAGGGACACCGCCCGCGCCTGATCAAGTCGCGGGCGGCTCCGGCTTGCGTGCCTTGGCCGCCAGCCGGGCGCGTCCGCGGGCGGCCGTCACGGCCGCGGTGAGCGTGTCGACGTCGTAGGCGCCGTAGTGGCGGCGCCCGTTGATGAAGAACGTCGGAGTGCCCGAGACGCCGCTTTCATCGGCGCTCGCGACGTCCTCGCTGACACGCGGGGCGTACTCACGGCGGCGAAGCTCCTCGACCATGCGATCCGCGTCCAGGCCGAGCTCTGTCGCGTAGTTGGCAAGGTGACTGGGACGCAGATCGCCCTGGTGTCCGAGCAGGGTGTCGTGCATCTCCCAGAAGCGGCCCTGAGTCGCGGCGGCCTCCGAGGCCTCGGCGGCCAGCTGCGCGTTGGGGTGGACGTCGTTTAGCGGAAGGTGGCGCCAGACGTAGCGCAGATCGTCGTCGAAGGACTCCAGCAGCCCGCGAATGACCTGCTCGGCCTGACCGCAGTAGGGACACTCGAAGTCGCCGTACTCCACGAGCGTGACCAGGGCGTCCGCTGGCCCGCGCACATGGTCGCGTTCGGGCTCGACCTCGACGGAGAGGTCGAGGATGTCCTCGGCGGTGCCCGCGATCTGGCGCGCGCGAACGGTGGCGGGCAGGCGTCTCACCACCCGCAGGACGCCCCACCCCAACAGCGGCGCGAGCACCACCGAGCCGAGCGCCCCCAGCTTGGCCTCGTCGAGATGCTCCCCGGTGAAGGCCAGGCTCGCGATCAGCAGCGAGACGGTGAACCCGATCCCCGCGAATGCCCCACCGGCAGCCAGCAGGGGCGGGCTCAGTGGCGAGCGCGGACCGTGCAGGACCGGGCGCGAGGCGATCCAGGAGGCGCCTGCGATCCCCACGGGCTTGCCGACCACGTAGCCCACGAGGATGCCCAGGGTTATCGGTGAGCGGATCGCGTCTTCCAACAGGCGCCCGGTCACGTGGACGCCTGCGTTGGCGAGCGCGAACAGCGGCACGATCACATAGCTGGTCCACGGATGCAGGCTGTACTGCAGACGCTCGTTGGCAGAGATGGCGGACATCACCCCCTGCTGCGCCGAGCGTGCCAGTTCCGGCGTGGGCTGCTCGCGAAACGAGCGCGTAAGGACGGTCGCACGCTCGAGGTCCTCCCGCGACGGTGGGTATGCGCTCGTGGCAAGTCCCACCGCGAGCCCCGAGATCACCGGGTCGATGCCCGACTTGAACATCGCGACCCAGATGCCCACCCCGAGCGCGATCGAGACCGGGCGACGCCATTCGGGCGCGTAGCGGAGCAGCAGCAGAGCGCCGAACAGCACGAGCGCGACCGCCAGGGCCAGGAGCGAGACGTGACGGGTGTAGACGCTCGCGATCACCAGCAGCGCCGAGAGGTCGTCGACGACGGCGAACGTGAGCAGGAAGACGCGCAGCCGGGTGGCCGCACGCGGAGTCAGCAGCGCCAGGGCGCCGAGCGCGAAGGCGGTGTCGGTCGACATGGCCGTGCCCCAGCCGTGAGCGCCGGGACCGCCGGCGTTGAACGCGAGGTAGATCGCGATCGGACAGGTCATGCCCCCGAGCGCAGCGACCATCGGGATCGTCAGCCGGCTGCGCTCGCGCAGCTCACCGAGGTCGAGCTCGCGCTTGGCCTCCAGCCCGACGACGAGGAAGAAGAGCGTCATCAGCCCCTCGTTCACCCAATGGCGCAGATCCGCCGAGATCCCGTCGCCGCCGATCGTGATCGCGAGCTTGGTGCTCCACAGCGAGCCATACGAGTGAGACCAGGGCGAGTTGGCCCACACCAGCGCGAGGACCGTCCCCGCCAACAGCACGCTCGCGCCCCCGGTCTCAGTGCCGAGGAAGTCGCGAACGGGCGCAGCGAGGTTGCGCGCCCATGCGGTCCTGGCGGCGTAGACCGGGGTCTGCTCGTCCATCGTCGCTCGATTATGGCCGCGACGCCCGCCATCCTCCCGGCCGGCCGAGCGACGGTCGCCCTCAGCGTCGCCGTCATGCCGATCGCGTGGCAGCGAGCAGCTCCTCGCGGGAGCTCGCGAGCTCGACGGCGAGCCGATCGCCCGGCGCGCTGGGCGGCCGCCGGCGATCTAGGCGGTTGCGACGCGAGTTGCAGCGAGGATCTGGCGGCCCGTCGATCCCGCCAGGCCTCTGCTGATCTCGTCGGCTGCAACCGGCCGGCCGAAGAGGTACCCCTGGGCCGCATCGCAGCCGTATTCGATCAGGAGCTCCAGGACGGCCTCGTCCTCGACCCCCTCGGCGACGACTTTCAGGCCGAGGTTGTGCGCGAGATCGATCGTCGAGCGCACGATGATCGCGTCATCGCCCACCTCGGCGAGGCCGGTCACGAAGGACCTGTCGATCTTGATCTCATCCACGGGGAGCCGCTGCAGGTAGGCCAGCGACGAATATCCGGTGCCGAAGTCGTCGATCGAGAGCTCCTCGCCCATGTCATGGAGGCGGGCGAGCATGTCGGGGGCCGCAGCTTCGATCAGTCCGCCCTCGGTCAGCTCCAGCGTGAGCTGACCGCTGGTCGTGCCCCACATGTCCGCCAGCTCGGCGATCATGTCCGGCAGGCCGCTGTCGAGGCCGAGGCTGCGCGCGGAGACGTTCACGGCCATCGTCAGATCGATGCCCTGATCGCGCCACGCTCGTTGCTGACGCAGAGCCGTGTTGAGAACCCAGCTCGTTACCGGCGCGATCAGGTCTGTGCGCTCCACCTCGGGCATGAAGCTCGCTGGGAGCAGCAGCCCATGCGTCGGATGCCGCCAGCGAACCAGCGCCTCGACGCCGAAGATCTCACCGCTCGCGAGGTCGATCTTCGGCTGATAGTGGAGCACCAGCTCGTCGCGGGCAACGCACTGGCGCAGATCGAGCAGACGAGCCAGACGGTGCTCGGTCTGGCGCTCCTGCGCAGCGTCGAACACCGCATAGCCGTTGCCGGAGCGCTTGGCCACGTACATCGCCAGATCGGCTCGGTGCAGAAGCTCGACCGTGGTGCTGCCGTGATCGGGGAAGAGCGCGATGCCGATGCTCGGCGAGATACGGACGACCTCCTGCTTGATCGTGAACCCCTGCTCGCACGCCAGCTGGATCTTCCACGCCAACGACGCGGCGGCCGCCAGATCGGTTGCGTCCGCGGGAAGGATCGCGAACTCGTCCCCTCCGAGCCGGGCGACCGTGTCGCCCTCGCGCAGCTCCGCGACGAGGCGCTCGGCGATCTGCTTGAGGAGGATGTCGCCCGCCTCGTGTCCGAGCGTGTCGTTGACCTGCTTGAACCCGTCCAGGTCCATCACCAGCACCGCGTGCGGCTGTTTGCTGCGCTTGGCCGCAGCCAGGGTCCGAGACACGTGGTCGCTGAAGAGGACGCGGTTCGCCAGTCCCGTGAGGCCGTCGTGGAGCGCTTGGTGCTCGAGCGCTTCTGTGTGGGCCTTGCGCTCCGAGATGTCGCGCACGGAGGCCAGGGTGAAGCTTCGATCGCCGTGCCGTATCTCGCTGCGCTCCAGTTCCATCGCGAAGGTCGAGCCATCTTGGCGGCAGCCCATCGTCTCGATCGCTCTTTTCGGCGTGCCCCTCCCGGCCGGACGACCGGTCTGTGGAGTGTCGAGACTGTGCAGCTCGTCACGGTGCTCGGCCGCGATCATGAACCCGAACGGATGCCCCACCGGCTCCTCGGCGTCGTAGCCGAACAGCCGCGACACCGATCGATTGACCGACTCGATGCGCCCGCGCTCGTCGAGGATGAAGATGCCGTCGGCCACGTTGTCGAGCACCGCCTGGGTGAGCACGTCACTGTCAGACAGGGCTGCGTTCAGGACCGTGATCGCCTCGAGCGAGCGCTTCAGCTCCTGGGCCTGCAGAAACAGCTCGACGAAGGCCGAGACCTTGGCCCTCAGCACCTCCGGGAGCACCGGAGTGAAGATGAAGTCGACCGCGCCGATGGCATAGGCGCTGGCCGCCTCCCCATTCTCAGAGCCCATGGCCGTCACGAAGATGATCGGCGTATGTCCCCCCCGGTCCTGCTCGCGACAGAGCTTGGCCGTCTCGAACCCGTTCAGCGTGGGCATCCGCACATCCATGATGATCATCGCGAAGGTCTCCTGCTCGAGGATCCTCAGCGCCTCGCGACCCGAGCCGACCTCGACGACCTCATAGCCCAGCGGCGCGATCATCGCTCGCAGCGCGACGCGCTTGGCCGCATTGTCATCGACCACCAGGATCGCCGGCGCAGGCGTCTCCTCGGGGGCTTCGACGACCGGGCGAGCGACCATCAGTGAGTCGCCTCCGGTGCTTGTCCCACGGACGAGGCGAGCGGAAGCCATTCGCTGAGGACGAGCAGCAGCTGGGCGGTGTCGACGGGCTTGGGCACGTAGGAGGAGGCGCCGGCCTCGATGCAGCGCCGGCGCTCGTCCTGCGACACCTTCGCCGTGAAGGCGATGAGTGGGCGATCGCCGCCCGAGGGCAGCTTGCGCATGGCTCGCATCGTCGCGTAGCCGTCCATTCCCGGCATCATGATGTCGACGAGCACGAGGTCGACGTCGGGGTTCTGCTCGAGCACGGCGATTCCCTGTTCGCCGCTCTCTGCGGAGATCACGTCGAGCTCGAAGCGCTCGAGCAGCGCGCTCAGCGCGAAGATGTTGCGGAAGTCGTCATCCACCACCAGGATCTTCGAGCCCGCGATGGCGGCGGTGCTCGGGTGCTCGAGCGTGGGCAGCACAGCTGAATCTCGAACAGTCGGCGGCTCGGCCGCGGTGTCGCCGTCGTGCGACAGGGCTGCGCCGTCGTGCGACAGCGCAGCGCCATTGTGCGGCGCGGTGCCAGGCCCGAGCGCGGGCGGCGTGGGCGGCAACGTGGAAGGCTCGTGCGAGAGCGACGGTGAATCGAGCTCGATCGCCGCCGTGGAGGCTGGCTTCCATGGCAGATACAGGGTGAACGTGCTGCCCTGGCCGAGCGTGCTGGCGAGGGTGATCTCGCCGCCGAGCAGGCGCACCAGTTCGCGGCTGATCGATAGACCCAGTCCGGTGCCCCCATACTGGCGGGCGGTGCCGCCGTCTGCTTGGGCGAAGGCCTCGAAGATCAGCTGCTGCTTCTCGGGCGTGACGCCGATGCCCGAGTCGCTGACGACGAAGGAGATCACCGAGGCAGCGTGGCGGAGCTTTTCGTTGGCCCGATTCCAACCGGCCTCGGCCAGGCCCACGCGCAAGCTCACCTGGCCCTCCTCGGTGAACTTGAAGGCGTTCGTGAGCAGGTTCTTGAGCACCTGACGCAGTCGGTCGGCATCGGTGGAGATGGTCGGTGGCAGCTCCGGTGCAAGCTCCACCAGGAACGACAGCCCCTGCTGTGAGGCCACGTGCGCGAAGTCACGCTCCACCGCGCCCTGAAGCTCGTCCAGGGACAGCTCTCCGATGCGCAGCGTGACCGTGCCCGACTCGACCTTGGCGAGGTCGAGGATGTCGTCGAGCAGCCGCAGCAGGTCGTTGCCCGAGGAGCGGATGACGCTGGCGTACTCCACCTGCCCCTCCGTGAGGTTCTGCTCGGCGTTGCCCTCCAGCTCTCCGGCCAGGATCAACAGGCTGTTCAGCGGCGTGCGCAGCTCATGGGACATGTTCGAGAAGAACTCCGACTTGTACTTCGATGAGACCGCGAGCTGCTCGGCCTTCTCCTCGACCAGGCGCTTGGCTAGCTCCACCTCCTGGTTCTTGCGCTCGACCTCGCTGTTCTGCTCGGCCAGGCGGCTGGCCTGCCGGCCCAGGTCCTGGTTGGAGCGGCTCAGCTCTTCCTGGCGAGTCTGCAGCTCCTGGGCCTGGGATTGGGACTGCTTGAGCAGGTTCTCGGTCACCGTGTTCGCTTCGATCGTGTTGAGGACCAGCCCGATGCTCTCGGTGAGCTGGTCCAGGAAGACCTGGTGGGTGGGGCTGAAGTGGCTGAACGAGGCCAGCTCGACCACGGCTCGCACCTCGCCCTCGAAGAGGATCGGCAGCACGATGATGTTCAGCGGCGAAGCTTCGCCGAGCCCCGAGTTGATCCTGACGTAGTCCCCCGGCACGTCGGTGAGCAGGATCCGCTCCTTCTCCTGGGCGCACTGTCCCACCAGCCCTTCCCCGAGACGGAAGTGATTGGCAAGGTGCTTGCGCTCCTTGAAGCCGTATCCGGCCTGGTAGAGCAGCACCGGCTCTTCGCTGCCGTCGAGGCTGGCGAGCGTGTAGAAGACGCCGTGCTGGGCCGACACCAGCGGGGCAAGCTCCGAGAGGATCATGCTCGAGACCGTTGCCAGGTCCCTCTGCCCCTGGAGCATTCGCGCGAAGCGCTCGAGGTTGGTCTTCAGCCAGTCCTGCTCGGTGTTCTGGCGCGTCGTCTCCCTGAGGTTGCGGATCATCTCGTTGAGCTTGTCCTTGAGCACCGCGACCTCGCCGCTGGCCTCGACCCCGACCTGACGGGTCAGATCGCCCTCGGTCACGGCCGTGGCCACGTCGGCGATTGCCCGTACCTGGTTGGTGAGGTTGGCGGCGAGCTGGTTGACGTTGTCCGTCAGGTCCTTCCAGACGCCGGCGACCTCGGCCGACTGCGCCTGGCCCCCGAGCTTGCCCTCCACCCCTACCTCACGCGCTACGCGCGTGACCTCCGAGGCAAACCGATTGAGCTGATCGACCATCGCGTTGACGGTGTTCTTCAGCTCGAGGAACTCGCCCTTGACGTCCGCCGAGATCTTCTTGCTCAGATCGCCGTTGGCCACAGCGGTAGTCACCTCGGCGATGTTGCGGACCTGCCCGGTGAGGTTGGTGGCCATCAGGTTGACGTTGTCGGTGAGGTCCTTCCAGACGCCGCCGACCTCGATCGTCACGGCCGCGGCCTGGCCGAGCTTGCCCTCGGTTCCCACCTCGCGGGCCACGCGCGTCACCTCGGAGATGAAGCGGTTGAGCTGGTCGACCATCCCGTTGATGGTGTTCTTCAGCTCGAGCACCTCGCCGTGGACGTCGGCGGTGATCTTCTTGCTCAGATCGCCATCGGCGACCGCGCCGATCACCCGCTGCATCTCGCTGGTCGGGCGTACGAGGTCCTCGATCAGGCTGTTGACCGACTCGATGCTGTCCGCCCATACCCGGTCGGAGCCGCGCAGAGCGACTCGCTGGGAGAGCTTGCCCTCCTTGCCCACCACCCGGCTCACACGCGCCAGCTCGGCGCCCAGCGTCTGGTTGGCGATGATCACGTCGTTGAGCGTGTCGGCGATCTTGCCCGCCATGCCGGTCCATTGGACCGGCATGCGCACGCTGAAGTCGCCGTTCTTGACGTCCGAGAGGACCGTCAGCAGCACCGCCTCGTCGAGCTCTTGGGAGGTCGAGGGCACCAGATGCCTCAGCGGAGCGATCCGCGTAGAAGCCCGCCATGGCGCAGCCGGGCATCAAGGGCGAACGAATCGTCGGAAGCGACGAAATGCCCGGCTGGTTTGGTTATGTCCATTGGAGCCTACGTGAGCATCGACAGCTGCCAGAACAATCTTGAGCACATTTCGATAATTGGGTGCGCATCGCCTAGACGATCGATGCGGCGGGCCGTCGACGCGCGAGCTTCCAGACAGCGAGCGAGAGCGCGACCAGCAGGGCGACGGCGATGGCCAACGCGAGCCACACCCAGGCCGGCATCGCCGGCTTCGCCGGCTGGGCGACGGGCGGCGTGACGTGCTGGAGCCGCGTGGCATTGGCGGCGCTGAACTCGACCGTCTGGTCGATCTTGACGGTCGCGGCGCCCTTGGGATGGATCGCGCCGAGCACTCGATATGCGCCGGTCCTCGGACGACCCTGCCAGGGGATGCGATAGCTCAACGCCCCGCCGGGGAACAGTTGCCCCAGCGTGCTCGAAGAGCTGAAGATGATGCGCCCGGCGCGAAGCACGCTCAGCCCGACCCGCGCACTCTGAATGAGCTCGCTGCCACCGGGGAGCAGTCCGAGCACGAGGCCCGCACCGGCCGGCTGGACGGCGATCGCCAGGGAATGCAACGACAGCTTCCGCGACAGCCTGCCGGGAAGGCGGACGGTCAGGGGCAGAGCCTGGCGATTGATGCGGGAGAACGAGAAACCCTCCCCCTTCGATGGCTTGCGGGCCGAGGCTGCGACGAGGTCCGCCGAATCGATCGCGACGATCCCGTCGTAGTAGGAGACCCCGTGGGCCCCCGCCGGAAGGCTCACAGCGAACGCGACCTGGCGTTCTGCGTGTGGCGCCAGGTGCACGCTCGAGGAGGCGAGATGCAGCCACCGCCCGGCCACAGAGAGGTGGGAGGTCACGTAATCGGCGTTGCCGTTGCTCGCGTTCTGGATGTCGGCGGCCTCGAGCATCACGGTGATCGAATGGCCGGAGACGTTGCGGACGCGCACGGCCCCGTGCAGCACACCACCGGGGACGCCACGGAGGAGCCCGCCGGTCGAGCCTCCAAGCAACGAGATCGCGAAGGACGCGGGCCTCGAGGAGACCGGCGTGGTGGCAGTGGCCGACGCCGACGCCGGCGCTGCCGCGATTGCGGACAGCGCCACCGCCAGCGCCAGCGCAGCGAACACGGCCAGCGCCCCGCCACGAGGATCGAAGAGGCTGATCTTCGGTGCGGGACGCACGGCCATGGCCGATTACGCCGCCGGGGGTGCTGTGGTGAACGTCAGCGTGCTGGTGTACGCGCCGGCACTCGCATTACCGGGGATGACCACAGCCAGGCTTTTGCCGGCCCCGTCCGCAGCGAAGTCCCAGCCACCCTGGCCACTGGCCGCGGGCGCGTTCTCGATCGTGGCGGCCGTGGGGCTCAACGTCTGAGCCGTTGTGGCCACCGGGCCGGCCGCGGCTGGATTGCCGGCCGCGGCGGTTGCGGTCGCAGGGGTGAACGTGACCGACGAGCCGGTACCCGCACCCGCAGCCGAGCCGCCAACGGTCGGTGCGGTCGCAGCGACGGTCACGCTGTAGCCGGCGTTGCTGCCGGTCGCATCCGTCACTTCCCATGCGCCCACTTTGGTTGTAATGGTCTGTGTGACGCCGCTCAGCGTTGCGGCGAACGGCGTGATGGTCGGGGCGGTGTTGGACAGCGCCCCGCCGCTCAGCGTCCCTTCGAGGTTCGATTCAGCTGCCTGTGCCGCGATCGGGAGCACTGCGAACGCCGACAGCACGGCCAGTCCCGCAGCGACTCGCAGGACTCGCAGATTTGAGAACGACATTTGATACCTCCGTCATCTGCGGGCAGGCACCCTTCGACGCTTGTCAACGATGCAGATGAGTCGCATGACTTCCGTCGGCAACCCGGCTGACTCCGATGGAGTCCCGTGGCTTTGCGAACCCGCCTCGCGACGGGGGTGCCTTGTTTCAGATGCCTACCCAGATTGTCTTCGTCCATCGACGCGAGCGGTTGCTACTCGACGAAAGCCGCCCGCCGTAGACTTTCGATGTTGTGAATAGTGGAGGCTGCTGTTTTTGATGTGTCGACGGTGTCCATGTGGATCGTGAGGAATGCCTCGACCACACGGGGGTCGAACTGGCTTCCAGCTCCACGTCGGATCTCCGCGATCGCCCGTGCGGCGGACCATTCGGGCTTGTAGGGCCGGCTGTGGGTGAGCGCGTCGTAGACGTCGGCTATCGCGACCACGCGGCCGACGAGCGGGATCGCCTCCCCGGCGAGCCCCCGCGGGTATCCGGTGCCGTCCCAGCGCTCGTGGTGGCTCACGGCTATGACGGCGGCCATCTGCAGCACCGGTGCGCTGCTTCCGGAGAGCACGCGCGCGCCGAGGGCAGCGTGGGTCTTCATGACGTCGTACTCGCTCGAGCTGAGCTTGCCCCGCTTGAGCAGGATGCGGTCGGGGATCGCGAGCTTGCCGACGTCGTGCAGCGGGGCCGCCTCCTCCAGGAGGCCCACCTGCTCGGCGTCGAGCCCGAGGCGCTCGGCGATGTGGGCGGCGCTCGAGCCGACCCGCCTGGTGTGCTGTGCTGTCTCGTCGTCGTGAAACTCGGCCGCCACAGCCAGTCTCTGAAGCGTCTCGGCGCGCGCGTCGACGAGCTCACGGGTTCGCTCGGCGACCTCCTCTTCCAGCCACTGCGCCGTGTCGGCGAACTGGCTCTCGACCTCATGCTGCGCCCTGAGGTCGTCCGCCGCAGGGTTGCGGCTCCGGTCGACGAACACGCCGAGCAGCACGCCCAGGATCGCGAACGAGACGCCACGGCTCAGGTAGCCGACCGGGGTCACCGTCGCAGGGTGGTAGTGGAGATCCCAGATCGCGATCAGCGCGAAGCTCACGAGCGCGCCCGCGGCTCCACCGCGGAGACCGAACCGAATCGCGAGCATGACAATGGGAATCACATACAGGATCCCCTCGGCGTCACCGACGTTGGCATCGCTCTCGCGGAGCGCGAAGACGCCGAGGAACAGCACGATCGCAATCGCGATCGCCCATGGAACCGCGAGCATCGACAGGTCACGCGGAGGACGAGCAGTCGGAGGATGGAGAGGTGGGCGGCCCACCCTGCTCCATCGTCCGGGTCGGCCTGGGCATGTAGCGCTCAGCTAGCAGTGGACCAATGGGGAAGATCTCGCCGACCTCGCCAGACAGACCGGACCTCGATACGCGAGGGGGCCGTCATCTCGCTCCGACGCTCCTCGACGCCCGATTTGAGGATAATGGCCAGCATGCTCACGGCGGTGGTCGAGACTCGGATGCTCACCGGGGCGCACGGCGGACCGCGATGATCTTCGAGCACGCCACCATCTCGATCGCGTCTGGACGCGAGACAGAGTTCGAGTCCGCGTTCACGGCGGAGGGGCCGCCACTGTTCGACCGCGCGCAGGGCTGTCACGGGGTCGAGCTGCGACGCTGCATAGAGGATCCCGGCCGCTACACCCTGATCGTGCGCTGGGACAGCGTGGAGGCGCACATCGTCGGCTTCCGCGAGTCGCCGCTGTTTGGCCAGTGGCGGGCGCTCGTGAGCGACTACTTCGCCGCGGCGCCCGTCGTAGAGCACTACAGCGTCGTCGGCTGACCCGCCAGCGCTCGTACCGCTGATGTCGAACGCGATCCACACCGAGCGCTTCGGAGCGACATGAGCACGCCGGAAGAGGCAGACGCGATCGGCGGACCCGTGCTGAGCGCCTCTGAGATCGCGGAGATGGCCGAGTTCGCAACCGAGCGACGGGCGCCGGCCGGAGAGCTGCTCTTTCAGGCCGGCGAGGCCTCCTACGACCTGTATGTGGTGCTGGAGGGCGAGGTCGCGGTTGTGCGCTCCGACAGCGAGGAAGAGGTGCCGATCTCCACCTTCGGCGCAGGGAACTTCGTCGGCGAGCTCACGCTGCTGACCGGCCAGCACCGCTTTCTGAGCTGTCGCGTCACACGGACGGCGCGTTTGCTGGTGATCGCCCAGCCCGAGTTCCGCCGGCTCATGAGCCTTCGCCCGGCCCTCGCCGAAACCATCTTCAGCACGCTCCTCGCTCGGCGTGAGCTCCTGCGCAGCGGGCAGGGCGCGCAGGCGATCCGGATCGTCGGCTCGAGGTATTCGCCCGAGGCGATGAGCCTGCGGGCCTTCGCCGAGCATTCGCGCCTGGCCCATACCTGGATCGACCTGGAGGAAGCCGCCGAGGAGGAGTCCCTGCTCTCGAGCCTGGGGCTGGATGCGCACGACGTCCCGGCAGTCATCACCCCGACGGAGATCCTGCGCCACGCCTCCACCGCGACGTTTGCCGAGCACCTCGGCCTGACCTTCCGCCCCACCCCCGGCTACATCTTCGATCTGGTGGTCGTCGGCAGTGGTCCGGCCGGCCTGGCAGCCGCGGTCTACGGCGCATCCGAGGGCCTGCGCACCGTGTCGCTCGACGCCGTCACGATCGGGGGCCAGGCCGGGGCGAGCTCGCGGATCGAGAACTACACCGGATTCCCCAACGGCATCTCCGGCGGAGATCTCACGGCGCGCGCGGCCGTGCAGGCGATGCGCCTCGGCGCTCGGCTGAGCTCGCCATGCGAGGTCGCGGGACTGCGAGCCGAGGCGGGCTTCCACGCCGTGGTGCTCCGCGACGGCAGCGAGATCCCCACGCGAGCGGTCATCATCGCCACAGGGGCGCGGTACCGGCGGCTGCCGGTGGAGGATCTGGAGCGCTTCGAGGGCGCAGGCGTCTACTACGCGGCGACCGATCTCGAGGCGCGGGTGTGCGACGGACGATCGGTGGTGGTGATCGGCGGCGGCAACTCCGCCGGGCAGGCCGCCATCCACCTCGCCCAGCACAACTGCAGCGTCACAATCGCCATCCGCCGCAGCGATCTCACCCAGAGCATGTCGCAGTACCTGATCGAGCGGACCGAGGCCGACCCCAGGATCGAGCTTCTCGGCGGTGTCGAAGTCGCTGGACTCGGCGGCGGCGAGCATCTCGAGGAGGTCACCCTCAGACAGGCCGCCACTGGCGAGCGCAAGACGATCCCCTGCTCCGGGCTGTTCTGCTTCATCGGCGCACGTCCCGCGACCGCCTGGCTCGGAGACTGCGTTGCGCTCGACGAGGACGGCTTCGTCCTCACCGACCGCCAGCTTCAGGGGCCGAGCGCCGCCGCTGGCGCGACGGCCCTTCCGTTCGAGACATCGATGCCGGGCGTGTTCGCCGCCGGCGACGTCCGTCACGGTTCGATGAAGCGCGTTGCCGCCGCCGTGGGCGAGGGATCGAGCGCCGTGCGCTCGGTCCATGAGCGCCTCGCCACGCAGGCCTAGCCGCTGTGCTGAGCGGACTCCGCCCAGCGACCCTCACTGCAGCTCCGGCGCTTCAGCGCACCCGGCCGCGACCTCCGGTCGCACTCCGGCGCCGCAGCCCGCGCCTGCCCACCTCCCCATCCTCGGTGAGTCGCCCTGCAAGGTCCTCGGCCTGCTGTCTGATCTCGGGAATCGCAGTGCTCTCGAGCGACTCGCCGCGCCACGGGGGGCCCAGCGTGAAGCAGCGATCCGACACAGTGCCCTCGAGATCGATCAGCGCGCCCTCGGGACCGGTGGCAAGGCCGAGGCCGAGCTCGTCGAGTCGCACACGGCCGCTGGCGAGCAGGCGTTGCGTCAGGGGATTGCATCCCACGCCGATCTCCCACGACGGTCCGGTCGCGTTGACGACGACGTCGGCGTCGGTCGCACTTCCGTGGCCGAGCTCGACCCGCACCCTCTCCCTCGAGACCTTCGCCGGGCGCGGGTCGCCCAGCGCGAGCACGGCCGCGTCGGCAGTCACGACGCTGCTGTCGGCGAGCGTCACACGCACTCCATGGTGAAACAGCGGCTCGACGACGTTCACCGCCCGAGCCCGGCGCTGCTGGAGTCGCCAGCCATCGCCGAAGCGGACCAGCAGCTGGCGCAGATAGACGCCGTAGAGGCGCCTGGGCAGGTGATCCTCGGGCTCTACACGCATGCCCAGACCGCGGCACCAGTCGAGGAAGTCGCCCGGCTCATCGACCAGGCCGCTCATGGCAGCTGCGGGCACGTTGAGCAGGTGGCTCTCATCCCGTGTCGAGTAGGCGACGCCCGGACCGTGCGGTTTGGGATCGATCAGGGTCACGCGCACGCGGCCACGGCGCAGCAGGTTGACCGCGGTCAGCGTTCCGCTGGCTCCCGCGCCGATGACCGCTATCGAACGCTCCCGCGGGCGCGCCGGCGCCGGCGAGAGCGGACTGCGCCGGCGCTCCCTCGAATGATCCCCTCGCGAGCGCGTGCTCATACCGCACCCGCCATCCGCATGACTGTGCTCGCGAGCTCTATGCGTGGTCCCCTGCGCAAGGACATCTCGACCGGCCTCCCTGGGATATTTCTCATAATGTCGATGCGAAAAGTAACCCACAGTGCCGGCCGAGTCAAGGGCTGGCACGCCGGGGCCACCGGCTGCCGCGTCCGGGAGAAGAGCGCATGGCTTGACAGGGCCGCTAGATTCGTGGCGTGAACTGGCAGTGGCCCGCCGGGGCCGTATGCGGCTTCCTGATCGCGCTCATCACCACCCCGGCCGGTGTGTCGGGCGCCGTGCTGCTGCTGCCCGTCCAGCTGAGCGTCCTGAAAGTGCCCAGCCCAGCGGTGACACCCACCAACCTGCTGTTCAACGTCGTCTCGGTACCAGGAGGCCTGCTGCGCTTCTGGCGCGAACGCCGACTCACCGGCCCCCTCAGCGCCCTGCTGGTCGCCGGCACGCTGCCCGGCGTGATCGCCGGCGCGACCATCCGCGTGGAGCTGCTCGCGGGCGGGCGAGCCTTCATGTTCATCGCAGCGGGGGTGCTGGCGCCGCTGGGGCTGTGGCTCCTGCTCGGGGCGCAGCGGCTTCCCCGTGAGCGACCCGAGCCGACGCGCCGCGCGCGTGGAGCGATCTCCGTGCTGGCCCTGGTGGTCGGAACGGTCGGTGGGATCTATGGAATCGGCGGCGGCTCGCTGCTCGCGCCGGTCCTCCTCGCCGCCGGCTTCTCCGCCTACGAGGTTGCCCCCGCCACCCTGCTGGCGACCTTTCTGACCTCGATCGTCGGCATCGCGACCTATCAGGTCCTCCAGCTCACCCACGGCGGGAGCGTGGCGCCCGAGTGGATCCTCGGCGCCTGGATCGGAGCGGGCGGCTTCCTCGGAAGCTACCTCGGCGCGCGGCTTCAGCGCCACATTCCCGAGGCCTCGTTGCGGCGCCTGCTCGGTCTGATCGCCTGCCTGATCGCGGCCCGCTACACGCAGAGCGCAATCACCAGCTCGCGCCAGGTCCCCGTGCGGGCAACCAGCCACTAGGGCGCCCGGAGCGCCACACCTGAGACCGGGCTAGTGGGCGCTCACGCCACTGGACACGTTGACGATCGACCCGGTGATCCCGCTGCCGCGATCGGAGGCGAGAAAGGCGGCGGTGTCGGCCAGCTGCTGCAGGGTCGGACCCCGGTTGAGCATCGACAGGCCGGCCATCAGCTCGGCGTGAAAGACCCCGGCCGTCCACAGGCCGGCGACGCGGACCCCCCGGAGCCCCACCTCGGCGGCAAGGTAGTGCAGGAAGCACTCGATGGCTGCGTCAGCCGGTCCCGTCCCTCCCATGCTGAACTGCGGCGAGGGCTTGAGCACCGCGCCCGAGCCACTCGTGACCATCAGGATGACGCCCTCGCCCTGTCCGACCATGTGCCGGGCGGCAGCGCGAGCGGTGATGAAGTTCGAGCGCGCGCCCGCGCGGATCGGCTGCAGAAAGTCCTCGACCTCCATCTCCAGCAGAGGCGTTCCCTGGACATCTCCTCGCGAGATCAGGTTGATGGAGATGTCGATGCTTCCGGCCCGATCGACCACCGCCTGCAGATGCGTGTTGACGGCCTGCTCATCGAGCGCGTCGAGCACGGCGCAGTGCGCGCTGCCGCCCTGCGCGGTGATCTCGGAGGCGACAGCGTCGAGGGTCTCGCGGGTCCTGCCTGCAAGAAAGACGGTGGCTCCTTCGCGGGCGAAGACACGGGCCACGCCCGCACCCAGCCCACCGCCGCCGCCGTAGATGATCGCGTTCTTGTGATCCAGGAGTTTGTTCATGCCCGATCAGACCGCTGCGGCACTCGAAACTCATCGCGCCATTCGCGCGCTACGTTGCGGTCCATGACACGTCACCTTTCGGGATCGGAGAGCACATGAAGATCCACACCCTCACGACAGGAGCCGTGCGCGTCAAGCGTGCCTTCCTGTTTCCCAGCGCGAGTCCGCGCCGCCAGCTCGACCTGTTCCTTCCAGGCCCCTGGTCGGATCCGCTGCCGATCCACTGCTGGGCGATCGAGCACGAAGGCCGCCTGCTGCTGATCGACAGCGGCGAGACCGCCGCCGCGAAGAACATCCCGTTCGCGCGCTTCGAGGTGACGCGCGAGCAGGAGCTCCCAGCGGCCCTGGCGGCGGCCGACCTGGCTCTAGAGGACGTCTCCGAGGTCGTGCTCACCCACCACCACGGCGACCACGTGGACGGGCTCATCCACGTGCGCGCGCCGGTCCTGATCAACGAGGTCGAGCAGCGGTTTCTCGACAGCGCCTTCCCGCGGGTCATGCGTCGCATCCTGCGCCAGCCGCTTCCCTCGGGGTTCGCCCCACAGACGTTCGCGCTCGATGGCGGACCCTTCGGCGCCTTTCAGCACAGCCGGCCACTGAGCGAGGACGGGCGCATCCTCGCCGTCGCCACGCCCGGACACACGCCCGGTCACATCTCCGTGATCTGCATCGATGACTCCGGCCGACACGTCATGCTCGCCGGGGACGCAACGGACACGCTCGAGCAGCTGCGTGCGCTGCGCGCCGATGCGGTTGCGCCAGATCCCAAGGAGCACGTGGCGACGCTGGAAGCGATCATGGCTCATTGCGCGCAGCACCCGACTATCTATCTGCCCTCGCACGATCCCCAGTCGCTCACGCGACTCGCGGACGGGGTCACTGTGGGCTGAGGAGCTGCTGGCGACCCCGTGCCGCCTTGGCCTCGTACAGTCGGGCGTCGGCCTCTGCCATGAGCGCGTACACGTCTTGATCGCCGTCCCATTCCGCGATCCCGACCGAGAAGCTCTGACCCTCCGGAGTAACCTCGACGAGGCGACCGATCAGCCTCGTGGCATCGTCGAGGCGGCACCCGGCGAGCACCGCGGCGAACTCATCGCCCCCGTAGCGAGTCAGTAGGTCGAACGGCCGCAGGGCGGAGCTCCACGCTGCCGCGCTCTGCCGCAGGAGCTGGTCGCCTGCGTGGTGACCCGCGGTGTCGTTGAGTGTCTTGAGGCCGTCGAGGTCGAGCATGGCCACGCACAGCGGCCGACGCTCCCGCTTGGCCCGCGCCATCTCGCGCGGGAGCTCCTCTCGCCATGCACGACGATTGGGCAGGCCGGTCAGCTCGTCTGTGTGGGCCATCCGTTCCAGACGACCGAGCAGCTCGACCCGCTCGATCGCGATCGCCGCTTGCGCGGCCAACAGCACGATGGTCGCCCACACGTTCTGCTCTGGCTCTGCGACGGGCGAGCGCCAGTACAGAGCGAGGACGCCAACGGTGAGCTGGTCGCGGGTCACCGGCTGCCACAGCGCGCAGCGCACCGGTCCATGCTTGCCGGGTTCGAGCTCAGAGTCGCCCCCGCCGAGAGCGCAGCTGAAGCTGGGCTCGCCCGTGACGTAGGCGCGCGCCGCGCCCGTGAGCGGATCGCCCAGTGAGAGCCGCTCGGCGTTGGTCTGTGCGCCCGCCATCGCCGTGGACACCAGAACAGCCTCGCTCCCGTTTGGCTCCCAGAGGCGGACGCCATCCGCGCGAGCGACCCGCGCGGCGGTGCGGCAGAGGTCGAGGCGCGTGGCGTCGGCGGTGGGTTGCTGGAAGATCCGGTGCATCGCCTCCACGACGGTGGCCAGGTTCTCGGCGTCGTCTGCCGCCTGCTGACGCTGGGAACGCACGCGACGCACGAGCGCGTCGATGAAGACGCCGGCGATCAACAGCGATGCGATCGTGGTCACCCATCGCGCCTGCGCGACCGGCTCGTGCGTGACGGCAAGGACGACCGCATAGGCGACGCCCACGACCGCCACGTGAACGGTCGCCTGGCGTCGGGTGAAGAACGAGAACCCGAACAGCGCGGCCCATAGGTACCAGATGCCGTAGTAGCTGACGCCCTGTCCGCTGTAGTAGACGGCTCGGGTGATCAGCGCTGTGCCTGCCAGCAGCGCGATGTGGAACGTCCAGGCCGGAAGCCGACGGAAGACGAGCAGCACGATCAGGCCACCGAGATAGGCCAATCCGATGTTGACTGCGAGCGCACCGACGTTGGTGTGTGGCGCGCGAGGCAACAACAGCGAGATCAGCCCGATCGTGGCGCCCGCCAGGTAGAGCCCTCCCAGGCTCCGCGCCATGACGCCCGGCTCTGCAACCGAGAGGCCGGCTCGATCACTGGTCGCATGCTCGCCGAGAGGCATCTTCTGGGTAGGATCGGCACGGTTTGAGCGCGCCTTGAGCGCTGCGCCGCCGCTGGACCTCGGCAGGCGAAGGCCGTCGACCTCCGCGCTAGGAGATCAGGGCCGCGGCAAGCCCGGCCCACTCGTCTCGCGGCACGCCCGCAGGGCCGACCGGCTGCAGGCACACGTGATCTGCTCCAGCGTCGAGATGAGCACGGGCGATCGCTGCGATGTCCTGCGCCGTGCCCTGCGGGACGACCGCGTCGATCAGACGATCGGAGCCGCCGTCGGCGATGTCCTGCTCGGTGAATCCAGACCTGAGCAGGTTGTTGGTGTAGTTGCGCAGACCGAGGTAGAGCGCGGCGTAGTCGCGCGCCTTTGCGCGAGCTCGCTCGGCGTCCGTGTCGATCACGCAGGCCAGCTCGGGGGCGAGCAGCGGGCCCGCGCCGAGGCGCTCGCGGGCAGAGCGCGTGTGCTCGACAGGCGTGAAGTAGGGGATCGCGCCGAGTGAGCGCTCGGCGCTGAGATCGAGCATCTTCGGACCCAGCGCCGCTAGGCAGCGTTCGTCGCGGAGGATCGGCGGATCGGCCGCGTCGAGGCCGTCCAGGAACTCGCGCATCGTGGTCAAAGGCTTGGAGTACACGCTGGTGGCCTCGGGGTGGCCGATCCCCAGCCCGACCAGCAGCCGGCCGGGGAACTCGCTCACGAGCTCCGCGTGTTCGGCGGCGAGCTGCGCCGGCTCGTTCTGCCAGACGTTGACGATGCCCGTGGCGATGGTCAGACGCTCGGTCGCCTCGAGCAAAGGGCGCACCGTGGAGAGGCGGGGCGAGCCGCCGAGCCAGAAGACCGCGTAGCCGAGCTGCTCGACGAGGGCCGCCGCCTCACCGCCCTGCTCGCCCTGCTCGCCCAGCGTGCGCGGCGAGGCCCACACTCCGATGCGGCCTATGCGCATGATGGGCGTGACCGTCATCCGAGCATGGTAGTGGGACGGATGATCTGCCCCGGCAAAGCCGAAGAGCTCCCCGACCCCTCTGCGCGAGGTCGGGGAGCTCCGGTGGCTCGATGGCTCAGTCGCCGGCTACTTTTCTATTTCGCCGGCGTTGCACTCGTACGGCTTCGAGAACGCGCTTCCGGGCACGCACCGCCACATGCTCTGGTTGGTCTCGCTCGGCGCCCCCGAGAACGTCGGGTTGGGGAAGCTCGCCGACAGCATGTACGACGGCCCGAGCTGGCGGACTTTCAACCCCTGTTCGAGGGCGTAGCCGTCATCCAGGAGGTCGGCCTCGCTGTAGGACGTGCCGATGATGTCGACCCCGATCGGGTCGCCGCCCGTGGAGCTGTTCTGCGCGCCATAGCCGGCGGGGACCGTCAGCACCGGATAGCCGGCGCGGTCGGCGATTCCCACCAGCGTGCTCCCGCTCGGAACCACGATCGCTGAGTAGCCACCGCTCTGCAGGACGTTGTCGATCACCGCTCGGCTTTCGGTCTGTCCTTTGGTGAGGTTTCCTTCATAGGTGGCCGTGGTTGTCGGGTTGGTGTATTCGACCGCCGCTGCGGCGAGCAGCCCGTTCTGTCCGAACTTCAGGCCCTCGACGGGATTGGCGTTGTCGTATTCGATGATCTGCTGCAGCGATTTGGCACCGGTGGCACTCGACAGGAACGAGTCGAGGTCGCGGTGGAGCTCGTACGGGATGACGCTCGGCGCCGTCGTGGCCGCGCCGGGTGTCACCACCGTTGTCGTGGCGCCGAGCGCTCCCAGCTCGGCCACCGCCGTGGGGTAGGGCGCGGTCGTGCTCGACACGACCGCGATCTTCTTGCCGCTCAACGCGGTGGGTGAGAGGCCCGCCGTGTAGTCCGGCAGGGGGCTCGGCTGGCCTTTCGTGGCCGGGTCACTGGGGTCGGGCCCGGCGAGCACGTTGAGCCCGGTGGCCACGTCGCTGACCGTCTGGCCGATCGGGCCGGGCGAGTCCTGTGACCTGGCGACCGGCATCACACCCGTGCGACTGACCAACCCAACCGTCGGCTTCAGTGCGACGACGCCGGCGTTGCCCGCGGGCAGGATCATCTGCGCGCTGTCGGTCGAGGTCTCCGTGCCGATCGCCAGCGGCGAGAGGCCCGCGGACACCGCCACGGCCGACCCGGCCGAGGATCCGCCCGGGGTCTTGTTGGTGTCGGACGGAAGCAGCACCTGGCCACCCAGCGAGGAGTAGCCCTGCGGCATGTTCGGGTCGAACACACCACCCAGCTCGGTGACGTTGGTGTCACCGAGGACGATCGCACCCGCGGCCTTCAGCTTGGCCACGATCGTCGAGTCCGCCGCCGGCATGTTGTCCTCGAGCGCGATCGAGCCTGCGCTCGTCGGCAGCCCCGAATCGTCGATCGAGTCGTTGACGAGCACCGGGATGCCGGCGAGGGGTCCTTTGGACCCTCCCTTCGCTCGTGCCTTGTCGCTCGTGGTCGCTTCTGCGATGGCGTCGGGGTTGAGGTCGCGGATCGCCTGGATCGCCGGTCCGTTGGCGTTGGTGAGAGCGATCCGGTAGAGCTCGGCCTTGACCAGGCGTTTCGAGGTGAGCGTTCCCGCCTGCATCATTTCCTCGAGGCCCTGGGTCGAGGTCGTTTCCAGCGAGAACGGCAGGATCGGCTTGGCTGGGCCGAGCACGCTCTTGACCGACTGGTAGTCCGGGTTGCAGTGGCCGCGGCTTGCGAACGGCTCAGCCGGCACCGTGTGAGCGCAGCGGTACATCGCCGGGTCCACCATCGCCGGTGCCTGGTGCAATTTCGTGGACTGTTCGATCACATAGCCCACGCCGAGCAGGTTGAGCTCGTCGTAGGCGCCACCGATGACGTCCACGGCCACGGCGCGCCGCTGCGTGCTGTTGTAACCCATCGGAACCGCAAGCTCGGGCATCCCTGCCTGAGGGACGCTCGGCGCCGAGCCGACTATGGCTTCGACCGGACCGCCGCCTCCGCTCGGTTCATCGATCATCTTTTCGATGGCTTCGTGGTAGATCTTCTTGCGCTGCGGAAGGATCGTGTCGTAGGCCTGCTGGTTGACTCCGCCCGGCGTGTCTTCGGCCGCCGCCTCGGCAGCGTGGTTGGAATTGCCGAACTTCAACGCTTCCTGCGGGTTGGTGTTGTCGACTTCGACCTCCTGCACCAGGCTTTTCACCGGTGCGTTGGGCCCGAGCCGCTTGTAGTAGTCGTCGATCGTGGCGTGTTCCTCGTAGTGGCTTGGGAGGGCGGGCAGGCCGGTCGCGGTCGTGGCTTTGTCTTCCACCATGATCGCGCCCGCAGCCGCGAGGGCCGTCACGGCCTTTTGCACGGCTTCCTGGCTGGCGGTCGGGGTGCAGGTGGTCGCCGGCGGCACCGGGGTGCAGGTGTTGCCGTTGTAGCCGATGCGCTTGCCTTGCACAAAGCTCATCGTAAGAGCCGATGTGTAGTCCGGCAGAGTCGTGAACGGCGCCGGCTGGATGTCACCGTTTTTCATGAATTCGGGACCCATGATGTCGATGTACTCTTGGTTTGCTTCGGGATCCGCGCCGGGGACCTCGGCGATCGACTGCAGCGTTATCGCCGCGTCAGGAACGGATCTCACGATCGGCCCGGCCGTGTCCTGCGACGCGTCGATCGGAGCGATGCCGTAGCCGGGCACCAGCCCCAGAGTCGGTTTCAACCCCACATCGCTCTGCTGCGTGGACGGGCTGATGATCGAGCCCGAAGTTTCCGTGCCGATTGTCAGCGACGCGAACCCGGCCGCCGCCGAAGCCGCGGAACCGGAGGAGGACCCGCTCGGACCCTCGGCCGCGTCGATCGCGCTCAGCACCTGCCCGGTCAGGTTGCTGAAACCGGACGGCTGGCTGCCAAAGCTGTTGGCCCACTCGGACAGGCCTGCCTTGCCGAGGATGATCAGGCCGTGCGCCCGCAGCTCCTTGGCCACGCCCGAGTCACTCGGGGGAAATGATTCGCGCAGCGCCCAGTCTCCCGCCGAGGTGTACATCGGGGTGGCGTCGATGATGTCCTTGAGCAGGATCGGCAGACCCATCGCCGGGCCGAGGTTCTTGTGCTTGGCACGTTCACGGTCGGCTTGTTTGGCTTCCTGAAGCGCGTTCGGGTTGATCTGCGTGACCGCATTGATCCCGGGGCCGGACTTGTTCAGGGCTTCGATGCGCGCGATGTACGCCTTGACGAGCTCCACCGAGCTCACCTGACCTTCCTGCAGCATCTTCTCGGCCTGGGCGCCGGTGAGCGTTTCGAGTTCCAATGTCGATGCGTCTGCGCGTGCCGAGAGGGTGAAGCCGACCAGCACGAGCGCGACGAGCAGCCCGAGGGCAACAAGCCCGGTAGCCGGAAGCCGACGAGGGGAGAGAGCGATCACGTGGATGTCCTTCCATGGAGTCGTTGGGTGTGTCATGGAGTGGGTGGGGCAGACAAAGGCGATGCAAGCTCGACCACCTGCCGGCCGAGCCACGGGACACCAAGACGGTGCCCTCGGGCCATTCCCCCGCATCGGTTTATTGCGCCAGGACATACCTATCGCGGCGCTGTATCCCACCTAAGGGACCAACGGTCCTCGATTTGACAGAACAGCATGGACCGTGTGTCCAAGTGTCTATCGAGGAGTGGTCGGGAGCCGCACACGCGGGCGGATTACCCGGGGAGCCTGCGGCAAACCCCTGATGCTCCACGTGCGCGCGAGAGTACGGTGGCAGGGTGTCCCGTGCCCTCGACGCACAACCTGCGATCGCCGTCAGCGGGTTGCGCAAGTCCTATGGCGAGCACGAGGTGGTTCGCGGGATCGACCTCGAGATCCACCCGGGAGAGGTGTTTGCGTTTCTCGGGCCCAACGGTGCGGGCAAGACGACGACGGTCGAGATCCTCGAGGGCTACCGACCCCGCGACTCGGGAGAGGTGAGCGTGCTCGATCGTGACCCTGCGTCAGCGGATGGCCAGTGGCGCTCACGGATCGGGTTGGTGCTGCAGTCGTGCACGATGCCCGCCGAGCTGACGGTTCGCGAGCTGGTCGAACTGTACGCCGGCTACTACCCCCACCCGCGCTCAGCGGCCGAGACAATCGATCTCGTCGGCTTGGAGGACAAGCGAGACGCCCGCACCAGCCAGCTCTCTGGCGGGCAGCTGCGGCGCCTCGATGTCGCGCTCGCGCTGATCGGAGATCCAGAGCTCGTGTTCCTCGACGAGCCGACCACGGGCTTCGATCCCTCCGCCCGCCATCACGCCTGGGAGGTGATCGCGAATCTTCGCGAGCTGGGCAAGACGATCTTCCTGACGACCCACTACATGGACGAGGCGCAAACGCTCGCCGACCATGTGGCCGTGATCGTCGCCGGACAGATAGTCGCGCAGGGCACCCCTCAGACGCTCGGGGGCCGCGACCGCGAGCTGAGCAACATCTCGTTCACCCTGCCGCCCGGCAGCGCCCTCTCGGAGCTGCCCGACGCTCTGGCGTCGAGCTCGCGCGTGGGCGAGGACGGCCGCGTTCACGTGAGCGTGAACGATCCCGCACGCTCGCTTCACGCGTTGGCCGGGTGGGCGCTCGACCGCGGCGACGAGCTCGGCGACCTGACGGTCGGACGCCCGACGCTCGAGGATGTCTACCTGAGGCTCACCGACGGGCAGGAGCACCAGGAGTGAGTCGCGGGGCCGTGTTCGCACATCAGTTCCGCTCGGACCTCGCCCGCTTCTGGCGCAACCCGCAGTCGCGTTACTTCACGTTGCTGATGCCGATCGTCTTCCTCGTGATCTTCGCGACCATCTTCAAAGGTCACACCGTCGCCGACGGCCGGCGGATCACGATCACGACCTTCTACGTGCCCGGGATCATGGCGCTGGGGATCATCTCTGCCACGTTCGTGAACCTCACACAGACGATCGTCACCCAGCGCGAGAACGGCGAGTTCAAGCGGCTGCGCGGCACACCGTTGCCTGCGAGCATCGTGATCGGCAGCCGCGCGGTCGTCGGCGTGGTCGTCGCCGTCGCGATGTCGGCATTGCTGCTCGTGATCGGCAAGCTCGTCTACGACGTGCGCGTCCCCCAATCGACGATGCTCGGGCTCGTCGTGTCGGTGGTGCTCGGCGCCGCCGCCTTCTCCTGCGTGGCGTTCGCGATCTCCACGCGCATCTCATCGGCTGAAGCCGCGGCGCCCGCGATCAACATCACCGTGCTGCCGCTGTACTTCATCTCCGGCGTGTTCGTGCCCGAAAGCCAGATCCCGAAGCTCCTGCGCAACATCGCCACCGTCTTCCCCATCCGTCACCTCGCCCAGGCGCTGCGGGCAACGATCATCCAAACGCACGGGAGCGGCATCAGGGTCACCGACCTGCTCGTAGTCCTCGCCTGGGGTGTCGCCGGCCTGCTGGTCGCGGCGCGCACGTTCCAGTGGTCGCCGCGCGGGGACTGAGCTGACGTCAGGGCGTATGCGGCTGCAGCGCACTGTGACTCAGGGCGAGCACGATGATCGTGATGTCCCGGGGATCGGCGAGTCGCAGGTGCGTGAGCTCTTCCACGCGACGGAGCCGGTAGTCGAGCGTGTTGGGATGGATGTGAAGCTCGGTGGCGGCCGAACGTCGGTCGGTCTGGGCGGAGACGAACGTGCGCAGCGTCTCCTCCAGGCCCGCACGAAGCCCGGCGGGGGCGCGCAGCGGCGTGACCACGCGCGCGACCAGCGAGTCCGCCGTGTCGGAGCTGCCCGCGAGCAGCATCTCGAGGGCGATGTCATCGGCGGTGAGATGGCCGGTGCGGCCCAGCCGGCGCCCGAGATCGATGACGAGCCGTACGCGCTCGAGCAGCGCGGTGAGCGCTCCCCGCGGCGCCAGCGCATCGACCGCGAGCAACATGCCGGGATGGGCTCGCAGCTCTTGACCCTCGGCCAGCAGGCCGCTGACGCGGTCGCCCTCCGTCAGCGCCAGGATGTTCTGGGTTCGCAGATCTGCCGCCATCTGACCGTGGCGAATGGCCCCCTCGCCGGGGATCGTCAGCGCGAACGGCTGGTAGCGAGCCGCGACCGGAACGCCGACCCGAGACGCCAAGCTCGAGGTGTCGGCAGCCAGGGAGCCCTCGTCCTCGCACAGCGCGAGCAGCAGCGCTCGCAGACGGCGCTCCTCCTCGGAGACCACGTGCTGTCGAGCGTCGAGGTAGGCCTGTGCGACGGTCGCCGAGACGATGTCCACGTAGCGCATCAGCAGCTCCGCGCCGACCAGCAGACCCTCCCGCTCGTCGGGCAGGGCAGCGTCCATCATCATCTTCCAAGCCAGTCGCCCACCGAGGCGGTAGGCGTGCAGCAGATCCTCGAGGGGCATCCCCTCGCCCGCCCGGACCCGCGCCGAATCCCGGAAAGGCTCCAGCTCCGCCTCGGCCGGCTCGCGCCCCGCCAGGGTCGTGCTCCGAAACACCTCGAGGTTGTGCTCGATGATCTCGACGACCTTGCCCTCGATCAGCGGCTCCGGCAGACGGCGGTAGCCGCTGATGCTGCCGCGGAACGCTGCCACCATCCGCTGGGTGAGCTGCTCGAAGTTGAGACTGCGCACGATCTGGTTGAACTTCTCGTGATCGGTCACAGCGATCCTTGCTGTGGCATCAGTGACGGACATCTCCTCAGAGTGTATGTCTCCACCGCTCAAGCCACACCTGGCCCCGGGCACGGAAAGAGCCCTGGAGACCAGGGCTCTTTCCGTGCGTCGCTTTCTGTTGTCCGCCTACGGTCCGGTGAAGCTCCCGGCGTAGCAGGCAGCGTGACCGCATTTGTCGCTCTTCAGGATCGCTCCGTTGAAGAAGTCGGAGACGAGCTGCTGCTCGGCGGGCGCCGCCCGGGGCGCGCCGTGGGGGTCTTCGCCCAAGCGGTTGGGCAGGTTTTCGTGCGGCGGCGGTTCGGTGCCGACGAATTTGCCTGAGCCCACCGGGCTTTCGCGGATCGGGCCGATGTCCCAGTAGTAGGCGGCCGAGCCGGTGTAGGGGTAGCTGCGGATGGCGGGAACGTTCCAGAGCACGTTCGTGCTCGGCCAGCGCCCGCTGTAGAGCACCGGGTGGTGTGCCGAGGCTCCGACCGTTCGAGCCTCCACGTCGGCCTGGTAGTCGCTGACCTGATGGTCGCCGAAGGCGATGTCCATCAGCACCTGGTGGGAGGGCGTGTCGGGCAGCGGGTTGCTCGTCATGCGCTCGGCGTAGCCGTCGGGCTCACCACGGTCCCACAGCATCTGCATCATGTCGAGCACGAGCGGCCGCGTGGTCTGGTTTGGGTAGTAGGGGTAGAACACCTGCGCGAATTCGTCGAAGTCGACCGAACGTGGCAGCAGCACCGAGTAGTTCATCGCGGGCACTCCCAGCGATGCGCGGGTGAAGTCGGGTGAGATCGCGGTCAGCGCCCCGCCCATGATCCCGCCCTGGCTGTTGCCGTTGTAGAACAGGTGGCTCGTGTCGAGCACCGAGGGGCTCGACAGCGTGCCGTCCTGGTGGAAGGCGGCGTTCGTGGTGAACCCGGTCGAGCTGATCAGCGTCCGTCCGAGGAAGAGCTCGTCGAGCAGCCCCTGCTGCAGCCGGTCGGCGACCGCCGGGAAGTTCGAGGCGTTCATCAGCGACCCGACCACGACCGGCACGTCCGATTCGGCCATCCCGATCTCGTCGGTGGCGCACTGGACGATCTTGTGCGCCTCCGAGAGGCTCCGCTGCGGGCTCGATGCCACCTCCGAGGCGCTCCCCAGCAGGCCGTGGCCGTAGAGCGAGGGACGCGCTTCTTCGCCTGCTCCGGTCGTGGCCGAGAGCGGGATGATGCAGTCGAAGTTGGCCGTCCAGGTGCCGTTCTGGATCGGGTTGCCTTCGGTGTCCAGGTGCATCGTGCCGCCCGGCCCGCAGCTCGGGAACAGGAAGCAGGGGACCTGGAAGGTGCCTTTGACCCGGCGTGCGATCTGGCCCGGGTTCGGTTCGTTTTCGACTTTGGTGACGGCGAAGCTCGGTGAGACGCCCTGGGGGATCCCGTCGGCGAGGTTGGTGTCGCCGAGCTGGGCGAAGGCCTGGTTTCGCATCGAGAGCTCGCGGCTCGTGTTGTTGGCGTCGCTCGCGACCGTGAAGTCCCACGCCAGGTAGAGGTTTGAGCGCTCGATCCCGGCTCCTTCGAGGGTCGAGAAGAGTTCTTCGTAGTGGGGCCTGCGGGCGTTGATCTCAGGCTGTTCGGAGGCGACGTCGTCGCGGTAGTAGCGGAAGGCGGCCGGTGCTTCCAGGCGTTCGCCCGCGGCGTTCTTGAGCCGACGCAGCGCCACGATGTAGCGGTGCCCGGAGGTGAAGTTGACTGCGGGGTGTATCTCGAGCACCCGCTTCGACGGTTCTGTGGCGGTCGAGTCGATCTCGGTCCAGATCGGCCAGCGTTCGCCCGTCTGGGCGTCGATCACGACGACCGGGGTGTTCTTGGCCTTGTACTGTCGAAGGTGGTTGATCGGCACGGCCCCTGAGGCGGCCACGTCGGCGGTGGTTTCGAGGCCGGGGACCTTGACGAGGATCGCCGAGCCTGGGCTGAAGCCGTCGGAGGCGTTGTAGGGCGCCGCTTCGACATGTGCGCCGAGGACGTTCGTGGGCGTGCCGGCGCTCTTGAAGGCGATGCGCCGGCCGGTCGCGCTGCTCGGGTCAGCGACCGTGTAGTAGTCGTCGGGGAAGGGCAGCATGCAGGTGGTGCTGCTCGGCTGGGCGATGAAGTCGCAGTTTTCGGCTTCGCTGACGTTGATCGGCGGCAGTGGTTCGCTCGGCGGGCGCTTCGATCTTGCGGGTTCATGCAGTGGCGAAGCCACCGCGGCCCCGCTGAACATCAGGGCCGCGAGCGCCATCACGGCCATCGCGGCGGCCGTCCTCGAACGAATCCTCATCGCCAATCTCCCTCTGACATCGTGTCGACCGGTCAAGACCGTGGCGCCGCAGGCGTCCGTGATCTCGACCCGGCCCTCTCCTGCTGGACAGGCTAGCCGCTGTTGTCAACCCCGTCGATGTGAGCCGCCCCAGGCTTTGCGCGGTTTGTTTGGGCTCGCTCCCAAGATGACGCATGCGGCGGCATCGACCCCGCGCCGGCGTGAGATGGCTCGGAGGCTGATCAGGTCACAGCTCTAGTCGATCTCGACGATCTGGAGTCCGAGCCCCAGTCGGTCGCCCGGGCGCAGCTGGCAGCGGCCAACGAAGCGGCCGTTGACCGTCGTGCCGTTCCTCGATCCGAGATCCTGGACGATCCACCGTCCGTCACGGAAGACGAGCTGCGCGTGGCGGCGGGACACCGTGTCATCGCACAGAGCAACATCACACCCCGAGCCACGTCCGATCAGTACCTCATCGGGCACACCTGACCAGTCGAGCGCGAGCAAGACCGGCGCGTGCTGCGGACGGCCACCGCCGGCGATCGTCGCCATGACACCGCGCGCAGCAGCGACCGCCGTCGCGAACGACGGGCCCTTCAGACGCCGGCTGCGAGGACGAAGCGCGAGGTCGCCGACGAGGCCCCGGGTCTCGATGAGGCGGGGGCCGAACAGCAACCCGAGCCGGTGCGACAGCGTCTGCTCGCTCAGTAGACCTTCCGCAAACGCCGCACCCAGGACTCTGGCCAGCCGCTCTCGTGAGCCACCTGGACCGAGCATCCACCCAGTATCACTCCCGCCCGCCCGGATGTCCACGGCGCCCACGTCGCCATCCGCAACCTCGCTGCGGGAAGGCCCGGATGTGAGGGCCTCGTAGGATCCGCAGGCTTGGGCCAATGAGATCGTGTCGACGGGCCATCCTTGATTGTGGCGACGAGCTGCTCGAGCAGGCCGACGGCATATCCACGCGCGCGATCGACATAGACGCTCCGGCATCGGCGGTCTGGCCCTGGTTGGCACAGATGGGCCCGTCCACCTGGCGAGGGGCCCCTTGACGCCGGCCCCCAGTTGATGGCCGTGGGAGGTTCGACAGCGAAGCTCGCACAGCCGGCCGCCCTGTTCGTGGGCGCCTATGCCCTCGCGGCGCGACCGATCCTGCTGCGCTGGGGCGCGACCGATGGGGAGCTACGGGACTCGTATCCGGGCGCAGATCTGATCCCGGGGGCAAAGCGCGGTGCGACGATGGCAACGACGATTGAGGCGCCGCCCTCACAGGTTTGGCCATGGCTCGTTCAGATGGGCTGTGATCGTGCGGGCTGGTACAGCTGGGACCGTCTCGACAACGCCGGCGCTGCCAGTGCCCGCGAGATCCATCCCGAGTGGCAGCACATCGAGGTGGGGAGCCGCCTCGCCTCGACCCCCAGCGGCAACGCCTACTTCGAGGTGGCTGCCGTCGAACCCGAGCGATTCCTCGCGCTGCGCGCGCGGCTCGACCTCCGCGGCCGTCCGTTCGACGCCTCCGGCCCCCGACCCCGCTGCTACGTCGACTCGCTTTGGGGCTTCCTGCTCAACGAGCTGCCCGGCTAGCGAACCCGCCTCGTGGTCGGCGGCTACGCCGCCTCGCATCCGCGCCCGCTGACCTGGATCGGCGACGTCCTGTTCTGGGAGCCCGCGCACTGGATCATGCAGAGCCGGCAGTTCGCCAACCTCAAGCGACGCACAGAGCACGAGGGTGCCCGGGCCTCATGACTCTGAGAAAGTGCCCTCGCCGGAGCCGGTGGACGGGTGGCGGTGGACGGTCAGCCAGGCGATCACGGTGGCCGCGGCCACGATCGCGAGCGCGATGAAGGGGAAGTAGCTATACGGCGCGGGTTGTCCAGGCCTGCACAGCTCGATGAACGGGACGACGAGTGACAGGGCTCCGAGGACCGGCACGAGGACGTGGCGCAGAGCCGAGAAGGACTCCCGGTGGCGGCGCCAGATGAAGCACGGAAGGGCAAGCGCGGTCAGGAAGTAGACGAACAGGATCACGATCGTGCCCATCGTCGAGCACTCGGCGTACAGGCCAACCGGGTTGGTCGATCCGCTGTCCACGCCGATCAGATGGCTCGCCCACCAGAGGCCGATGATTCCGAGTCCGACACCTGCCATGCCCAGCAGCGCATTCACGGGCGTCTCGCCCGGCGGACGGACGCGACCGAGCCATGCCGGCAGGAGCCCCGAGCGGCCGCCGTCGAAGAGCATCCGCGCTTGGGAGTTCGCGCCGGCGACGAGGGTGGCGAGCACCGAGACGATCCCGGCGATCCAGGCCAGGACGGCAGGTCCACCGAGATAGTGGTCGGCGACCGTCAGGAACGGAACCGATGAGCGACCGATCGAGGAGACGTTGTAATCGAAGCCGGTGACGGTGGCATAGGCGAAGAAGACGAAGAGGGCAGCGGCGATCGCGACCGATATGTAGAGGGCGCGCGGGACGGTGCGCCTCGGATCGCGGGACTCCTCGGCGAGCGCTGGGCCATTCTCCCAGCCGATGAACATGTAGAGAGCAAGTGGGAAACCCGCGGACAGGCCGGCCAGCCCGCCGCTGAGGTGGGCCCAGGCGAACGGCGCGCTCGAGAGGTGGGCACGCCGGTCGACCATGATGACGACGCAGACCACAACCATGATCCCCACCTGGGCGAGGACGGCGAGGCCCACCGCTGTGGTCGAAAGCCTGACGCCGCGCACCGTCAGCCAGATTGCGCCGACGGTAAGCGCGAGGGTGAGCGGCTCCCAGGGCAGGTGCCATGACGTGTAATGGGCGAGTGTCATCGCCATCATGCCGCCCGACATGGTGAAGACACCTGCCATCGCCACCGTGTATCCCACCGCGACCAGCAGGGATACGACGACGCCGGCCTTCGCTCCGAGCGAGGTCTCGACGTAGGTGATGAAGCTTCCGGCCGAGGGCTCGGCCCTGGTGAACTCGGCCACGACGAACGCGAGCAGGACGACGGCCACAGCTGCGGCGAGGATCGTCAAGGGCGCGGCGACGCCGGCTGTGACTGCGATCACACCGAAGGCGAAATAGAAGTCGATCCCTGGCCCGATGTTGGCGACCGTCGAGGCCGTCACATCCAAGGTGTCGAGCTGGCCGCTGCTCACGTGGCCCGCTGCGATGGTGGCACCTCGAGGGACATGCGCGAACAGTATGCCTCCGCTCGCACCCCCGCGAGGCCGGTGACGCAAGAGAAGATGAAAGGACTCTACTCGAATCGATAGCCGCGCCTTAGGCAGATGCTCGACAGTGGTGGCCATACAACCTGTCACCAACGAGGAGATCGGCATGATTTCGAGAAAGAGCCTTACAGCAGCGGCGCTCGCAACGGCCATCAGCGTTGGCAGCATCGCAGCACCCACGATGGCAGCGACCTCGACGCACTGGACGTCCACCCAGTGCAAGACGTGGGAGAAGTCGTTTGTGAAACGCAACCCGAATGCCACAAGTAAGCGCAAGGGTGAAGCCAACAAGGTGTTGAAAAGTCGCGCTTGCTCGGTGCGGGTCAAATAGGACGCAGCAATCAGCGAGTATCAGCAGCCTGCACTACAGGCTGTGAAATTGCCGGCGGTGAGAGCGCTCACCGCCGGCTGGCTGGGGGAGCTCGACACGATGAGGACTCCTCCCGCCATCAAGCCCCCGGCTCCCCAGGCGCCCTCGAGGAACTGGAGCAGCTCACGCTTCTCCGCGGCAGTCGAAGCGGCCTACCTGCTGGAGGTGGCCAGCCGATGAGCGCCGTGGCGCTATCCCCACGGCCTGGCTATGTGCGTTCGCCGGCTCAAGCGGCCTGAGCGCTGCTTGGCGGCAGTTCGTGCCTGCTCCTTCAAGAGGGGAGTGTGGCCTCCCAGGCCGCGACCGCCGCGAGCTCGGCCGTCGGCCGCTCCTCCTCCACCTGAACAGCTCCTGCGAACACCCGGCCGCTCGCACCGTCGATGCTGATCTCATCGCCTTCGGCGAGCTCGCGCCCGCCGATGCTGACCAGCCGCCGCTCGAGGTCGATGTCCACGTCGTCTGCACCCACGACGCATGGCCTACCGAGCTCGCGCGCGACCACGGCGGCATGCGAAGTGCGCCCGCCGGTGCCCGTGAGCAGTCCCGCCGCCACGATCATCCCGGCCAGGTCCTCGGTGCTGGTATCGCGACGTATCAGGACGGACTTGCGGCCTTCCTGGGCGAGGCGCTCGGCGGCCTCCACGTCAAGCGCGATCGGACCGCACGCGACTCCAGAGCTGACGGGCTGCGCGCGGCAGAGCTCGTCGGCTCCGCCGTTCTCGCGCACGTAGGTGCGCCGTATGCCCTGAAGGTCCAGGCCGGCAAGTCGCGCACGAGCCTCGCTGATGGAGACGACGGATTCACGGACCTGGTCGACGGCGATATGCAGAGCCGCCCAGGGCGTGCACTTGGCGGCTCGTGCCTGCAGCAGGAAGAGCTTCCCCTCCTGGATGGTGAACTCGAACTCCTGCGCGTCATGGAACTCGCGCTCGAGCACACGACAGATCTCCTCCAGACGCCGCTGAACCTCGGGTGCGAGCAGCGCAAGCTGCCCGCCGTCTTCGGGTGTGCGGCGCCCGCTGACGATCTCCTCGCCCTGCGCGTCACGCAGGAACTCGACATAGGGACGCCGCTCGCCGGTGGCGGGATCGCGAGTGAACCCCACACCGGAGCCCGACAGGCCGCCGGAGTTGCCGAACACCATGCGTTGCAGAATCACAGCGGTGCCGAGGGTCTCGGGCAGGTCGTGCAGGCGGCGATAGTCGCGCGCCTTCGGGGCGTCCCATGACTCCAGCACGGCCCGCACCGCCCCCTGGACCTGATCGATCGGACTCTGAGGGAGCGGCCTGCCGGACAGTGCGCGAAAGCGCTCCAGGTGCTCAGCGGTCAGCTCTGCGAGCGTGCCTGCGTCCAGGTCGCGCGGACGCTGTACGCCAGCTGCCTGCATGCGCTGTGCGGTGGCCTGCTCGAAGGGCTCTGTCGGGCAGCGCGCCACCACCCGGGCATAGGACTCCACCAGCCGTCGATAGGAGTCCCATGCCATACGGGGGTTGCCGGTCAGCGCGATCAGGCCCTCGATGCTGTCGTCGCACAACCCCACGTTCAGCACGGTCTCGAGCATTCCCGGCATCGACGCGGGAGCGCCCGAGCGCACCGAGAGGATCAGCGGGCGCCGCGCGCTTCCAAGTCGCAGACCGCTGCGCTCCTGCAGTGCGCCGAGCGCTGCCGAGACGAGTGTTCGCAGCCGCGCCTCGTCGCGCGCCACCGCGAAGTCTCGATATACCGCGGTGGTGAGGATCGCAGCGTCGGGGACCGGCAGCTTGGCGCGCGCCATCCGCGCGAGGCCGTGGCCCTTGGAGCCGATCGAGGCGACGTCGGGCACCTCGACGTCCCCGCGGCCGATCACGTAGAGCTCCTCGATCTCTGCGCTCTCGTCGCGCGCGGGCACCGCCCGCGCAGCAGAGGGCTCTGGCGTCGTCAGGGGCTCGGAGCGCACCACGTTGCCGAGCACCTGGCGACGGAGCTGGTGAGCGGCGCGCATCAACGCGTCCGCCCCCTCCTCGCAGGCCTGTGTCGCCTGGGCAAGGACGAACAGCTCGCCGGCCGCATCGACCTCTTTGACGAACGCCGCCTGAACCTCACGCAGCCGCTCGTCGGCGTCGTGCTCCAGCTCAACGATCCGGTGCGTTGTCTCGAGGAACGCGCCCATGTCCTCGCTGGGGCCGCCGCGGTGAATCTCGCGGGCGAGATGCATGGCCCGCAGATAGCATCGAGACGCGTCCAGCACCAGCGACATCATCTGTCGCGACTGTGTCAACACGGCTCCTGAGAGGCGCCCTTGAGGGAGCAGCGACCACGAGAACGCGGCCTCCTCGAAGGCGTCGGCCACGTCGTCGGCCTGCTGGACGAGCTCGACGAAGAATGCGGGCTCCTCTGCACGCGCGCACGCTGCCCGAACCTCGTTGACCAGCTTGTCGGCACGCTGCTCCCACTCGCGCGCGAGTCGAGCGATCCCGACGCGATCCTGACTCGGGTGCTCGAGCGCCGCCTGCTCCAGCGCGTCGCGCGCCGCCTCGCCGAGCGACACGACCAGCTCGGCATGGACGCCGATCAGCTCGAACAGCTCCTGGCGAGCGGTGCGCACGTAGCCGATCAGCTCCGCGCGCGCCTCGTCTGCCACCAGCGAGGTCGATCGTCCCGCGAGCAGACCCTCTGCGCAGATACGCAGCACCGCACGCAGATAGGAGATCGCCGCAGAGGCGCCGAGCACGTCGATCAGCGACTCGCCGGCACGTGTGCCCCGACCGCTTGCGAAGGTCAGGGCGTCATACACGAGCTGCTCGCCGCCGGCGAGCAGAAAGGCCATATGCCCGAGCTCGCGCTCGGCGGCCCACGCCAGCAGATCCACGGCGGCGCGGTTGCCCACCAGGCCTCGAAGCCGCTTGCGCGCACGGTTCCAGTCGATCAGGAAGACCATGCGCGAGCCGAGCAGCTCCAGGAAGGCTTCGAGCTCGGCCTCGGAGGCCGCCGTGAAGCGGCCCACGGCGAGGTGATAGAGCCCCTCCCCGGAGGCGCCATCGCCGCGCGAGCGGGTGTCCTCCCACTGCATCTGCTGCCCGGAGAGCAGGCGCTGGAAGAACAGGAGCCGCGGGAGGTGGACGTCCGTATAGATCACGGTTACCTCCAGCGCGATGATCTTCACGACCACCACGTGCGCGTCGGTCTCTCCGATGTCGTTTTGGACCACGAGCGCATCGCCGCTGCGCGTGGCCACAGTGGCGAGACCAGGATGCTCGAAGCGCAGACGCTGGGTACGCTCGACACCACGGGCGAACGCGCCCACCAACGGACGATCGCTCGCCTCGATGCCGTAGGCCAGCGCCCCCGCGATCGATTCGCTCGCCAGGCGCCCCACGAGCCCGTTGAGCTCACGGTGGGCATCCATGACCACGAGGTGAAGGCTGTCGTGGTCGCGCCGGCGGCCCGCCGTCAACCGAGAGAGGTCCCGCGAGCTGATCGCGTCTCCGTCGGGCTGCACCGCGCGCTCGAGCTTCCCCACGCGTTCGCCGAGCGCCTGGGCAGTGCTCACCGCAGCAGTGTCAAGCGGCACCAGCATCGTCTCCACCTCGCCAAACGCCGTCCGGACCAGCTCGGTGGCCCCGGGGATGGCGTAGGCGCCGCCTTCGCCCCGCACGCAGGCGTGCACCACGCGGTCCAGCCCGGCGTCCGAGATACCGCTGGCCAGGCGCTCCTCGCGTAGATCAGAAGCATGTTGCTCGCCATCCGCGGCGGCACGCGCGCCCTGCATGAGCGTGAGCAGATACTTGACACGATCGTTTGCCGCGAGCGCACGGTTGATGAGGTCTGGCAGTAGAAGCTCGCTCTCACCGAGCGTCGCGATGATGCGGTCCTTTGACATCTGCCTCCTGTTCTCGGCGTCTTTGTCTTTGCTTGCTCTGCTCGTTGTGCTTGTTGGTGCTGTGCTTGCTGGTGCTCGTGTTCGCCTGCCGGTGACTCCTTACGCTAGACCGGCGCGCTGCGGCGCGCATCGGAAGAACCCCGCGTCGCTTTTCGGCAAATGCCGGACCCCCCTCGCGTCGGCCTGCGAGAGCAGCCGATGAGTTGTTACGAACGTGTGAACAGATTGGCGCGGCTGGATTCGCTCTGGCAGAATCCTTCACCGTGCCCGCAGTGCCTCGCTTCCATATACCGCGCGGGTCAGCACAGCGCCAACTTCGTGGCGGTTCGCGCGCCGCTCACAGCCAGAAGCCGTTCCCGCTCCCGCCTCCCAAAGGCCCTGCTCCCTACCGGCTCGACCTCTCCGATGTCCTGGGGGCGAAAGCGATCGGTGCGATCGAAACGGCCGGCAAGCTCGTCTTCCATGCCGTCGGCGACACCGGCGGCATCAAGCAACCAGAATTTCAGGAAAACGTAGCCGCTGCGATGGAGCGCGACTTCGGTGCACTCAAACCAGGGCCATCGTTCTTCTACCACCTCGGCGACGTCGTCTACTTCTACGGACAGCGCTCTCTCTACCACGAACAGTTCTACGAGCCCTACATGCAGTATCCCGCCCCCATCCTCGCGACCCCGGGCAACCATGACGGCGATGTGACGCCCGAATCAGACACGGAAGACCCGCCGGAGTCGACTTCCCTCGATGGCTTTACAACCAACTTCTGTGCGCCGCCCGGAACCCACACGCCCGAGGCCGGCGAGTCGCCCCGCCAGGCGATGATCCAACCAAACGTCTACTGGACCCTCACGACGCCGCTCGCGACGATCATCGGCCTCTACACAAACGTTCCCGAGCACGGCGTGGTTGACGCCGAACAGGCCGCGTGGGTCGCCTCTGAGGTCGCTGCGGCTCCGAGAGACAGAGCACTGATCATCGCCTCCCATCACCCTGTCTACTCGGCCGACCAGTTTCACGGCTCCAGTCCCAATATCGGCGCCGTCCTCGACGAAGCCTTCGCGAAGGCAAAACGCACGGCCGACCTCGTCCTCAACGGGCACGTGCACAACTACCAGCGCTTCACACGCCAACTGGACGGCAAGCCGATCACCTACATCGTCGCGGGTGCAGGCGGCTACCACCACCTGCACCACATGGGCGAGGTCAACGGTCAGCCACCGCCCCCGGAATGGCAAGACGAAGAGCTCGGCGTCGTCCTCAACGCCTACAACCAGACCGACTTCGGGTACCTGACCCTCACGGTCACCAAGAGCGCAATCGAAGGCATCTACAACGCCGTGCCAAAGCCTGGGTCCCCCGGCGGGAGCGTCCAGGCCCCGATCAGCGACAGCTTCACGATCACGCTCTAAAGGTCTAAAGGCCGAGGGTGTCCCGCAGCGCTCCGAGCATCTCAGGCTTGTATTCGTGGAAGTCGACTTCCACCCCGTCCTTGCCGACCCGGACGCGCTTGAGCTTCATGACCAGCAGCAGCAGCGCCGGTCGGGCGATCGCCCACACCCACATATACCGAGGGGAGCCGCTCGCCATCGCGCCGATTCCGCACGAGCGGGACCACTCGTGCGAAGCGGAGCCAATCTCGTCTGCACCGGAACGTGGTCGAGGTGTGGCGGGCCCGGGAACGAGGGTTGTATGTACGCCTCCGGCGCGCTACCGTCGCGCACATCTCGAATAGTTCGGAAAGGGGGATGCATGGGTGCGCACGGTACGACCTATGTCCGACGGGAGATCTGGGGTCTGCAGCCAGACGACCCGATCGTGACTGCATACGCGAATGCGGTGAAGGCGATGCGCGAACGCCCCGAAGACGACCCGACGAGCTGGTCATACCAAGCCGCAATCCATGGCACCTACGCAACGCCGTCGCACCCACGGTGGAACGAATGCCAGCACGGAACCTGGTTCTTCCTGCCGTGGCACCGCATGTTCCTCTACCACTTCGAGCAGATCGTGCGCGCCGCAGTAATCGAGGCCGGCGGCCCGGCCGACTGGGCGCTGCCGTACTGGAACTACGGTCTCGGCGGCCGCAACGCGACGCTGCCGCTCGCGTTTCGCCAGCCCAAGCTCACCGACGGCAATGACAACCCGCTGTACGTTGCCGAACGCAAGCCCGGCATCAACTCCGGAAGCAGCCTGCCCGGCCACGCGACGTCTCCTGCAGGCGCCCTCGCGCGCCCCGAGTTCATCGGGACTGCCGAATTTGGCGGCGACCGGACTGCGCCAGCACAGTTCTCGAAGAGCGGCGGCGAACTCGAGGAAACCCCTCACAACGTGATACACGTCCTCGTCGGCGGCCGCGGGCTCATGGGCGACATCAAGAAGGCGGCCCAGGATCCGATCTTCTGGCTGCATCATGCGAACATCGACCGACTCTGGACTGTCTGGAGCGCGCTTCCCCGACGCTCCGACCCCACAGAAACGCCCTGGACCAATCAGTCGTTCGAGTTCTTCAACGCAGAAGGCCAACCTGTGAGTATGCGTTGTGACGAAGTCCTTGCGACGCTCCCTGGCCTTGGCTACACCTACGACACGACCCCGCCGCCGACGCCGCCGCCAGCCGTGCCAGCCGGCGCTCGCGCCGCCGCCTTGAAACCTCCAGAACGACAGTTGATCGGTGCCTCCCAGGAGAGCATCGAGCTAACCGGCCAGCCGGCGAGCGTGCCCGTGCCGATCGACCGACAGGCTGCGGAGGCGCCGATGGCGCCGAACCAGCGGGCGTATCTCAACGTCGAGGACATCGAAGGCGAGAGCAACCCCGGCACCGTCTACGGCGTGTACGCGAACCTGCCGCCGAACGCACCTGCGGACCTCGAGGCCGCGCACCGCATCGGCAACCTCTCGTTCTTCGGCATCGAGCGGGCACGCGAACCTGCCGGTGACGAGCCCGCCCATGGCCTCAGCACCTCGTTCGACGTCACCGCGCTTGCACGCGAACTCGAGGCCCATAACGAGTGGGCGGGCCATGCGCTACTCGTGACGTTCCGACCGGTCACGTTGACGCCACCGGAGGTTCCCGACGGGAACGACCTCGTGCAGTCACCCGCCGACGAGGATCGGCCAGTCACGATCGGCCGAGTCAGCGTCTTCTACGACGCCTGATGGCGGTCGCGCGCGCTCTCGCGAGACCGAAATGGACGCCCGCGCGCGCGAGTACGCATGTGCGCCCACCGGTTGTAGCCATTCAAGCCGCCGCGGCGTGCGCGTGGATTGTCTACGCGGCGATCCTGGCCACCAGCCGACCCACGACCGCGGCGGTGCGCGCTCCGGTTTGGTGGTGTATGCCCGGGATGACGCTGAGCCGCGCCGGTGCAGCTTCACCGCTAGCGACCATCGCAGCCGCGCTCCCAATGTGGTCGCTGATGGCGGCGGCAATGACGCTACCGACAGCCATGCCAGCAACCCAGCACGTCGCCGTGAACAGCTTCCAGCGCCGTCAATGGGCCGCTGTCGCCGAGTTCGCCGCGGTCTACCTCGGGGTCTGGTTGGTCTTTGGCATCGCGGGAACGGCCGCGCTCGCGTTGCTGCCGTCGGCCTCGCCACACACGGTGTTCGCTTTCGTGCTCACGCTAGCCGCGGCTTACCAGCTGACGCCGCTGAAGCGCCGTGCATTGAACCGCTGCCACCGGAGCTCACCTCTGCGCCCACGCGGGACTCGGGCGGTCACGACTGTGGCACGCTTCGCCTGGATCAATGGCAGCGGGTGCGTCGGTTCGTGCTGGGCAGCGATGCTCGTCATGCTGGTCGCGCCGACAGCGAGGTTCGGTTGCGCGCTCGGGCTCACGGCTGCAATGGCGTATGAGAAGCTCACGCGACGCCCGCGCCGGGGCTCTCGTCAGGTGGCGTGGGTGTTCGCAGTCTCGGCCGTCGCAGCGGCGATCGGAGTGATATTCACGTGAACGAAATACCGGCCTACACTCTTCGTTAAGCCACGCAGGCAGCCGCTCGATCGTCTGACCGGCGACCGTGCGTCGCTGCCGCGGTTGTGAAGCTGCCGACGATGCGCGGTGCATCCGAGGTCGTCTTGCCGAAGTGGTCAACCGAGGAGCCGGAGACGTCACGCCTCCGTCACGCGCGGTGCGTAGCGGTGGTGGAGCAAGAGCGCGTTTCCGTCCGGGTCGGCGAAGGACTCCTCTACGCGGAACCGGGCAGCAAGAGCGAACAGGCCGTGGCCATGCTCGCCGCGACGATCGGGGAACCGAACGCGGCGCAGTCACACGACCATCCGGATCGGCGTGCACAGGCTCCCGCCGAGCCGGCCTGATCGAGGACGCACACGACGGCTGCCGAGGGAGGTTCAGACTCTCGGATTGAAACGATCTCGCGTTGTGTGCAAGACCGCCGGCTCGACTGCGACGAGAGTCGGCGTCAGGATGAGGTGGCGAGCTGTGCGTTGAGTTGTTCGAGTCCGGGCCAGATCAGGTCTAGGAGCCAGTCGGCCAGTTCCTCAGGAGGGACTTCTGGGTGCTCGTGCCACCACAGCGACAGCGACTCGTAGGCGCCGGCGATGGCGAGGGTCATGGCCTCGAGCCTCGGGCGGCCCTCGTGGTCTGGTGTCGTCCCGGAGGTCTCGGCCATGAGGTGGATCATGAGGTCTGATTGGCGGCGCCTTATACGCGAGGCCTCGGTGGCGAATCGGGTGTCGCGTGCGTCCTCGTCGTCGAACAGCACGATCCATGCCCGGAGCTGGTCCTGCAGGAACCGGAAGTACGCGATCGAGCCCGCTCGCAGGCGCTCCCGCGGGTCTGACTCCTCACGCACCGCTTTCGCCACGCGGTCGGCGAGAGCCTCTCCGGTGCGGCGAACGCACGTCGCGAATAGCTGCTCCTTCGATCCAAAGTGATCGTAGATCACGGGCTTTGACACGCCGGCGCGACGGGCGAGCTCGTCCATGGAGGCAGCATGGAAGCCGCGCTCGGCAAAGAGCTGATCCGCCAGCTCGAGCAGCTGCGCCGAGCGAACGGCGCGAGGCACCCGGCCGGTTCGGTAGTTCGCCACGAGCATGTCTGCGGAGGGACCCACAGATCTATTCTACCATCAGTAAGATACTCATGGTAGGTTACTGATGGTAAGCAATCCAGGCAAACACGCAGACCACTGGTCTCGTCTACGCAAAGAGAGGTCGTCATGAGAGGCTCCCCGTTCTTTGACGGTGTCACCCAGTCAGAGGTGGCGATCGCAGGTGAGGCGGCGAAGGTGCCGATCTTCTACTACGACGGCACCGCCACCCAGGCCGTGTTCGCAGCCCGCCTGGGAGCGCTTCGCCGGCTGATGCCCGACCCGCGCTTCTGTCCCGCCCGGATCGCACCGGGGCTCGGTGCTATCGCGGTCACTTGCTTTGAGTACCGTGACACCGACCTCGGGCCCTATAACGAGCTGGCGATATCGGTGGTCCTGAACGAGCCGTGGTTCCTGCCGAACCTGCCCGGTCTGGCTCTGATGTCGAGCGTGCGCAGACGTCAGCTGCACGCTTGGGTGCAGCACCTGCCGGTTACGACCGAGATCGCGCGGGCGGGCGGCGTGGACTTCTACAACTACCCGAAGTTCATCGCCGGCATCGACTTCGAGGAGGACGACGAGCGGCGTGTCTGCCGCCTGAGCGAGGGCGCCGAGCACATCCTCACGCTCTCCGGCAACCGGATCGCCACGCCGCGCTCAGAGCAGCTGCAGCTGTTCAGCCATCTCTGGATGGACGGCCAGCCGCAGGGCTCGGAGTTCAAGATCAACGCGATCGAGATGGGCAAGAGCGTGCGGCCCGGAGTCGCCTCGCTTGCGCTTGGCGATCGTCACCCGATCGCGCGCGAGCTGGCAGACCTGATCGCCTGGAGGCGTCCGCTTCAGTACCAGTACATGGCCCGTTTCGAGGGCATCCTCTACGGGCCCGAGCACCTCTCGCTGCCGCTCCTGGCCAAGGCCGCCGCCGCCACTGCGGCGCAGCCGGCATAGGCGGGCCGAACGATGACATCGATCACACCGGAGCGTTCCCTACGCGAGCGGTTCCCTCGCCTCCTCCCCCACGGCGAGCACCTGGACGTGGGGGAGCTCGAGCGGCTTCGCTCACGCACCCGCTGCTTCGCCGAGGATCACGTTCGCCCACGAGCGCTTGAGATCGACCGGCGCACCGGCGAGGATCCCAGCTGGTTCGATTGGGATCTGGTGCGTGCGGGCGGGGAGCAGGGGATGCTCGGCCTCCTGATCCCCAAGCCGGCCGGAGGCGCCGGCGGTCTGGCCACGCAGGCCGCAATCGTCATGGAGGAGCTGTGCGCCGCCTGCCCCGGGATCGCTCTGATCTTCGGCGCCCACGCGCTCGGGGTCGCGCCGCTGCTGCTGGGCGGCCCCTCGCAGTGGGACGGCGTGCTGGCGGAGCTTGTGCAGTCCGAACGCACCGCGAAGCCGCTGCTGATGGCGTGCGCGATCACCGAGCCTGAAGCCGGCACGGACGTAGAGGACCCGGACCTCTTGCGCCGGGCGCGCATCACAAGTCATGCTCGCCGTGTGCCGGGCGGCTTTCGCTTGAGCGGCACCAAGCGGTTCATCTCCAATGGCAGCGTTGCGCGCTGGATCACGCTCCTGATGCCGACCGATCCCAGGCACCCGGCGGAGACGTGGACCTGCTTCCTGCTTGACACCCGCAGCGAGGGGTTCGCTGTCGCACGCGTCGAGCACAAGATGGGTCAGCGCGCTTGTCCGGCCGCCGAACTGACGTTCGACGAGGTGTTCGTCCCCGACGAGCGGGTCGTGAGCAGGGAGGGAGACGGAGCGGCGGCCACGACGATCGTGCTCGCCTGCTCACGGCCGCCGGTCGGGGCGATCGCAACAGGGATCGCACGGGGAGCCTACGAGCGCGTGCTGGGCTGGCTGGAGGAGGACCGCGCCGCAAAGGGCCTGCTCGAGCGCCAGCATGTGCAGCTCGCGCTGGCGAGCATGGAGGAGGAGATCCACCTCGCGCGCCAGCTCTACATGGACGCCGCCACCGAGCTCGACCACACGGCGCTCGGAGGTGTCACCTCCAACCCCGCCGTGCGGGCCATCGCACACGTGCCGGCGGGCGTCCGCAGGCGGGCGCCGATGCACGGTTGGCTGGCCTCAGACCGCGCTCGCAACGCGACGATCGCGCTCCTTCACCGCACCACGAGCGAGCGAGCCGTCACGCGCTCGCTCGCGCTCTCCTCGATGGCGAAGGCACATGGCGGCGACGTGGCGATGCTGGTCACCGGCGCCGCGCTCGAGCTCGTCGGCCTCCGCGCGGGCCCGGTCAGGGCGGAGCTCGAGAAGCTGTGGCGCGACGCCAAGCTGACCCAGATATACGAGGGCACCAACCAGCTCAACAGGCTCGAGGTCTACCGCGGGCTGTGCCGGTCAGAGACGATCAGCTGCCTGCCGCCGCTGCACCCCATTCGCCGCAAGAAAGAGGGAGGCCGATCATGACTGGGACCACTATCGCCGAGCGCATCGAGATCCAGGCGATGGCGAGCGAACTGGCGCATCGCGAGCTGGCGCCCCGGGCCGCTGCGCTCGACGCCGGCGGCCAGGACGTCCTCACGGAGTGCTGGCGCCTGCTGGCCGAGCTCGGACTCGACCGCGTCCTGCTCGACGAGCGGCAGGGAGGCGCCGGGTTGGGCGTTGCCGACCTACTGGCGACGATCGAGGAGCTGGCCGTCGGCGACGGCGGCATCGCGATGTGCATGCTGCTCTGCAACGCCGCGCTGGCGACGCTCGCCGACGAGCATCTCGCGGACGTCCCCGCGGGAGCGCGATGGGCGCTTGTGCCGGCCGCGTCCGGCACAGAGGTGACGCTCTCAAACGGACAGCTCGACGGTGGCGTCGCCTGCGCGCTGGGGGCGTACGGCGCCGACGGGCTGGTGATCCTGCTCGACGGGCCTGAGCCCGCGGCGTGGGCGGTCGGCGCCGGTGCAGCCGGCGTGACGCTCGAGCGCGATCGCTCGCAGATGGGCCTGCGCGCGGCGCCCGCGGCATCGGTAGAGCTCGCGGGCGTCAGCTGCACGCCTGCCCGAGATGCGTCAGGCGGCTCCGCCACAGCGGTGAACGTCGCGAGCGCACTAGCGCTGCTGCGAGCCGGCACGGCGGCGATCGCCCGCGGCATCAGCCGGCGCGCTTACGAGACGGCGCTCGAGTACGCCCACGCCCGTAAACAAGGAGGTGTGACGATCATCGAGCACGACGCCGTCAGCGACATGCTGTCGGCGATGGCGGTGAGGCTCGCACTCCGGCCCGAGATCGCCAGCGACCCGGCCGGGCTCGCCATCGATGAGGTGCAGGCGCTCGCCGCAAAGATAGCCACGACGGATGCCGCCGTGGCGAGCACGACCGACGCCGTGCAGGTGTTCGGCGGCACCGGCTACATGGTCGAGACCGGGATCGAGAAGCTGATGCGCGACGCCAAGTACTGTCAGCTGTTCCCCGAGCCGAACTGGGTCGCGCACGACGAGCTGATGCGCCCAGAGCGCACCAGCCGAGTGGCGCCGTTGACCAGGACGATCGCCGGCAGCGGCGAGGTGCGGGTTCCTCGCGGGAGGGTTCTGTGATGGAGCGGATGAGTGCGCTCGATGCTTCGTTCCTCGAGGTCGAGGACGGGGTGACCCATATGCACATCGGCTCGGTGGGCCTCTTCGAGGGGCCGCTGCCTCTGGATTGCGAGCTGCGTGGGATGGTGCTCGGGAAGCTTGCGCTTTCGAAGACAACTGTCATACCGGGACGAATGGTTCAAGTTGGCTTGGATACAGGGATTTCTGGTCATCTGCAACGGATCCGCAACGGCCAGACCACCTTCAGGCCGGGCTTCCGGCCTGCCAAGACCGGGCGTATGCCATACCAAACGCGCGTACGGTGACGCTGACAATCCGCGGCCGCCGGCTCGCCCCACACGCCGAAGAGCCCGACCCCGCCTACTCGCCCAGCGCTCTCCGTTCCGCCGCGTGCGCCAGTGTCACATAGGCGCCCGCGAGGACCTCGACGAGGTTGCTCTCCCCGACCTCGACCGGGGCGGGGCCCAGCTGGCGCAGCAGCGCGTCGGGCGCGTCGCCGGCGAGCGCGCTGACGTGGAAGGCCTCCAACTCGGGCCCGCTGGACCAGAACGAGTCGAGCACGGTGGAAAGTGGCGCACTTGGTTCCGACGCGCCAGAGACCCTGGCCGAAGTCGTGCCCGCCTTGGCGCCACGCCCGGCGGGCGCGCGCCGCTTGCGCAGACTCTCCACAAGCTCATCCTGGTCGCGTCCCCTCCAGGTGAAGATCAGGAATGGGTCCTCGTCGAAGCGCTCGGCGAGGATGTAGTAGGCAGCCGCGATGTGCTTGCACGGGTTCACCCCGTCCGGACAGGTGCAGGTCGCAGCCAGCTCGCTCTTCGAGCGCGGGAACAGCGTGAGCTTGCACGAGTCGAACAGCTCCTCGATGTCGTGGGGCATCTCGCCCGCGAGCAGCTTTGCAAGCGGCAGCGCCTGCGCCGCCATCGCCTTCTCCGCTCGACGCCACTGATTCTCGGTGAGTGCCTTGAAGCGGATGCGCACGCGATAGGGCGAGTGGCGCGACCCCTGCACCTTCGCCAGCACCACCCCGTGCTCGACATCGAGCTCGACGACCTGGCCGGAGCGAGCGTAGTTGCGCCCGCGCTTCAGCCGCGAGCCGACGCCGAAGGACTCGAGCAGCTCGATGAACCGCCTCGACCACCATGTCTCGCCGATCGCCCCGCGCCGGCTGCGCGCCTCGATGCCGCCCTCCGCGGGCAGCGGCACCGAGCGCTCATAAAAGGGGTGATGATCGAACGAGGCCATCGTCAGTCCGCCACCGCGCCGGCTGAGAGCGTCACCAGCTCGCGCAGTTGGGCCGTATCGAGCTCGGTGATCCAGGCCTCGCCGGTGCCCACGATGCGATCCGCCAGATCCTTCTTCCTGTTGATCAGCGTGTCGATCCGCTCCTCGAGCGTGCCCACGCACGTCAGCTTGCGCACCTGCACGTTCTTCTTCTGCCCGATCCGGAACGCCCGATCGGTCGCCTGATCCTCGACCGCGGGGTTCCACCAGCGGTCGAAGTGGATCACGTGGTTGGCGGCGGTCAGGTTGAGCCCGGTGCCACCTGCCTTCAATGACAGTACGAACACGGGCGGGCCATCACCGGACTGGAACCGTTGCACCATCTCGTCGCGAGCGCTCCTGGAAGTGCCGCCGTGCAGGAACAGGACCTCGCGGCCGAGACGCTCTTGCAGATGGCCGCGCAGCATGTGCCCGAACTCGGCGAACTGGGTGAAGCACAGCGCGCGATCGCCCTCGGCGAGCGCTTCGGCGAGGATCTCCTCCAGGCGCGCGAGCTTGCCCGAGCGCCCGTCCAGATCGGAGCGGTCCTTGAGCAGGTGCGCGGGGTGATTGCAGACCTGCTTGAGCTTCACCAGCGCCCCCAGGATCACCCCGGAACGTTCGATCCCCTCGACCTGCGCCGCCTTCTGCAGCATCTCCTCGACGACCGCCTCGTAGAGACTCGCCTGCTCCTTGGTCAGATGGCAGTCGACGCGCATTTCGATCTTCTCCGGCAGGTCGCCGATGATCTGCTTGTCGGTCTTCAGGCGGCGCAGAATGAACGGACCGGTCGCCCGGCGCAAACGCGCTGTAGCGTGCTCGTCGCGGAAGCGCTCGATCGGTCTCGCATAGCAGCGCTTGAACGTCGCCGCCGGGCCCAGCAGCCCCGGGTTGAGGAAGTCCATGATCGAGTGCAACTCGGTCAGTCGGTTCTCTACCGGCGTGCCCGTGAGCGCGACGCGGTGACGGGCTTCCAGCGAGCGGATCGCACGCGTCTGCTTGGTGTCGATCGTCTTAATATTCTGCGCCTCGTCAAGCGCGATCCGCTCCCACTTCACCGCGCCGAGCATCTCGCGGTCGCGGGTCGCAAGCGCGTACGTCGTGATCACGAGATCACTCGCGCGCGCCGCGCGCGCGAACTGCTTATCCGCCAGCCGTTCGGGGCCGTGGTGCACGTGAACGCGCAGGCTCGGCGCGAACCGCTCCGCCTCGCGCTCCCAGTTGCCCACCACCGACATCGGACAGATCAGCAGCGTGGGCGCCAAGCGCTTGCGGCGACGTTTGACGGCTCCGGTTCGGGCCTGGGTAGCAGTCGTTTGGGTTGACCCATCGGGCTGCGATCCATCCGCCCGACGCTCGGCATGCTCGCGCTCGGCGAGCAAGAGCGCCAGCAGCTGCACCGTCTTGCCGAGGCCCATGTCGTCCGCCAAGCACGCGCCGAGGCCGAGGCTCGACAGGAACGACAGCCACGCAAGCCCCCGCTGCTGGTAGGGCCGCAGCTCGCCCTCAAAGGCGGCGGGCGTGGGGATCTCCTGCAGCTTGCGATCACCGTTCGTGCCGAGCAGCTCTTTCAGCCAACCGCCGGCTTCGATCTCGACAGACGGTGAGTCAGCCTCGGCGCCGGCGCCGGCGTCAAGGCCGAGACTTTCACGCAGCAGATCCCCGGCCGGCGCCTGGCCCCGCTCGGCGCGGCGCTCGAAGAACGCGAGCGCCGCCTCGACGTCCTCTGGGCGCAGCACGATCCAGCGCCCGCGAGCCATCACCAACGGCAGCTTCAGCGCCGCCAGCTCGCGCAGCTCGGCCAGCGAGAGCGTCGCGTCGCCGACCGCGATCCTCCACTCATACGCGCACAGGCCATCCAGGCCGAACAGCCCACTCCCCTCCTCGATCTCCTCGAACGGCTCCACTTTCAACTGGAGTCGCAGCCGCTTGTTCCACCACGGCGGCGCGAGCACCCCAAAGCCGGCCTGCTCCAGCGCCGGAGCGGCGTCGCGCACAAACCCGATCGCAGCCTCCGGGCTCAGCTCGAGGCCCGTCGGGGCGGCCTCCCGCAGCGCCGGCTCCAGGTCCGGCCACAGCCGCAGCGCATGACCGAGCCCGCCCAGCAAGCGCTCCTGCGGGTCCGCCAGCCGGTGGCCGAGCGCCTTCAGCCCGCTTCCATTGGAGCTCCACACCTGCTCTGCAGGGACGAGCACACTCGGATCGTCCTTCGCCTGCAGCAGGATCTCGACACGCCAGGAATTGGAGTCCACCCCGTCACCATCCACGTCCAGCCCATCGCCACCGTTGGACTCGGCCTGAAACTCGCCCTCCCGCCAATCGACCGGTTCGTCCGGCTCGCACAGCCGGAAGCAAGTCCGGAACATGCGGTGCTCCGCATACCGCTCGCCCGCCTGGCGCCACTCGTCGATCTCCTCGGCGAGCACCGCCAGCTCCCGCTCGTCTCCATCGATGATCGGATCGGGGTCCGTCAACGCGGCGACCCACGCGTCGACGACCGGGGGCCTGCGCTTTGACCGCCGGCGCGCCCGGCCCCCAGCGAGTCCGCCAGCGAGAAAGCTCCGTGCGCATGCATCGACGACGACCCCAAGCAGATCGCCCGTGACCGCTTCGGCCGCGTTTCTCTCCTCCGAGAGCGAAATCTCCGCCCGCACGAGCGGAGGCATCGCCGCCACAAGCATCCTCACGCGCTCCACATCATCTGGATCGCCGGGCATCGCCCGCCACCGCGCGACCCACCCCTCCTCACCTCGTGCCAACCCGGGGAGCACACGGCCGCGCGCAACCAGCTCGAGCGCGAGCTTTCCCGCCTCGGCCAAGAATCGCAATGAATCGCCAAACGCCACCCCGGCAGGTTGAGGGGCATCGTCGTCGTATCCGGCCATCGGCAGCGCCAGCAGCAGCTCGAGCGCCGCGGCCGGCACGAGCGCGATCGCCGGAACGACCCAGGGGTCGAGCAGCTTCGCGTGTGCATCGCGGCTCTCCTCGTCTCCCCGCAGCAGCTGTGGCGAGTGCTGGGGCCCATCCTCGGAGGAGGGCAGCCTCAAATGGAGCTCGCGCTCGAAGCGCGCATCCGACGCGCGCGACACACCCAAGGCGTCCAATGCGCCAGCCAGCTCCCACACCGAGCAGGCGAACGGATGCTTGCGCGCCCGCGGTTTCGCCGGCCTGCGCCCAGAACGCCTCGGAGCTCGCGCGGGCAGGTCGGAGCGCTCTCCCCACACACAAAGCTGCGAGTCACGGGACCAGACGGCGTGCAGGGCGACCACGAGAGAGCATCTTCGCGTGACGGACGGACGCTGCGGCCCCAGCTCGGGAAGCGCTAGCCAATGTGCGCCCAATTGCTGCCTGCGACGAGCACTCGTGGCTGCTCGCGTTCGCCCTCACCACGGTGTCCAACCTGGCGTGCAAGCGGGAAGAGAACGCCGCGCCTGTAGATAAATAAAGCGCCAATATAGTAGACTGCGGGTATGAGCACCACCATCAGAGTGAGCGAGCCGACCCGAGATCGCTTCGCCAGGTTGGCGCAGGCGACCGGCCGTCCCATGAGTCAGCTAGTTGATGAGGCCGCCGATGCGCTGGAGCGGCGTGTGTTCTTCGATCAACTCTCCGCGCGCTATGAGGTCCTACGCGGAGACCCGGACGCATGGAGCGAGATCGAGGCCGAGCGCACTGGTGAGAGCGTGGCGCTGCGCGACCGCTCCTCGTGAGCCCCCGCCGGAGTGAGGTGTGGCTGGTCGACTTCGGCGACCCTGTTGGGCGGGAGCAGTCGGGCAGGCGACCCGCCGTCGTTGTCTCGGCGGATCCGCTGAACGAAAGTCGCGCCGGCGTTGTCGTCGTGGTCCCGATCACGACGACCTATCGTGGCCTGCCGTCTCATGTGGAGATCGACCAAGGTGGTTCAGGGCTCGACGAGGTGAGCTACGCAAAGTGCGAGGACGTCAAGTCGGTCTCTGAGCAGCGTCTGATTAGCCGACTCGGCGTCGTAGGTGACGAAGTCATGTTCCAGGCCACTCGCGCGCTGCGTTTCCTGCTCGACCTCTGAGCGTCGCCGGATCGAGCTCCAGCAGCCGCTCGGCCTCCCGCACCTGCACACCGGTGGCATGAACCGCTATCGCATCTCGGAGGTCGAGGCATGGTTGCTGGAGCGCTACGGCGCCCCAGCGGGAGACACCTGAGCCGCTCGCTTGCTCATCAAGCGCCGAGTGTCGGCGCAGTGGCACTGGGGCGTTGCGCCGTGCGCGCCTGCCGATGATCAGCTGAGCGCACTTGTGTAGGACGGGTACGCAAACCGCCTTTCTATCTTCTGAAAGCCGTGTTAGGTTGGGGCGGTGCCCGAGGAGCGCGTTGTGCAGTGGGAGGCCGCCCCCGGAGGGTTTGGTCCGCGGACGCGCCATGTGCTGGCGCTCGAGTTCGGCTCCAGGGCCGAGTTCGACGACCCGCGCTTGGAGTGGCGAAGGCTCTTCTCGGAGATGCTTGGCACATTCATGCTGGTGCTCGTCGCTGCCGGTGGCGGGCTTCTTCACGGCGAGGGCCAGATCAGCCTGGCCGCGGCCGTGGTTGCGCCGGGGCTCATGGTCATGGCGATCATTCTGTTCATGGGTGCCGTCTCAGGCGCGCATCTGAACCCCGTCGTATCGCTCGCGTTTGCACTTCGCGGAGACTTTCCGTGGAAGCGCCTTCCGGGGTACGTCCTCATCCAGCTCGTCGGTGCAACCCTGGCTTGCCTGTTTATCTATGCGGTGTTCGGCAACGTCCAGCATCTCGGAGCCACGCTGCCAGGCCCGGGCTACGCGGACTGGCAGGCGCTGCTGATGGAGGTTGCCCTCACCGGGATGTTGGTGAGCGTGATCTTGGGGACCGCGTCTGCTGCTCAGAACGTCGGCGCAATCGCGGCGCTCGGCGTCGGCGGGTACATTGCGCTGGCGGGTCTCTGGTCGGCGCCCGTGAGCGGCACCTCGATGAACCCTGCCCGCTCGTTCGGCCCGGCACTGGTGAGCGGGGACTTCAGCAGCTATTGGGTATACGTCCTCGGTCCGGTCACCGGGGCGCTACTCGCCGTCGGCAGCGCATATCTCCTGCGCGGAGCGGGTGGAGACGCGATCTCCCGTCGCGCTGGGGCTGGCGCCCTGGGTGCAGGCGAACCAAGCGATAAGAAAACACCCCCACAACGGAGTGACCGCGGGGAGGTCGGCTGGTGATGCTCAGGCAATCTTGAGCGGGATCTGCCCGTAAGGGTCGATGCGGTACACGAGCGAGACACGGTGATAGCCGTCGGCGATGTCGGCGCCGATGTCGGCGCTGACCACGAGCACGGGGCTCAGATGCTTGCCCTCGATGACCTTGATCAAGTCTTTCATTACGCCTGGATCGTCCAACGGCGCGGCGGTCAGCCCGGCGGCACGCAGGATGTCATTCGCTCGCCGCGTCGTGAGCGACGCTTTGCGCAGTCGCTTGACGGTCTTGTTCACGGCCTCTTCGTCGAACTTGAGCGACAAGTAGGCCTCGGCGGCGTCGTAGTCGTGGTCGGCGACGTCGTCGAGCCATTTGATCTTCTCTACAGGTCCGGTCTCGAGTGTCTCGGCTTTTGCTTTGGACATAGAACGATCATGTCAGACCGCGTGCCGCGCGCTCACGTTGAAAGCGCGTCGGGCCTAGTGCATCCGCTTCGCCACGCAAGTGATCGACTCGATCGGGACTTCTAGGACGCTCGCATGGGACGGTGGGTGCCCGTTTGTGCGACACCCACCCCCAAGAGCAGCAGTGCGGGAGTCTGTCGCGCCCAGTGCCGTCGCGTCGAGGAGCACTGCGTCCTTGATCCGTGGTGGACTTGATCGCGGCCCGATTCCCGACCCCGGGCGGCGCCGACCATGAAGCCCGGGCGGCCGAGGAGCCAGGGCTACCCCTCGGTGAGTATCAGCAGCGTCTCGGGGCGAACCCCGTCGAACTTCATCGCATCGGCTCCCGCCTCAGACTGCATGACCTCCTCAAAGGCAGCCATGTCGGGGACGTCCACGACCAGCCCGACCCGATTCGAACCCTCCGGGTCTCGGAAGGTGCGCACCGTGATTCCCAGAGGCCCAAAGACTTCCTCTCGCTTCGGTGAACTGAGCCAATGGTCGACGTCGTCTACCTCGTGGAACCCAAGCAGCGTTGGCATCCCGCCTCATCTTTCCCACGGCGAAAAGCCGTGCGGTGTAGGGGTGTGAGCGAGTAACCGTACCGTTTCTCGTGGCCCCGCTTGGGACAGGCGGGGAAGTGCTGGGGCCGACGACACGATCACGCCTGCTTCATCCGGCGTAAGCGAGCGTCACGTCGGCGCCGATACGACTGGAGATCGTCCGGAGCGATCGCGTCGGTCCGAGCGATGGGTTCGCACGCTTTCGTTCGAGAGCAGCAGAGCAGTGATCGCGTACGACCGAGCCGCTGCTGCTTGGCGGACGCATCTACACCTGCCGCATCAGGTAGGGCCTTGTGGGGAGTTTCCCGTGGTCGTTCGAGTCCACTCGGGCACATTCGGCTTATTTGAGCGGTTTTCCACCTATACCACCGACGCTGCGGGGGGGCAGCGCGCGACTTCATCGCCCCGCGCGACCGCGCCGGCGATGCCGAGGGACGCTCCCCGATCCGTAGCGAGTCTGTAGCGAAAGCGGGAGCCCTCCTCGCTGAAGGCGAGACTGTCGAGACGGACGACGTCCAACAGTCCGGATGAGCGTGCCCGTCGGCTACCGCTTTCTCCAGACGAAGCGGTAGCGAGAACGCTGGCGTCGCGGACGACCGCCGCTCGTCCGTTGCGTCAGCCAAGGCGAACTTGGCCTGCCTGAGCAGGTGCATCTTTCCGGCCGGCCAGTGGCAAGACCACCGCCGCCGCTACTGACGCCCGCTTGCCGTATCCGAGACGGCCAGCGCTAGCGCGTTTGGTCACACATTGGTCATACGGCGCGCGGCCCGCATCGTGGCGCGCGAGCCAAATCGGTCGATTAGCGGGCCTTTTCATGCCCGCGGCGCCACCGCTGAACCGGGGACCTCACCGACAACGCCTGTGTACACCGCCACCAACCGCAAAACCGCCGAGACCCGGTGTATGCCATCTAATACGCACGTATGCTTGCGATGATTTGGGGAGAGCCCTCGATCGCCTATTAGAACGCCCAGACCACCAGCCCAAGGTACAAGCGGACTCACGAGCCGACACCCCTCAGCCGGCTCGCCGCTCAGCGACGCGAGGCCAGCGCGTCGGCGCCGCTTATCTGCCAGCGAACTCCCGGGCCGAACTCAAGGACGACGCCAGCGGGGCTGATCAGCTCCCAGTAGGGAGGGTCATCGTTTGCCTCGGCTGCGGCGGGCTTGATATCGAGCACTGAGCCGTCGGAAAGCTTGCAACGCAGCTCGCCAGACTCCTCGTCGATGCGCGTGGTAGCGATGCCCGTTCTTGATGATCATGTGGCGCTCAGCCCATCGCCGCAAGGCTTGGCGGATCGCGCTTAGGTCGGCGTGGATGTTGTAGTCCGCGAGTATCTCTTGGCTCTCGCCCGGAGATAGCTCGGCGCCTTCGGCCTGCCTGACGATCGTGAGGATGTTGGCCGAAATGTTTTGCTGACGTGCCTCTGGCGCCGCCGCGGCGAGCTGGTCGACCCTTTCCCGGGCGCCAGGAGGACCTACCTGTGCAAACTGCGATGCGCCGCCAAATGACATGCGGCTCACCAGGCCGAACCTCGCCGCCATACTCGAAGGTCGCACGACCGTCCAGCGCCCATGTCATCTCCCACACGCCGGCGTGCCCCTGCACCCGCTTCACCCGCAGGCGCGGACGAAAGCTCTGACCGCCGCCGGCAAGGTCGGCGATGAACTCCGCTACCGCCTGGCGGAATGCCCGCTGCTGCTGAGGGGTGAGCCGGTCCCAGTCACGCCAGAACGACGCGAGGACTTCACGCGTCGGCATCGAGCGGCTTCGTCCGCTCGTCCAGGGCGGCCAGGAACTCCTCGTCGCCCTCATAGCGCGTACCGCGCCCCGCCGCGCGGTCATCGTCGGCCTCGCGCTCACGCGCCTGCCACTCGCGCGTCCAGAACCACGCCTGCTCGGCGTCGATGCGACCGTCGCTGATCTCCCCCAGTAGGATCGCCACGGCAAGGTACGTGCGTTGCTTCGGCGTTGTTCGGAGTGAACCTGCTTGCGATGCCCTTATGGTGGTCGAGTGAGATCGTTTGTAGCTGCGTTCGCGATGTCGGTGATCTTGTTGACGTGTTCGAGCGTTGCGTTGGCGGGCTGGTCGGCGCCGAGGGTGCTCTCGCTCGCACGTTCCTCGCCTTATGCAGGTTCGGCGGTTGCGGTTGATGGTCGTGGCGATGCCGCGGTGGCGTGGGAGACGGTCGGGAGCTGGCCGGTCCAGTCGCACGGTCGCCGCTGCCCAAAGACGCAGAGCACGACGGGCTGTCTTCCCGTGTCGTCGGTGCATGTCGCGGTGCGAACCGCAGATGGGCGCCTGGTCACCCGGACGTTGTGGTCGAGCAGGATCAACCCGTCGATGCATCTGTCGGTCGTGCTCGCCCGCGGGCAGGTGACGGTGGCGTGGGGCTACTACAACCTGGCCTCGACGTCGGAGATTGCGCGCACGGCTTACGGGCCATTGATCGGGCGCTGGTCGCCGTCACGAACGATCGGGCATTTCTACGACGTGGCGTTTACCGCCGGCAAGGCACCCTGGTATCCGCGGCTCGCTGCTGCACCGAACGGCGAGGTGCTGGCGGCGTGGAATGCCTGCAAGTCCTTGACCTCTTGCGGGTTCAACCAGCGGGGGATGGTTCTGAAGTGGCGGGCCCCGGGGCGTGGCTTCGGGGTGTCGCAGGTGGTACGCGCCGCGCCGCTCGGGGCGGTCGCGCAGTTCGACTCGCGCGGGACGGCATACCTGCACAGCAATTGCAGCGGGCGCGTGCTGATCGCGCCGGCGCACAGCCAACGCTTCAGTCGGACCGTCATGCTCACGCCGGGCCCGGCGCTGGCCATGACCCTCTCGCTCGACGGTGCAGGCCAGGGTCTCGCGGCGTGGGTCGCCGGAGCCTGCTCGAACGATCCTGAGGCGGTCGGCAACACGACCGGCCCGGTGTTCGTCAGCCTCCTGCGCGGCGGTACATTCGCCAAGCCACAAGCCCTGACTCCTCGCAGCACCCAAGCCATCTCTGACAGCGCGGTCGCGGCTCCCAGCGGCGGCACGGTCAGCTGGTACGTCAACGCGGCCAATGGCGTCCCCGAACCATTCAGCTCCCAGATAGGCGCCAACGGCCTCCCGGGCGCGACTCAGCAGGGCGCCAACGCAGTCATTGCCTTCACCGCCGACGGTCGCGGCGACGCGGTGCTCGAGGGTGGACGAGCAGCGAACACCTATGGACCTGGAGCACCGGCCCCGGGTCCCTTCGCGAACACGCTGTTCGTGAGACCTGTCGGCGGTGGTCCGGATCAGCCCGCACCCTCACCTTTCGGAGAAGCCGCCGCTGCTCCACTCGGGCGTGCCGTCGCACTGACGTGGTACCACGGACCCGCGACGCTTGAGCTGTCGGTCTGGCGTCCGTAGCCCGCTCGCGCTTTACCAGGGATCCGAGCGTCTCCGCTGCGCGCAGCACACGACCGCAATGGACGGTGGATGTCGCGCAAAGGCACGCGGCTGGGGCGGTGGCAACGTTGGCGGCGATGATCGCCGGCCCGTTGTCTGTGCCCGTCGGCCGTGGGTGCCGCCTGACGGCCCAGTGGCCGCGAGGGCGGCTTTCAGGCCGCTTCGACGGCCATCTGGTGCTTGTGAAGCTTCAGTAGGTTGTGGGTGGCGGTGATCAGCCGCCATTCGGAGAGCGCGGCGGATCTGCCTCGTCGCAGAAACTGGTTGATGCGCCGGTTGTGCTTGGTCTGCGCGAACACCGGCTCGACCATCGCCTTTCGTCTTCGGTAGAGCCCGCCGCCATAGTCGCTCTCGAGCACATTGCGCATCGCTGTGTAGCGCCCACCCTGCCAACCCGGCCGGGGCGTCTCGCGCTTGCCGGCGTCCGGTGGGATCAACACTTGGACATGCTCGTTTGAGACGACGTTGTCGATCTGCTCCTCGTTCCAGTAGCCCGAGTCGGCGACCGCGACGCCAGGAGTCTCTGTAACACCAATCGCCTGGAGTTCCCTCTTCGTCGCCTTGACCATCGGCTCGAGGTGCCCGAAGTCGGGAGAGCTTGCGCTCAGCTCGGCGGCGAGCACGATCTGCTCCTCATTCACGACCGCCTGGGCGTTGTAGCCCTGCGTGTAGCTGCGCGGGGTCTTCACGTTGCGCGAGTCCGGGTCGGTCGTGTTGATCTTCCCGCCGGGGGTCTCGGGCGGCTCATAGGGCTTCGGTGGCCGGCCGAGCCTTCGGCCCCGTGTGTCCCGCCCGTGCGCGCGGTAGTGCTCATAAGCCTCGTTCGCGTGGCGCTCGACCTGGAGGTCTTGCTGAAGACGTCGCTCTGCCTCCAACAGCCGCTCAGCGCGCGAGCGGGCGATCGGCTTCGCCTCGCGGCGGCGGTGCTCATCGAGCTGGCGACGAGCCTCAAGCAGCCATCCGTCGCGGCCCTGAATCCGGGGGACGATCACCTCGGCATCGAGCTCGATCTTCACCCCGGGACCCTCGGCCTGCGCCTCATCGGCCGCCTCGGTCTTGAGCGGCCGGCAGGTCGCCGTGTTCGTGACTGAGCGTGCGGTGGTGATGCGCC
>ODAK010000136.1_pt1 | contig 79771 bp, 71 predicted proteins | sample 1539591 | NCBI WGS metagenome assembly ODAK01 (sample SAMEA3539303, study PRJEB22396) | soil metagenome | biome: tundra; feature: field; material: soil | place: USA | collected 2010-05 | depth 0.15 m | reverse complement strand
GCCGCCTCGAGACGGGCCTCCGGCGAGCTTGCCGAAGCTTTCGCCTTGGTCGATCGTGCGCTCGTCGTCGATGCCGAGCCCCGAGCCGAGCTGGCGCTCGCACGTGGGGCCCGCGCTCCTCCCGCCGACGATGCGGCGGTTGCGCGCTTTGGTTTCCTGCTCGCCGACGTCGCCTTTGCACCCGACCCCGACTGTGAACCACCACTCCTAGCCTGCGGCATTTTTCCTCCTCGAACCTAGTTTACGACTGGCTGCACCCTACCTCCCGGTGGCCTGTCGTGGGGATTTCCGCTCCGACCGGGCGTGTCTCTTGAGGCGGCGGCGCTGGAAGGACGCGGCGGGAGCAGCTCGGTCACTCCGTCTTTCAGCCAGTCGATGAGGCGGTGCAGATCGGGCATCTGGTCACGGTCGGCGACGATGCCGACGTCAAGGTTGCCCAGGTAGCTCATGACCGTGATGTTCAGGCCCATGCCGTCCGTGATCACGGAGACCGGATAGTTGGCGACGAGGCGGGCGCCCGCGCAGTAGAGCGGGATCCGCGGCCCGGGCACGTTGGAGATGACGAGGTTCCAGGTCGGGTGCGCGGCGCCACTTGTCGAGAGCCGGAACGTGAGCTGCGCCGCACGGGCAAAGACCGCAGCGGGAATGAAGTGGTTGGCGTCCTGGAGCAGTGTGGCGGGCAGCGCCTTGTGCCGCTCCTTCATATCGCTGAGCGCCTCGTGGGTGCGATGCAGGCGCTCCACTGGGTCGGCAATGTTCGTGAACAGCGGTGCGCTCATCAGCAGGATCCGGTTGCCGTAAGTGCCGATCTCCTCATCGCTGCGCACGGAGACCGGCACCTGTGCGACCAGCGGCTGATCGGGGAGCTCGTCGTGCTCGACGAGCCAGCGCCGCACGGCACTGGCGCAGATTGAGACGATCGCGTCGTTGACCGTGCCGCCGTGGTGGTTCTTGATTGCCTTGACCTTGTCGAGTGACAGCTGGCCGAAAGTGAACCGCCGGTGCGGAGAGATGCGTCCGTTGAACGACGTCCGCGGCGCCGTGAACCGTTCCTGCCCCTGAGCGACCGTGTCACCGCCGAGCAGCCTGCGCAGGCGGGTCGTCAGGCCGCCCGCCATCGCCGCGCCGGGGAGAACACCAAACGGAGTGTCCTCGACGTTGGGAAGCGCGCTCGGAAGTGCCCTCAGCAGCCGTAACGGATAACGGGGAATCCCGAGCGCGGCGCGCGCGAGCATCTCCGGTGCTCCCGGCATCTTCTCGCCCTGGGCTTTCCCTTTGCGTTCCTTCGGCGGCAACGGACCATCGGGCCCGAGGTCGAGCAGCAGTCCCATGATCTCGGCACCGGAGATGCCGTCGATCAGGGCGTGGTGAATCTTCGTCAGCATCGCCACGTGTCCGTGTTGGAGTCCGTGGATCAGATAGAGCTCCCACAGCGGGCGCGCGCGGTCCAACGGCCGGGAGGTGATGCGGGCCACCTGCTCAGCGAGCTGCCCATCCGAGCCCGGCGAAGGGAGCGCCAGCTCGCGCACATGAAAGTCGAGGTCGAAGTCCGCGTCATCGACCCAGAAGGGATAGTCAAGACCGAGCGGCACCTCGGCCAAGCGCCAGCGCAGCAGCGGGAGCATCGGCAAACGTTCGACGATCAGCGCCTGGATGTCGGCGGCGTTCAGGGCGCCGCCAGGTGCGGTGGATGGATCGAGCACCGCGACCCCGGCCACGTGACCGCTCTGCCGCGAGTTCTCCAAGGCCAGAAACTGGTTGTCCAGGCTCGTAAGCTGACGCATCGCTCTCGCCGCGATACTCGCACAAGGCCGGGCGTAGAGCTAGACGCAACCAATTGGCCTGGCTCGTCTGGTGGCCGGCTTGTGCTTCGGCCTGCCGGCAGGACTGGGAGCTCATCCGAGGATCTCGTCAAGTCGGCGGCCGCTGAGGACCGAATGAGGGCGCTCGGCCACAATGTCTGAACCAGGGCGCGCCTCCTGATCGCGCCGCTTGATCAGCAGCCACTGCGCCTTGGCGCCGGGACCGGTTCGCTGCAGGGCGAAGCCGCCGCGCAGCTTTCGCCCGTGCAGGACGAAGACCGCGTGGCCGCGATCCAGCGCTTGGGGCCAGGCGACGCGTCCGCCCTGTTCGTAGGTCCCGTGATCCCAGACGATCACCCCGCCCGCGTCGAGCGTCCCCTCGAACGTGTTGTGCGCCTTGGCGTGATCGGCAACCTCGACGGCGAGGCGCTTGATGGCGGGGTCGAGCGACGGACCCCTGGGGATCGCCCACGAGCGCATCACCCCGCCGACTTCCAGGCGCAGGTCGAAATGGTGCGCGGTCGCCGCGTGCTCCTGGACGACGAAGGCTCCGGCGCTCAGCCGCGGATCGCGAACTGCTCGTGGCCCTCGACCGCGACCGGCTCGATCTCGACCCCGGCAACCCGTGCCAGCGGCGGCCCGTCGTGCAGGAACGCCACCAGCTCAGCCACCGCCCGCCGATCACCCTCGGCGTGAACCTGCACGGTGCCGGCATCGCCGTTGCGCACCCAGCCCATCACCATGAGTTCGCGAGCCCTGCGCACGGTCGCGTAGCGGAACCCGACGCGCTGCACGTCTCCGCGCACCACGGCACGGATCGCTTCGGTGCTCGCCACGGCTGCTCCTTCACACAAGCCGAGTTCCGCGCGTCGCCCCGTCAGATTCCGAGGACGACGGTCCTCGCCTGCTCGAGGTCCAGGCCCGTCTGCTGCCGGTAGGCCTTGATCGCCTCAAGCGTCCTGCCGGCCCGGGCAAGCTCCACGACCTCCGCCGCAGGAGGCGGCGCGGCCCCGGAGAGAGTGTAAGCAGGACCGTTTCTGGCAGCGGAAGCCACGAGAAACGCCTCCATGTGATCCAACCGGTCGTTGATCAGCCGCAGCACAGGCTTGAGCTCATCCCAACGAACATCGCCACCGCCACCCATTGCTGCTCCTTTGGTCAATGTCGAGCCCAAGCGACCCCTCGTCCGCTTGTGCATTGAGCACGGAATGCACAATAGGCTCCAATCGCCAAGGTCGCCGCGACGTGTCGCAGAGCTGACGGGGTACGAATGGAGCTCGCGCCATGGGGCGTCGGCGTCGTGCCCGTGGAGCCAGCGCAGACCGACACCTCTGGCTCATTCGCACGCTCTAGCGGCCCGTGAAGTGCGCCGGTCGTTTCTCGGCGAAGGCTGTGACGCCTTCGACGAAGTCGGCCGTTGCGGCCTGCTGTTGCTGGATCTGCGCCTCGAGTTCGAGCTGCTGCTCTATCCCAGCGTAAATACGGGCGTTGAGTTGGCGCTTGGCGCCAGCGTAGGACCGGGTCGGACCGGCGGCCAGTCGCTCTATGAGCCCGCCCACCTCGACCGAGAGCTCAGCGTCTTCGACGACGTAGTTGATCAACCCCCACACAAGCGCCTGATCGGCTCCGACCCGCTCGCCCAGCATCGACATCTGCATCGCGCGGGCAAAGCCCGCACGGGCCGGTACAAACACCGACGAGCCCCCGTCGGGGACCAGCCCGATGTTCACGAACGCGAGCAGGAAGTAGGTGCTGCGAGCGGCGACAATGAGGTCGCAAGCGAGGGCGAGTGAGCAGCCTATCCCGACCGCGGGCCCGTTGACCGCGGCGACCACGGGCTTGGACATGTTCCGAACCCCGAGGATAATCGGGTGATAGAGCTCGTGCAGCACCGTAAGCACGTCCGGATGGCCTTCGGGCGTGGAGTCAAAGCCCGCGCGGAGGTCCGCGCCGGAGGAGAAGCCGCGCCCGGCCCCGCCGATCTCGACGGCGCGCACGCCGGTGTCGTGAGAGACGGTCGTGATCGCATCGAGCAGATCAGAACCGAGCTGCCGGTTCCAAGCGTTCATCGTCTCCGGGCGGTTGAGCTCGATCCGTGCCGCCGCACCGTCGCGCAGGAGGGTCACGGTCTCATAGCTATGCGCGATTTCGTAATTGGGCATCTTTGTGCCTCCTCCGCCTCGGTTTATTAGGAGCTTCGTTCTAGAACCAATACGCTACTACACGATGTCACGTCCGCCGCTCTACTCAGATGGCGAGATCATGGACGCCGCTCGCGCCGTGGTGCTCAAGCGGGGCGCGCGAGGAGCGACGATCGGTGCGATAACCGATCAGAGCGGGGCTCCGACGGGATCGATCTATCACCGCTTCGCCTCCGTCGACGAGTTACTCGCCCGCACGTGGATGCGCGCAATGCGCCGCGTGCAGGAGGCACTGCTCAGCAGCGAAGAGCAGGACCCCGAGGCGGCAGCTGTGGCCGGTGCGCTCGCCGTGTATGACTTCTGCCTGCGTCATCGAGAGGAAGCTCTACTCGCCGCAAGCTTTCGCCGGAGCGACTTCGCCACGGACCTGTCACACGAAACCCGATCACAGCTCGAGGGGCTGAATAACCGAATCAACCCGTTTCTTGCCGCGCTCGCCCGACAGCTCGGAGGACCAGGCCAGCAGGACGTGGCTCTGCTCGCGGTGCGCGACCTGCCCTTCGGCGCAGCGCTGCCACACATCCGCAATGGCACCAGGCCGCCGCCGGAGCGACGCAAACGGCTCGAAGCGGCCGTCCGCGCGGTCGTTCAGGCCTCAGCGCGGCAAGCCGCCGCGGCGTGTCAAAGACCGTGAGTGAGGTCAGCGGCGCTCTCAGCTTGCGCTTGGCGTCGGACTTGGCCTTGCGGACCGCGCCGAGCACCGCGCTCGCGGCGTCAAGACCACCTGAGGCGGCCGCGTTTTGCAGCTCCTCGGGTCGCGGCCACGACGCGCCGTGCACCGAGCCTTGATGCGACCACGACTACCCGACCGCCTCGACCCGCGCCGGGACGTGCTTGTGCCAGGGCGTGCCCACGATCGGGTCGCGCCACTGCAGCGAGGTGAGTTCGTTGATCGCGACCCCGGTCAGCACAGGCTTGCCGTCCTCGCCCGGGTAGTCGACGCCCTGGCCGTTGGGCAGCGAGACGTGCCCCGGTTGCATCGAGTCGGTCACCTCCACAAGCGCCTCGGCCGAACCGGCAGCGGTCGTTATCCGGGCGCGACCGCCATCCGAGAGCCCCAGCGCCGCCGCATCCGCCGGACTTACCCGCAGCGCCCCCGCCGCGTCGCGTTTGCGCCATGCCGGGTCGCGGATGATCGTGTTCGCGGTGCTCGAGCGGCGCTCGCCAGCGGACAGCACGAGGGGTAGCTCGGGCGTCGTATACCCGCCGGCAGCGCTGGTCGGGAGCGCTCGGAGCTCGTCGAGCAGCGACGGGATCGCCAGCGCGATCCGCTTGTCCGGGTGCGCTACGTACGCCCATACGTCGTCGTAGTCGTCGACCGTCAGCGTGATCCCCGAACGCCCGGCGAGGATCGCTTCGAATAGCGCCTCGCCGTCGGGGTGGCCGGCGCGACGCACTGCCTCCGGGTATCTCATCGCGCAGCGGTGCGCGAGGCCCCAGAGTGCCGCTGCGGCCGGCGCCTGGATCAGCTCGCCGCTTCCGCCGCCGGTCGGCGCACGAAGCACCGGCCCGAGCGTCTCGTAGATCACGTAGGGGGCGTACGCTGAGATCCCGGGATCCTCAACCACCGCCTGCACGAAAGCCTGCGCGAACTCAGCGCGACCCGCAGCGGCCGCCACGCGTAGCGCCACCAGCACCGCTTCATCCACGACGCCGAGCGATCGCATCAGCCGGGCGTAGATTTCCGGCTCGGGCAGCGTGCCCGGCAGCGGTTCCATCAGCGGCCCGCGCAGATGGAAACTGTTGCGCGGAAACTCGAGGTTGAAGAACGTTGCCTCCCACTTCTCGAACTGGCTGGCCGCCGGCAGCACGTAATCGGCGTGGCGAGCGGTCTCGGTCATCGCGACGTCGATCACCACAACCAGCTCAAGCGCTTCGAGCGCGTCGCGGAAGCGCTTGGAGTCAGCCAGCGAGTGGGCCGGATTGGAGCTCTCGATCAGCATCGCGCGCAGCCGGTCGGGATGGTCGGCGAGGATTTCCTGCGCGATAACGTTGCACGGCGTCAGGCCGCCCAGGATTCGCGCACGCGTAACCGGAGTCCGCGGCTCCCCGCGATCGGGGCGAAACAGCGGCGTCAGCCACGAGTGCAAGTGCATCGCCCCCGGCTTGCCGAAGTTTCCCGTCAGCAGCCAGAGGAGCTTGTTCAGATACGAGCACAGGACGCTGTTGGGCCCCTGCTGGATGCCGAGATCCTCGAATGTCGCGGCGCTCTGCGCCAGTGCGATCCGGCGCGCCGCGTCGCGGATCATCTCCTGGTCAACTCCGCAGCAGGTCGAGAACGCCGCGATCGGCACGTCGGCCAGCGCAGCGAGCACGTCCTCCGAGCCGCGCGTGTGCTCCCTTAGGAACCAATCGTCGACCAGCCCGTCCTGGACGATCACCCCCAGCATCGCGGCCAGGCACCAGGCGTCGGTCCCCGGTCTGACGCGCAGGTGGATGTCGGCCAGTTCGGCAGTCTCGGTTCTGACCGGGTCGATCACGATCAGGCAACGCCCCGGATCACGGGACAACTCGCGCAGCACCACGCGCGCCCGCGGGAAGCTCTGCGACTGCCACGGGTTCTTGCCGACGAACACGGCCACCTCGGCGTGCTCGTACTCACCGCGCGTGTGCCCGCCGTACAGCTGCCCGTCGACGAACGCCTCGCCGGTCTTCTCCTGCGCCAGCGCGCTGGACCGGTAGCGGGCACCCAGCGCACGCATGAACGCGCCGCTGTAGGCGCCGCCAAGGTGATTTCCCTGGCCGCCGCCACCGTAATAGAAGATCCGCTCGCCACCGAACTCATCGCGGATCGCCGCAAAGCGCCCGGCCACCGCCGCGACAGCCTCCTTCCAACCGATCTCCTCAAACGTTCCGTCAGGACAGCGCCGCAGCGGGGACTGCAGCCGGTGGCGACCGTTCTGGTAATGGTCGAGCCGCATCGCCTTGTTGCAGGTGTAGCCCTGTGACGCCGGGTGGGCCTTGTCGCCACGGATCCGGGCCAAACGCCGGCCATCGAGCTGCACCTCGATCCCGCAGTTGCACTCACACAGGATGCACGCGGTCTGCTTCCAGTCACCGGCAGACATCTCGGGCATGAGCAAGCTCCTTCGTCAAGACTGGTCGTCGCGGTCGGGAGCTCGCATCCTACTATGACATGCGTCATAATCAAGGCGTGTCCACCACGCCGCGGGAAAAGATGATCGTCAGCGCCGCGCTGCTGATGCGAGAGCGCGGCGTCGGTGCGACCTCGTTCAGCGAGGTGATCCAGCGCTCGGGCGCGCCGCGCGGCTCGATCTACCACCACTTTCCAGGCGGCAAGGCGCAGCTGATCGAGGCGGCCACGCGCTACGCCGGCGACTTCACCGCCGCCGGACTGCTCGCGGCGCTACGGCACGACGACCCCGTCCGGGCCGTCCATGAGTTCACCCAGACCTGGACGAAGATCCTGCGCCAGAGCGACTTCGGGGCAGGCTGCCCGGTCGTCGCCGCGACGCTCGAGGGCGAGCGCTCGCCCCTCGCACGCGCGGCGGCGGGCGCAGCGTTCGCCCAATGGGAGTCGCTCATCGCGCAGGCACTCGCGCCCTATACGACCTCCGCCCGCGCACGCTCGATCGCGACGCTGTTCATCACGGCGATCGAAGGTGCGGTGATCATCGCTCGCGCGCAACGCTCGACCGCTCCCCTACAGCGAGTTGCGGCCGAGCTCGAGCAGACCCTGCGCCAAGCGATCGCAGAGGCGCCCGCCAGCACCCGAGCCGCGCCGGCTGCCCTGGATGCGGGCTAGGGGTTCGCATCCGGCTGTGTTTCAGCGATGATCGTGCGATGGTCGATGCCGTCGTCGAAGAGGTCTTCCCCGAGGTCCCGCGGATCCCAGCGTCGGCCGGCGCTCTGATCTTCGACGAGGCTGGACGGCTGCTGATCCTGAAACCCAACTACAAGAAGGGTTGGACGATTCCCGGCGGGCAGGTCGATTCAGACGGTGAGTCCCCGTGGGAGACGTGCCGGCGCGAGACCCGGGAGGAGTGCGACCTCGAAGTCGAGCACGGACGGCTGGTGTGCGTCGACTTCCTGCGGCCGAAACCGCACCGGCCCGGCGGAATGCGGTTCCTATTTCACTGCGGCGCCCTTACCGACCGGCAGCTCAGCGAGATCAGATTGCAGGACGAAGAGATCGACGCGCACCGATTCGTGGAATTGGCTGAGGCGATGGCGATGCTGAGCGGCCCGGTCCGGCGCCGCGTGTCGGCGTCTGCCGGCACGAAACGATGCGTCTACCTTGAAGAGGGCCGGCCCGTCCCGACCGTCGAGGGCTAAACCACCACCACCGATACCCGGCGGCGATCACGGTCCGCATCGCGTTCTGGAGCCGACGCGCTCGCCTCTCTCGACGCCCCGGATCGCTCGTAGGTGACGCGCAAGCGCGTCTGGTCCGACGGCGCCCGCGGGAAGCTCGACCACGAACGATGTGGTACCCGGGAAGGTGTGGTTCTCCCATCCGGGAGCTGTACCGGGCAAGAACGGGAGGCAAGTCGCGCGCAGACCGGCAAGATGGGCGTAGCGCCTGGCGATGCCACGGTCACCGCCAGCCATATCGACGAGGTCCATGTGCTGGTGATACCAGACCGTGACCGCCGGCTTGATCCGACGGATGAGCTTGACCGCCGCCCGCGTCTCAGGCTCTGAGAGCGGACGCGGACCCGAGTAATAAGTCGGGTCGGTGATCCGCTCCCACTGGTACGGGAAGTTCCGGTTCAGATCCACGCCGTGCGAGTTCTGGCGCGTGTCGGCAGCCGTGCCATCTGGGTTCAGCTCGCCAACCAGCCACAGCTGAATCCCCTTGGGGGCCGGTTGGCGCGCTAGCTTCGACAGGATCGCCAGGCCAGCGCATTCGTTCCCGTGGATGCAGCCCACCAGGAGAATCTTCCGCGGCGCGCTGTCAGGGCCGAGGACCTTCGCGGTGATCGGGCGCCCTTGCACCGAGCGACCGATCAACACCTGCCTCGCGTCTGCGACCGGCGAGGCCGCAAGCGCCGCGAGCACCAACAGCGCCACCGCAAGTGTGAAGGAGGATCGCCGAGAAGCCCGCAACCGGCTACATGTTGCCACTCAAATGAGGCGCTTTTCGAACCAGTGCTCTGCGAACGGCTCGTCGTCGAATGCGGGCACCTCGACGTATCCGGCCGAGCGGTACATCGTGACGGGTCGACCGTCCGCATCTCGATCATCCGAGACCATTTTGGGCCACGGCGCCGGCTTGCTGTCCCCTTGACAGACTTCCGTTCGTCGTATCAGCGACAGCATCATTCGAGCACCTGGAGGAAAGCCGATGTCGGATGTCTCAATCAAGCGGGTCGAGGAGTTTGATTCCCCCAACGGCGGTGGCTTTTGCCGCGCGCGCGCAAGCTTGGGCGTGACGTCGTTCGGAATGCAAGTCGAGAACTTCCCGCCACATTTCGAGCACTTCCCCGAGCACGATCACGCAGCGGACGGACAGGAGGAGGTCTACACGGCACTCTCCGGCTCGGCCACGCTGCACGCGGAAGGTCAGACACACCGACTCCAGCCCGGTGTGTTCGCTCGCGTGGGCCCCGGGGTCAGACGCAAGATCACCACCGATGATGAACCGGTACAGCTGCTCGCCATCGGAGCGACCCCCGGCAAACCCTACTCGCCTCCGGCATTTACCGAGAAGGGCGCGCCGCCTCCCCGGCTAGTGCCTTCCCGCCGTACTTACGGCGGGAGGCACTAGATCGGTTCTCGGCGGGCGACAAAACGCCCGCCGAGAACCGTAACGTTGCCGGCGCGCGGGCGGATCTAGATCTGCCCGATTTGCCAGAGCCCGTCAAGGTCGTGCGTCTGGTTGATCCAGCGGCGCGCATCTTCTTGGCCAAGCTCGATGAGTGCCTGGGAGAATTCCGGCGCAAACAGCAGAAAGCTGAGCAGCTCGGCGTGCTGCGCGTCGGTTCCGCCCGCGATGAGCCTGGCCAGCAGCGCGATGTCTGGTGAGCGGATCGCCTCCAGCGGACCGCTGTAGTGCTGGCGGAATACGCGCAATGCGCATTGGCCGATCGCATTGCGCTCCGCGGGCGCGACCACGATGTAAGGAACCAGGCGCTTCGCTGCGCCGATCAGACCGCCGGGCGGAGCGACCAGATCGTTGATGCCAGCCAGGGTCAGGACGTCGGCAGTGAGCTGGTCGCCGAGGAGGCCGAGCAGGATCTGGCCGGCGCCCTCGAGAGCGTCCGGTCGCTCCTCGCCAGCCAGCTGTGGCGGTCCAGGGTCCAGTGAGTTGAGCGCGATCACGACAACGCGCCCGGCTCCGAACTCCAGCGCCGGTTTGATCGGCGTGTTCAGACGCGTTCCACCATCGAAGTACCAGCCCCGCGCGACTTCTGGCCGCTTCACTTCGACGGCCGGGAAGATCACCGGGATCGCCGCCGAGGCCAGTACATGCTCCTCGCCGAGCCGTGTCGCGACGTAGTCAATACCACGCCGGTGGTCCGGAGGCGGCGAGACAACGCCGCTGTGAAAGACGACCGAGCGACTGGTCAGCGCCGAGGTGGCGACAACGCCGGCCGCGTCCAGCCGCCCAGCCTTGACGTTGTCCTCAAGTTGTTCGAAGTCGACTTGTTCGCGCAGCGTCGCCCGGAGCGGCTCGGGGTCAAGCAGCGACTCCAAGCGCGCGCCGGGCACACCGAGCACCTCGCCGGCGTATCCGCCGAGACGCAGCAGCGATCCTGCTGAGAGGATCCGCCCCGCGAATTCGCGCCACGTGACCGAGCGCCAAATCGCGAGCGCGGCCGCTATCAGCTCGCTCGTGGGCAGATGCGCGTTCGCAGCCAGGAAGCTGACGTTCAAAGCGCCCACGCTTGTGCCGATCAGGATCCGCGGACGCTCACCGCGCTCTTCAAGCACAGGCAGCAGAACCGAAAGCGCGCCGGCTTCGTAGGCGCCGCGCGCACCACCGCCGGCGAGTACGAGCGCGACCGGATCCCCTGTGTTACGCCTGGTCACCGTCGGGGAGCCTACGCGGCCGCGCAAGGCGCGACAATTCACGAACCCTGCCCATGTCCCACACCACCCCGACCAACGACAGCGCCCGCGACACCGGCTCATGGTTTCCAGTCCCCGACGAGGCCGATCTGCCGTCCGATCTGAGGGGTCTGTTCGCCAAGGCGCGCGAGCGACTGGGCTTCGTGCCGAACGTCTTTCGCGTCTACGCCTTTCGCCCGCAGCGTCTGAGCGCCTGGTTCGCCCACTATCGCCAGCTGCATCAGCCCACCGATCAGCTCAGCGCTGCCGATCGGGAGATGATCGCCGTCGTCGTCAGCGCGGCCAACGGCTGCCTGTACTGCCTGGTCGCCCACGGGGCGGCCCTGCGCGAGGAGCTCGGCGACCCGGTGCTCGGCGAGCGTGTGTCGTATGACTGGCGCCGAGCGGGACTCGATCCGCGGCGGATCGCCATCTGCACCTACGCCGAGAAGCTCACCCTGCAGCCGCGCGAGGTCATGCGCGCCGACCTTCAGGCGCTGCTCGATGTCGGTCTGACGCTCGAGGAGGCGTGGGACGTCGCCGAGCTCAGCGCGATGTACAACCTGACCAACCGTATGGCGATGGCCACCAACATGCTGCCCAACGCGCAATACAGCGGCCAGGCCCGTCCGAACTGACGCGGGGGGCCGGCTCCCGTGCTCTCTCACGCGTCGCCGCTCGGCTATTGCAGGCAGTGGCAATCTGCCTCGAAGCCGATCGCTACCGGGGCGGCTTCGGAGGTGCCTGATTCTCGAATGTCTCGGTGTACGCGACAGTGGCCGGCCCCACCGCGGCCTCAGCGCGGTGAGCGGAGACGTCGGCGAGCCGGCGATGAAGCCGCTCGCGCAGCTCGTCGGGCTCGTAGTCGTGCTGGGCGCGGCGCTTGCGGGCTACCACGACGCCGGTGGCGGCGACGCCGGCGAGGCCGGCGAGGCCGACGAGTTTCCAGGGCACACGCATCGGTTCGCGTAGGTTATTAGGGCGGTGAACGACACGGTCCTGGCTCTTGCGGACGCTGTCGCGGCGGCGTCGACGGGCGACATCTGGCTGTTTCGCGGCACCTCGCTCGGTGACCGGACGATCCGTGCCGCCACCAACAGTCCGGTCAACCACGTCGGCATGGTGGTCGCAATCGACGACCTGCCCCCGCTGCTCTGGCACGCCGAGCTCGGCCGGTCGCTACCCGACGTATGGACCGGCGAGCGGCAACGAGGCGTGCAGCTTCACCTGCTCGCCGAGGCCGTCACGACCTGGAACTCGCGCTATCACCAGAGGGCCTGGATGCGCCAGCTTCAGGGCACGATCGATCGCTACCACGAGGACCGGCTGATGGAGGTCATCGACCGCTTCGACGGCCGGCCGTTTCCCAGCACACTCGGGCTGCTGCGGCGGTGGCTCAAGGGGCGGGTGCGCCGGTCGTCGTCGCTGGAGACAGTCTTCTGCGCCGAGCTCGTCGCCACGACCTACCAGCACATGGGTCTGCTTGACCCCGCGCGGCCGGCGAGCTCGTATGACCCGGGGCGGTTCTGGAGCGGCGACCGGATCGCGCTCGTTTCGCCATACGCCCTCGCCACAGAGGTCGCGGTGCGATGACGCGGCTACCTGGGACCTACGACAACATCGCGATCGGGTCAGATCTCGATGGGTAAATCAAGCCTGCGCTACCAGGCCTTGAGCACATGGGCGGATGGGCGAGCTACAGAAGGAGCTGCGCGCGCGTTACGGAGACGTGGATGCCGAGAAGATCTGCAGCGGAAACGCGCTGCGCGTGCTGCGAGCGGAATGGGGCCGCAAGCGGCCGCGGCCGAAGCCCGAGCTTAGACCCAACATTTAGCACAGCGATTATCGTTGCGAAGATGCTCGACTGCGCCACAGGCCATCCGTAGTGCGACTACATCTGGGTAACGCGGTCCACTGCGCTGATGGGGTCTACGGCGAACTGGCGGACGTCATTGTCGATCCGCTCAAGCGGCGGGTGACCCATCTGGTCGTGCAGCCCCACAATCGCCACGACCTCGCGCGACTTGTGCCGGTCGACCGGGCGCACGCGCGAGTGCCATCGGACGCTGAGATCTTGCTGGACTACACGGTTGCCGAGGTCAGCGGGCTCGAGCCGCTCCAGAAGTCAGCTTATCTGCGCCTCGGCGAGGTTCCCGTCGAAGATCCCGACTGGGAGGTCGGGATCGAGGACATGCTCGCGTGGCCGTACTTCGGAAGCTTCGCGTCGGGCGGTCTTGGAACCGGACTCGAGCCGCTCGGTCTTGACGAGTACGTCACCGAGATATACGACCGCGTCCCGAAGGACAAGATCGAGGTACGCCGCGCGAGCGCGGTGATCTCCAGCGACGATCACCGCCTGGGACATGTCGACGGGTTCGTCGTCGACAGTGAGGAACTGATCACGCATCTAGTCCTCGAGCAGGGCCACCTATGGGGCAAGCACGAGATCACGATCCCGATCAAAGCCGTCGCGAGCATCGAGAACGACGAGGTCAAGCTGAGCCTGTCAAAGGAGCAGGTCGCGGATCTGAAGTCGGTCCCTGTTCATCGCTGGTCAACCTGACAGCCAATAGCCGGGCTCGTGCCTCGCCGTGGTGGCTAGACGCGGCGATAGGATCCGCAACGCCGTGTCCACGGGCGTCCGGTGCCGGCTCCAGAATGACTCGATGCCCAACAATCCCGGTCGTCTCGTGTACGGCACGATTGCGGTCGGGGCGCTGCTGGCCGCCGAGAGCGCCCGTCAGGAGACCTACGTCGAGACCGTATTCGCCGTAGCGATTACGTTGCTGCTCTACTGGCTCGCGCATTCTTACTCGGAGTTCGTCGACCGCCGGCTTGAGCACGCCAAGCCGTTCTCCCTTGACGGCTTCGCTGAGGCGGCCCGGCACGAGCTGGCGGTGCTGGTCGGCGCCGCGATCCCGCTGATCGTGCTGGTGATCTGGTGGGTCGCGGGCGCGTCGCTGGGCGCCGCCGTGGGCGCCGCCGTGTGGACCTCGGCGATCGTAATCGTCGGGATCGAAATCGTGATCGGCCGCCGAGCAGAGCTCTCCGGACGCGAATTTGTCACCCAGACGGCGTTCGGCGCGATGCTTGGCCTGCTGGTGATCGCCCTGCGTTTGCTGCTGCATTGAGCCGCCAGCGGATCGGACCGCGCGCGGTGCGGCGGTCGACCGCGAGCCGCAGCTAAAGATCGGGGTCAGACAACAAATCAAGCTTCCAAAATCACGCCGGGGTTGAGGATCCCGTGGGGATCAAGTGCTCGCTTGATCGCCCGCATCGCTGACAGCTCGCCTTCCGAGCGTACGAGCGGCAGGTAGCGCGGCTTCTGCACGCCCACACCGTGCTCGGCGCTGATCGTTCCGTCGCACTCAGCCGCCAGCTCCAGCACCGCTGTCTCCACCCTGACGTCATCGGGCTCGGGGCCGAGCACGTTGACGTGGACGTTGCCGTCGCCGAGATGGCCGAACATGATCACCCGGGAATCGGGCGCGACAGCGTGGACGACATCCGGCACCCGGGTGGTGAACTCGGCCAGTCGGGAGATCGGGACGCCGACGTCGAGCTTGTGGGCCAGTCCGGACGCGGCGATCGCCTCGGCGTGGGCCTCACGCAGGCGCAGCAAGCGCTCACGCCCGTCGGCGTCAGCCGCGACCACAGCCCGGTCGCCGACCCCGAGCGCGGTGAGCGCATCGGCGAGCTCCTCCAGCGGATCGGTCCGCGCGGCGCACTCCAGCAGCACGAACGCCGAGGCCGGCGGTGTCGGCGCCTTGCGCTTGAGATGGTCAAGCACTAGCTCCATTCCGGCGGCGGTGATCAGCTCGCACAGTTCCAGGGACTGCAGACGGGGCCGCAGCGCGGCGGTGATCTGGACCGCGGCCTCAATCGAGTCGACCGGGATCAGCGCGACGGTCCGCGCGTCAAAGCGCGCAACCAGGCGCCAGCGCACCGCGGTGATCACCCCCAGCGTGCCCTCCGAACCGATCAGCAGCGAGGGAATGTCGAAACCGGCGTTGTCCTTCAGCAGCCCTGACATACGACGCACGACAGTGCCATCGCCGAGCACGGCCTCCAGGCCACCGACGCGAGCGCGGGCGGTGCCATAGCGAATCGCACGGACGCCCCCTGCGTTGCAGGCGACGAGCCCCCCGACTGTAGCGCTGTCGCGCGCCGCCAGATCCAGGCCGGCGGCCCAGCCGGCGGCTGCCGCGTGCTGCTGGAGCGCCGCCAGCGTCACCCCCGCCCCGACCGAGATCTGCGCCGTGGCCGGGTCGACCTCGCCGAGCTCGTTCAGGCGCGTGAGCGACAGCACCACCTGGGTTCCCGCCGGGCGGGGCGTCGCGGAGCCGACGAGCCCGGTGTTGCCGCCCTGGGGAACGATCCCTACGCCCTGCTCGGCGCACACACGCACCACGGCGACCACCTCGCCGACATCGGCGGGGCTCACCACGGCGAGGCACTCGGCCTGCCAGCGACCGGTCCAGTCACGCTCGTAGGGAGCGCGGAGATCCGCGTCGACCAGGACATGGCGCGGGCCGACAAGCTCGGCGAGAGTGCTCGTGAAGGAATCCGTCATCGACGCGCTGGGCGATCGGTGATCGGGGCGCCCGCCGCTCGATCTTAGACGCGATCCTCGTGCTGTTCGCAGGCCGTACCCGTCGGCTGCGGTCGGTTCACCGGGGCGCAGATCCCCTCGATCCGGCGCGAGACCGTTGTCACGCGCTAGTTTGCGAGCGGTGCGCGTCGCGCTGTTCATCACCTGCGTCAACGACACGCTGTTCCCGGAGGCCGGGCGGGCGACGGTACAGGTGCTCGAGCGCCTGGGGCACGAGGTGGCGTTCCCCCTTGAGCAGACGTGCTGCGGGCAGATGCACGCCAACTCGGGCTATGACCGTGAGGCCCTGGCGCTGGCGCGAAGGTTCGTGCGCGTGTTCTGCGCCGAGGGCTTTGACGCCGTGGTGGCGCCGTCGGGTTCGTGCGTGGCGATGGTGCGAAACCACTACCCGCGCTTGGCCGAGGAAGCCGGCGACGGCGATCTGGCCAGGGAGATCGCCGGGCTGGTCCCGAAGGTGTTCGAGCTGTCGGAGTTCCTGGTCGGCGTGCTGGGAGTGGAGGATCTCGGCGCCTACTATCCCCACCGCGTGACCTATCACCCCAGCTGTCATGCGCTGCGGATGCTGCGGGTCGGCGACGCCCCCTTGCGCCTGCTGCGCAAGGTCAGAGGCATCGACCTGGTGGAGCTGGGAGACGCCGAGTCGTGTTGTGGCTTTGGCGGGACGTTTGCGGTCAAGAACGCCGACACCTCGGCGGCGATGCTGACCGACAAGCTGCGCGCGATCCTCGACACCGGTGCCGAGGTGTGCACGGCGCTTGACTGCTCCTGCCTGCTGCACATCGGCGGTGGGCTCTCCCGCCAGCGCGCGGGCGTGCGCACCGCGCATCTGGCTGAGATCCTCGCCTCGGGGCAGGACCGATGAGCTCTGAAGGCTTCCCAGCGGCGGCCCGCCTGGCGCTGGGCGACACGCAGCTGCGCCACAACCTGCGCCGGGCCACGCACACGATCCGCGACAAGCGCGCCCAGGTGGTATCCGAACTGGATGACTGGGAGCAGCTTCGGGAAGCGGGCCGGCGCATCAAAGCCCATGCGCTGCGCCATCTCGACGTCCATCTGGAGACGCTGGAGCGGACCGTGACCGAGGCCGGCGGGATCGTGCACTGGGCGCCCGACGCGACGGCGGCCAACCGGATCGTCGGGGATCTGGTGCAGGCCACGGGCGCCGGCGAGGTGGTCAAGGTCAAGTCGATCACAACCGATGAGATCGGCCTCAACGATGCGCTGGCCGCCCGCGGGATCGCTGCGCATGAGACCGACCTGGCCGAGCTGATCAACCAGCTCGCCGGCGATTCCTCATCGCACATCCTCGTACCGGCGATCCACCGAAACCGCGCCGAGATCCGCGCGCTGTTTCGGCGCGAGCTGCCCGGCACCGAGGACCTGAGCGACGATCCGGCCGCGCTGGCCGAGGCCGCCCGTCGCTATCTGCGCCAGCAGTTCCTGTCGGCCCGCGTGGCGATCAGCGGCGCCAACTTCGCCGTCGCGCAGACCGGGACGGTATGCGTGGTGGAGTCAGAGGGCAACGGGCGCATGTGCACGACGCTGCCCCAGACGCTGATCACCGTGATGGGGATCGAGAAGGTGCTGCCGCGCTTCTCCGATCTGGAGGTGATGCTGCAGCTGCTGCCGCGCTCCTCGACGGCCGAGCGGATGAATCCCTACACATCCCTGTGGACGGGCGTGACACCCGGAGACGGCCCTCAGGAGTTCCATCTTGTGCTGCTCGATGCCGGACGTACCAACGCGCTCGCCGATCAGGTCGGACGCCAGGCACTTCACTGCATCCGCTGCTCGGCGTGCCTGAACGTGTGCCCGGTCTACGAGCGCACGGGTGGCCACGCATACGAGTCCCCGTATCCCGGTCCGATCGGCGCGATCCTCACGCCGCAGCTAGCCGAACTCAAGCAGGCCAGGACGCTGCCCTGGGCCTCGTCGCTGTGCGGCGCCTGCTACGACGTCTGCCCGGTCAAGATCGACATCCCGACCGTGCTCGTGCACCTGCGCTCAAGGATTGTGCGTGAGGCCAGCGGTCGCGACGCGCTGGGCGAGCGCGCATCGATGCGGGCGATGGCCGCCGTGCTGGGCGATCGGCGCCGCTACGAGGCCGCCCAGCGCGCCGCGCGGATCGGCAGCTGGCCGCTGTCTCGCGACGGACGGATCGAGCGACGGCTGCCCGGGCCACTGGCCGGATGGACGGCGACCCGCGACCTGCCCGCCCCGCCCAAGCAAACGTTCAGGCAATGGTGGCGGGCTCGCGACGGAGATCCAGCCTAGTGGCCGCCGGGCAAATACGCGGGGACGACCACTCGTGACCGCGCGCGAGCGGATGCTCGCCACGATCCGCGCCGCCCTGGCCGATGTCCCCGCCGGCGAGCCGGGCGCGTGGGACCCCGGCACCGATGACGATCCCGCCACCGCATACACGCGCAACCGCCCGGTCGATCGCCAGGGGCTGATCGAGCTGTTCGCAGAGCGCTGCGGCGCCTATCGCGCGACGGTGGTGCACTGCCCGGCCCACGATCAAGCCATCGCCGAGGCCGCGCGCCAGGCCTGTCGGCGACACGACGTCCACTCGCTGGCGGTGCCCGGCGGGCTGCCGGCCGGCTGGCTACCCGCCGAGATCCCGGCGCGGCCCGACGACCCGCCACTCTCGTTGTCCGAACTGGACGGCGGCGTGGCGGCGCTGACCGGATGCGCGCTGGCGGTCGCCCTCACCGGCACGATCGTGCTCGATGCCGGACCCGAGCAGGGTCGCCGGGTGCTGTCGCTGATCCCTGACGTGCACGTGTGCGTCGTCCGCGCCGAGCAGATCGTCTACGGGGTCCCGGAGGCGATTGGAGCGCTGGCGCCGGCCGTGCTCCAGTCACGGCGAGCCCTGACGCTGATCTCAGGACCCTCGGCGACCTCGGACATCGAGCTTCAGCGCGTAGAGGGCGTACACGGACCGAGGCAGCTGGAGGTGATCCTGACCCATGAGCGCGGGTGAAGAAGGCGGGCGATGACGGACGTCGCCGAGATCGGCGGGTTCGTCGCCGGCGGCTACGAGCCCGTGGCGCGTGAGTTTGCGCGCAACTTCGCGGAACGTGGCGAGCTGGGGGCCGCGTTTGCCGCGGTCAGGGACGGTGAGCTGGTGGTCGACCTCTGGGGCGGATTGGCCGATCGTGACGGGCAGCGACCCTGGAATTCCGACACTTTGGCGCTGATCTTCTCCGGCACCAAGGGTCTGGTCGCGGTCTGCCTGCTGATGCTGATCGACCGAGGTCAGCTTGAGCTCGACGCGCCGGTCCATCGCTACTGGCCGGAGTTCGCAGCGGGGGACAAATCGGCGGTAACCGTGAAGGAGATCGTGACGCACGCCGCCCGGCTGCCGGGCATCGGCGTCGCCGTGAGCGCCAGCGACCTGCACGACGACCGGCGGATGGCCGACCTGCTCGCCGGCCAGTGCCAGTTCGCCGACCCCCGCGCCGCCCGCAGCTATCACGCGCTCACCTACGGGTGGCTGTGCGGCGAGCTGGTGCGGCGGATCGACGGACGCAGTATCGGGCGCTTCTTCGCCGAGGAGATCGCCGGACCGCTTGACCTGGAACTGTTCATCGGGCTGCCCGCTGAACTGCAGCACCGGGTGTCGAGGCTGGAGTTGGCCGACACCTGGGGCGCGGCGGCACGGTTTGATCCGCAGGTCAGCGAGCGCGACGAGCTGATGCGGGCGTTTTGGCCAACCCACCGGTGTGGACGCGGGAGACGTTCATCTGGAACGACCCGCGGATCCACCGGGCCGAGATTCCCGGCGCCAACGCGATCGGCAGCGCGCGTTCGGTCGCGGCGCTGTACGCCAGCCTGGAGCGACTGGTCTCGCCCGCGGTGCTCTCGCTCGGGCGCAGCGAGCTGGCCCGGATGGACGATCCCCTGCTGGAGGGGCCACACGCGTTCGGAGTGGGCTTCGCGCTGCAGACCGAGCTCTCGCCCTTCGGACCGCCCGCCGACGCGTTCGGGCACGGCGGCGCCGGCGGATCGGTGCACGGTGTCTGGCCGGCGCACCCGGTGGGCTTCTCCTACACCATGAACCTGATGCGCGACGAGGGCGGGGGCGTCGATCCGCGTGCCGCAGCGCTGTTGGCGGCGCTCCATCGGTGCGTGGAAGGCCGCCAGGAGGCGCGAAGCTAGCGCGGGAGGTGAAACGGGGCCGTCGTGACCACGATCTTCGGCAGCGGTCTCAAGGCTCGTCGCAGCCGCGGGGTGACACCGTGGCGGGCCACGACCCCATGCTCAGCGCACGATCAGCGCGACCGCCAAGATGATCAGGACCACCGCCATGCCGGCGCCGGCCAGCGGCCAGCGGTTGCGCCAGAACTCGGGCTTGGCGCGGTCTCGCGAATAGCGGCCCTCCGGGGGCACGCCGACCCAGTCGTCATCGTCGTCATTGGGCGCCATGCGCAATGTGTACACCGAACCGGGCCATAGGCACCGCAGGACCCTCCGCATGGCGCTCCGCCGGACCCCGGTTACGGACGTCCTCCCGCGCCGCGCCAGGCCTGGCCAATCCCGGCCGTGACCGGCTTGACCCCCGCCCCCACCCCCGACTAGCGTCCCTATCACTGCGCACCCTCGGAACACCTCAAACCGCGAGGCCACCTCAGCCATGACGTTCCAAAGCTCAGACAGCCCATCGTCGCCCGTGCAGGCCGGCCAGACCGGCTCTGCCCTGTGGCAGCCGCAGGCGCACATGCCCAGCGTCGCCGGTGACCGGCTGGTGATCGTCAAGGGCGACGGCGCGCGTTTGCAGACCAGCGAGGGCGACTGGCTGCTTGATGGGACCGCCGGCCTGTGGCACGCCAACATCGGTCACAGCCGGCCGCGCCTGGCCGACGCCGCCGCGCGCCAGATGCGCGTGCTGGAGACCTACCACACGTTCGGGCGGATCACCAACGATCAGGCGCTGGCGCTCGCCGACCGCGTGTCGGCTCTGGGCCCGATCGACGACGCCAAGGTGTTCCTGGTCAGCGGCGGCTCGGATGCGGTGGACACCGCGGCCAAGCTGGTGCGCCGGTACTGGCAGCTGGGCGGCCACGCCAACAAGCGCATCATCATCAGCCGCGAAGGGGGCTACCACGGCCTGCACGCATTCGGCACCAGCCTGGCCGGCCTGACCTTCAACCGTGACGGCTATGGCTCCGAATCGCTGATCCCGGAGACGGCGCGAGTGCCGACCAACGACGCCGATGCCCTGGAGGCAGCGATCCAGCACCTAGGCGCCGATCGGGTCGCGGCGGTGTTCGCCGAACCGATCATCGGCACCGGCGGCGTGATCCTCCCGGCGCCCGGCTACCTGGAACGGGTGCAGGCAATCTGCCACGAATACGACATCCTGCTGGTGCTCGACGAGGTCATCACAGGATTCGGGCGCACCGGCAGGATGTTTGCCACCGAGCTGTTCGGGCTGGCGCCGGACATGATCCTGATGGCCAAGGGCATCACCTCCGGTTACGCGCCCCTCGGCGGAGTGCTGATCGCCCCCCGGGTGTGGACGCCGTTCTTCGACGGCGCCGATGCGCCGATCTTCCGCCACGGCGTGACCTACTCGGGTCATGCGACCGCGTGCGCGGTGGCGCAGGCAAACCTCGATGTTCTCGAAGAGGAGGACCTAGTGGCCCGGGTGGCCGCGCTCGCGCCCGAGCTGAAGCGTGCCGTGGCGCCGCTGGCCGAGCACCCGCTGGTGGCCGAGGTCCGCAGCGGCATCGGCCTGCTGGCGGGCATCCAGCTGGTGGCGCAGGCGCCGGGTGAAGCGGTGGCCCGGCGGTGCATCGAGCGCGGCGTGCTGATCCGGGTGATCACCAACAACACGCTCCAGATCTCCCCGCCGTTCATCGTCTCGGAGTCCGACCTGCAGCTGATCGCGCAGACGATCGCCGAGGCCCTGGACGCCGTGGGTGAACCGCGCTGACGATCGGCGGTTCAATCGACGTACGCCACCGCAACCAGGAGACACCACCATGAACAGCAGCAGCCTGCTAAAGCCCACCACCACCACCGCTGGCGCCACCGTCGTCGGCGCCTCAATCACCGGCGGCGTGATCATCGGCGCCCGTCTCCTCGGCCCAACGGCGATGGCGCCGCTGGCGATCGCCGCGTCGGCCGTCGGCGCGCTGGCGATCGGACGGCTGGCGATCGCCGACGCGGTGATCAAGCGGCTGAGCGCCGGAGAGGTGGTGATCGGCTCGTTGAAGGTAGGCGAGCTGGAGGTCGCCGGCCGGCGCTGGCCCGATCCTGCGCCCGATCAGGCGTAGGGCTCGCGAGCCCTTAGTAGTAGTCCTGCACCTCGATTGACCAGCGCGCCGTATCGTTGCCCGGCGAGACGGTGATCTGGTAGAGCCCGGGACCGGACTTGAACACCTGCGTCTGGCCGCTGCCGTCGTTGAGATCGAACCCGGCCGTGTCTGACCAGGAACCCAGGTTTGCCACCTGCGCGCTGGGGCCCGAACAGAAGAAGATGAACGTGCAGGTCCCCTGATAGCCCATGCTGTAGAGGACCCGCCAGCGCGTGCCAAGGATCCGGAACGGGACCGACTGACCGTGGCCGTCTCCGGCCAGCGAGGTCAGGTTTCGCCAGCGTGGCGTCTCGGCCACCGACAGCGCCACGGTGGCGCGCGGGAACAGTTCCGCCCCGGGGCCGGGGCTCTGGCGGGTGACGGTGCCCGTGGCGGTCCCCGGCGCCGGCACCTGGGTTAACCCGGCGCGCAGACCCAGCCGTTGTAGGGCACTCTGGGCCGCGGCGGAGGACTGCCCTACAAGCCGAGGCAGCTTGACGGGGGGCGGCCCGGCGCTGAGCACGACGCTCACCGTCGCGCCGTCCCTGACGCGGGTTCGCGCGCGCGGAACCTGTGAGATGGCCGTGCCCTGCGGCGCGGAGCTGAAGCGGTGCTCGAACCGGGGACGCAGATCCAGATGGCGCGTCCGGGCGGCGATCGCGGTCCTGGTCAGGCCGTGCAGATCCGGCACCAGGATGTGCCTCACACCGCCGATCAGGATTGCGCCGCCGACCATCGCCAGCAGCAGCGCCAGGACCGCTCCGAGTACCGCCCCGCGCCGCCGCCGCGCCGCCGGGTTGACGTTCTTACGCGCGGTCAGGGGCGGCTTGACCTGGGTGGAGTCGCTCGTCTCCGGCGGCCAGTCAAGCCAGGCGGTCGCGGCGGTGTCGGGCGCCGCCGGCGACCGAGGGGCCTCGGCGATCGCCACCGCCTGCATACCGCGGTCGTCAACGGCGCGCGCCCGGGTGGCCACGGTCCCCGGCGCGGTCGCTGATGCTGTTGTGGGAAGCGTGACAACCGAAGCCGACGAGATCGCCCCCGTCAGCGCCGCCGGCGCCCGCGTGGTGCCCCGACGGACCGGCGCCAGGGACCCTGGCGCGAGCTTGGCGTTGGACCGCCGGCCGGACACTCCGGCGCGCCGGGGTGAGGCACCCGGGTGGGTAGCCGGGGCAGCGCCGCCCGGCGCCGCACTCCGGGCGCCCGGTCGCGAACGCGAACCGGCCCGGGAAAGCATCACCGTCGGCGCGTCGGGCGGCAGCGACGCCTTGGCCCGCCCGAGCGCGGCCGCCATCGTCGTGCCGCTGGCGTAGCGGCGCACCGGATCCTTGGCCAACGCGCATTTGACGATCACCACCAGCGCGCCGGGGGTGCCGGCGGGAAGCGCCGGCGGTGGGTCCTGAACGTGTCGCAGACCGAGCTCCACCGCCGTGTTCTCAGTGAACGGCGGACGCCCGGCGAGCATCTCGTACAGCACGACCCCGACGCTGTAGACGTCGGTGGCCGGCGTCGTGGGCCGTCCGCGCGCCTGCTCAGGCGCCATGTAGCGGGGGGTCCCGACGATCGTGGCCGCTGCTCCGTCGGTGCTGCCCTCGGCCAGGCGGGCGACGCCGAAATCTCCGACCTTGACCCGACCACGGGCGGAGATCAGGACGTTGGCGGGCTTGACGTCACGGTGCACGATGCTCTGCAGGTGCGCTTGCGCCAGCGCCCGGCACAGCTGCTCGGCCACCTCGCAGGCATCTGCGGGGGCCAACGGGCCGCGGCGCAAGCGCTGCTCGAGGCTCTCGCCGTCGACCAGCTCGGCAACGTAATACAGACCCTCGGGCGCATGGCCGACATCGAAGATCTGCACGATGCCGGGGTCGCTGACGCGGGCCAGAAGCTGCGCCTCGCGCTCGAAGCTCTGGACCCAGTCGGGGTCCTCGGCCCACCACGGCTTGATCACCTTGACCGCCACCGGCCGCGCCAGCCGCCGGTCGCGCCCGCGGTAGACACGGCCGAAGGTCCCCTCGCCGATCAGGGCGTGGAGCTCGTAGCGGCCGTCCAGGGCGAGTCCGGACAGATCAGGTGCGTAGGGCATAAGGCAGTTTGAAGGACGCGGCAGTACGCGGAACTAACCCGACATGATCGCGGATCGCGCCGGCGTAGCGTCGACGCGGTTCGCAAGACCGCTCGGATCTCCCGCATCGGCCACCGGCGGACGGATACGATCTCGCCTCTGCGCCGAGCGTGCCGGCGACCGGCCGACACCGGGAGGCGATGGAGGTGCAGCGGTGTGGCACGCGGGTCTGACACGCACGATCGGGAGCCTCGCACTCGCGCTGGCCCTGACCGTCACGGCGCCGTGGGCGGCCGGCCTGGCGCGGGGCGCATCGACGCCCGATCCGTACTTCTCGGCGCCGTTCAGAGTCCAGGCCAACGCCTACACGTTCGGGCAGACCCCCAGCTGGACGAGCACGGGAGACGTGCTGTCAAACGAGCCCGACCGGTCCGGGCTGGAGCAGGTCTACAACTCGAAGCTTGACGGCTCGCGACGCCGTTGTGAGACCTGCGGGCGGCTGCAGGGGCCCAACGGCTTTGCGGAGCAGCAGCCGCAGGCCGGCGCGGTCAGCCGGTCGGATGCCAGCGCCCGGGCGAGATCGCCGGGCCGGTGGATCCTGTTCTGCTCAATGGGTGCCCAGCCCGAGCACTACGGCCAGCCGTGTCTGGGCGGCTACGGCTCTGACCTGTACGTGATGCGCCCGGACGGGTCGCGTTTGACGCGGTTGACCCGCGCCAGCGATCCCGCCAGGGGCGCACGCTACGACGATCGTCCGGGGGGCGTCCCCTACGACAACTACCACCCGTACTGGTCCCCAGACGGCCGTCATCTGATCTGGACCCGAACCGAGGCCTATCCGCTGGACCGCGGCGGGCAGCGCTGGCAGATGTTGCTCGCCGACTTCGCCGCGCCGGCGCACGGATCACCGCACCTGTCCCATGTACGCGTCGTCGGGCCGGCGTTCGGAGTCTATGAAACCCAGGCCTGGGCTCCCGACGGCAGCGGCTTTCTGTTCACCGCCTTCGGGCCGCGCCGGTCACCGTTTCAGGCCACCCCCCCGGCTGGATGCACCTGGAGCTGTACTTCATGCGCCTGTACGGGCGCGGCGCGTCACCCGAGCATCCGCTGGTAACCCACGTCACCGACAACGACCCGGCCTATGAGGAGCAGGCGGTGTTCACCCCCGATATGCGTGACTGATCGTCATGACCAGCCGCGAGCGGCCGGGCACCTGGTATCAGACGGTGATCACCGCGGCGCTATGGCTCGGCTTCGACGCACCGGATCCGGGCTCGGCCGGGACGCCGATGTTCCTGGCCGACTTCACCGATCCAAAGTTCACCAGCGATCTCTACATGGTCGATCTCGCCACCGGCGACCTTCGCCGGCTGACGAGCTTTCACCACGTGATCCCTGAGTTCGGATGGAACTCAGGCTACACGCGGCTACTGTGGTCAGAGGGTCTGCGGTCAGGTGCGCGCATCACCCGAGTGGCGCGGTTCACCGGCCTGACCGTGGCACAGCAGCGGATCCCGGCCACGCCGGCGCCCGGACTGTTTGGCGCGCCGATCGACCTCGCGCGGATCCGGACCGTGCCGGCGCCGGTGCGAAACCTCGCGCCGGCCGCCGGGCGACATCCAGGCGAGCTTCCGTTCCCGCTCCCGGTCGCTCGCGGCGCGGGCGCCGACCACCAGCGGCTGCCGGCGGTGGTGACCACCTACGTGTCGGTGCTGATCGGCCAGCTGGACCAGTTGGCCGCGCGCGCCGGCGCCGCGATCGGCGCACCACCGCTGTAAGGGCTCGCGCAGTTCGTGTCAGCCGGCGGCGACGGTGGCGTTCTGCACGATCGCGTCGATGATCTGCGGCCACAGCTCGCGCGGCAGGTCATGCCCCATGCCCGGAAGGATCACCAGCTTGGCGCCGGGGGTCGCTTCCGCGGTTGCGCGGCCCCCCGAGACGTTGACCAGCGGGTCGGCGTCGCCGTGGATCACCGTGGTCGGGACGCGCACCTCTGCCAGCAACGGGGTCCGGTCGGGCGCGGCCATGATCGCGGCCATCTGGCGGGCGCTGCCGGCGGGATAGATGCCGCGATCAAAACAGCGTCCGGCCCGCTCACGCTTGTGCTCCTCTTCGAAGTCGAACCCCGGTGATCCGATCGCGCGGTAGGTCTCGAGGTGGTCCTCGATGTAGCCCTCGCGGTCGCGTTTGGCCTTGCGCAGCATCCGCAGCGCCAGCCGCGGCTGGGGACGGCCGACGCTCCGGTTGCCCGTGGTGGACATGATCGACACCAGCGACAGAACCCGATCGGGATGGCCGATCGCAATCAGCTGGGCGATCATCCCGCCCATCGATGCGCCAACGACGTGCGCGGCGCCGATCCCCAGGTGATCAAGCAGACCGACCGCGTCGGCGGCCATCTCATCCAGTGAGTAGGCGGCGCCACGGGCATTGCGGGTCAGCAGCTGCCATCGCTTGGGGATTCGCGCCCCGCGCATGATCGTCGAGCGGCCGACGTCGCGGTTGTCGAACCGGATCACCCAGAAGCCGTGGGCGGCCAGCCGCTCGCAGAACTCGTCGTCCCACAGGATCATCTGCGAGGCCAGGCCCATCACCAGCAGCAGCGGCGTGGCGTCGGAGGCCCCAAAGGTCTCATAGCAGAGCTCCAGCTCCCCCGCGGGCGCGGTGAGCTCGCCGGAGGCCGTCGGTTTGAGGTCAGGTGCGGGCAGGTGCGATCAGTCCTCTCTCGTTTCTGGATTCTGCCTGACAGCTACTTTTGCGGCTCCGCCGCGGCGGCCGGGCTGTTCCCGTTCCCCCCGGCGTCCGGACCGCGCACCTTCGCCACGGCACCCTCGGTCGTGCGCTTGGCCCGCGTTGGCCGTGGCGTGCGCCGCTTGGCCCCGGCGCGTCCCGATCGGGCCTTGGTCGAGGCGGAGTCGAGCAGCTGGGCGACGCCGGCTTCGATGCCGCGACACAGCACGCCGATGTCCGGCGCGCCGTCCAGATCGCCGGTGACCCCGAAGTTGATCCCGCCGTCGTAGGAGAAGATCGCCACCCCCACCCTCACATGCCCGCCGAGCGGTACGAATGGGAACGCCTCCAGCATCCGCTTGCCGACGAGGTAGAGCGGCTGCTGGGGACCGGGAACGTTGGTGGTCACGGTGTTGATGCTGCTCTGGGGCAGCCGGGTGCCCACCCGCCCGGCGAGGGCCAGCAGCATCGCGGGGGCAAAGCCGCTCAGCGCGGTCAGCCGCTCGGCCGCCACGGCCTGGCCGGAGTGCTTGAGGTGCTGCATCTGCTCGTGCAGCGCTCCCAGCCGCCTGACCGGATCTTCGATCTCGACCGGAAGCTCGGCGAACATCGCCGAGACCTTGTTGTTGTAGGTCCCGTGCTCGTGCTCGGCGCGCACCGATACCGGCACGAGCGTGCGGATCACCCGGCCCTCCACGGGCTCACCGCGGGACAGCAGCAGCTCACGGAAGCCGTTGGTGATCGCGGCCAGGACCACGTCGTTGACCGTGCCGCCGTGGGCCTCCCGGATCTGCTTGACGTCCAGCAGCCGCGCCCGCGCCCAATCCCAGCGGCGATGGGGACCGATCGGGCCGTTGAGCGAGCTGCCAACCGCGGAGGGGCTCAGCAGAGGCCGGAGGTTGACAAAGCCGCGCGTGACGTCAACCAGCTGGCGAGCAACCCGGCGCGGGCCCCGCACCGCCGACAGAACCCCCCGTAATCCCTCGTAGGGACTCGACGCCCGTCCGGCCAGCGCATGGACGATCAGCGCAGCCCCGCTCGGGTCGGGATCAGGTCGCCAGCGATCGGCCGCCGGTGAGATCGAGTCACGCTCGGTGCTGAGCATCACGCTCAGCAGGTCGGTGGCCGACACGCCGTCGACCATGCAATGGTGAGTCTTTGAGATCAGGGCCCAGCGGCCATCGTCGAGACCCTCGGCGACCCACATCTCCCACAGCGGCTTGGCCCGATCGAGCTGCTGAGACATCACCCGCCCCACCAGGTTTCGCAGTTCCTCGTCGCCGCCGGGCGCCGGCAGCGCGGTGCGCCGCACGTGGTAATCAACGTTGAAGTGATGGTCGTCGACCCACGTGGGGCGGCCGAGGGCCAGCGGCACGAACCGCACCTTCTGGCGGTAGCGCGGCACCAGCGGCAGGCGCGCGCCGATCGCGGCCTGGACGTCGCCGGGGCCAGGAGGCGGACCCTCGAAGATCCCCACCGAGCCGATGTGCATGTGCGTTACCGCGTCCTCGACGTGAAGAAACGACGCATCGAGCGGGCTCATCGTCTGCATCTGCCACCCTCCTCCGCTGGCTCCGAAACCGCGGCCGGTCCGTGCGCGCCGCAGGCGTAACGTAGCGCGATCGGGATATGTTGCACAGCCCAGCAGCTAGTGGAGAGGAGCGCGAGCGATGACCGCCGGCAAGACCAACCACAGGGTCCCCGTCCCCAGGGACCCGACCGACGATTACAGCCGCCAGGCAGCGCAGCTGCGCCTGGAGTTCGCCCGCCGGCACAGCGGCGCCGCCCTGGAACACATCTCCAGGTACTCGTTCGAGCCCGAGGTGGTGGCGGGGAACGTCGAGCACTTCATCGGCGCCGCCCAAGTGCCGATCGGCCTGGCCGGACCGCTGCGCGTCAACGGCGAGCACGCCCGGGGCGACTTCTACGTCCCGCTGGCCACTGCCGAAGGCACGCTGGTGGCCAGCTACAACCGCGGCATGAAGCTGCTGTACGCCGCCGGTGGGGTCACCACCACGGTGATGGATGACCGGATGCAGCGGGCGCCGGCCTTCATCTTCCCCACCGCGCGCGAGGCGCGCGCGTTCGGCGAATGGCTGCAGGATCACTTCCAGGAGATCCGCGCGGCCGCCGAGTCCACGACCCGAGCCGGGCACCTGCAGGACATCGAGCAGTACTCGGCCAGCCGCATCCTGTTCTGCCGTTTCAACTTCACCACCGGCGATGCGGCTGGACAGAACCTGACCGGCAAGGCCACCCAAGCTGCCTGCCGCTGGATCACCGATCACTACCCGGGGATCGAGCAGTACCTGCTGGAGTCCAACTTCGCCACCGACAAGAAGAGCTCACAGGTCAACATGCTGCGCACCCGCGGCAAGCGCGTGGTGGCCGAGGCGACGATCCCGGACACTCTGTTCTGCCAGATCATGCACTCGTCGACCGAGCTGATGTTCAGGGCCCGCCAGATCTCCAACCTGGGCGGCTTCATGTCCGGTGTGAACAACAACGGCGCCCACTCGGCCAACGGGATCACGGCGATGTTCATCGCCACCGGCCAGGACGCCGCCAACGTCGCGGAATCCTCGGCCGCGTTCATCTATGCCGAGCGCCACGACAACGGCGACTACTACTACTCGGTCACGATTCCGTCGTTGATCGTCGCCACCTACGGTGGCGGGACCGGACTGCCCACGCAACGGGAATGCCTGGAGCTGCTGGGCTGCTACGGCGACGGCAATGTGCGCAAGTTCGCCGAGATCGTCGCCGCCACCGTGCTCTGCGGCGAGCTGTCGCTGGGGTCGGCGGTCGTCGCGGAGGAGTGGGTGGAGGCGCACGACATCTATGGAAGGAATCGCGAAAAAGCCTGACAGGCTCCTCCCCCGAAACCCGCCGGGGGGGCCGGTAAGGCATGATGGGTGAATGCCTGATGCCCCTTCATCGCGCAGCGTCAAGATCGGCGCCGACGAGCGCACCGGCTGGTCCTCCGAGCGCCCGCGGCGCGACGGCGCGCCGCCACGGCCGGCCAACATCGCGGTCCGCTCACGCGTGCTGCGTCCTTCAGACCGGATGCGCTACTCCCCCGGCAGCTTGCTGCTGGTCGTCGGCGCCACCGATTCAGGTCCCGATCGCTTCCTGGACCGCGTACTGGAGGAGCGCGGGATCGCGTTCTCGCTCGCCAAGGTCAGGGCGCTGCTGGCCGGCCGGGTTGCCGATGACGAGATCGAGTCCCGGTCACGCGAGCTGCTGGACGCCACCGTGACCAAGCGCCAGCACGGCGGCCAGACCGTGGTGATCGCGATCGAGGGCTTCGACGCCGAGGAGCGCGAGCGCTATGTGCGCCTCGCCCACGGGCTGCGGCGCCCGCGCCACCTGCTGCTGATCGAAACGGCCCGCAACCAGTTACAGGAGGACGAGCGCCCGGCGCTGGACGAGTTGCGCCGGGCCCTGGACGCCGGCGAGCTCGGCCAGGAGGGCTTTCAGACCGCCATGCGCCTGGGCGGCAACGCACTGTCCGAGCTCAAGCGGATCGTCTTCCGCCCGCCCCCGCGAGAGGACTGAGCTCGCAGATCGGAGGGTGCGGCTGCGAGCCTGCCGTGCCCGAGCGCGTTGGGGAAACCAGCGCAGGCTTACACCGGCAGGGCGGCCTGGGGAGGGGCGCTCAGCGGCCGCGCGGACAGCTCACGCCAGGCCTGCGCGAGTAGCGCCACGCCCCGGCGGATGAGCTCGGGGCGGGGGCCGGCGCAGAGACGCAGATGCCCGGAGAAGCGGTCATCCGGCGCGGCGGAAGTGCCGGAGGCGACCGCCACCCCGTGGCGCAAGGCGAGCTGAACCAGGTCATCGGCGCTGCCGTGGGGAAGGCTCACCCACAGCGACCAACCCCCGGCCGGCTGCGAGAAACGCCACTCCGGAAGCTGCGCGCGGAGCTCGTGGGCGAGCAGCCCGAGCCGTTCCCGGGCGCGATCCCGAGCCGACCCGACCCGACGATCAGATCGAAGTCATCCAGCACCGCCAGCGCGGAGGCCTGCGCGAGCGCGGGACTGCCGAGATCGGGCGCCCATCGTTGCTCCGAGCCCGGGTGCAGCGCACGTCGGATGACGACCTCAGCGTGCACGTCGGGGGGCACGTGGTGATCGTCGCGCGGGGGACGTTCGCGTTGCGCCCGGAAGATGTCGAAGCCCACGGTGGATGATGACCGCGCTTGAGCTCACGCTCCGCTGCGCCTACGAATCAGACGCACCGGCGCTGCGCTGGCTTGCCGCCCTCGACAGTCAGCGTGTCCCGGACGGTCCGCTGCTGGTCGCCGAGGTGGACGGTGAACTGTGGGCGGCGGTCTGAACGCTCACGCAGCGCGCTCACGCAGCGTGCTCACCACGGCGGCGACATCCTCGCCGCCGTGTCCTTCGGCGATCGCCCGGTCCCACTGCGCTTCCACGCGCTCGAGCAACGGCAGGCGGAGGCCGCGGCCGTCGGCAGCCGATACGGCCAGGGTGACGTCCTTATGGGCGTGCGCGAGCGCGAATCCCGGCTCGAACTGGCGCTCGATCATCGCGTTGGCCTTGGCCACGGCGTAAGGTGCACCCAGCGGCAGATCGGCGAGGGTGTCGGAGAACACTCGCGGATCGAGACCGAGCGCCTCGCTCAGCGCGACTCCCTCGGCAGCCGCCTCGGTGATCGAGGCCAGCCATCCGTTGAGGACGAGCTTGAGCGCGGATCCGTGGCCGACGGGGCCGAGCCAGCGTGTGCGCCGACCGATCACCTCGAAGATCGGATCAAGCTGGTCGCGCAAGGTCTCATCACCGGAGGCGAGGATCACTAGCTGGCCATCGCGCGCCGGGCCGTCGCTACCCGAGACCGGAGCGTCGACGAATGCGATCTCATGCTCCTGTGCTCGCGCCGCCAGCCGCCTGGTCCAATCCAGCCCGATCGTCCCCATCTGGACCCACGTGGAGCCCGGGGCCAGGGTATCCAGCGCGCCGTCGCGGCCGGCGACCGCCTGCTCGGTGGCGGCGCCGTCGGCCAGCATCGTCACCAGCACGTCGGCACCGTCGGTCGCCGCGGCCGGCGTGAGCGCCACAATGGCGCCCGCGGCCCCGATCGGTTTGGCCTTGGCCGACGTGCGGTTCCAGACCCGCACCGGATACTGGGCGCTCAGCAGATTGCGAGCGATCGGCGCGCCCATCCGGCCGGTGCCGAGTAACGCGATCGTGGCTCTGTCGGTGTTCATGGCATCGCCTCCATCATCAGTCCGAGTTTCACTCTGTTCATGATCCCGCTCCTTGATAGGTGATTTCGGCCGCCCCACGGCCACGGCCACGGCTACGCCCCCAAGCGCGCCCCGAGCCACCGCGCAGGAGCGCGGGTGCGACCGCGCCGAGGGCCACCACGAGCACCCCGGCGAAGCCGAGCAGGCTCACCCGGGCGCTGACGTACTGGGTGGCGACCCCGAGTCCGAGGATCGGGCCCGAGAGCCCGAGGTAGGAGGCGAGGAAGAAAGTGGCAAGCGCCTCGGCCCGGACCTCGCGCGGCGCCAGATCCATGACCGTGTTGATGCCTCCCTTGAAGATCACGCCCGCGCCGGCGCCGCACAGTACGCCGCCGGCGAGGAACGCCGGCAGGCTGGCCAGCCAGGTCGCCGCGGTGACCACGGCCAGGCCGGCGGGCAACAGGACGATGCCCACCGAGTACAGCGCTCGCGCGTCAAGCCGGGCCAGCAGCGACTGGGCGACCGCGCCGGCGGCAAACACCACGAAAGCGGCGAACCCGGCCAGCGCGTGGGAGCGATACCCGAGCGTGCCGGCGAGAAAGCTCGGCGCGAGCGAGGTGAAGAGGCCAAACACGGCCAGCGCCACAGACCCACCGGCGGCGGCGGCAAGAAAGGAGCGCCGCCCCGCCGGCGGAACCGAGATCCGCTGCGTGCGATAGCGCGGGCGCTCGCTCACACCAGCGGTCTCGGGCGCCAGAACCACGGCCAGGGCAAGCGCGAGCGCCAGGATCGCGAAGACGATGTAGGACAGGACCAGCGGGGCGGGCAAGAACTGCGCCAGCAGGCCGGCCGCCAGCGGACCGACGCCGATGCCGCCGAGGTTGGCCGCGGTCGCGACGAGCTCGGCGCGGCGCGAGGAGGACCGCGGGCCCCGGGCGGCGTGGAGCTCGGCGAGGTAGGCGGTGGCGGTCGCGGTGACCACTCCCACCGACAGACCCGACAGCACGCGTGCCACCAGCAGGCCGGGGAGCGCAGGCCAGATCCCAAACACGCCGGCGCTGAGCGCGCCGATGGCAATCGCCGGGACGATCACGCGCCGGCGACCGAACCAGTCGGAGATGTGCCCGGCGAGGAACAGGCTCGCGACCACGCCCAGGGCGTAGGCGGCGAAGATCACTGTCACGATCAGGCCCGAGAAGTGATCACGGCGCTCGTAGAGCACGTACAGCGGCGTCGGCAGCGCACCGATCGCCATCACGGCCACGAAAGCGGCGGCGACGATCCAGAACCCCGCGGCGGGAGCTAGCGAGACCGCTTCCCGAAGTCGGTGGGCGCGATTGAGCATGAGCTCAGTCTGGCGGCCGGGCTTCAGCATGTCCAACGCACAAACTTGCTGAACTTCAGCAATAATATTCATAAAGATGGAAGTGCGTCAGTTGGAGCATTTCGTGGCGGTGGCCGAGGAGCGGAGCTTCACCCGCGCGGCGCAGCGCCTGCACCTCGTGCAGTCGGCGGTCTCGGCCTCGATCCGCACGCTCGAGCGCGATCTGGAGGCCGACCTGTTTCACCGCACGACCCAGCGCGTCGCGCTGACCGACGCGGGCGCGACGCTGCTGCCACAGGCCCGCCGGATCCTGGCCGAGGTTGCGTCGGCGCACGAGCTAGTCGCCGACGTGCGCGGTGGGCTGCGTGGCAGTCTGACGATCGGCACGATGCAGGCGCTCAGCGCGGGTCCGGTCGACGTCCCCAGCATGCTCGGCCGGCTTCGCGTCTCCCATCCGCGGCTGGAGATCCGCCTGCGCTACGCCGAGGGCGGATCCTCAGAGCTGGCCGAGCGCCTGCGTGACGGACGGGTCGACGTGGCGATCGTGTCGCTGCCCGAGCATCGCCCGGCGGGCATCTCGCTGACCGCGCTGACCAGCGAGCCGATGACGCTCGTGTGCCCGCCCGGGCACCGGCTTGCCGAGCGCCGGTCGGTGCGGATGGCCGAGCTCGGCGAGGAGACGTTCATCGACCATCCGGCCGGATGGGGAACGCGCATGTCGGTGGACCGGGCCTTTGCCGCCGCCGGCATGGAGCGCCGGGTCGCGTTCGAGGTTGGCGACACGCCGAGCGTTGTCAACCTCGTGCAACACGGCCTCGGCCTGGCGTTCCTGCCGCGCTCGCTGGTGACCGACTCCGACGGCGTACGCTTGGTCGCGTTGCGCGGCCTGGCGCCCCAATGGGAGGTGTCGCTGGCGCTGCCGTCAAACCGGCCGGTGGGCGCGGCGGCGCGGGCGTTCTCCGAGCTCGCGGTCGCCGGCGGCCGCCTCGCCTCGACCGCCGACGCGCCCGCCTCGACCGCCTCGGTCTAGGCGCTCAGCGCGTCTTGCCGGTCACCCGCTGTAGCAGCCAGCGAAGCAGGTAGAGAACTTGGTCGAGCAGCGTGCGGTCGCCCATCGGGATGCGCTCGAGCCGGTGTGCAAACGCCTGGGAGCGCGCTCCCGTCGCGTCGACCCAGACGACGCTGACCTCGTAGGCGAGGGCGGCGTCCAGGGAACGGCGCAGCTTGAGGCTTCCGGCCAGCAGCTGATCGACGACGACCACGGTGGTCTCGGTCTCGGCCGGGTCGGTGATCGGGCTGACCGTCGTCACCAGCGAGCCGGGGAAGCCCACCGGCTCGTCGATGTCCTCGAAGTCGAAGTCGATCTGCGGCCGGTTGTCAGGTGTACGGCTGATCGCGATCGTCTTGACCTGCAGCGGCCGCGCGGGCTGGGCCGGGCGCACCCTGGCGGCCAGGTAGTTGGGGTCATGCCACTGAGCGTGCTGCCGGGGGCCGGTGGGGCTGCTCGATTCGATCGCGGCGATCGACGGCGTCGTGCCGCCCCAGGCCCCCGGCCAGGACAGCCAGCCGGGCGGGTCCTGGTCGAGGTCCACAAGCGTCTGGCGGACGCGGGGGCCATCGCCGTCGGCGACATCCCAGAGACCTTCGGTCTTGAAGATCCCGCGCTGGAAGTAGTGGGCGTGGCTGCCCAGCGCGGAGAAGGCGATCGGCGCACCGTCGGGATTGAGGTCGAGCTGGTTGACATCGGCCTGCTGCGCATAGGTGTGCTGCGCGTAGACCGCCAGATCGATCTGCGGGTCGTCCCAGGTTGGCCCGGTGCCGACCAAGCGAAACTGGACCATCTCCCAGTCGCCCTCGTGCAGGCCAAAGCGACCTAGCAGCTGCGCGTCGTTGTAGAGCATGAAGAACCAGTACTGGACCCAGAACCGCTTCTCGGCCGTGCTGTCGGTCGCCAGGTGCCCGTAGACGACGTCGGCCATCTCAGGATGCTTGCGCTCCATCTCGCGGGCCTGTGCCCGGTAGTCGTGGTGCGCATCAGGAAACGAGATGTGATCGCCGGCCGCGTAGGGCTCATCGTTGCGATAGCCCGCGGCGGTGAAGAAGGCGGTGTTCAGGCCGGAGTCCGCAGCCGCGATCAGCGTCCCGTCCGCGCGCCGCAGCGTGACCCAGGGGTCGTCGAGCATCTCGCTGACGCTGGCCGCGGGAAACGCCTCGCGTGAGTCATAGACGACCTCCGGCCGGAAGCGCTGCAGCAGCGCCAGGCGCTGCTCGGCAGTCGGGCCTATAGGCGGCGGCTCGCTCACTGGGCACGATCCTCTCAGAGTCGAGCCGGCCGGTGCTCACACATCTTCTCAGTGGTTCCCGCCATGAGTACGGTTGGAACCGTACTCACGGTGGGATTACTTAGCCGAGGTCGGCGATCAGATCGGCGACCGAGTTGACGATCCGGGAAGGGAGATAGGGATAGCGTCCCGCCTCCTCCCGTGAGGTCAGGCCGGTCAGCACGAGGATCGTCTCCAACCCGGCCTCCAGGCCCGAGACGACGTCGGTGTCCATCCGATCGCCGATCATCGCGGTCGTCTCGGAGTGCGCGTCGATCGCGTTGAGCGCCGAGCGCATCATCAGCGGGTTGGGCTTGCCGACGTAGTAGGGCTCGATCCCGGTCGCGCGGCTGATCAGCGCGGCCACCGAGCCGGTCGCGGGCAGCGGACCGTCCGGCGTCGGACCGGTGGCGTCGGGGTTGGTGGCGAGAAAACGCGCGCCGGCTGACACCAGGCGGATCGCTTGGGTGATCCGCTCAAAGCTGTAGGTACGGGTCTCGCCCAGCACGACGTAGTCGGGGTTGCGCTCGGTGAGCGTGTAGCCGACCTTATGCAGCGCGGTGGTCAGCCCCGCCTCGCCGATCACGAACGCCGAGCCGCCCGGGCGCTGGCTCTCCAAGAAGCGGGCCGTCGCCAGCGCCGAGGTCCAGATCGACTCCTCGGGCACGTCCAGGCCCGAGAGTCGCAGGCGGGCGGCGAGGTCGCGCCTCGTGTACATGGAGTTGTTGGTGAGCATCAGGAACGGTGCGTCCAGCTCACGCAGCCGGGCCAGGAACTGGTCGGCGCCCGGAATCGGGAGCTCCTCGCGCACTAGCACGCCGTCCATGTCCATCAGCCACGAGCGGATCTCCCTGCGGGCCATGCGCGACACATTATCCGGCCCGATGAGCGTCAGATGTGTCGGTCTTTGGCGTATGCGTTTGACAGCAAAATGTTTGGCAGCTAATGTTTTGATACCAAAAGACTTTGGCCATGACCCAAGGGACCTTTTCCATCACCGAGAGCTCCGCCACCCCCATTCAATCCTCGCGAATCGAGCCGCACGTGATGCGAATCGCGATCGTGGTGATCATGGGCGCGATCATGTCGGTGCTCGACACGACGATCGTCAACGTCGCACTGCACGATCTCTCCGGTGACCTCCACGCCTCGCTGGAGAGCATCCAGTGGGTCATCACCGGCTACCTCCTGTCGCTGGCCGCCGTGATCCCGGTCACCGGCTGGGCGGTCAAGCGCTTCAGCGCCCGGCGCCTGTATCTGATCGCGCTGGTCGTGTTCACGGCCGGATCGGCTCTGTGCGCGCTGGCCACCAGCAGCGGCGAACTGATCGCCTTCCGCGTCCTGCAGGGCGTTGGGGGCGGAATGCTGACGCCGATCGGCCAGATGATCCTCGTCAAGGCCGCCGGCCCGCGCAACCTGCCCAAGGTGATGAGCTTCATCGGGGTTCCGATCGTGCTGGCACCCGTCTTCGGCCCCACCCTCGGTGGGCTGCTGCTGCAAGGCGTCGGCTGGCAGTGGATCTTCATGATCAACGTGCCGGTCGGGATCGTCGCGCTGACGCTGGCGCTGCGCCTGCTGCCACACGACGAGGCCAGTAGCGCAAAGGCCGGGCGCCTGGACGTGACCGGACTGCTGCTCGCTGCCACCGGCGTCGTGGGCATCACATTCGGGCTGTCCAAGAGCGAGTCGGCCGGCAGCCTCACGGCCTCCTCGGTCTTGATCCCGGTGATCGCCGGAATCGTGCTGCTGGCTCTGTTTGTCACGCACGCACGGCGCACCGAGCATCCGCTGCTCGACCTGAAGCTGTTCTCCAACTCGGCCTTCAGGGCCGCCTCGATCGTCACCTTCTGCCTCGGCGCGGCGCTGTTCGGAGCGATGATCCTGATGCCGCTGTACTTCCAGACCGTCCGCGGTGAGGACGCCATCACCACCGGCCTGCTGCTGATCCCGCAGGGCATCGGCGGCGGACTGGGCATGTTCATGTCAGGGCGCGCCACCGAGCGACTCGGCGCCGGGCGCACGTCGCTGATCGGCGGCGTGATCCTCGTCGTGGCCACGATCCCGTTCATCCTGATTAGCGGGACAACGCCGTTTGCGGTGATCGGCGGCGCGATGATCGTGCGCGGCCTCGGCATCGGCCTGTCGATCATGCCGGCGATGACCGCGGCCTTCTCGGTCCTCTCCCGCGAACAGATCAACGACGCCAGCCCCCAGCTCACGGTCCTGCAACGGGTGGGCGGGTCGCTGGGCACGGCGATCATCGCGGTCGTGCTCCAGGGGCACATCAAGACCGCCCATACGCAGGCGGCGCTGGCCACAGGCTTCGGCCACACTTACTGGTGGGTGATGGGGGTCACGCTGGCCGCGCTGGTCCCGACGCTCGCGCTGGCGCGGATCGAGGGCCGGGTGCGCCGGCAGGCCGGCGGCGAACCGGTGCCGATGGAGTCGGCACTGGCGGAGGCAGCGTGAACGCCAGGGCCGATCCGGCAGCCGAGCGTAGGCCGACGATCGAACAGCTGCGTGTTGCGCTGGTCCAGATGTTGGGTGCCGAGCGACGCCTGCGCGGCCGCGACCACAACCGGGTGGGCGAGCTCAGCTTCGGTCAGGTGCGCGCCCTGGCCACCCTCGGTCGCGAGCGAGAGATGACCGCCGGACAGCTGGCGCGCAGCGCTGATCTGAACCCCGCCACGGTCACCGCGATGCTCGATCATCTGGAGGCCGCCGAGATCGTCCAGCGACATCGCAGCACCGAGGACCGGCGGGTGTGCAACGTCTCGCTGACCCCCCAGGGCTGGGCGCTGCTGGAGCGAAAGCTGGCCGCCTGGCATGAACAGTGGGAGCAGAAGTTCGCCGACTTCTCCGACGAAGAGCTGGCGCTGGCGGCGCGGGTGCTCGGCCGGGTGACCGACATCTACGACGCGCTCGCGGCACCGCCTGATCCCGGTCAGGTCGTGGGCCCCTAGCCGAAGCCCGACGGCGCAGTCAGCCCCGCCGGCCCGCAGGCTTGGCGATCGTGGGCTCTTAGACCGTTAGCTCAGCCCTGGCCCCGGCATCGCGGTCGGCCGCAACCTCGGTCAGCACGGCGCAGATCTGATCCAGCTTGTCCGGCTGGGACTCGATCAGCGTCTCGGCGTCGGCCAGCAGCCGGTCCAGGTTCTCAGACGCCACGTTGTCCATCGCGGCGCTGGCGGTCGGTAGCGGGCTCTCCAGGCGGTGATAGCGCGGATTGCCGTCGCCGTGCTGGCAGAGCTGCGTCAGCTGGTAGTCGACCGTCTTGGCGACTCCGTCCAGCACGACGTTGAGGATCGGACGCGCCCATTTGGCAAAGCCCCAGTGCTGGGCCTCCTGATACATGATCGGCCCACCGCTGTGACCCGGCTCGCCCGGCCGCGCCTGGCCGGTCCCCACCGACACGACCTGGATCTCGACGTCGCCCGGATACAGGCTGAGCGCCTCGGCGTACGCGGACACGGCGGGGTTGTTGGCAAAGACGCCGCCGTCGACCAGCGCGTGATCGCCTTCATTCTCAAACGGCGGCAGCTCGGCCGGGTCGAAGTAGGTCGGAGCCGCGCTGGTCGCGCGGGCCACCCGCCACATCTCCACGTCCCACTGATGCGTCTGATCCCGAGCGTAGGTTCGCTTGAAGAAGAACGGCGCCGGTCCCGAGAGGTCATAGCTCGGTATGACGACCTCCCTGAGCGCCTCCGACAGCTTGGTGTCGCCGAACTTCTCCTTCAGCAGCGCCTGCAGCGGTCCGACCGGATAGCGATCGTCGACCAGACCCTCGATCGAACGGATCCTCCAGGCCAGCGAGTTGGGGAAGATCTCCGCGCCGTGGCCCGTGTACAGCTCGACGAGCTCAGACGCGGCGAACGCCGGCTCGTGGCTACCCGGGCTCTTGGGCTTGGTGAGCCCGAGCGCGATGATCCCGCCGGTCGAGGTTCCCGCGATCACGTCGAACAGGTCGCAGATCGGCCGCTTGAGCCGCTCCTCTATCGCCTGCAGCACGTGCGCCGGGATCACGCCCCGGATCCCGCCGCCATCGATCGCCAGCACACTGAACTTGCTCTGCGTCATGCGCCGCTCCCTTTCGCTCTGGAATGGTCGCGAGCGTACCCCGTCGGTGGCGCCGGTGCAGTTTTCTTGACGTCCCGGCTTCCCCACAGAACCGCCCCGGAGGCTCCTCTGTGTCGCGGCTCCCGCTGCCCGCCTAAAGGGTGCCTACCATCGCAGCTGTCGTGCTGCACCTTCACCGAGCCGAACGGGCCGACCGTCTCGTCGATGCGATCGGCGAACTGCTGTCTGACCCGCCCGACGATCCATTGGCGGCGGAGGTGATCGCGGTCCCCACGCGCGGGATGGAGCGCTGGCTCACCCAGCGCCTGTCGAGCCGTCTGGGCGTCTCGCCCGGCCGTGGCGACGGGATCTGCGCCAACGTTGCCTTCCCCTCGCCGCACCGGCTCGTCGCCGATGCGGTCGCGCTGGCGTCAGGGGTCGACCCGGACCAGGATCCGTGGCGGCCTGAGCGGATGGCCTGGCGCCTGCTGGAGGTGGTAGACGAGTGCCTCGGAGAGCCCTGGCTGGCCGCCTTGTCTGATTACCTCGGCCACGGCTCCGATCCGCTGCGCCACGCGCGCCGGTTCCGCGCGGTCCGGCACCTGGCCGAGCTGTTTGACCGCTACGCCCTGTACCGGCCCGAGCTGATCGGAACGTGGCCCGGGGACGCTGCCGGAGCCGGGAACGCGGCCGGAGCCGGGAACGCGGCCGGGGTCGGGAACGCGGCCGGGGTCGGGGCCGGGCCCAACGGCGGTTTCCTCGTCGCCGACGCCGCCTGGCAGGCCGAGCTGTGGCGGCGCCTGCGCGCGCGGATCGGCCTTACCGGGCCGGCCGAGCGGCTTGCGCGCGCTTGCGCGCGGCTGTCCGAAGACCCGTCAGCGCTGGAGCTGCCGGGGCGGATCTCGCTGTTCGGCCTGACGCGGCTGCCCGCGGGACACCTGCAGGTCCTGCGCGCGCTCGCCGCCCACCGCGACGTCCATCTCTTCCTGCTGCACCCCTCCCCCGCGCTGTGGATCAAGGTCGCCGAGGCGTTGCCCGGCTTGCCGCCGGTCACGCACCGCGGCGAGGATCCGACGGGCGAACTGCCCGCCAACCGCCTGCTGGCCTCCTGGGGCCGTGACGCACGAGAGATGCAGCTCGTGCTCGCCGCCGCCGGCGAGCACGTGGATCACCACCATGTGCTGGCACACCCGGCGGCGACGCTGCTGGCGCGGATCCAGAGTGACATCCACACCGACGGCGTTCCCCCCGGCGTCCCGTTCACCGGTCAGCTGGACACCCGCCCGCTGCTGGAGCCCGGCGACCGCAGCGTGCAGGTCCACGCCTGCCACGGCAAGGCTCGCCAGGTGGAGGTGATCCGCGAGGCGATCCTGCACCTGCTCGCGCAGGACCCGACGCTGGAGCCGCGTGACGTGATCGTTATGTGCCCGGACATCGAGACGTTCGCGCCGCTGATCCAGGCGACATTCGGCGCCGGCGAGGTCGCCTCTGATGAGGAGCACGACGAGCCCGAACGATCGGCAAACCGGCTCAGCACCGGCAACCTGCGCGTGCGCCTGGCCGACCGTTCGCTGCGCCAGACCAATCCGGTGCTGGGCGTCGTCGCGCAACTGCTGGAGCTGGGCGAGCAGCGGCTGACGGCGTCGCAGGTGCTCGATCTGGCCGACCGCGAGGCGGTGCGCCACCGCTTCCGGCTTGACGACGACGACCTCGGCCGGCTGCAGAACTGGGTCACCCAGGCCGGGATCCGCTGGGGGTTGGACGCCGCCCATCGCGCCCCGTTCAGGCTCGACCAGCTTGAGGGTGGTACCTGGCGCTTCGGACTTGATCGGTTGCTGCTCGGCGTGACCATGACCGAGGACGGACAACGCTTGTTTGCGGGAGTGCTGCCGGTCGACGATCTGGAGAGCGGCGCGATCGACCTGGCGGGGCGACTGGCGGAGCTGATCTCCAGAGTGCAGTCCGCGCTGGACGAGCTCAGCACGCCGAAGCCGATCGACGCCTGGGCGCAGGCGATCGGCGCGGCAGCGGACTCCCTCACCAGGACGGGCGAGGGTGAGCAGTGGCAGCGCATTGAGCTCCAGCGCCTGCTGGACGACATGGTGGCGCAGGCAACCGTGGACGGCGCCACGACCACCGTCGCCCTGGCGCCGGCGGAGATCCGCGCGCTGCTGGGCGACCGGCTGCAGGGCCGCCCCACCCGGGCGAATTTCCGCACCGGCCACCTGACCGTCTGCACGCTGGTGCCGATGCGCTCGGTTCCCCACCGGGTGGTGTGCCTGCTCGGGCTCGACGACGGCGCCTTCCCCCGCAAGGCGCCGCGCGACGGCGATGACCTGATGCTCGCCGACCCGCAGGTCGGCGATCGCGATCCCCGCAGCGAGGATCGCCAGCTGCTGCTTGACGCGCTGCTGGCCGCATCGCAACAGCTGATCATCTCCTACACCGGCAACGACGAACGCACCAACGCGCCGCGGCCGCCGGCCGTGCCGGTGGGCGAGCTGCTCGACGTCGTCGACGCCACGGTCCGTACCGGCGACGCGCGCCCGGCGCGCGCGCACGTCGTCGTGCGTCACCCGTTGCAGCCGTTTGATCCGCGCAACTTCACGCCCGGGGCGCTGGCCGGCGATGAGCCCTGGAGCTTTGACCCGGTGACGCTGGCCGGAGCCCGGGCGCTGTCGGGCCCGCGCGCGCAGCCGGGGCTGTTCCTACCGGCGCCATTGCCTGCGCCGGCGCAGGCGGCGATCGAGCTTTCGGATCTGATCCGCTTTGCCCGGCATCCCGTGCGCGCGTTTCTGCGCCAGCGCCTTCGCGTCAGCCTCAGCGACCGCTCGGACGAAACGGAAGACGGGCTCTCAATCGAGCTCGACGGCCTGGCCCAGTGGGCGGTTGGCCAGCGGCTGCTCGACGCGCGTCTGGCCGGCGTCGACGGGAACGCGGCGATCAAGGCCGAGATCGCACGCGGCACGCTGCCGCCGGGGGTGCTCGGCAAGCCGGTGATCAACCGGATCTACCCCATCGCCTCAGCGATCGCCGACCAAGCCGCATGGCTCTCCGCCGGCGCCCCCCGGCGACCCGTCGATGTCCGCACCACCGTCGCCGGGGGCCGCTTGATGAGCGGAACCGTCGCCGGCGTGAGCGAGGACATGTTGCTGACCAGCACCTACTCACGGTTGTCGGCCAAACACCGGCTGGCCGCCTGGGTGTCGCTGCTGGCGCTGACCGCGGCCCATCCGCAGCGGCCGTTCCGGGCCACGACGATCGGCCGCGGGACCGACCGCGGATCGGTGGCGATCGTCCAGATCGCCCCCCTGGCCGATGACGCCGGCGAGCGGCGCCAGATCGCCGATCGCCTCCTGGCCTCATTCGTGGATCTCTATGACCGGGGGATGCGTGAGCCGCTGCCGCTCTACTGCCTCACCTCCGCTGCCTACGCCGAGGCGGCCGTAGCCGGCCGCGAGCCGCTGGACGCAGCCCGACGGACGTGGACGTCGGCGTGGAAGTTCGACAAGGAGGACAGGGACCTCGAGCACCAGCTGGTGCTCGGTGGCGTGCTGGCCTTCGAGCAGCTGTTCGACGAGCCGCCCCGGCCCGACGAGGCCGGTCCGGGCTGGGACGCCGCCGAGACGACCCGGCTCGGTCGTTACGCGCGCAGGCTGTGGGACGAGCTGCTGGCCCGCGAGCAGGTCACCGCCGCATGACCCCCGTTGACCACCAGCATCCGCCCTTTGATATGCGCGGCGCATGATCGACGACGACCAGCAGCCGCCATTTGATCTGCGCGGGCCGTTGCCGACCGGGGTGACCGTGCTGGAGGCCAGCGCCGGGACCGGCAAGACGTACACGATCGCAGCGCTGGCGACGCGGTACGTGGCCGAGGGCATCCCGCTGCATCGCCTGCTGCTGGTCACCTTCACGCGGATGGCCACGGGCGAGCTGCGTGAGCGGGTCCGCGAGCGCCTGGTGGGCGTCGAGCATGGATTGCGCGAGGCGCTGGCCGGCGTTGGCACCGACGGAGCCGATCCCGTGGTCGAGCTGCTGGCCCAAGGTTCGCGCAGGGACGTGGCGCGGCGGCAAGGTCGCCTGGCCCGGGCGCTGGCCGACTTCGACGCGGCGACGATCGCCACCACCCACGGCTTCTGCCAGGAGGTGCTCGGCGGACTGGGGATCGCGGCTGACCTGGAACCCGACACCGCGTTCGTAGAGGACCTGTCAGACCTCGTCGCCGACGTTGTCGACGACCTTTATGTGCGCCGCTTTCACCGTGGCGCCGCCCCCGCCTTCGATCTGTCGCAGGCGGCCGAGATCGCCCGGGTGGCGGTGGCCAACCCCGCCGCGCGCATCGTCGAGGCCTACGGGGAGACACCGGAGATGCGCCGCCGGCTCGCCCTGGCCGCGCGCAGCGAACTGGAGGCGCGCAAGCGCCGGTTGGCCGTCATGACCTACGACGATCTGCTCACCCGCCTGGATGCATCGCTGCGCGGCGACAGCGGCCCGGTGACAGCCGCGAGGCTGCGCGCGCGCTACGACGTCGTGCTGGTCGACGAGTTCCAGGACACCGATCCGGTGCAGTGGGAGATCATGCATCGCGCATTTGGCGAGGGCGGTGGCACGCTGGTGCTGATCGCGGATCCCAAGCAGGCGATCTATGCCTTCCGCGGAGCCGATGTGTACGCATATCTGGAGGCCGCCCACGGAGCCGGCGGCCGAGCCACGCTGAGCGTCAACTGGCGCAGCGACCAGCCGCTGATCGACGCCTACGACGCGCTGTTCGCCGGCGTGACTCTAGGGCACGAGGGGATCGCCTACCGCCGCGTCAGGGCCGCGCTGGCCAACCAGACCCCGCGCCTGTCCGGCGCCCCGAGGAGCGACCCGCTGCGCATCCGCGTCGTGCCGCGAGAGTCGCTCACACAGACCCCGGGCGGTTTTGCCAAGGCCGACGCGGCCCGCGAGCATGTCGCCGGTGATCTCGCCGCCGATCTGGCCGCCCTGCTGTCATCCGGCGCCGAGATCGAGCTGCGCGCGCGGGACGGGACCGCGGTCGGCCGTGAGCCGGTGCGCCCGGGGCATGTCGCCGTGCTGGTGCCGACCAACCGCAACGCCGCGCTGATCCGCACGGTGCTGGAGCAGGCGGGGATCCCGGCCGTGATCAACGGCGCGGGCAGCGTGTTCGCCACCGACGCCGCCCGTGAATGGCTGCGCCTGCTGGAGGCTCTGGAGCGGCCGGCCTCGACGGCGCGGGCCCACTCCGTGGCGCTGACCTGCTTTCTCGGCTGGTCGCCTGCGCGAGTGGCGTGCGCGGAGGAGCTGGAGTGGGAGGACGTGCACCGGCGATTGCACGACTGGGCGCGCGTGCTGCGTACGCGTGGCGTCGCGTCACTGCTGGAGATCGTGACGCTTGTGGAGGGGCTACCGCAGCGGATCCTGGCCGCGGTCGACGGCGAACGCCGGCTGACCGACGCGCGTCACATCGCCCAGCTGCTGCACGAGGCGGCGTCGACCGAGCAGCTGGGAACGACCGCGCTGACCGCGTGGCTGCGGCGGCGGATGGCCGAGGCCCATGACGACACCGGCGACGAGGAGCGAAGCCGCCGCCTGGACTCCGACGCCGAGGCGGTGCAGGTGCTGACGATCCACCGCAGCAAGGGACTGGAGTTCCCGATCGTCTACCTGCCCTTCCTGTGGGAGTCGAGCTTCATCCCCTCAGAGCCCCAGCCGGTGCTGTTCCACGACCCCGACGCCCATGACCAGCGCGCGATCGACGTCTCGCTCGAGGGGCCCGATTTTGACCTGCACCGCAGCTACTACCTGCGTGAGCGCCGCGGCGAGGACCTGCGCCTCGCCTATGTCGCGCTGACCCGCGCCTGTCACCAGGCGGTGATCTGGTGGGCCGGCTCCTGGGACAGCCGCAACTCTCCCTTGAGCCGACTGTTGTTCGCACGCGATTCCGACGGCAACGTCTCGGCGGTGGGCAAGTTCACTCCGACCGATGCGCAGGCCAGGGCCCGCTTCGAGGCACTTGCCGACGAGGCTCCCGGGCGGATCCACGTCGAGCGCTCCACGCTGCGCACGCCGGCCGTTTACCGCGAATCAATCCCGGCCCCGGTGGCGCTCGCCGCCGCTGCGTTTGACCGCGACCTTGATCTGCGCTGGCGCCGGACCTCCTACAGCGACATCACCGCCGGGACCTACGACGCCGCGGTGGCCAGCGAGCCCGACGAGTCGCTGACCTCAGACGAGCCGGCGGAGGCGGCCGCCGTGATCATCGCCGCCGCTACGGAGGGCGCTCCGGATCTAAGTGCGCCGTCGCTGCTGGCCGAGATGCCGGTCGGCGTGCGGATCGGGACGTTCGTGCACAGCTTGCTGGAGGCGACCGATTTCGCCGCTGCCGACCTTGGCGTCGAGCTGGCCGAGCGGATCGAGGGTGCGCTCGGACGGCGCACGCTCCAGATCGGCGACCCCGCCGTCGTCTGCGCCGGGTTGAGCGCCGCGATCCAGACACCGCTGGGCCCGCTGCTCGGCGGCGCCCGGCTGCGCGATTTTCGCCGCGCCGACCGGCTGGATGAGCTGGAGTTCGAGCTGCCGCTGGTCGGCGGCGACGAGCCGACCGGCTGGCTGACCCTGGGGCGGGTCGCCGACGCGCTGCGCCGGCACCTTGCCCCGGCGGACCCCTTGGCCGGCTACGCCGAACGACTGCAGGACCCTGCGCTCCGCGCGCAGGTGCGCGGCTACCTGATTGGCTTCCTTGACCTGGTGGTCCGGATCGATGGCCCGGACGGGCCGCGCTTTGCCCTGCTCGACTACAAGACCAATTGGCTGGCTGGTCCCGACGAGCCGCTGACCGCCTTCCATCACCGGCCGTCGGCGCTGGCGGCGGTGATGGCCCGACACCACTACGGGCTGCAAGCGCTGCTCTACACCGTTGCCCTGCACCGCTACCTGCGCTGGCGCCTGCCGGGATATGACCCGCAGCGCAACCTCGCCGGTGTGGCGTATCTGTTCCTGCGCGGGATGAGCGGCCCGGATACCCCGACCGTCGACGGGATGCCGTGCGGTGTTTTCGCATGGCGTCCGCCGTCGGCGCTGGTGGAGGAGCTGAGCGACGTGCTCGACCGAGGCGGTGGCGCGTGACTGAGCACGCGGCGGTGGGAGTGGCAGCGGCGGTCGCGGATCCCTTCGACGTGCGCCGGGCCCGCGGCGCGTCCGGACTGCTGGGGGAGTTCAACCAGGCAGGAGTGCTGGCGGCAGCCGACGTGCACGTCAGCACCCGCCTGACCGAGCTGGCGGGGGAGCCTGACGAGTCGGTGGCGCTGGCGGTCGCGCTGGCCGTCCGCGCGCCCCGGCTCGGCCACGTGCACGTTGACCTGGCGCGGATCCGGGAGACGGCGGCGGTGGACACCGACGAGCCGGTCGACCTGTCCGCGCTGCCGTGGCCCGAGTTGGAGCCCTGGATGGAGCGCGTGGCGGCGAGCGAGCTGGTTACGGTGGGAGACGAAGACAAGGGCTCCGTGGCGCCACTGCGCCTGGTCGGTTCGTGGCTGTACCTCGATCGATACTGGCGCGAGGAGCGCGAGCTCGCCGGCGAGTTGCTCGGCTCGTTCGCGGAGGCTGCGGGGGTCGGCCTCGACGCGCTGACCGACGGCCTGCGGCGGATGTTCGCCGGTCAGCTTGACGGCCGCCAGTGCCGCGCGGCCGCCACCGCGGTGCTGCGGAGATTCGCGGTCGTCGGGGGCGGACCGGGCACCGGCAAGACGACCACCGTCGCGCGGATCGTCGCGCTACTGGCCGAGCAGGCTGCGGACGCCGGCGCGCCCGCGCCGCTGATCGCGCTGGCGGCGCCGACCGGGAAGGCGGCGGCCCGGCTGGAGGAGGCAGTGCACGAGGAGGCCGCCGCGCTCGACATCGACGCCGGCATCCGCGACCAGCTGCTGGGGCTGCATGCTTCGACGCTGCACCGGCTGCTGGGCTGGCGCCCGGGGAGCTTCAGCCGCTTTCGCCACGATCGCAACCAGCGCCTCCCCCACGATGTCGTGATCGTGGACGAAACCTCGATGGTCTCACTGTCGCTGATGTCACGACTGGTGGAGGCGATCAGGCCCGACGCGCGGCTGATCCTCGTCGGCGACCCCGGCCAGCTGGCGTCGATCGAGGCGGGGGCGGTGCTGGGCGACATCGTCGGGCCGGTGACCGATGGGCTGCTGATGGGATCCCAGGCGCGAGCGCGGCTGGCGGCGGTGACCGGTCAGGCTCCGCGCGACGAGGGAGCGCAATCAGCAATCGGCGATGGAGCGCGATCAGGGATCGGCGACGGGATCGTCGTGCTCGACCGGGTACACCGTTTCGGCGGCGGGATCGAGCAGCTGGCCGTCGCCATCCGGCGTGCCGACGACGATGCTGTGATGGCGCTGCTAGCCGATCCGCCACAGGACGTCACCTGGATCGCCGTGGATGCGTCGGCGCCCGAGGCGGTCTCCGGGCTGGATCCGGTCAGCGATCAGGCGAGCATGGCGGCGCGAGCCGTGATCGAGGCCGCCCGCGCCGGAGACGCAGCCGCGGCGATCGAGGCGCTGGGAGCGTTTCGCATCCTCTGCGCGCATCGGCGGGGACCGCTGGGGGTGGCGACCTGGACGGCGAGGATCGAGACCTGGCTGGAGGCCGAGGTCGACGGCGTCGATCCACAGGACAGGTGGTATCCCGGCCGCCCGCTGCTGGTGACCCAGAACGACTACGAGCTGGCGCTCTACAACGGCGACACCGGCGTGATCGTCCAGCGCACGCCGGATCGGGTCAGCGCCGCGTTCCAGCGCCGGGGCGAGGTAGTGCATTACAGCCCGTCCCGGTTGGGCGCCGTGGACACCGTCTACGCGATGACAATCCACAAGAGCCAGGGCTCGCAGTTCGACACCGTCGCGGCGCTGCTACCGACACCCGAATCAAGGATTCTCTCCCGGGAGCTGCTCTACACGGCGGCGACAAGGGCGCGGCGCCGGCTGATCCTGGTCGGGACCGAGGAGACGATCCGCACGGCGGTGGCCAGGCCGGTGGCCAGGGCGTCAGGGCTGGGCTGGCGACTGTGGGGGCGGGGCGAGCGTGGCTGAGGCCGGCAGCGCGGTGGAGGTCCTGGTGCAGGGCCGGACGGTGCGCATCTCCAGTCCCGACCGCGTGTACTTCTCGGCGCGCGGCGAGACCAAGTTCGATCTGGTCAACTACTACATCAGCGTGGGCGACGGGATCGTGCGCGCGCTCCGCGAACGGCCCTGCATGCTGCACCGCTTCCCACGCGGGGTCGATGACAAGAAGGTCCACCAGAAACGGATACCGGCGGGCGCGCCGCCGTGGGTCGACACGGTCCGCGTCGAGTTTCCGTCGGGCCGGCATGCCGACGAGCTGTGCGTCACCGAGCTGGGCTCGGTGATCTGGGCGGTGCAGATGTCAACCGTGGAGTTCCATCCCTGGAACTCGCGTCGCGCCGATGTAGAGCGGCCCGACGAATGGCGGATCGACATCGATCCGATGCCCGAATGCAACTTTGCCACCGTGCGCCGCGTGGCCCACGTGGCGCACGAGGTGCTCGATGAGCTCGGCGCGGTCGGCTGGCCGAAGACCAGTGGTGGGTCGGGCCTGCACATTTACGTCCGGATCGAGCCGCGGTGGAGCTTTGGCGACGTGCGCCGCGGCGCCCTGGCCTTCGCCCGCGAGCTGGAGCGCCGCGCCCCCGCCGATGCCACCACGACTTGGTGGCGTAAGGATCGCGAGCTCGACAAGGTGTTCGTCGACTATAACCAGAATGCGCGCGACCACACGATCGCCAGCGCGTATTCCGCCCGCGGAGTCAAGGAAGGCAGGGTCTCGACACCGATCGGCTGGGACGAGATCCACGACGTCATCCCGCACGATCTGACCATCGCCACCGTCCCGGCACGGTTCGCCAAGCTGGGGGATCTGCATGCGGGGATCGATGACGCGGCGTTCTCGCTGGAGCCGCTGCTGGAATGGGCCGAGCGCGACGAGCGCAATCGATTGGCGGACCCCGGAGGGGCAGGCGAAGCGGGCGGGCAGCATACTTGAGACGCGGTCGCCGGTCGTCGATCGGCCCGGTGCTCCTTGTGGGCGTGGGGGCTTGGTCAGGGTCTTGTCCTTGGCCTCAGCCTGCTTCGACAGGAACCGGCGCAAGCTGCCCGAACTACCTACCAACGAGCATTCACACATCAGTTGATCTAGGAGTCCGGGTCGAGCTGATCCGCTTTCACTCCTGCGTGCCGAGCCGCTTCGCGGTGGAGAGAGACCATGCCTGAGCCGCTGCGAAGCGGCCAGCGCTATATGCCGGGGCTGGACGGGCTTCGGGCCTTGGCGGTGTTCGCCGTGATCGCCTATCACCTCGGGCTGGGGTGGGCATCGGGGGGTCTGCTGGGCGTCGGCGTGTTCTTCACGCTCAGCGGCTACCTGATCACCGATCTGCTGCTGGGCCAGTTGGACGAGCAGCGGCTCCGGCTGGCTGACTTCTGGATGCGCCGTGCCCGGCGCCTCCTCCCCGGCCTGTTCCTGATGCTGGTCGTCGTGGCCGTGTGGGTGTGGATCGCCGACCGCTCCCAGTTGCCCGGCGTGCGGGCTCAGGTTGCCGCCGCAGTCGTGTACATGAACAACTGGTGGCAGATCTCGCAGCATCTCTCGTATTTCGCCCGCTTCGGGCCGCCCTCGCCGCTGAACCACCTGTGGTCGCTCGCCGTCGAGGAGCAGTTCTACATTCTGTGGCCGTGGCTGCTGCTGCTCGGCGTGCACGTCGTCAAGGAGCGCAGGCGGCCGATCAGCATCCGCCCTCGGCTCGCCTGCGTGACCCTGGCGCTGGCGATCATCTCGGCGGTCGAGATGGCGGTGCTCTTTCACCCCAGCTTCGACGCGTCGCGGGTCTACGACGGCACCGATACACGGGCGTTCGGGCTTCTGTTCGGAGCCGCGCTGGCGATGGTGTGGCCCAGCCGCCGGCTGACGACCCGGCTTACGGCGCGCGCTCGCGACATTCTCGACGGGCTCGGAACCGCCGGCCTGCTCGTAATCGGGGTCCTCGTCTGGCGCACGAACCAGTACTCGCCGTTCCCCTATCGCGGAGGGATGGTGCTGCTGTCGCTGGCCACCGTCCTGACGGTCGCCGCTCTCGCCCATCCGGCCACTCGCCTGGGCCGGGTTCTCGGCTGGCGTCCGTTGCGCTGGCTCGGCGTGCGCTCGTACGGCATCTACCTCTGGCACGAGCCCGTCATCGTGCTCACCACGCCGGAGATCAATCGGGGTGTGCACCCGCTGCGGGCGATACTCCAGGTGGCGGCGAGCATCGCGCTGGCCGCACTATCCTGGCGCTTTGTCGAGGAGCCGATCCGCCACGGCGCCCTCGGACGCCTGTGGACGCAGACCAGATCGCTCGGATGGCGCCCGCGCTTGCGCCAAGGACACACCCGCGTCGCGCTGGGGGTCGCGGTCGTGGCGCTTGCGTTTGCCGGCGTCGCCCTGGCGAATGTCACTCCGCCGGCTCTGTTCACCTCGGCCCCGCCGAGCGTGCAGTTCGGGCCAAACCCGCCGGCGGCGTCCTCGGCGACGTCGCAACATCGGCCGGCGCCCCGACGCCCCGGAGCGGCGGCGCCGACCGCCAACTCCACCTCCACCTCCACCTCCGCCTCGACCAAGGCCACGACGACGGCCACCGCCACGAGTTCAACCTCCCCCATCCCCGTGCCCAGCCTGGCCGGCATGGTCGCCGGAGGTTCGACGCGCACTTCGTGCCGCTCGGTGGTGCACATAGGCGACTCCACCTCCGAGGGCATGATCTCCAGCAACTACCTCCCCGACCCCGCCCAGCGGCTCGGCGCCCAGTACGCCCGCGTCGGAGTGCGCAACGAGCATCTCGAGATCACGGGCGCCACATCGATCGTCGAGACGCTCCCCGGCGGCATCAACGCCTATGCAGTGGCCCGCTCCCTGACCAGCGCCGGGTACCAAGGCTGCTGGGTGATCGCGCTCGGCACCAACGACACCGCCGACGTCTACGTAGGCTCATCCATCCCTCTTGGTCAGCGAATCAGGCGGATGATGTCGGCAATCGGCGATCAGCCGGTCATGTGGGTCAATGCCAAGACGCTGGTGACCAGCGGCCCGTACGCCGATTCCAACATGCAGCGCTGGAATCAGGCGCTGATTCAGGCCTGTGCAAGCTATCCGAACATGCGGGTCTACGACTGGGCGTCGGTGGTCAAGGACGCGTGGTTCATCCCCGACGGCATCCATTACTACTCGCCGGGCTATGCGGCGCGTGCGCACCTGATCGCCGATGCGCTCGCGCAGGCGTTCCCCGCCTCTGGGGCGTCCGCCGCGGCCGGCTGCGTGGTGCGGACCCCGTCGCTCACGGTACCGGTTCTGGGGGTCAAGCACTGACGCCTCCGCGGTGAGGTGGCGGGATGAGCTAGAACCTCCTCGAGGATTCCGGGTCAACCACATCTCTATTAATTTTCTTGATCACTCCTTGCAATCATCTGACACCTGAGTTACCCTCACTCCGCCACGAGTAAGGGCAGATAGCTATGACGACCACCGCCAACACCCACTTCAGTCCCGCCGATGTCACCGCAACCGCGGCATGCTGGATGCGCCCCGGTGCGTACCAGCTCATCGCCGGATCCGCCCTTGCCCTGAGGTGTATGTGCTAGCTGAGCTCGCCCATACAGCAACCCCAACGCAAGGGCGGCCCCAAGGGCCGCTTTTTTTGTGCCTTATTGCTGACCAGCCACGTCCGAAGCGAAGGTGATGTCATTTTGATCAGTCCCAAGCCGACGTAAGTCTTCGCTGGGAGACCAGCGAGCCAGGGGTGTCGCGCCCGACACGCCAAACAGTCACTGTCGCTGACAGTGCTCGACGGTGCGTGCCTTGACATGCCAAGAGCTCGTTTCTGTCAGCGGCGGGAGTTGGCCGAACGCTGCCCCGGCCGCGTTCGATAGCCCCTGTCCGCAGTTCAACCACCACAAACCGAGAGGAAGAGCACGAGATGCGATTCGTCAACGACGAGTTCCTGCTCCTGAGCCGGCGCGGCAGCGTTCCGCCGCGCCCGCGCGCCGGCCCGGACCGCTGGGCTCAGATGCAAGCCGAGGCCCGGCGAGACCGCCGGGCCCATGGCGCACGCAGGCGACGGCGGGCCCGCGTCCGGCTGACGCTGGCGCAGATCCTGCGGAGCATCGCGGCGGCGCTGGAAGGCGCACCCGCCGATCAGCTCCGGCAGCGATGACCGGTTGGTGCCGGAGGACTCGTTGCGGTCCTCCGGCACAAGCCCCACGTGAGGGCGATGATCGCGGCCACGCGATCGCGACGCTGACCGCGACGGGTCAGCGCTGGGCAAGCCGGCTAACCGGCAGACATCGGAACCGGCTTCAGCGCACAGACGGGAAAGTTGCGGAATCACCGTGGCCTCAAGCACGGGCGGTCCAGCCGCTCCAGCGCTCGACGTCGACCGCCAGCACCGCACCGGCGGCCCGCTGCTGGGGGTAGCGCTGCCGCAATAACGCCACCGCACGCCGCGCCTCGGGCTCGCTGGGTTCGAGCACGCGGCCCTGGCCGTCGGCGCGCACCCACCACAGCGCGTCCCAGTCGGCGTCGTCATAGTGATCTACAAGCAGCGCCACGGCCGGGTTCTGGCGCACGTTGGCCAGGCGCTTGAGCGCGGTGGTCCGCTTGGGCTTGTGGTCGACGGCACTGTAGATCCGATCGCCGGAGACGGCGAACACGAGCGGGACCAGATGGGGTCGGCCGCTCGCGTCCACGGTCGCCAGCCGGGCGACCCGAGCGGCCGCGAAGCGCTCGCGCGCCTCGGTCTCGTTCACGCGTCGGTCTCGCTCACGCGTCGGTCTCGCTCACGCGTCGGTCTCGCTCACGCCGCAGCCTTGCTCACGCCGCAGCCTTGCTCACGCCTCGCCGGTCAGCTCGGCGATCGCCGACTCCCACCGCTCCAACGCCTGCTCGACCCTGGGCAGGCCGGCGGACGGGATCCAGTGGACCACGCGGCGAGCGCCGGCGTCCTGCAGGCGCTCGAGCGCCGCCGCGTCGGGCGGCACGCCCATCACCATCAGGTCGATCGGGCGCTGCGCCCGGGACCGCAGCTCCTGGGCGCGCTGCACGATGTCGTCAGCGCCCCGCGCATAGTTGGGAAACCAGGCGTCGCCGAACGCGAGCACGCGCTCGAGCACGGTCGGGCCGTTGCCACCGATGAGCACCGGGGGATGGGGCCGCTGCACGGGCTTGGGCCAGGACCAGATCCGCTCAAAGTTCACGAACTTGCCGTGATAGCTGGCCTCGTCCTGGGTCCAGATCGCCTTCATCGCGTCGATCCGCTCGTGCATCAGGCGCATCCGGGTGCGTGGGTCGGTGCCGTGGTTGCTCATCTCCTCACGGTTCCAGCCGGCGCCGACCCCGAACTCCAGACGCCCGCCGGAGAGGTGATCGACGGAGGCGACCTCCTTGGCGGTGGTGATCGGGTCGCGCTCGACGACTAGGCAGATGCCGCTGCCGATGCGCAGCTTCGAGGTCGACGCGGCGGCGGCGGTCAGCGCGACGAACAGGTCATAGGTGTGCCAGTACTTGCGCGGCAGCACGCCGCCGCCGGGAGTGGGGGTCTCCCGATTGGCGGGGATGTGCGTGTGCTCGGCGAAGAACAGCGACTCGTGGCCGTGCTCCTCTACCAGCCGCGCAACGACGCCCGGCGAGACCGCGTCGTGGGTGGGGAAGTATCCGATTCCGAATTCCATCCTGTGCAGTCTAGGAAGCGGTCCGAGCACCGGGCTCCGGGGCGCCCACGCAGCTGGATCGTTCCGCCGACCCCCATAAATCCAAAATTTAGCGCGTTGTTGACCGACCGTTCACAAAATGGCCGTCAATCACGGGCAGGATAAAGGCGTGGTGTTCAGGCCTTTGATGTCGAGACAGATCACAGACACCCGGTGAGCGATCACCGATCCACCCGCGGGTCGCTGACCCGCCGCGCCCTGCTGCGGCGAGGCGGAACCCTCGGCGCGGCGCTCACGGTGCCCGGCCTCGGTGACGCCATCTGGGCCGCGGGCGCGTCGGCCTCCACACGCCAGCCCGACAGCTTGCCATTCCCGGGCCGGCCGGCCGGAACCGCAAACGCGGAGATGCCGTTCGATCACGTCGTCGTGGTGATGATGGAGAACCACTCGTTCGACAATCTGCTCGGCGGCCTCACGCTCTCGGGGCAACGCAACGCCGACGGCCTGACCTTCAACCGCGCCGGCCGGCCGACGAACTCCAATCCCGGTCCACACGGGGCGGTGAGCGCATTCGCCTTCCCCTCGACTGCTCAGGGCCCTGACGTGAACCAGACCTGGAACGCGACGCACGAGCAGATCGACCACGGCAAGATGGACGGCTTTGTCAGGTCGAACGGCAATTCGGCCCAGCCGATGGGGTACTACCCCGCCGGCGTGCTGCCGTTCGCCTATTCGCTGGCCGCAACGTTCGCCGTCGCCAACCGGTGGTTCTCCTCGGCCCCGTGTCAGACGTATCCGAATCGGCGCTTCCTGATGGCCGGAACCGCCTACGGCAACATCACCACCGACAACGCCAGCCTGAGCGACGCGCCCCCGCCCAACGGGACGATCTTCGACCGCCTGAACGCGTACGGAATCAACTGGCGCAACTACTACACGGATCTGCCCCAAACAGCGATCATCCCGACGATCGTCGAGAAGTACCCGACCAACCTGTCCCCGATCGCGCAGTTCTACGCCGATTGCGCGGCGGGAACGCTGCCGTCGGTCAGCTTCGTCGACCCCGAGTTCGGTGTGATCTCGGACATCGGTGCGCCGCTGGCCGCGCTGCCCGAGCTGGCGGGTATCTCGGCCGGCCTGCAAACCGCCGGCGGCGACCAGGAAGAGCCGCAGAACATGTACTACGGCGAGGCGTGGGCCCACGAGGTGCTCCAAGCGGTCCTGCAGTCCCCCGCGTGGCCGCGCACGCTGTTCATCTACACCTACGATGAGCACGGCGGCTACTACGATCACGTGCCGCCGCCGAAGGCGATCGCCCCAGACTCGATCCCTCCGGCGCTGACCTCAACCGACATCCCGGGCGCCTACAACATCTACGGCCCGCGCGTGCCGGCCATGGTCGCTTCGCCGTACTCAAAGCCCAACGCCGTGACCAACATTGTCCACGACCACACCTCGGTGCTGTCAACGATCGAGGCCAAGTGGAATCTTCCGGCACTGACCTACCGGGACGCCAACGCGGCAACGGTGATGGACTTCCTGAACGTCAAGCGGGCCGGCTTCCTGAGGCCCCCGACGATCCAGGGACCATCGCTCACCGGACCCTCCGGCCCGACGACATGAGCGCAGCGATCTGTCGGCGAGCCTGGTGGTCGCTGGCCGCGGCGTGTCTGGCGCTGCTCGCCACCGGCACCGCGCAGGCGGCGGCGCCACGCCTGCCGACGGTGCGCCACGTGTTCGTGATCATGCTCGAGAACCAGGACTACGCGTCCACCTTCGGCGATCCGTCGGCCGACCAGTATCTGGCGAGCACGTTGCCCCAGCATGGAGCCCTACTGCAGAACTACTACGCCACGGGGCACGAAAGCAACGACAACTACATCTCGCTGATCTCCGGTCAGCCTCCCAACGTTCAGAACCAAGCCGACTGCCAGATCTACGACGACTTCGTCGGCGGAGTCACACTGCCCAGCGGAGTGGAGACCGGCACCGGCTGCGTGTATCCGTCCAACGTGGCCAACATCGGAACGCAATTGTCGGCGAAGGGCCTGAGCTGGAAGGCCTATCAGCAGGACATGGGCAACGATCCCAAACGCGAGACCGCCGCCTGCGGTCATCCTGCCCTGAACTCGCACGACGGAACCCAGAGCGCCGAAGCGGGCGATGGCTACGCCACCCGTCACGACCCGTTCGTCTACTTCCACTCGGTGATCGACAACCAGACCTACTGCGACGAGCACGTTGTGGCGCTGGGATCGCCGACCGGCGCGATGCCGGCCGCCGCGCCGCGCGGCGAGACCGGCCTGGCGACCGACCTCAAGCAGGCGTCGACCACGCCCGCGCTGTCGTTCATCACCCCCAACCTCTGCAACGACGGCCACGACTACCCGTGCGTGAACGAACCGAGCGGCACCTCGGCGCTGGCGGATATCGATCGCTTTCTACAGACCTGGGTGCCGAAGATCATCAGCTCGGCGGCGTTCCGCCAGAACGGCCTGCTGGAGGTCACCTTCGACGAGTCCGGAGGCCCGACCTCGGATTCCTCGGCGTGCTGTAACGAGCAGCCCGGACCCGGCTCACCGCTGCCGGGTATCGACGGTCTCGGTGGCGGCAAGGTCGGCGCCGTCCTGCTCTCGCCCTACATCAAGGCGCGCACGATGAGCACCACGACCTACAACCACTACTCCTCGCTGGCCACCTGGGAAACACTGCTCGGCCTTCCCCGCCTCGCCGACGCCGCCACCGTATCGTCCACGTTCGGCACCGACGTCTTCACCGCCCCGCGCGGCTGAGCCCACCGTCCTGGCCAGCTAGGATCTGACGAAGGCGTCGGAGGAGCCGAGACGTGACCATGATCGATGAGGAGCTTGCCACCGAGGTGCGCACGCTCCGCAACTACGTTGGCGGGCGGTGGGTCTCCGCCAGCGGGGAGCGGACCCTCGACGTGCTCAACCCCGCCACCCAGGCTCGGCTGGCGCGGGTCCCGCTGTCCGCCCCAGAGGATCTGAATGACGCGGTCAGCGCCGCGCGCGAGGCGTTCGCCGGCTGGCGCTCGGTGTCGACGATCGAGCGGGCGCGATGGCTGTTCTCGCTGCGGGAGGCGCTCGGGCGTGAGCATGAGGAGCTCGCCCGGCTGGTGGTGACCGAGATGGGCAAGACCCTGGCCGACGCCCGGGCCGAGGTGGGGCGGATGATCGAGATGGTCGAGTGCGCAACCGCGGTGCCGACGACGATGCAGGGTCGCGTGCTGGAGAACGTCGCGCGGGGCGTCGACTGCGAGACCGTGCGCCAGCCGGTGGGGGTGTGCGCGGCGATCGTCCCGTTCAACTTCCCGGCAATGGTGCCGTTCTGGTTTCTGCCCTTCGCGATCGCCACCGGCAACACGTTCGTGCTCAAGCCCTCCGAGCAGGTGCCGCTGACCCAGAACCGGGTGTTCGAGATCATCGACGGCCTGGACCTGCCGGCGGGCGTCGTGAACCTGGTCAACGGCGACGCCGAGATTGCCAACGCGATCCTGAAGTCTCCCGGCATCGACGCGGTGTCGTTCGTCGGCTCCGCGCCGGTCGCCGCCCACGTCTACGCGACCGCGGCCGCGCACGGCAAGCGGGTCCAGGCCCTGGGCGGAGCCAAGAATCACATGGTGGTCATGCCCGACGCCGTCATCGACCGCACCGTCGAGGGGATCCTCTCAAGCGCGTTCGGGGCGGCCGGCCAGCGCTGCATGGCCGGCTCGGTTGTGGTGACCGTCGCCGACGCCGATGAGCTGCTGTTGGAGTCGCTGGTGGCCGCGGCGCGGCGGCTGCGGGTCGGCGACGGGCTCGACCCCGAGGTGGACGTCGGCCCGGTGATCTCCTGTCGCTCACGCGAGCGGATCGAGCAGGCGATCGAGGACGCCGCGCGCGCCGGAGCGACGATCGCGCTCGACGGGCGCAACGGCGCGCCCGGCAGCGCCTTCGTCGGCCCCACCATTCTCACCGGCGTCACGCCCGTGATGGAGATCCTGACCCAGGAGGTGTTCGGGCCCGTGTTGGCGATCGTGCGCGCCGAGGACCTGGCCGAGGCGATCGAGATCGTCAACGCCAGCCCGTACGGCAACGGCACCTCGATCTTCACCGAGTCAGGCGCCGCGGTGCGCCGCTACCGCCACGACGTCCAGGCGGGGATGATCGGGGTCAACATCGGCGTCGCCGCGCCGGTGGCGTTCTTCCCGTTCTCCGGCTGGAAGGCCTCGTTCCTCGGTGACCTGCACGCGCACGGACCCGATGCGGTCGAGTTCTACACGCGCAAGAAGACCGTCACATCGCGCTTCTACTCAGAGGCAGCCAACGCGAAGCTGTTCGGGGAGCACTAGCTGATCAGCCGCGCCCGAGCGACGGTCACGCTCCTTGTCAATCATGTAGATGCGATGTGAAACAGGCGCTCGACGCGTTTGGCGCTCAGTAGCTGGTTACATCTGCTGTGCGCGCGATCACTGATGTCGCGGGCGGTCCGTCGTGGGATCGTGACGGCATGACGAGCGTCCTGGTTGCCTACGCCTCAAAGCACGGTTCGACCGAGGAGATCGCGCACGCGGTCGCCGAGGCCCTGCGGGAGTCTGGCCTGAACGTCGCCTGCGTCGAGGCCGGGGAGGTCGGCAACGTGGAGCCCTACGACGCGATTGTGCTCGGCAGTGCCGTCTACATAAAGCGCTGGCGCGGCGATGCCAAGCACTTCCTTCGTAAGCATGCCGAGGATCTCTCGCACAAGCCGTTCTGGGTGTTCAGCTCCGGTCCCGTCGGAGAGCCCGAAGGCGACCTCAACCCGTCCTGGTTGGAGCCGCCGAGGATCATCGCGAAGGTTGAACGGCTCGGGGTCCGCGGACACGTCGTCTTCGGCGGCCGCATGCCTGACAAGCCCCGCGGCCCGGCGGAGCGCGCGATGGTTGAGAATTGCCCGCCTGAGTATCGCGACCGGCGCGACTGGGGTGAGATTCGCGCATGGGCCGCGGGGATCGCATCCGAGTTGGGCGCCGCCGTGCCCAGCGTGTAGTCAAGCGAGATCGTCACCACGACTCCGTAGCCGCCGGGCCGCGGGATGGAACGTTCCGGGCATGATCGGAAGGGTGGTGGCTTAGCCGGTCGGCTGGGCCGATTTGCCCGGAGGAGGAGCCAATACCGCAGAGCGACCCACTCGCGGCCAACCCGAGCGGGGAAAGGCCCACGGCCAACCCGAGCGGGGAAAGGCCCGGGAGCTGACGAGGTCTCCGCCGAGACACGCACGCGCGTGCTGGATGCAATCGAGCGCCTCAATTACAAGCCCAACGCGATCGCGCGGCAGTTCGTCAATCAGTGCACCACGATGCTCGGCGTGCTCGTCGGCGATCTCTCCAATCCCTGTTACGCGCAGATGGCCCAGGTGGTGGAGCGGGCGGCGTTCCGCTTCGGCTACACCACGATGTTCTGCAACATCGAAGGCGAGCAGGAGATCGCGGTCACCGGCGTCGACACATTGCTGGCCCACCTGGCCGCGGCGCTGACCGGGCCTGACGCGCCGACCGCCGCCTTCGTCTCCAACGACATCGGTGCGATCGCCCCGATCGAGGCGTGCGGGGCTCGACGGCACCGGCCGTCGGGTCGTGAGCTAGCATCGCCGCGAGACCGGCGACCGTCGGCGGCCAACGAGGAGGATCCGAAGCACATGCACCACACGAGGCGTGGCCCATCCAGCCGGCCCAGCGGTCCGGGTGGCAGCGTTCGCTCGGCCCCGCTGAGCGACGGCATGACCAGGCTCGTTCGCCGGGCCCCGCTGAGCGCCGGCATGACCAGGCTCGTTCGCCGGGCCCCGCTGAGCGCCGGCATGACCAGGTTCGCTCGCCGTCAAGCCTGGCTGTCGCTGGCGGCCGCCAGCCTCGCGCTGCTCGCCACCGGCACCGCGCAGGCCGCGCAGACCACGCAGACCGCGCAGGCCACGCGCGCCATGCGGGCCGCGCACACATCACACGCCGCGCACACCGCGCCAAAACTGCCCCCGGTGGGCCACGTGTTCGTGATCGTGCTGGAGAACCAGAACTACGCGTCGACGTTCGGCGATCCGTCGGCCGACCCGTACCTGGCCAGGACGCTACCCAGGCAGGGGGCCCTGCTGAAGGACTACTACGGCACCGGTCACTTCAGCAACGACAACTACATCTCGCTGGTCTCCGGTCAGCCCCCCAACCCGCTCACCCAGGCCGACTGCACGACTTTCGTCAACTTCACCGGCGCAGTCACGCTGTCCAAAGGCGTCCAGGGCGGCAGCGGCTGTGTGTACCCGTCCAGCGTGGCGAACATCGCGACACAGCTGTCGGCCAAGGGCCTGAGCTGGAAGGCCTATGAGGAGGATATGGGCAACGATCCCAAACGCGAGGCGGCGGCCTGCGGGCACCCCGCGGTGGGCTCGCCCGACAACACCCTAATCGCCGCGGCGGGTGACGGCTACGCCACGCGCCACGACCCGTTCGTCTACTTCCACTCGGTGATCAACAACCGCAGCTACTGCGACAAGCACATCGTCGCGCTCGGATCTCCGACCGGCAAGCTGCCGGGCGCCGCCATCCGAGGCGAGACCGGTCTCGCCACCGACCTCAAGCAGACCTCCACGACGCCCGCGTTCTCGTTCATCACCCCCAACCTCTGCAACGACGGCCACGACTACCCGTGCACCAACCAGCGCGGCGGCGCCTCGGCGCTGGCCGACATCGATCGGTTCCTGCAGACCTGGGTGCCGAAGATCGCCCACTCTCCGGCCTTCCGCCGCAACGGCATGCTGGAGATCACCTTCGATGAATCCGAGGGCCCGACCGAGGATTCGTCTGCCTGCTGCCACGAGCTTCCTGGCCCGGCGGCACCGCTGCCGGGCATCGCCGGTCCGGGCGGCGGCAAGATCGGCGCGGTCCTGCTCTCGCCCTTCATCAAGCCGCAAACGGTGACCTCAAAGCCCTACAACCACTACTCCTCCCTGGCCACCTGGGAATTGCTGTTCGGCCTGCACCGCCTCGCCGACGCCGCCACGGTGCCGACCACATTCGGCACCGACGTGTTCACCGACGCACCGAAGCGCTGACATGCTCACCGACGCACCGAAGCGCTGACGTGCTCACCGACGCACCGAAGCGCTGACATGCTCACCGACGCGCCGAAGCGCCGACGTGCTCGCCAGCGTCCGGAACCGCTGTCCGCAGCGACTCCGGCCCGATCAGCCGCCCATCGGTGACGGGGGGATCCGCGTCTGCCCCGTCACCTGCGGGATGTCCATCGCGACCTTGTCCACATAGCACCAGGACCACGTCTCGCCCGGCTGCAGCGAGCGGATGATCGGGTGCCCGGTCGAGTGCACGTGGGCGGTGGCATGGTGATTGGGGGAGTCATCACAGCAGCCGACGTGACCACATTCCAGGCAGATGCGCAGGTGCAGCCATGGGTCGCCGGTCAGCAGGCATTCCGCGCAACCCTCGACACGCTCAGGCAGTTCGGTGATCCGGACGTGGTCTAGGTGTGTGCAGTCGGCCATCGCGCTGTCTCCGTCAGGTCTGGGTGAATGGGATCCGCACGCGGAACGCCGTGCGACCTGGTCTGCCGTCCAGCGTCAGCGAGCCGTCGTGGCGGTCGACGACGATGCGCCGCGCCGTGGCCAGGCCCAGTCCGGTGCCCTGCCCGACGTCCTTGGTCGTGAAGAACGGGTCGAAGATCCGGGCGGCGAGTTCGTCGGGGATCCCGCTGCCGTCGTCGGCGATCTCGACCACGGCGCAGCTGCCGTCGGCGTGCGTGGTGATGCTGATCGTCCCGGCCTCGCCGAGGGCATCGATCGCGTTGTCGAGCAGGTTAGTCCACACTTGGTTGAGCTCAGATCCGCGGACGGTCAGCTTGGGCAGCTGGCGGTCGTAGTCACGTACGACCTTGATCTGGGTGTGCTTTAGCTTGTGCCCCAGCACCGTGAGCGTGGTCTCCAGGCCCTCGTGCAGGTCGACCTCCACGACGTCGCCGCGGTCCATGTACGCGTAGGACTTCACTGCGCCGACCAGCGCGGTCATCCGCGCCGTGCTGTCCTGGATCTCCGCCGCCAGCCGGCCTGCGGTCAGCGTGGCGGCCACCCAGCCGAGCGCGGCGCCCGTGGCCGGACCGGCGAGCTCGGCGACGCGATCCAGCCACTGCCGATCGACCCCGGCCGCCGCCAGCGGTTCGGCCAGCCGCCACGGTTCCTCCACCCCCTCCATCGTCTCCAGACTCGCGAGCAGCTCGTCCTCGGCATCGGCCGCGTCGAGCGCATCCAGCGCGGTGCATGCGGCTCCACGCTCGACCGCCTGCCGATGGAGGGCGACAAGCTGCTCGGCCTGCTCGCGCTCCACCCCGGCCGCCACGAAACGCGCCAGCGTCGAACCGATGACCCCGAGCGCCTCGGTCAGCTGCGCGGCCGCCCGGCCCGCGGCGGACGCCGGGTTGCCCAGCTCGTGGGCCAGGCCGGCGGCCATCTCGCCCAGCGAGGCCAGTCGCTCGCGGTTCTGCTCGATGGCGGTCATGCGACTGATCACCGGCGCAACCTGCTGCATCACGCGCCGGTGCACGGACGGCTGCGCGAAGGCCAGGCGCCGGAAATCCTCGGAGGCCACGAGTGCCAGCCGGCACGCCGTCGTCGCCTGCATCCGGACGCCGAGCGGCTCGCCGGTGAGCACCGCGATCGCCCCCATCCAGGTCGGGGCGCGCTGGCGGGCGCCCGGTTCGGCGCGTCCGTGGTCGATGATCAGCGCCTGAGCTTCGCCCTCCAGCAGGAGGGTCAGGCCGCGCGGCTGCTCGTCGTACTCGGCGATCAGTTCGCCCGGCTCAAGCTGGAGCGGGACGGCCACCGAGACCCATGGGCCGAGCTCGGCGTCGCTGAGGTCATCGAACAGGTCGACCGCGCGCAGTTCCGCCAGCGTGATCTGGGGCTCGGTCACGCCTCGACCAGATACTCGTGGATCAGCGAAATGGCCATCGAACCCTCGCCCACCGCGCTGGCCACCCGTTTGATCGAGCGCGCCCGCACGTCGCCGGCGACAAACACCCCGGGCACCGTGGTCTCCAGCACGTAGGGCTCGCGCGCCAGCGGCCAGCCGGCGGCCTGCGCATCACGGCCGGCGAGGATGAACCCCCGCTCGTCGCGGGCCACCGTTCCGGCCAGCCAATCGGTGCGCGGGGACGCACCGATGAACACGAAGCAGGCGTCCGCATCCATGCTGTGCACCCCGTCGGGACCTTCGACGCGCAGGCGGCGAAAGCGCCCCTGCTCGCCTTCGGCGGCGACGGCGACGCTGCGCGTGCGCACCTCAACGTTGGGCAGCGCGGCGATCTGCTCGATCAGGTAATGCGACATCGATTTCTCCAGCGATGGCCCGCGGACGAGCATCGTCACCCGGGAGGCGTAGCTGCTGAAGTACACGGCGGCCTGCCCGGCGGAGTTGGCTCCCCCGATCACCACCACGTGCTGGTCTGCACAGGAGCGCGCCTCGGTCAACGCGGCCCCGTAGTAGATGCCCGCGCCCGTGTGCTCGGCGAAACCCGGCTTGTCAAGCTGGCGGTAGGAGACGCCGGAGGCGACGATCACGCAGCTGGCGCTCAGCACGCCCCCGCCGGTCAGCTCCACCAGGCGTCCGGCGCCCTCGGCGCGCAGGCCGACCGCCTCCTGGACGGTCAGCAGCTCGGCCCCCAGGCGCCGGGCCTGATCGGTGGCGCGCCGCGCCAGATCCGAGCCACTCAGGCCGGCCGGAAAGCCGAGGTAATTCTCGATCCGGCTCGACTGCCCCGCCTGGCCGCCGGGCGCCTCGCGCTCGACCATGACCGTCTTGAGGCCCTCCGAAGCGCCGTAGACCGCCGCCGCCAGGCCCGCCGGGCCGGCGCCGACGATCACCACGTCGTAGTGGTCTGCCGCCGGGGTGCCGGCAACGCCCAGGCGCTCGGCGAGCTCCAGCACGGTGGGGCGCTCGAGCACCGCACCGTCCTCCAGCAGCGCGACCGGCAGGCGATCCGCGGCGACGCCGGCCACCTGCAGCAGCTCCCGCGCCTCGCCGTCGCGCTCGACGTCCAGCCAGCGGGCCGGCACGCGATTGCGAGCCAGGAAGTCACGCAGGTCGTGGGATTCCTTGGAGAAGCGGTGCCCGATCACGCGCACGCCACCCGACGTCAGCGCCGCCCCGGACTCCCACGTGGTGAGCAGGTCTTCCACCACCGGGAACAGCTGCTCCTCGGGCGGATCCCAGGGCTTGAGCAGGTAGTAGTCCAGCGCGGCCTCGTTGATCGCCGCGATCGCCGCCTCAGTGTCGGCGTAGGCGGTCAGTAGCACGCGCTTGGCATCGGGCACGATCTGGCGCGCTTGCACCAGGTACTGGGTGCCGGGCATCTCCGGCATCCGCTGGTCGGCGATCAGCATCGCCACCTGGTCTCCGCGCGTGCGCAGCTCACGCAGGATCGCCAGCGCCTCCGTGCCCGACGTGGCGCGCAACACCCGGAAGCGCTCGCCGAAACCTCGGCGCAGATCGCGGGAGACCGCCGCCAGGACCGCCGGATCGTCGTCCACGGCAACGATCGCCGGCCGTCGCTGCCGTGACGGAGATTCCTCACCCGCGGTCACCGTTGTGTGGTCGGCCTGGTCGAGCATCCGCTCACGAAGCTAGCTGGTCAATCCCGCCGGCGCCTAGCGTCATTTGACCGCGCCTCCGGTGGGACCGAACCGCTCGGTGTGAATCGCGCCGGGCCGATGTCCGAGTTCAACGAGCAGATCGGCCGCCCGCTCCACGAACGGCGTCGGACCGCAGACAAAGGCCAGGGGGCGCTGCGCCGGGTCGGGTCCCAGGGCCACGAGCATCTCGGCATCGACCCGCCGGGTCCATCCCGCCCACCCCCTTGGCTGCCCGCGCGTCAGGGTGTAGCGCAGCTGCAGCCCCTCGCCGCCGAACGCCGGCAACTCATCCGCGTAGAGGACGTCGTCCCAGCTTCGAGCCGAGACGAGCACCCGAGTGTCGACAGAGCTGTGCCGCACGGCGCGATGACGGAGCATCGCCATCAACGGAACCAGGCCAGAGCCACCCGCGAGCAGCAGCAGCGGGCCGCCGCGATCCACCGACCAGGTGAAGGGTCCACCGATCGGCCCTCGCAGCTCGAACTGATCCCCGGGCGCCAGCGTATCGGTCAGATAAGGGGACACCTCCCCGTCTGCGATCCGCTCGATCGTCAGCGCCAGGCCGGCGTCCTCGGGCGCCGAGGCGATCGAGTAGGAGCGCTCGGCCTGGTATCCATCTTCGGCGGTGAGGCGGACATCGACGTGCTGACCGGCCACGTGCCCGGGCCAGTCGGGGACGTCGAGCACGATCGTCTTGGCATGGGTGGTCTCCTCGATCAGCTTCGCCACGGTGGCCGCGCGCCACACGATCGGGGTCCGCTTGACCTCCAGGGGCGGGGCCCCCGGGCGCTCCGCGTCAGTACGGTCCATCCTCAGTCGCTCCAGTAACGCTGCTCTCGCCACGGGTCGCCGTGGTTGTGGTAGCCGGCCTGCTCCCAGAATCCCGGCTCGTCTTTGGCGGTCAGGGTCAGACCGCGCACCCACTTGGCGCTCTTCCACAGGTACAGGTGCGGCACCAGCAGGCGCGCCGGTCCCCCGTGCTCGGCTGCCAGCGGCTCGCCCTCGAAGGTGTGCGCAACCCACGCATGTCCGCCGGTGAGATCCGCCAGCGGCAGGTTCGTCGTGTAGCCCCCGTCGCACCACGCGGTGACGAACTCGGCATCGCTGCGCACCTCCTCCAACAGCCGGTCAAGCGAGATTCCGCCCCAGGTGGTTCCGAGCTTGGACCACTTCGTCACGCAGTGGATATCGACCGTCAACGTCTCCGACGGCAGGGCCATGAACTCCGCCCAGGACCACGACACCGGCTCGTGCACCGCGCCCTGGATCGTGAAGCTCCACTCCCGCAACGACGCGCGCGGGGTGGGCCCGGCCGAGAGCACGGGGAAATCGTCGACGACGTACTGGCCCGGTGGAATCCGCGACGGATCGACTTGACGGTGCGGGCGCCCGTGAAAGCCACGAGAGATGAAGCTCATCTTGCGATCCTCCTCAATCGGTCGGGAAGCTCAGGACCTCGTCGCCGAAATCCTGCACGTGCTCGAAGAGGAAAGCATGACCGGCCACCTTTGGCGGACGACCTTGGTTGATGGCCACAGTCGCGGGAACTTGATCTGCGCCGGGGCTGAACTGCGCCGCAGCGGTTGGCGGGGACGGGTCAGCGGATATCGTTGCGGCGCGTGAGCCCGGAGAGCAAGCACAACCTGGCTCGTCTCGCCGAGCAAACGATGCAAAGCCGTGGCAATTACCAATCGCTGCTGTTCGAGCAGCGGTGGCACGACTCCGGCGAGCTGTTCCAGCGCGCCTGCCGGGTCGCGGGCGGATTGCCGGAGCTGGGGGTTGCGCCGGGCGATCGCGTCGTCGTGACGATGGCCAACTGCCCGGAGGTCGGGATCGTCTACAACGCGCTGTGGCGCGCCGGTGCGGTTGTCACACCCGCGACCTTCCTGCTCCCGCCAGAGGACCTGCGCCACCTGATCGCCGATGCCGCGGCCGTCGGCGTCGTGACGACCCCGGAGTTCGTCGGCAAGGTCCAGCAGGCCGTGGCCGGGGTCGACTGCGTCCGGTTCGTGATCTGCACCGGCGAGGTCGACGGCGACGACATCCTGTTGCTGGAATCCTTGGAGGCGGCCCAGCCCGCCGCGATCGTCGACCGGGGCGACGACGATCTGGCGGCGCTGCTCTACACCGGCGGGACCACGGGCCGCGCCAAGGGGGTGATGCTCACCCACGCCAATCTGAGCTTCACAGGCCACGCGGCGAGCCAGGCCGCCCACCTGCCGGGGGTCAACCGCGCTCTTACCACGTTGCCGCTGTCGCACTCCTACGGGATCCTCGTCACGATCGCCGGGATGCACAATCCCGAGCCGCCGGTCTCGGTGCTGCTGCGGTGGTTTGACCCGGAGGCCTTCCTGAGGCTGATCGCCGAACATCGGCTCCAGCTGGCGGCGGTGGTTCCGTCGATGCTGCAGATTCTCCTTTCCCAGCCGCTGGAGGAGCATGACCTCGCCTGCCTGCAATTCGTCACCTCCGGCGGAGCGCCGCTGGCCCCTGAGGTCCAGGCCGAGTTCTGCCGGCGGGTGCCGTCGGTCTCAATCCGGCAGGGCTACGGGCTGACCGAGACCGCCGCGCTGATCTCGACCAACCCTGCCGGACGTGAGAAGCCGGGCTCGGTCGGCCTGCCGGTGCCCGGCTGCACCGTGCAGATCATCGACGACGAACGCGAGCTTGCAGCGGGTGAGCCGGGCGAGATCTGCTGCCGCTCACCGGGGGTGATGCGCGGCTACTGGCGCTCGCCGGACATGACCGCCGACGTACTTCGCCACGGCCGCTTGCACACCGGCGACATCGGCTACCTGGACCAGGACGGCTACCTGTTCATCGTCGATCGCAAGAAGGATCTGATCATCCGCGGCGGCTTCAACGTCTACCCGCGCGACGTCGAGGACGCGCTGCTCCGGCACCCCTCGGTTCAGCTCGCCGGCGTCATCGGGCGAGCGGACCAGCGCCACGGCGAGGAGGTGGTGGCATTCGTCTCGCTGCACGCCGGGGCGACCCTCACCTCCGACGAGCTGATCGCCTGGGCGCGTGAGCACATCGGCGGCTACAAGTACCCGCGTGAGCTGCAGATCCTCGACTCCGTGCCACTCACGCCGGTCGGCAAGATCGACCGCAAGGCGCTGCGCAGCCTCCTGAACTCGCCGGCCACCGGCTGAACTGCCGGCCACCGGCTGAACCCGCTTAGTTGAGCCTCGCCTGCAACGCGACGAGCTCGGACCGCAGGGTGTCACGCAGCGCGGGTGGCGCCGGCAGCTGTAGTCGCATCCGGGCGGCGCGGATCCCGGCCAGGCCCACCCCGGCCCGCCGGGCCACCTCGACCTATTCCGCCTAAACCACCGAGAGCAGGATCGCCAGCCCCCGGCGGGTCGCCTGCACCAGGTCGAGCAATCGAGTTCCCCGGATCGTCGTGGCGCTCCCGGTTACCGGTAAAGCCGGTTCCCCGGATCGTCGTGGCGCTCCCGGTTACCGGTAAAGCCGTGAGCTGGGCTGGTGCGACCTTGACTTCGTGCCTACAGGTCCAGCGAAGCCATTCCGGCCTCGTCGTAGCGCTCCCCCGCCACCTTGGGCAACTCGGCCTCGATCCGCGCCAGGTCATCTTCGCTGAGCGCCACGTCGGGCGCCGCCGCGTTCTCCTCCAGGTACTTACGCCGCTTGGTGCCAGGAATCGGGACCAGATCCTCGCCCTGGGCCAGCACCCAGGCCAGGGCCAGCTGCGCGGGGGTGATCCCCTTGTCCTGCGCGATCGCCGCCACCTTGGCGGCGAGCTTCAGGTTGGCGTCCAGGTTCTCGCCGGTGAAGCGCGGCCCGTGGCGGCGAAAGTCGTTGTCGTCGAGTTCGTCAGGCGACTTGAAGCGGCCCGAGAGAAAGCCGCGCCCGAGCGGCGAGTAGGGCACGAAGCCGATGCCCAGCTCACGGCAGGTGGGCAGCACTCCATCCTCGGGATCCCGCGTCCACAGGGAGTACTCGGTCTGTACGGCGGTGATCGGATGCACGGCATGGGCACGGCGGATCGTCTCCGGCGCCGCCTCCGACAGGCCGATGTGGCGCACCTTGCCCTGCTCCACCAGCTCGGCCATCGCCCCGACCGTCTCCTCGATCGGCACGTTGGGATCGACTCGGTGCTGGTAGTAGAGGTCGACATGATCGGTGCCGAGCCGCTGCAGCGAGCCCTCGATCGAGCTGCGGACGTGCTCGGCCGACCCGTCCAGCGGGCCGAGGGTGGAGAGATCGCCCGGCTTGGTCGAAGGCTCGATCCGGCGGGCGAACTTGGTCGCGATCACATACTCGTCACGGTGGCCCTTGATCGCGCGTCCGACCAGCTCCTCGTTGGTCATCGGCCCGTACAGCTGCGCGGTGTCCAGGAAGTTGATCCCCAGCTCCAGCGCACGGTGGATGGTTGCGATCGACTCGCCCTCATCGGTGGACCCGTAGAACGCCGACATCCCCATGCACCCGAGCCCGAGGGTCGAGACTTCCAGCGATCCAAGCTTGCGTTTGTTCATCGGTTCTCCAATCTTGTGGCCATGCCTTCACCTTAGCCACGACGAAATTGCTGACGGCTTCGTCGCGGCCCTCAGGACGCAGCCCGAGGTCGCGCCGCGACCGGCCCGCTAGCTCGGGCGGACCGCCGGCGGTCGCGCCGCCAGGCGCGCGTGATCGGGACCCAGGACGTCGGGTTCCGGGGTGGCCAGCGCGATCGGCAAGAAGCGGCGCAGCACCGGAGACGTTGCGTCGTGGCGCCAGACGACCGCGGTTTCGACCGCCGGGTGGTGCTGGCGCAGCGGCATCGCGCGCAGTCCGCGCCAGGCCACCTCGGCGAGCGCCACGGGCATGATCGTCACCCCCAGGCCGGCCTGCACAAGCGCCAGCGTCGTCGTGGTCGAGTCCGCCTCACGGATGCGCTCGGGATCCGCCCCGCTCGCGCGCCACACCGCCAGCAACTGCGCGTGCAGCCCGGGTGCCGATGCTCGCGAGGGGACGATCAGCACGTCGGCGATCAGCGTGGCCAGGTCCGCGCGCTCGGCGGTGGCGCCGGGGTGGTCCTCACGCAGCACGGCCATCAGCGGCTCGCGCGTCGCGACAGCGGTCTCCAGCGCGCGGCTGTGCCGCGCGGCGCCGGCCTCGCGCGGTGCCAGGTGCAGTAGCCCGGCGTCGGCTTCGCCGTGGGCGACGCGGTCGCTGACGGCGGCGTCGTTACCGTCGGCGACGCTCAGCGAGACCTCGGGCGCCTGGTCGCGAAGCACTCGCACCAGGGTGGCCAGCAGGCTGGGGGCCACCGAGCTCCCCACGGTCAGGGAGAGGTGACCCGAGACGCCGTGGCCGACCGATCGCACCGCGTCGGCGGTGCTCTGGGCATCGACGAGCAGTCGCCGCGCGCGCTCGGCGAACACCCGTCCGGCCGCGGTTGGCTCCACGCCACGTCCGTGACGGGACAGCAGTTCCACCCCCAGCTCTGACTCGAGCGACTTCAGGCGCACCGTCAGCGGCGGCTGGGACATGTGCAGTCGTGCGGCCGCCCGCGTGATCGTTCCCTCCTCGACGACTGCGACGAAGCACTCCATCGTGCGCAGATCCATACTCACAGACTATGGCAGCGTCACTTAATTCGTATTGTGTTTTGGTCCCAAACGGTGCATGCTCGCGGGGCATTTGCAACGAGGAGAGGGTTCAGCAGTGCTCGATTTTCAGTACACCGGTCCGCCGCAGCAGTTGATCTTCGGAGTCGGCGCGGCGCGCGGGCCCCAGCTTCCCGATCCCGTCTCCCGCGCCGACACCGAGAGGTTGCTGCACGCCGCCTTCGATGGCGCCTCCCCACTCTTGGAGCTGAGCTGCCTGTGACCTCCACCGACCGCCACGCCGAGCTTGCGCACCGCGAGCAACTCCTCACCGAACGGGTCAAGCGCAGTTTCGACGGCGCCGCCTCTCCGCGGACCCGGGAGCTGCTGCAGAGCCTGGTCACCCACCTGCACGCCTACGCACGTGACGTGCGGCTGACCGAGACCGAGTGGCGAGCGGCGATCGACTTCCTCACCCGCACCGGCCAGATCACCGACGACAAGCGCCAGGAGTTCATCCTGCTCTCCGATGTGCTCGGGCTTTCGATGCTCACGATCGGCATCAACGCCCCCGCGGACCCGGACGCGACCGAGCCCACGGTGTTCGGTCCGTTCTTTGTCGAGGATGCCCCCGAAGTGCAGTACGGCGACGACATCGCGGCCGGCGCCAGCGGCGAGCCGTGCTGGGTGCAGGGTCAGGTCACCGACACCCACGGAAACCCGCTCGGCGGGGCGCACCTGGAGGTCTGGGAGGCCGACGCGGACGGCTTCTATGACGTCCAATACCCCGACGGGCGCACGACCGGCCGGGCCCACATGACCGCTGACGCACAGGGAAACTACGGGTTCTGGTCGGTCAAACCCGCTGCGTATCCGATCCCCGGCGACGGTCCGGTCGGCGAGTTGCTCGCCGTGACCAGCCGCAGCCCGATGCGCCCGGCCCACATCCATTTCATGGTCTCCTCCCCCGGCCATCACACGCTCGTCACCCACGTATTCGCCGCGGGCGGCCAGCACCTCGACGACGACGCCGTGTTCGGCGTCAAGGACTCGCTGATCGCGGAGTTCAGCGGGCAGCCGCCGGGCGAAGGACCGGCCGGGCGCACGCTGCCCGGCCGCTGGTGGAAGCTCAACTTCGACATCCGTCTGGCTAAGGCGAAGGAACCGACCACATGAACGACACGCTTCACACCGACGTTCTCGTCATCGGAAGCGGACCGGCCGGCGCCACCTCGGCGCTGACGCTGGCCACGCTCGGCGTCGATCACATCGTGATCACCAAGTACTCGTGGACGGCGAACACGCCTCGCGCCCACATCACCAACCAGCGCACCGTCGAGATCTTCCGTGATCTGGGGATCGAGTCCGACATCAAGGCCAACGGGACGCCGCAGCGGCTGATGGGCGACACCGTCTTCTGCACCAGCCTGTCCGATGACGAAATCGGTCGGGTGCGCACCTGGGGCACGCATCCCGCCCGCCTGGCCGACTACACGCTGGCCAGTCCCGCGGAGAACTGCGATCTGCCCCAGACGCTGCTGGAGCCGATCCTGATCGGCCACGCCGCGGCGCGCGGCTCACACGTCCGCTTCGACACGGAATATCTGGGGGTCGACCAGGACGAAGACGGCGTCACCGTCCACGTCCGGGATCGGCTCGCCGGTCAGACCTACGCCATCCGGGCCAGGTACGTGATCGGCGCCGACGGCGGGCGCAGCCAGGTGGCTGCGGACATCGGGCTCCCGTTCGAAGGGCAGATGGACGTGGCCGGCTCGATGAACATCGTCTTCCACGCCGACCTCAGCGCGAAGGTCGAGCACCGCCCGAGCGTTCTCTACTGGGTGCTGCAGCCCGGCTCGGACATCGGCGGGATCGGCATGGGCCTGGTGCGCATGGTCCGCCCGTGGGACGAATGGCTGGTCGTCTGGGGCTATGACATCAACGAGCCGCCGCCCGAGCTCGACGACGACGCGGCGACCAAGATCGTCCACAACCTGATCGGAGACGACACCGTGCCGGTGACGATCCGCTCAACGTCGCTGTGGGGCAACAACAAGATGTACGCGACGCGCTACCGCCAGGACCGCGTGTTCTGCATGGGCGATGCGGTCCATCGCCACCCACCGTCAAACGGTCTGGGCTCCAACACGTCGGTCCAGGACGCCTACAACCTGGCCTGGAAGCTGGCCTACGTGCTGCGCGGGTCCGCCGGCGGGGGCCTGCTCGACAGCTATGACGCCGAGCGCGCGCCGATCGGCCGGCAGATCGTGTTGCGGGCCAACAAGTCGATCGAGGAGTTCGGCCCGATCTTCGCGGCGCTCGGCTTCAGCGACACCAGCGACCCGGACGTGATGAACGAGCGCATGCGCGCACGAGCCGACGACACCCCGCAGGCCGCACGCCAGCGCGAGCAGCTGCGCGAGGCCCTGGCCCTCAAGGACTACGAGTTCAACGCCCATGGAGTCGAGCTCGGGCAGCGATACCGGTCGGGCGCGGTGGCCCCCGACGGCACCCCGGAGCCCGAGTACACGCGCGACCCCGAGCTCTACTACCAGCCGACCACCTGGCCCGGCGCTCGGCTGCCGCACTGCTGGTTGGGCGCCGACGGTCACCGGGTCAGCACGCACGATCTGGCCGGCAAGGGGCGCTTTGCGCTGCTGACCGGGATCTCCGGCCAGCGCTGGGTGCAGACGGCCCGCAACGTGGAGCAGCCGCTGGGCATCGAGGTCGCCGCCTACGTGATCGGGCCCGGCCGCGAGTACACCGACCTGTACGGCGACTGGTCGCTGTTGCGCGAGGTCGCCGAGGACGGTTGCGTGCTCGTGCGACCCGATGCCCACGTCGCCTGGCGCGCGGCGTCTATGCCTGAGGATCCCGAGGCGGAGCTGCGCGAAGCGCTGGAAGCGGTGCTCGACCGAGCGCCTAGTCGATCGGCCCCGCCCGACCCGGTATTCGCCCTGCAAAGCGAGGAGCAGGTCAGATGAGCGTCGAGTCGCACACCGGCGGCACGCTTGACACCAAGGGCGGTCCCAAGACCAACGTTGACGCGCAGGTGCTCGACGACATGGATCAGCCGACCCCCGGCCTCTACGGCATCGGCAACTGTGTGCCTCGGCGTCGCCACGCGCCTGCTGGGCCGGCGGGGCAACGACCGGCCCGATGATCGCCTTCGCCTACCGGGCGGCGCAGGCCGCCGATCGTGAACCCGTCAAGCAGTCCCCCAAGCAAGGAGTCCACGCGTGACCTTGACCCGCCAGACCATGACCGACGAGCAGCGCAAGTCGGTCGCCCTTGAATACCTGAAGGCCTTCGACAACGGCGGTGTCACCTCGACCGGAGACAGCATCCTGGACCTGTTCGCGGTCGACGCGCAGGTGATGTTCCCCAAGTGGGGCCTGGCCAACGGCCGCGAGGAGATCGGGAAACTGTTCGGCGACGTCGGCGCGACACTCAAGGCGATCCGTCACGACTACGCCACCTTCAACTGGATCTTCTCCGGCGGTGACACGATCGTCTGCGAGGGCACCAGTTATGGCGAGCACGAGGCCGGGGCGTGGCGCGCCGGCGTGCCCGAATGGGGCGCCGGGCGCTGGTGCGACGTGTTCGAGATCCGCGACTGGCAGATCCAGCGCTGCTTCATCTATCTGGATCCCGATTACGCCGCGCAGGACACCGGGCGCTACCCGTGGCTGGCCAACGTGCGCGAAGAAGCCACCGCCTGAGTACGATCAGCCGGGGGCAGATGCGAAAATCAATTATTAATATTGTTGTTGTTGTTGTTGGCGTCGTGCTCGCGGTGGCCACGGCTGCCATCGCCCTCCCACTCTCGACGCCGGCCGGCGGTCCCGTGCCGGCGCGAACGAAGGCCACGAGCGTCACGTTCGTTTCGTCGCAAACGGCGTTCGTCCTGGGTAGCGCTCCGTGCGCGCACCGGCCGTGCACGGTGATCCTGCGCACATTGGACCGCGGCGGCTCGTGGCGCGGGCTGCCGGCACCGCTTGAGCGGGTAAGCGCGCGCTACGGCAACGGCCTGTGGGGGCTGCGGTTCGCCGACCCGCTGCGCGGCTATGCCTACGGCGACGGAATGTGGGTTACCGGCGACGGCGGCGCGAGCTGGCGACGCATGCCGGCGCCCGCCCGCCTCGTGGTCGACTTCGCCGCAGTGCGCGATCGGGAGCTGGTCGCGCTGACCTCAACCTGCGGGCTTGCCAGCGCCCGTTGCGCCGGTCGGCTGACGCTCTATCACCGGCCGATCGCCGGGGGAACCTGGCGCCGGGTGGCGACCTCCGGCCGGTTCGGGTTTGACGACTCGATCGCGGTCCACGCCAACGTGGTATGGGCGCTGGCCGGCGAGCGCCTGTTGGTCTCGGTGGACGGGGGCCGGAGCTTTCACCCTCGGTCCCAGCCGTGCCCGCCCCACCGAGGCTCGCTGCCCCAGCCGGCGTCGATCACCGACGACGGGGCCCATACCTACCTGCTGTGCATCGGACAGGGGTTCACCGGCCACACCGTGAAGTACGTCTATCGGACCAATGGCACCGGTTCAGCCTGGACGCTGGTCGGCATGTCCCCCGCCGCTGGAGACGGCGGAACGCTCGCGGCAGGCAGTGACCGGGCGCTGATCGTCGCGACCGCCAGCGCCGCCAGTTGGCTCTATTCCAGCCGCGACGCGGGGCGCCACTGGCGCACGGCGCTCAGCTACGGAGACGGCGGCGAGGGCTGGGGCGACCTGGGGTTCACCACCGCGACCGACGGCGTGGTGATCCACGGGCCGGGCGTCACCGACGGCGGTGGCTCGTCCAAGCCCGGGCAACTGCTGCTGACCAGCGACGGCGGGCGCACCTGGCGCGTGACGCCGTTCTGAGATGAGGCGCTTGCGAGCCAGGGTCAGGTCTGACCGGCAGGATCCGCGTCTGGACCGGAGCTAGCTCGCGGCCCGCAGATACGCGAGCACCGCCAGCACGCGGCGGTTGTCCTCTGCCGAGGTCGGCAGCTCGAGCTTGCCGAAGATGCTGGAGATGTGCTTCTCGACGGCGCCCGGGGTGATCACGAGCGCCTCGGCGATCGCCTGGTTGGATCTCCCCTCCGCCATCAGCGCCAGTACCTCGCGCTCGCGCGGGGTGAGGCCGTCGATCGCGCTCGAGCGGCGGCGCGCGAGGATCTGGGCCACCACCTCGGGGTCGAGCACGGTTCCGCCGCCGGCGACGCGGCGCACGGCGGCGACGAAGTCCTCGACGTCGGCCACGCGGTCCTTCAGCAGGTAGCCGATCCCGCCGACGCCGTCGGCGAGCAGCTCGGCGGCGTAGGTCTGCTCCACGTGCTGGGAGAGGATCAGCACCGGGAGCCCGGGCATCCGCTCGCGCGCCGCGAGCGCGGCCCGCAGGCCCTCGTCGCGGAACGTGGGGGGCAGCCTGACGTCGACGACGCAGACGTCGGGCTTGTGGCCGAAGGCGGCGGACACGAACCGATCCCCGTCGGCGACCTCCGCCACCACCTCCATGCCGTTGTCCTGCAGCAGTCGCTTGAGCCCGTCACGCAGCAGCGCCAGGTCTTCGCAGATCACGACGCGCACGGCAGCTCCGCTCGCACGGTGGTGGGGCCCCCCGACGGGCTGGCGATCGTGAACGTGCCGTCGAGGGCGGCTACGCGCTTGCGCAGACCGGTGAGGCCGGAACCCGCATCGGGATTCGCTCCGCCGACGCCGTCGTCCACGACCTCGACGATTAGCCGGCCGCCGGCATCCTCCCAGACGCGCATCGAGATCTGTGACGCCGCCGCGTGCTTGCGCGTGTTGGCCAGCGCCTCGGCGGCGACGAAATAGGCCGCCGTCTCACGCGCGCCCGCGTCGCCGACCGGCAGATCGACGCGCAGGTCCACCGGCGGGTTGCGCCCGGAAACCAGCGCGGTCAGCGCCGCGTCGAGCCCCCGATCGTGGAGGATGCTCGGCCCGATCCCGCGCACCAGGTCGCGCAGCTCGGCCATTGCCGCGCGGGCCTGCCCCCGCGCGCTGGCCATGTGCTGCCGCGCGGTCTCGGTGTCGGCCTGCGCGAGGCGCTGCTCGGCCATACCGAGGTCCATGGCCAGGGCCACCAGCCGCGCCTGGGCCCCGTCGTGGAGGTCGCGCTCGACGCGTTGCAGCTCCGTGGTCGCGGCATCCACGGCACCGGCGCGCGTCTCCGACAGCGTCTGCACGCGCCGCTCCAGCACCTCGGCGCGGTTGGGTCCGAGCGTGACGGCGGCGAGGTTGGCGTGGGCAAGAGCGACCCAGCGCACCAGCCGCGCCCGATGACTGCCGCCACGATCGCCAGGAACGGGCCGGCGATCGACCACAGCACAACATGATCGTGAATCGAGCCCGGGAGCGACCAGGCGTAGATCGGCAGCGTAAGGAGAGCAGGCACGCCCACCCAGAATGTGACCGCGACGACGAAGCCGACAACGCTCACGGGAAACGCCAGGAACATCCACAGGGCGTCGAACCAGGTCTGGCGGTCCGAGAGGACCGACAGCCATCGGGTGATCCGTCCGGCGCCGGTGACCGGCGCGTAGGGGGCCGGAATCGTCCGCTGCAGGATGGCGCCGGCGCGCAAGCGCTCGAAGCGGCACCACCACCGGTCGAAGTGAGCAACGAGCACCGCCGTCGGTAGACCGATGATGAGCACGCTCAGCCCGGCGGCCGTCGAGACCGCGCTGACGATGAACGTGAAACCGACCGTCCCGGTCACGAACGCCACGATCAGATACCGGCTGTCGCGCCAGCAGTCCGAGGTGAATGGACGGCTCAGGATCCGGCCCTGGGCCAGGCTCGCGTCCAGCCGTGTCTCGATGCCCAGCGGCGGTGCCATGAACGAAAGCATCCCTGTCGCGGGCCCGGCGCGCAATCAGGCTGGCCGCCCTGAGCGGTGTCGGGTTTTCCCCACCTCCGAACACCGGGTGGCGGTCTGGCCGCGGCCGGCGTGCGGTGAGAGCGTGACTGGCGCTGGCAACCACCTCAAGTCAAGGAGTGCAGATCATGTCGCCATCGAGCATCGCGGCGCGGGCCGCAGACTGGAGCGCGCGTCACCGCCGGCGGGCGATCATCGGCTGGTTTGTGTTCGTGGTGATCGCGGCCGCCGTCGGCGGAGCGCTCGGCACGAAGATCGACACCCACGAGGGCAGTGGCGAGTCGGGACGGGTTGACGCCTTCCTGAGCGCCCACCTGCCGCAGTCCTCGACCGAGACGGTCCTGATCCAGGGTCGTGACGGGCAGGCCGCCTCCAGTCCGGAGTTCCGGGCGGCCGTGCGCGACGTGGTCGCTCGCGTCTCGCCGATCCCCTACGTCTTCGACGTGCACGCACCCGGGTCGGCCGGCCAGCGCGGCGGGATCTCCCGGAACGGGCGCTCGGCGCTCGTCAGCCTCGAGCTCGGCCAGCGCGGCGACGTCAACCGGTTGCTGGCCGCGACCGCCGCGACCGCGCACGCACACCCGGCGCTGCGGATCGAGGAGTTCGGCGACGCCAGCGCCAACCAGGCGCTGAACAAGTCCCTCGGCCAGGACTTCTCCCGCGCCGAGACGCTGTCGTTGCCGATCACGTTGCTGATCCTGGTGCTGACCTTCGGCTCGCTCGTCGCCGCCGGGCTGCCGATGCTGCTCGGGCTCACGGCGGTGGGCGGCACGCTCGGACTGATCGGGGTGGTATCGCAGCTGCTGCCGATGGACGGCTCGATCAAGTCCGTGGTGCTTCTGATCGGCCTAGCGGTCGGCGTGGACTACTCACTCTTCTACCTTCGCCGCGAGCGCGAGGAGCGGGCGGGCGGCGCTGGCCCGCGGGCAGCGCTGCAGGCGGCGGCGGCCACCTCCGGCCGCGCGATCCTGATCAGCGGCCTGACCGTGATGGTCGCGATGGCGGGGATGTTCTTCGCCGGGTCGAAGACGTTCTCGTCCTTTGCGGTGGGGACGATCCTGGTCGTGGCGGTGGCGGTGCTCGGTTCGCTGACTGTGCTGCCGGCGATGATGAGCGCCCTCGGGCCCCGCGTGGAGAAGGGGCGGATCCCGCTGCTGCACCGCTTCCGGCGCGGTCCAGGCGGCGACTCCCGGGTCTGGGGCTGACTGCTGGAGCGAGTGCTGCGCCGGCCGGCGCTGGCGGCGTGCGTCAGCGCGGCGGCGCTGATCGCGCTGGGGCTGCCGGTGCTCAACATGCACACGGCGCTGCCAGGGACCGGGTCGCTGCCGCGGGACATCCCGATCATGCGGACCTACGACCGGATCCAGGCCGCCTTCCCCGGCGGGTCCTCACCCGCGGTCGTGGGCGTGCAGGCACGGGACGTGCGCGCAGCGCAGGTACAGGCCGGGATCGCCCGGCTGATCACGCGAGCCGGCACGACACCGGGCCTGCTGCGCCCGATCACGGTCCTACAGAGCCGCGATCACCGCGTCGAGACGATCTCGATCCCGCTGGCCGGCGGCGGGACCGACGCGCGCTCAGACGCCGCGCTGGCGCGGCTGCGGGCGCTGGTGCCCGTGAGCATCGGCGCGGTGGCGGGCGTGCAGGCCGGGGTCACCGGCCAGACCGCCGGGACCGCGGACTTCAACTCGGTGATGGACTCCCATCTGCCGATCGTGTTCGGATTCGTGCTCGGGATGGCGTTCCTGCTGCTGCTGTTCACGTTCGGATCGATCGTGATCCCGCTTCAGGCGATCGCGCTGAACCTGCTCTCCGTCGGAGCCGCCTACGGTCTGCTCGTGCTCGTCTTCCAGGACGGCTTCGGGCGCCAGCTGCTCGGCTTCTCTGGCACGAGCGAGATCACCTCGTGGCTGCCGCTGTTCCTGTTCGTGATCCTGTTCGGCCTTTCGATGGACTACCACGTGTTCATCCTCAGCCGAGTGCGGGAGGCATTTGACCGCGGTATCGGCGCCCGCGAGGCGGCGGCCCAGGGAGTGCGCAGCACGGCCGGAGTGGTCACCAGCGCGGCGCTCGTGATGGTGGCGGTGTTCGCGATCTTCGGCACCCTGCGGCTGATTGAGTTCAAGGCAGCTGGGAGTCGGGCTCGCGGCCGCCATCCTGATCGACGCCACGGTCATCCGCGGCATCCTGCTGCCGGCGACCCTGGCGCTGCTCGGCGACCGCGCCTGGTATCTGCCGCGGTGGTTGCAGTGGCTGCCGGGTGGTCGGGCGGCCGGACACGGCC
>ODAK010000135.1_pt1 | contig 79865 bp, 67 predicted proteins | sample 1539591 | NCBI WGS metagenome assembly ODAK01 (sample SAMEA3539303, study PRJEB22396) | soil metagenome | biome: tundra; feature: field; material: soil | place: USA | collected 2010-05 | depth 0.15 m | reverse complement strand
AACGATTGGCGCGCGCTTGCGTCCTCGAGCGACGCGTTGATCGAGTAACGGTAGATTCGGGCCCGGCGATATTCGAATTCGTCCAACGAGCGCACGCCTTGGGCCGCTCTTTGGAGATGCAGGGTGGGTCGTCTTTTGCCAGCCGCGGAGATTTCAGGGTGCAAATTCGTGTTGGCTACGAACTGATCTATCGGTGTCCACAAGCGACTCCGATGATTCTGAATTTGAATATCCACTACACACGGGCGGCTGATCTGATTCGTGCGGATAACATGCTCACTGATCCCTGGGTGCCACTGGTTTTGTACCGCGACGGTTTTGGAAACATGTGCACCCGTCTCGTTGCTCCTGCGGGGCGCATGCGCATAACTGCCGACGCCATTATCAATGATGACGGGCTGGCCGAACCGGTCATGCCAAATGCGCAACAGCACCCTGTGGAGTCGCTGCCGGAAGAAACACTGGTCTATCTCCTGGGCAGCCGCTACTGCGATACCGAGCACCTGTCCGCTGTCGCGTGGAATCTGTTTGGCAACACTGTGCCAGGCTGGTCACGCGTGCAGTCGATCTGTGATTTCGTCCATCGGCACATTACATTCGGTTATCAATTCGCGCGCCCAACCAGGAGTGCTTCGGAAGCGTTTCAAGAACGACAAGGCGTTTGCCGGGATTACGCGCATTTGGCAATCGCGCTATGTCGATGTCTGAATATTCCTGCTCGCTATTGCACCGGCTATCTTGGTGATATCGGCATTCCTGCCGACGATGCGCCGATGGATTTTGCGGGTTGGTTTGAAGCGTATATCGGGGGAGCCTGGCACGTGTTTGACGCGCGCAACAACATGCCGCGCGTTGGTCGTGTGCTGATCGCGCGAGGTCGCGATGCTGCAGACGTCGCCATCAGCATGACCTTCGGCCCGAACGTGCTCGAAGGCTTCCGCGTCTGGGCTGATGAAGTAAAGGCAGCCTAGAGTGATTCTGGTGCAACCCGGGGTATTTCGGTCGCGGCGACCACATGCAAAACGATCGCGCAAAATCGGTGACGCTGGCCGGCCATGTGCCGAGTCATCGAGCCCTACGATTGCTCCCACTCACGCGCCAGATGGCGCGCGGCCACTACGAACAGCACCGCGCTGATCAGATAGAACCCGGTGCCGGACAGAATGGCATAACGCAGCGATTCGCTGCCATAGCGTACCGTGAAGTGATCCGATAAACGTCCGATCAACAGCGTCCCCAGTCCGAGGCCTATCAGATTATTGATGAATAGAAACATTGCGGAGGCGAGCGCCCGCATATCAGGTGGCACCAGGTGCTGTATGGCGCAGATCGTGGGCCCGAGCCACGCGAGCGCGAGCGCAATGGGCACCAGGAATATCAGCAATGACCAGGGGCTCGGAGGTGCGAGCACGCCGAGCGCATACAACGGTACCGAGAGCAGGAACGCAGCCGCCGGGACCAGCGCGTAAGCCGAGCGGCTGCGGCCGCCGAGGCGGTCGGCGAGCCACCCACCCAGCCAGATGCCTGTGACTCCGCCGAAAAAAATCAGCGCGCTGTAACTGCAGGAGACCTGCACCAGGGAGTAATGGTAGCTGCGCACGAAGAACGAAGGCAGCCAAAACAATGCTCCGTAGCCCATGATCGAGCTGGTGGCGGCGCCGAACGACAGGGTCCAGAAAGAGACTTTTCCGGCCAGCAACCTGGCGACCTCCCGCGGGCCCGGCGTCCGCCGGGACTGCGCCGGCGCGTCCAGTCCGCCGCGCACCGGTTCGCGCATCGCGTGGCGAAACAGGGGCGCCAGGATCAAACCGAGCGCGCCCACCACCATAAAGGCTGCGCGCCAATTCACGCGCGAAGCAATGAGACCACCAAACAGGAGTCCCGCAGCGCTGCCAATCGGGATGCCGAAAGAATAAATGGCCAGCGCGCGCGCCCGGCGTGCCGGTGGAAAATAATCGCTGATGAGGGAATAAGCCGGCGCGACGCCGCCAGCTTCGCCGATACCGACGCCGATGCGCGCCATGAACAGCTGGACGAAGTTTTGTGCGAGGCCGCTGGCGGCAGCGAACGCACTCCACAGCGCCAGCGAGACCGTGATGATCCAGACGCGGTTGAATCGGTCGGCCAGCCAGCCGATGGGAACCCCAAGCGCCGTGTAGAAGAGCGCGAAGGCCGTGCCACCCAACAGACCGAGCTGAGTATCCGTCAGGTGCAGATCCGCCTTGATGGGCGGCACCAGAATCCCAAGGATGATCCGGTCGATAAAATTGAACGTGTAGACGAGCAGCAGAAGCCCGAGCGCATAGCGCGCATTGGACGCGGACTCCCGCGTCGTCGTCGTCATGAAGCCCTAGGTTTAGCCGGCGCTGGTCGCCGAGAGTGGGCGAGGCCACGTAGACCAGCCGTCACGTAGGGGCCCAGTCGTGCCTTCAGCGCTGCGACGTCATTCGAACGGCATAAGCCATCCGAGAGTGCATCCAGGCGACCAGTTTCCGCAAGCGAAAGCGTGAGCGCGCCAGTGAGAAAATTGTAGCCCCAAAATATATCTGCCGGCGCCGCGCCCGGGAGGGAGTCCATGACGGCTTGGATGAACTGACGCACCACACCATCGAAAGTCTTGCCCATCAGCTGGCGGCCCCACTCCGGCGAGTTGTTCACATAAGCGAGCAGCGAGAAGTAGCTGTGCCAGCCCGGATCGGCGTGTGCGAGCCGATCCAGAATAGGATCGAAGAAGGCGTCGACTACTGCTTCGGTACTTGGCGGGGCGGGCGCGACGCGCAGTCGCTCCTCGGCCAGACGTCGCAAGCGCTCCTCGTTCAACGCTTGGCCGCGTCGCTCGATGATCGCGGCGAGTAGCTGTTTTTTGCTGCCAAAGTGGTAGTTCACGAGTGCGAGGTCCACGCCCGCCGTGCCGGTGATCGCACGCACCGAAGTTCCATGAAAACCGCGCCGGGCGAAGAGCTTTTCTGCGGCATCCATGAGCTTTTCTTTAGTCGGGCGCTTGGGCCGGGGCATGCGGAACCTTTGTGAAAAACAAGAATTCTAGCCTAACGCGTTCGTCATTTGACGTCGAGACTGGTGGTCGGGCGCTGGGATAGGCCGATCCGTGGGAGCGCTTCTGTTCTGGCCGTGCACTCGTGGACAGGATGCTTGACGTTGAACACTCGTTGCATTATCTTCCAACGAGCGTTGAAAAGTGGTACGTGAGCAACGAACTCACACTGCTCTTTTGGGGGAGACTCAGCCATGATTCGCAATATCTGCACCGCGTTGACCTTGTGTACCGTGATTGCCGCCGGCACCGCCGCTGCGCAAGTCGCCGGTACGGCGCCCGGCACCTCGAGCGCCGCCACCGACACCGGCACAATTCAAGAGGTGGTGGTTACGGCGCGGCGCTATGCCGAAGATCTGCAGAGTACCCCCCTCGCGGTCACCGCGCTCAGCGCCTCTACCATCCAAGTGCAGGACGTAACGAACCTCGAGGATCTGAACAGTTTCGTGCCGAATTTCAAGATCGCCGCCGACCGCGCGACCAGCAGCACGATCAACGTCTATATACGCGGCGTGGGCCAGAGCGACCCGCTGTGGGGATTCCAACCTGCCGTCGGCGTGTACATCGACGATGTGTATCTGGCGCGGCCGCAGACGGCGCTGCTCGACGTGATCGATGTCCAGGACCTCGAAATCCTGCGCGGGCCTCAGGGCACCCTGTATGGCAAGAACACGATTGCGGGCGCGATCAAGTACGTGACCCGCGACATCGATGGGCCCGCGACCCTGACTGCGTCGGCGACCGGCGGCAACTACGGCGAGCACGACGAAAAGCTCTACTTCTCGACGCCGGTGATCGACGATCACGTTTATTTTGGCCTTGCACTGGCGGATCTGCAGCACAACGGCTACGGTCAAGTAGTGGCCCAGGCAGGAACCACACCGAGCCCGTACAACAGCATCGGCCAGGATGTCTCGAATAAGGATGTATTGGCGGGCCGCGCCAACCTCACGATCAAATGGGGCGAGAGCTCGAAGCTCAGGCTCATCGCCTTCGACATCCTGGATAATTCCAATGCCGCGGGCGGCCAGCGGCTCAATAACTATTTGGCGCCGCAATTGGGCGACCCGTTCGACATGCGCACGGATATGCCGGTCGAGAACGACTACAACCACCGCAGCGGGGAATCGGCGACCTACACGCAGAGTTTGACCGACCAGCTCGGTTTAAAGATCGTCGGGGCGTATATTGAAGGCAGGAGCCAGCAGTTTATTAATTTCGCCGAGCTCAACGCGAATCTGTTCCAGGTACCAGGCGCCTACCACGATCAACAGTCCTCGGGAGAGGTGCAGCTGACCTTCCATAATGACCTGGTCAAGGCCGTCGGCGGCGTGTTCTACATGGACAGCACGGCCTGCGGCTCTTATAACGCCTCGGTCGGCACCTTGAGCGGCACGCTGCCCCCGACGGTCGCCCCTCCCTTGGGCCTGTACATCACCGAGCTGGTCGACGGCTGCGACCTCACCAAGAGCTCGGCCGTCTACGGCGACACCGCCTGGAAGCTGACCGATCGGCTGAATCTCGATGCCGGGGTGCGCTGGAACGAGGATCAAGTGACCGCCCGCGTGTACCAGAACGACTATACGAGCTTCGCGCCTACCCAATTGCTGCCGAACCAGCAACTCTTCAACCCCGCAACCGTGCCAGCCACGTTCTTCCCCGACGTGGTGACCAACTACACCGGCAACCGCACGTTCGTGAACGTGAGCCCGCGTCTCGGCCTCGATTACCACTTCACCGACCATGTGATGGGCTACGTGAGCTACAGCCGCGGGTTCCTGAGCGGCGGGTTCGATATGCGCGGCAACGCCGCCGTCTACCCCGCGACGCAAAACGGCTACAACTCGGAAACGGCCGACAGCTACGAAGCGGGCCTGAAGACGACGCTGCTCGACGATACGCTGTTATTGAATCTGACGGCGTTCTACGATCCCTACAATAATGTGCAAATCCAATTGCAGGATTTTGTCAACTACAAGGGCGCGCCGACCAATCTGACCGCGGTGCTCAATGCCGGCAAGCAGATCAACCAGGGTTTCGAGTTCGAATCGGTATGGCGGCCGATCAAGCCGCTGACTCTGTCGTTAAACGTGGGCTACCTCGATTCTTACTACAAGAACTTTCTGATCCCCTGCAACCCCTTCACGTACGCGCCCGGATGCGGGCCCGGCGTCACGACGGTGAACGCTGCCGACGCAAATCGGCCGCTCAATGCACCCTTCTGGAACGTATCCGAAAACACGACCTACACTTGGGATCTGCGGTCGGGTACGTTGCTGGCGCGCGTCGGCTACGACTGGCGCAGCTTTACCAAGGTCGCGGTTTATACGCCGAGCCCGACCGATCAGCCGTCGTATGGGGTGCTCAACGCCGGCGTTGCCTTCACCACCACGAGCAAGGCGTGGCGCTTCTCAATCGACGCCAAGAACTTGACCGACAGATACTACCGCGTCGCCGGCTACGACTTCGGACCTCCGCCGATCGCCCCTTCGAACTCCTTCAGTGGCGGCGTGAGCCAGATCGGCTTCTACGCACCCCCGCGCACCTTTGCCGGGACGGTGACCTACCACTTCTAGATGTGCGGCGCCGGCGCTGCGCCCGAGGGCAAAGCCACATGAACCTCGACGTCAGCGATTACTTCTACGACAGTACCGATGGTCTGCGTCTGTACTGCCGAATCTACCCCGCGCTACGATCGGGCGGCTTGCCGGTGCTCTGTCTGCCGGGTCTGACGCGAAATAGCCGCGACTTCGTCGCACTTGCCGCGCACCTCAACGCCGAGCGCGAGGTGTTGACCGCGGATCTGCGCGGCCGCGGCCGTTCCGCCTGGGATCCGGATCCGTCTCACTACCAACTGCCAACCTACGTTGAGGACGCGTGGTTGCTGCTGGACTCACGCGCCATACGTCGCGTGGTGGTGGTGGGAACGTCGCTCGGCGCGTTGATGGGCATGGTCATGGCGGCGATGCATCCTGACCGGATTGCCGGCGTGGTGCTCAATGATGCGGGTCCCGAAATCGATCCAACCGGTTTGCGCCGCATCGCCGGATACGCGGGTAAATTGCCGCCGGTGTCCTCCTGGGCTGAAGCGGCCGCGCAGGCCAAGAGCACCTACGGCATTGCCTTGCCCGGACTGACCGATGAGGACTGGCTCGATTATGCGCATCGCGGCTACCGCGAGAATGCGGCCGGTATCCCCGTCCCCGATGTGGATCCAAAAATCAGCCAAGCCTTCACGAATCCATCGACGGCCCCTCGCGATCTGTGGCCGTTGTACGCGCAGATCAATGGCGTGCCCATGCTGGTGATACGCGGAGCGCTCTCCGATCTGCTCAGCGCCGCGACGGTGGCGCGCATGGTCCGCGAGAAGCCGGATCTTGAGCACATCACCGTCGCGAATCGTGGGCACACGCCGTTGCTCAATGAGCCGGAGTGTCTGGCGGCGATCGACGCCTTCCTCGCGCGATACGGGGAAACTGCCGCGCATGGAGAACAGGGAAATGCGCCTCAAAGATAAGGTCGCCGTCGTTACTGGTGCGGCGAGCGGAATCGGCAAGCAGATCGCTCGCACCTTTGCGCGCGCCGGCGCCAAGCTTGCCATCGCCGATCTGGATCACGCCGGCGCCCATCTAACCGCTGCGGAACTCAATCGCGACGGCGGACAGGCGATCGCCGTAGTCGTCGACGTGAGCAACGAAGCGCAGGTCGATCATGCCATGGCCCGCGTGGTCGAGGCTTTCGGTCGAATTGATGTGCTGGTGAGCAACGCCGGCATACAGGTTGTCGCTCCGCTCCAGGATTTTGGGTTCGCCGATTGGAAACGCGTGCTTGCGATCCACCTTGACGGCGCGTTCCTGGTCACGCGCGCAGCCCTCAAACAAATGTACAAGCAGGGGAGCGGCAGCATCATCTATATGGGCTCGGTGCATTCGAAGGAAGCCTCGCTCCTAAAGGCACCCTACGTCACCGCCAAACACGGCCTAATGGGTCTTGCCAAAGTGGTCGCCAAGGAAGGCGCGAAGCACGGTGTGCGGGCGAATGTCATCTGCCCGGGGTTCGTGCGCACGCCGCTGGTCGACAAACAAATCCCGGAGCAGGCGATAACGTTGGGGATATCGGCGGAGGCTGTCATCCGCGATGTCATGCTCAAGGAAACCGTCGACGGCGAATTTACAACGACCGAGGAGGTCGCCGAAGCGGCGCTCTTTTTCGCCTCGTTCGAGTCCAATGCCCTGACCGGGCAATCGCTCAACGTCAGCCATGGCTGGTCCATGCAGTGATTTTAAAATTGAGCCGGACGGTTCAATCCCGCGCCTTCATGGAAGAGCGCTGCCGACGTATCAGTCACTTCATCACATAATCATCGAATGCCGGTGAAGCCCGCGGCCTGCGCGGATCTAGCGCGCCAGAGGCTCACTGCGCGTCAGGTCGCTTGCGTAGAAATTCCAACGCCGACTGCCAGGTCTGCGGCGAGTTCACGATACCCAGGTGCGAGGTGCCGAGAACCAGATCATACTGGCGTTGCGCGACGAGATCGATCGACGGTGCGCCCGCGAGCATGGCGCTGTTGGAAAAATCATGCGCGTTGCCGTCGCGGTCCTGGGCCGGCACTGCCGGCAGCTGGAAATAATTGGCCGGTGATGGGGAGCAGTCGATGATCCCATGGTTCGGCCCGTCGATCGCAACCAGCGATCGGACAAGATGGTACGCGTTGTCCTGCAACAGCCATTCACGCGTGGCCGTAACCCCGAGGCTGTGGGCGACGATGTCGACCCGCCCGCGGGAACCAAAGCCAATCACGGGCACGCCAAGATAATCGTTTTTGATCGCCGGGAAATCCGCCGGCAGGGTCGTATCCAACAACTCGGCAAAGGCCGCGGCCGAGAAAAATACGCTCGTCAAAATAAATGGGTGGACGAATAAGGAGATTCTATTTCGTTGCATCGATCTTCTCCGCGATTCCTTTTCGATTGCAATACACCAATTTTATCAGACGCAGTCCCGCATGGTCTTTTACGCTCCTCAGGCCTCGCTCGGACATTCGTGGTTTCACGTATTTGTGTCCGTCTAGCCGAGTCGCGAGCGCTTGCGCGCAGCTACTCGAGGCTAGCCATATGTATCGCGAGTGAGTTTGCGGGCGTCGCAAGTTCCGAGCCTGCCGAATTGGAGAATCGTTTTCGTTCGCATCCCTGGAGCATCTCGCTTCAATTTCGTAAAGGAGCGGCGCTCGGTCTCGCTTGTAACTGAGGAATTAATCGTCCATGCTCTAGGGCACTCACGAAGAAACTCACCAATCCCAAAGCCAATGAGTGTACCGCCCCCAATCAGAATTGGTTCTGACGCTCATCGGGATCTCTTTTGCCAAGATTTCATCAACAGCTACACCGACTACGATCCGGCTACTCTACCCTGGCCGGAGCTCTCAGCCGCGGATCTCGAGAAACTTCGCAGCGTGCCGTTCTGGCAGGAAGTCTTGTACACCGAGCGCCGCGCCGGGATGATCGTACAGGCGTTCGCGAAAACGATTGATGAACCGATCGTGCGCAAGGCCGTCGACTTGCAAGGGCGCGAGGAGGCGCGCCACGCCGATTTGTTGCGCGAAATGGTGCGACGCTACCAGATCATCGTCACCGAACAGCCGCTCGAGCCGCTTGCGGCGGATGTCGAAATGGCGTTCAAGGACTTCGGATTCGGCGAATGTCTCGATTCATTCCTCGGATTCGGTGCTTTCAAGCTCGCGCGGCAGTCGGCGTTTCTGCCGGAAGGCATGTTTTCCATTTTCGAAACACTGATGTATGAAGAAACCCGCCACATCGTGTTCTTCGTGAATTGGATGGCGTGGCGGTCGGTGCGACGGGGACGGGGGGCGGCCTGGCGCCGCGCGCTGACCTCTCTACGTTTTTACTACCGGGCTCTGCGGCGCATGCTCGGGACGATTCGCCGGGGTCAGCAAGTCAATGACGGCCGCGACTTTTCAGCGACGCAAGCCAACCTGTTTCTTGAGGATTTCACGTTTCGACGGTTTCTCGCGTACTGCTACGAAGAGAACAATCGAAGGATGGGTCACTTCGACGGCAATTTGCTCAAGCCGAGCTTCATGCCGGCTCTCGCGGACGTCGCCCTCTCGAGCCTTCGCGTGCTGAGTTTTGGCCGCGCTCGTTAATCTCAGCCGCGTCGATCACGCCGGCGCCGATCACCGCGAGCGAATCTTGCTCGCTCACGACCATGCCATATACGATCTACGATCGAACAGGCAGCCGAATGGCAAAAGAGAAACTCATGGCTATTACTTCCGCATGCGCTTGGACCGGTGTTTTTCCGGCGGCCACGACGCAGTTCGATTCCGAGCTGCAAGTCGACCTACGGGCGACGCAGAGGGTGTATGAGGCCCTGCTGCAAGATGGTGTCCACGGTCTGGTATTGATGGGAACGGTCGGCGAGGGTAATTCCTTGAGCGCGCAGGAGAAGCGCAGCGTGCTCCAGGCAGCCGTGAAAGTGAGCGAGGGCAAAGTGCCCGTCATTGCCGGCGTCTCGGAATTCACGACTGCCGCAGCGGAGAGCTTCGCCCGGGACGCCGAACGCATCGGCGCAACGGGACTCATGGTGCTGCCGGCGATGGTGTATGTGCCGACGCCCGCCGAACTCGAGTACCACTTGCGAGCGGTGGCCGCGGCGACCGGACTGCCGATCATGCTCTACAACAATCCGCCTTCGTATCGCGTGAATATCGACATCGCGACCCTGCGGCGCTTGACGGACGTGCCCAATATCGTCGCGATGAAGGAGGCGGACCCCGATCCGCGGCGTATCACCGATCTCATCAACGCCTTTGGCGAACGCTTCACGCTGTTCGCGGGCCTCGACGATATCGTTTTCGAAGCCATGACCCTCGGCGCCAAGGGTTGGGTGTCCGGGCTCACGAACGCCTTTCCGGCCGAATCGCTCCGACTCTATGACGCTTTATGCAAGGGCGATCTCGAGCACGCGCGCCGGATCTATCGATGGTTCATGCCGCTGCTGCATTTGGACGCGGAGCACGATCTCGTCCAATCGATCAAGCTCGCCGCGCAGATCATGGGCCGAGGCACGGAACGGGTGCGCCCGCCGCGACTGATGCTGGCCGGCGAGCGCCGGGCCGAGGTGATCGCGATGGTGGAGCACGCACACGACACGCGCCCTCGATAATGCCCGCGATCCGCGTCATCGATTCTCATACGGGCGGCGAGCCGACGCGTCTGGTGCTCGACGGCGGCCCGGAGTTGGGCGCAGGCCCCCTCTCGGAGCGTGTGCAGCGCTTTCGCGAGAGCTTCGATGTCTATCGGTCCGCCATCGTGAACGAGCCGCGGGGCTCGGAGCCCCTGGTGGGCGCATTGCTGGTTAAACCCCACCGCGCCGACTGCGATTTCGGCGTGATTTTCTTCAACAACGTGGGCTATTTGGGGATGTGCGGGCATGGCACGATGGGCCTGATCGCCTCGCTCGCTCACGCGCAGCGAATCAACGCAGGGACCCTCAAGATCGACACCCCGGTCGGCGCCGTCGAGGGCGAGTTGCATGAGGACGGCCGCATCAGCGTCGCCAATGTGGTGAGCTTCCGCGCTGCGCACCGGCTCACCGTGGGCGTACCCGGCGTCGGGTCCGTGATCGGCGATGTTTCCTGGGGAGGCAACTGGTTCTTTCTGGTCTCCGAGCACGATCAAATCATCGATATGAAGCACATCGACGCCCTGACCGATTTCTCCTGGAGCGTGCGCGCGGCGATCAATGGGCAAGGTTACCCGCTGGTGGATCACGTCGAGCTCTTCGCATCCTCTGACCGGCCCGGCGCCGACAGTCGCAACTTTGTGCTTTGCCCCGGCAAGGCGTATGACCGTTCTCCTTGCGGTACGGGCACCTGCGCGAAACTCGCCTGTCTTGCGGCGGAGGGCAAACTTGCGGAAGGCGAGACGTGGGTCCAGGAGAGCGTGATCGGCAGCACCTTTGCGGGCCGCTATCGGTGGCACGATCGCGCCCAGGGCGAGATCGTTCCGACCATCACCGGCACGGCGCACGTCACCGGCGAAGCCGTGCTGCGCCTCGACCCCGCGGATCCATTCTGCTGGGGGATTCGCGCGTGAATGAACCGCTTGTGCAGATCGAGCCCGCTGCCGTGACGTTAGGGGTAACGCTCACCCTTCACTGATGGTCCCGTGGAATAGGCTCATCCCAACTCTTGGTGCGGATGATGGTCCCGTCACGCAACAGGGTGCGGGTGTACTTGTAGAAAAAAGTGTGCGCGTCGCTCGACACGTCGAGGCGACCGCGCCAGGTGAGGGTGTGGTCCTTGACCCTTTGAATGTATTCGGAGTCGCCTTGGACTCGGGCCGCGTCCGGATGCGCATCGTCGATGTCGTAGGTCAGACGTTCCGAGTGATCGAAGCGGCCCCAGGGGTAGCCTATTGCGACCTGGCCTTGCCACACCACGGTGCTGCGTTCATGGGCCTGATCCCGCAGTACCGTCCATTGACCCGGCCACGCGCCGTCGCTGCCGCCGATCGCGCTGACACCGGCCGGTTCATCGACCGGTTCGGGCGGCGCAAACGCCGGCGCCGCCGGTCCATGCACCGGCACGCGCGGCAGGATCACGCGCGACGCCTCATCGCCGCCCATCAAGAGCGAGGTGGTCAGCGGGTAGGGCGTCGGCCAGTTCATGGGCCAGAGCGCATTGGACACGGCGATACGGATGCGGTGGCCCTTCGGGAACACCCACGAGGCAAGATGCAGGTTCAGCGAGAGCCGATAGATCTTTCCAGGCGTCAAATCCTCGGGCTCGGCCATCGAATTGCGTTGCGCTCCGTTCATGCCCGCGCCGGTAACGAGAGTCACCAGGCCGTCGGGCGCCACATCGGAGAGGCGCACGAACCAGTCGGCCTGCGGTGCGTCGCTTGCAACCTGCAAGCTGACCTGCGGCAGGCCCAAAATCGCCAGCGGTGCGTCGAGAACTTGCGAATCGTAGATCAAACTGTAGGCATCGACCGGCCGCTGATCTCCCGGCAATTCTCCCCACCAGAAGCCGGCCTCGACACCTGCCGACGGCACGCAGCGCAGTTCATCTCGGCCGGTCGCGGTCTCCCCGGAGGTGAGCCGGTGGTCAGGCTGAAGGTACAAGGTAGTGGGTGTGAGACCCGCGGGTGGCCACTGCTCGGCACGCCACTCGCCGGGAATGTCCTGCGATTGGGATCCGGGCGGGTGCCAATGCTGTTGATAGACAACGACTCGAGGATCCTTGAGCACGCCGGTATCGCGTCCCTTGAGCCAGTAGTCGAACCAGCGCACCGCTTGGTCGCGCCACTCGTATAGCGGTCCGTAATCGCTGCCGTTGGGGAAGCCGTGATTCCACGGCCCGATCCAAGCCTTGAGCGGCGCCTTCGACTTTTCGAGCATGCGTGGGATGCTGTCCCGGTACCCGTCCTGCAGTCCGCCGATCAAAAAAGCGGGGATCGCCAGCTCATCGATCGGCCGCAGCGGCGCTCGCCAGAACGCCCCGTCGCGCTGATGCCTCATGTAGGCGAGAGACCAGGGCGTCGAATTCATGCGCGGACCGATCACCGACTCATCCAGGCTGAAGTCCGGAGCTCCGCTGCGGCCTTGGTCCAAGTCCATGGTGAGCTCGAACTCATCGACGTGAAATACCCCATCCATGTAGTGCACGTCTTCCTTGAACAATTCCTCGGTGGCGGCCGTGGCGAGAATGGCCTTGAGTGCCGGCGGCTTCCTGAGCGCCATCTGGATCGAGTTGAAGCCTCCCCAGGATATTCCCAGCATGCCGACCTTGCCGTTCGACCACGGCTGGTTCGCAAGCCAGGCGATGACCTGCTCCGCATCTTGCTGTTCCTGTGCCGAGTATTCCCGATCGGGCGGCGCGCCCTCGCTGTTGCCGAAGCCGCGAATATCGACCCGTGCGCCGACGAATCCGCGCCTGGCGAAATACGAATGGTTTGCGAAGTCGCGCATCACTTCATCGTCATCCTTGCGATAGGGCAGGTACTCGAGCAGCGCCGGAAAACGCTCGCGCGCCTTGCCGCCCGCCGGCATGTACAAAGTGACGGCGAGGCGAACCCCGTCGTGCATCGTGATCCAGGTCTTGGTGATTTGCAGGCCGTACGCAGGCGGTGACGGCGGAAGCGCGGCGCCCGCGGCCGGTGCGGCCGGGGCCAGGGCGGCGGCGAGTAGCAGCAGCAGCACACCGTGAGCGCGCATCATGCGGCGTCCGGCGCCGGGGCCCTCAGTTGGTGCGCGCAATCGTTGGATGGCCGTCCTTCCGTTTGTTGCGCCCCGCCCGCGCGCGCGGCCCCATGTGTGCGCGCACTCCGTCCCACCAGCCGTGCATGACGGCGTTTATTTTGGCCGCTTTCATTTGTTCATACAGCGCTACCCGTTTGCAGGTGCGCAGGCGGCGGCCGAGACTCTTCAATGCCCATGATCCGAATCGGTAGTTCCCATACTCGCGCAGCATCACGGTGTCGTTTCTCGCGCCGTAGTAGCGCCGATCGGGCGAATGGTTCGTGGTCCACCTGTCCATCCACATCAAACCGTGGCGCGTAGCCGCCCCAATGGCATGCGACATGTGGGGCTCGCGGGTCTTGATGACCCGCAGGCCCTGCGCGCGGGCTCTGAAACAATAGTCGGTGTCGACATAGTCGATGAAGAATTCCTCCCGGAAGGGTCCGATAGCCGCGTGGGCCTTGAGCGGCAGCAATGAGCCCGAGGTGATCACCGATTCCACTTCTATCCATGCGTTGGCCCGTGCATTGCCCGCCGCCGCCGCTTCACGGTGGATTTCGATATCCGTTGCCTGAGATCCGCCGTTGAGGTCCCGGAAGCCGGATCCAATGACCGCCAAATGATCCTGGTCGGGGAAGGCGGCATAGACCGCCAATAAACTCTGCACCATGTCGGCATCGACGCGGCTGTCTTGATCAAGGAGCAGCGCCCACGATGAGTTGAGCGCCGCCCGCTGCATGCCGATATTGAGCGCGCGCGCAACGCCCAAATTCTCAGCGTTTGGCACCAGGGTAATCGATGGATGCGCCGAAATTTCGCGCAGCATCTTGAGTTCGGCTTCGTTCGAGCCGTTGTCGACGATTACAAGCGCGCCGACTTGCGGCAGGATGCGGGCCAATCTATCGGGAAATTCGCTGTCCGGATGATAGGTGACCACAATCGCACAGACATCGGTGGCCTTCGCCGCCCGGGCGGGCTCGCCGTCTTTCATGTCGCTCGCCAACCCCTCGTGTCACGCGTCGTTCCGACCAGCCTTTAGTGTGACATCCTTCCCGGTGTGAATACACCCTAGGAGCCTAGGGAACGCGCGCTGCCGCGGGCTGGGCCGGATCGAGCGAGAATCCGCCGGCGCAGCTCTCTTCTAAAATTCGTGACCAATGTACTTAACTTAACAGTCCGGGGACCTTAACCTGCGGCGCATGAAAGCTGCGACCGAGTCTCCTGCACTGCATGTTGCGGTGCGGGACGAGTGCGTGCCTGCGGACGAAGCAGATCGCTTGGCGTCGCTGCATCGGCTCGGCCTTGTGGATACCGAACCCTCGGAAGGCTTCGATGCCGTCGCGCGCGTGGCCGCGACCGCGCTGCGAGTGCCGATTGTTTTGGTGTCCCTGGTCGATGCCGAGCGCCTGTGGTTCAAGGCGCGGGCCGGCCTCAGTACGCACGAATCCCCGCGCCTAGGGTCATTCTGTTCCCAAGTGGTATTTCAGCGGCAGCCGCTCGCGGTGCGCGACGCCGTGGAGGATCCCCGATTCGCGCAGTATCCGCCGGTGAGCGGAGCCCCGCACATTCGCTCGTACTTGGGTGTCCCGCTGTATGGCGGCGACGGCCAACCGGTGGGCACGCTGTGCGCCATGGATACCCAAATTCGCGACTACGGCGAGCGCGAACTGGCGGTATTGGGCGAACTGGCGCCGATCGTCGAAGGGCTGTTGTGTACCGGGCAATCCGCGGCCAAGGCCGACAATGTCCTGCAATATGCGATGGAGCGCGAGAAGTTGTTCCGTGAGACCTTCGAACAGGCTGCGGTTGGAATCGTGCACACCTCGCTGCGCGGCACGATCCTGCGCGTCAATCAACGGGCCTGCGCCATGTTGGGCTACACCCCGGCGCAATTGCGCGGGCTCAACTTTCTCGATATCACCCATGCCAAGGATTTGCCGAACAACGTGCGCGAATTCAAGCGCGCGCTCGCGGGCGAATTCGACAGCTATCGCTTGCAGCAGCGCCTGCTGTGCAAGGACCAACGCTACGCCTGGGTGTCCATGTCGGTCGCGCTCAAGCGCGGCGCGACGCGGCTGCCTGATTACAGCATCGTGGTGATCGAGGATATTTCAGCGCAAAAACATGCCGAAGCGGATTTCCTCAAAACGCGGGACGCGTTGCAGGAACGGCTGACGCTGCTGGAACAACGATTGCAGCAGAGCGAGACTGCCTTGCAAGCTCAGGGTGAGGCTGCCTTGCAAGCTCAGGCCAAGCAGGCGCTCGAGTCCGCGGCGGCACTGCGCGAGGCGCAGGCGGCGCTGCAAACCGCGAGTGCCAAGCTCGCCGTGGAAAGCGCAACCGACCATCTGACGGGGCTCGCGAACCGCCGAAGTTTCAGCCGCCGCATCGAACAAGCCGCGAGCGCCCTGCGGTCAGCGCGCAAACCCTACGGGCTCATTCTGTTGGACCTGGATAATTTCAAGCGCATTAACGACGAACACGGCCATGAGGTGGGCGACGAAGTGCTGCGCGCCATGGGCAAGATTCTCGCGGGCCAGCTGCGCAACTCCTCCGACATGGCCGCGTGCCTCGGCGGCGAGGAGTTCGCGGTATTGTGCTTCGGAGACATCAATGAGCAGGCACTGCACGAAGTGGCGGAGCGCATTCGCGATCAAATCGGCAAAGAGCCGCTCGCTACGCCCAAGGGGCTGTTGCGGTTCACGGGCAGTTTGGGTCTGGCGTTGAGCCTGCCCGACGACCCGGATTGGAGGACGGTGTACGCCAGAGCGGATGCCGCTGTTTACGAAGCCAAGGCTGCCGGCAAGGACCGGGCTTCCTTTGGCCGTTCGGTTTCCAAGAGCGCGACCGCTCGGTTGCGTGCCCTCAGCAATACCCCGCCGACGACGACTTAAGCCGCTTGCGGTTGATCGCCTCGCGCAGCGTCGCCGCTGCCTGGCGGATGGCGCCGCTTTCGCCGCCGCCCGCATAGATGATGCCGCGGGAGGAGTTGATCAAGAGCCCGGTGCCGGCCGAGTTCAAGCCGGCGGCGAGCGTGCTGTCGAGATCTCCGCCCTGGGCTCCGATCCCGGGGACCAGGAACCAAAGCATGGGATGCGCCCGGCGCAGCTCGGCCATTTCCTCGGGGTAGGTCGCGCCCACCACCAGCATCAAATTCCGGTGTCCATTCCAGCGGGCGGCCGCGCGCTCGGCGACTCGCTTGTACAGAGGCTCACCCTCAACCAGCAAGTCCTGGAAATCCCGAGCACCGGGATTCGAGGTGCGGCACAGCAGAATCGCGCCGCGGTCGGGCCGGGCGAGAAACGGAAGCACCGAGTCCTCGCCCATGTAGGGATTGACGGTCACGGCATCAGCGCCATAGCGCTCAAAGGCCTCGCGAGCGTAGGCCACGGCGCTATTGCCAATGTCATTGCGCTTCGCGTCGAGGATCACCAGGGCGGCGGGCGCGCGCGCGCGGATGTAGTCAATGCTCGCCATCAGTTCATCTTCTCTGCCCAAGGCGCTGTAGAAGGCGATTTGCGGCTTGTAGGCTGCCGCGCTCTGCAGCGTCGCATCGACGATGCGCCGATTGAAGGCGAACAGCGGCTGCGGATCCTGGCGCAAATCGGCGGGCAGTTGATCGAGGTCCGGATCCAGGCCGACGCAGACCAGGCTGTTGGCGGCGGCGCAGGCTTGGTCGAGGCGTTCGCAAAACATCGCGGGCATGCCCCATGATAGCGAGAGCGCCCTGTATTAGGGAGTATGCTAAGGATTAAATGAGCGCCGCATTGTCAAGCAAATCTCGAACCGGGCCGCGATTGGTGTTGCAGCCGGCCAGCCGACGTGCGGCGCGGCGCACCAGCACCAACGCCTTGAAGCGCTTCTTTGCGATTGCCGACGCGTGGGAACTCTCGCCGCTGCAGCAATGCCGGCTGCTCAAGATTCCCTCTCCGCAGGTGCTTGCCCGGTATCGCTTGGGCCAGGCACCGCGGCTCTCCGCTGCGCAGCAAGAGCGTGCCGCATTGATCGCCAACATCCAGAACTCGCTCACGCTCGAATCGGAGAACAAGGAACGGGCCTGGGCCTGGGTGCATGCGCCGCGTGAGGGTGCGCCGTTCGACGGGGACAGCCCGCTTTACTTCATGCTGGAGCGCGGCTTGCCGGCGTTGCGCGAAGTGGCTCGAATGCTGGTGCGCGAAAGCGAACCCCGCTAGCAGCCTGTCCGAGTATCAGACAGGCTCCTAGGCTATACTAGAGGGCTGTTCCGATGCGAATGTGGCGGAATTGGTAGACGCGCCAGGCTTAGAACCTGGTGGGGAAACCCGTGCGAGTTCGAGTCTCGCCTTTCGCACCATGAGCCATCACTGGACCTTGGCCGTAACACCGACGAGGAGTGACATGCAGGTTTCCGTGGAGAGTATCGGTAAATTGGAGCGCCGCATGCAAGTGCAGGTGCCGGCGGAGCGCGTCAGCAAGGAAATTGCCACGCGGCTGAAGGAGCTGAGCCGCACGGCGCGCTTGAAGGGATTTCGGCCCGGCAAGGCTCCGCTCACGGTGATCCGCCAGCAATTCGGCCAACAAGTGCATCGCGAAGTGATCGGCGAACTTCTGCAGTCGAGCTTCTCCGAAGCGGTTACCCAGAATCAGCTCGCGCCGGCCGGCAGCCCGCGCATCGAGCCGCAGAGCGTTGCCGAGGGCCAGGATCTGACCTATGTGGCGACCTTCGAGGTTCTTCCGGAAGTCACGCTGCGGCCGTTCGAGTCGCTCGAGATCGAGCGCATAACCGCCGAAGTGACCGAGGCCGACATCGACGCGATGATCGAGCGGCTGCGCAAACAGCAGATGAAATATGCGGCGGTGACGCGGGCTGCGGCGAGCGGCGACAAGGTCGCGGTGAATTTCGACGGTTCGATCGACGGCACGGCGTTTGCCGGCGGCAAGGGCGAAAACGTCGCAATCATTCTCGGCGAGGGCCGCATGCTGGCGCAGCTCGAGCAGGGCCTCATGGGCGCCGCGGCCGGCGCAACCAGGGAGCTCGGCGTGGATTTTCCCGCCGACTACCGTGCGACGGAGCTTGCCGGCAAGCATGCGACATTCAAAGTCGAGGTGAAGAGCGTCGAGGAGCCCGCGCTGCCCGCGCTCGATGAGGAGTTTTGCAAATCGTTCGGCGTGACCGAGGGCGGCTTGGCGCAGCTGCGGCAGGATGTCGCGGCCAATATGCGCCGCGAGCTCGATCAGGCGCTTAGAAATCGCAACAAGACGGCCGTGATGGAGAAGCTTTATCAGGCCAATCCGATCGAGGTGCCGAACGCCTTGTTGGAGACTCAGGTGCGGAACATGCAAGTCGAGATCATGCGTCGAACCGGCGCCAAGGACGTGTCGCAGGCGCCGGCGCGTGAGCCGCTGCTCGAGCCGGCGCGCCGCCGGGTGGCACTGGGGCTCCTCGTCAACGATCTCATCCGACGCGAGCAAATCGTGCTCGATCCGGCGCGCTCGAACGCGCGGCTGGATGAAATGGTCGGCGCATACGGTGACGCGGCGGCTCTGAAGCGGGCATACCTGCAAAATGCCGACGCGATGCGCCAGGTGCAGAGCCTGGCGCTCGAGGACCAGGCGGTGGACTGGATTCTGGCGCATGCTAAGGTGCACCAGAGGCCGTCCACGTTCAAAGAGTTGATGAACTTTGACGGCTGATTGCCGTCTATATTGCTCACTTGAAATGTCCCGAAATGTCCTCAATGACTTATTGTTCTTGGATTGCATAAATTAGGAAGGCGGTTATCCATGACGACTCGAGCGCTCAATCTGGTTCCGATGGTGGTCGAACAAACCGCGCGCGGCGAGCGCGCATACGACATCTATTCGCGCCTGCTCAAGGAACGGGTGGTCTTCATCGTCGGGCCGGTGGAGGACTACATGGCCAATCTGGTGGTGGCCCAGATGTTGTTCCTCGAGTCGGAAAACCCCGAGAAGGACATCGCGCTGTACATCAATTCGCCCGGCGGGTCGGTGAGCGCGGGTCTCGCGATCTACGACACCATGCAGTTCATCAAGCCGGATGTGAGCACGATTTGCGTGGGCTTGGCGGCCTCGATGGGCGCGGTGCTGCTGGCGGGCGGCGCCACGGGCAAGCGTTATTCGCTTCCCAACTCGAAGATCATGATTCACCAGCCTTCGGCCGGCTTTCAGGGCCAGGCCTCGGACATCGATATCCATGCCCGCGACGTCATGGAAACCAAGGAGCGTCTCAACCGGATAATGGCCAAACACTGCGGTCAATCGATCGAGCGCGTCAAGCAGGACAGCGACCGCGACAACTTCATGACCGCGGAAACTGCCCGTGCCTACGGTTTGATCGATTCCATGCTCGAGAAACGCGGCGAAATACCGGTAAAGGCCCCGTAACGACTCGGAACGGAGGCGATTCGGCCGCGAACGGCCGCAGCTTGGGTCCTTGGGCCGCATTATGGTCCCTAGGAAGGGACCTCGGTCACAGCCTGGCACTCGCTTTCTTTGCGTGCGGTCGGCCGGGTGCTATATAGTCAGTATCGTCGCCGCGCCTTGGCATGACGGGTGCGTGGTCAACTCGAGGACAGCATGAGCGAAGATTCGCGCGGCAAACATGATGACGGCAAATTGTTGTATTGCTCCTTCTGCGGGAAGAGCCAGCACGAAGTACGGAAGCTGATTGCCGGGCCATCCGTTTTTGTCTGCGACGAGTGCGTCGAGCTCTGCAACGACATCATCCGCGAAGAGCTCGAAGAGCGCGCCGAGCGAACTCGCGACAAGCTGCCGAAACCGCAAGAGATCAAGAAGGTATTGGACGAGTACGTGATCGGCCAGGAGCGCGCCAAGCGGGTCCTGTCGGTCGCGGTCTACAACCATTACAAGCGGTTACAAACGCGCGGCGGCGAAGGCGTACGCTCGCGCGACGAGGTCGAGCTCGCCAAGAGCAATATTCTGCTGATCGGACCCACCGGTTCCGGCAAGACGTTGCTGGCGGAGACGCTCGCGCGCTTGCTGAACGTTCCGTTCACGATTGCCGATGCCACCACCTTGACCGAGGCCGGCTACGTCGGCGAAGACGTCGAGAACATCATTCAGAAGCTTCTGCAGAAATGCGATTACGATGTCGAGAAGGCGCAAACCGGCATCGTCTACATCGATGAAATCGACAAGATCTCGCGCAAATCCGACAACCCGTCGATTACCCGCGACGTGTCAGGCGAGGGCGTGCAGCAGGCGCTTTTGAAGCTGATCGAGGGCACGATTGCCTCGGTGCCGCCGCAGGGCGGCCGCAAGCATCCGCAGCAGGAGTTCCTGCAGGTCGACACCACCAATATCCTGTTCATTTGCGGCGGTGCATTCTCGGGCCTCGAGAAGATCATCATGAATCGCACCCACAAGAGCGGCATCGGTTTCGTCGCCGAGGTGCGCGAGCAAAATGCGCGCCCGCACGGCAACGACGTCTTCCACGATACCGAACCCGAGGACTTGATCAAGTACGGCCTGATTCCTGAGTTCGTCGGCCGTTTGCCGGTGGTGGCGACTTTGGAGGAATTGGACGAAGAGGCGCTGATCTCGATCCTGTTGCAGCCGAAGAACGCGCTCACCAAGCAGTACCGCAAGTTGTTCGACATGGAAGGGGTGGAGCTGGATTTTCGCGAGGATGCGCTGCGATCGGTGGCCCGCAAGGCGATGAACCGCAAGACCGGCGCGCGCGGACTGCGCACCATTCTGGAGAATGTGCTGCTCGACACCATGTACGATCTGCCGTCATTGCGCAACGTGCACAAGGTGGTGGTCGATGAGCAGGTGATCGAAGGCCAGAACAAACCTTACATCGTCCATCGAACCGAGGAGACCCGGTTGGTGGCTCCGGTTGAGGAAGAGCGGCGGCCGACGGGTTCGGACCATCTTTGACGGCGACTTTGGGGCCAAATGAACGATAGCGGCGCCTTTTGAAGCAAATTGCTCCGGCTTGAAAATTACGATCGGCGGCCGCATTTACTGGAAGCTGTAATCCTGTACCTGTCACGACGAAGAGGCTAGCCTTGAGCGACGAACCCGTAATCGATTCCCCGACTGCAGCCCCCGTCCATGCCGGCATGCCCGTGTTGCCGCTGCGCGATGTGGTGGTCTATCCCCACATGGTGATCCCGCTGTTCGTCGGCCGGGAAAAATCGATTTTGGCGTTGGATCTGGCGATGAAGGCCGACAAGCGCATTTTGCTGGTGGCGCAGAAACAAGCCGACGTCGATGATCCCAAGGGCGGCGATTTGTATCGGGTGGGTACGATTGCGACCATCCTGCAGCTTCTCAAGCTGCCCGACGGCACCGTCAAGGTGCTGGTCGAGGGCGTGGATCGGGCCAGCATCGAGAAACTCACTGAGGGAGAGTTCTTTTCCGCCGAAGTCACCTCCATGCCGGATCTCGAGCGCTACGAAGAGCGCGAGATGGACGTGCTCACACGCTCGGTGATCGCACAGTTCGAGCAGTACGTGAAGCTCAACAAGAAGGTGCCGCCGGAGATTCTGACCTCGCTGGCCGGCATCGAACAGGCGGGCCGCCTGGCCGACACGGTCGCCGCTCACATGTCCCTGAAGCTCTCCGAGAAGCAAAAAGTTCTCGAGATTCCCGACGTGCGCAAGCGGCTCGAGCACATGCTCGCCGTGATCGAGGGCGAGATGGATGTGCTGCAGATCGAAAAGCGCATTCGCGGCCGCGTGAAGCAGCAGATGGAGAAGAGCCAGCGCGAGTACTACCTGAATGAGCAAATGAAAGCCATTCAAAAGGAGCTCGGCGAGCTGGATGAAGCGCCGAATGAAATCGGCGAACTCGAAAAGCGCATCAAGGCCGCCGGCATGCCCAAAGAGGCGCGCGAGAAGGCCAATTCGGAGCTCGCCAAGCTCAAGTTGATGTCGCCGATGTCGGCGGAAGCCACCGTGGTTCGCAACTACATCGATTGGCTGGTGAAGTCGCCGTGGAAGAAGCGCAGCAAGGTGCACTTGGACATCAGCGCCGCCGAGAAGGTCCTGGAAGCGGACCACTTCGGCTTGGAGAAGGTCAAGGAGCGCATCGTCGAGTACCTCGCGGTGCAGCAACGGGTGAAGAATCTGCGCGGCCCGATTCTGTGCTTGGTGGGTCCGCCCGGCGTCGGCAAGACCTCGCTCGGACAGAGCGTGGCGCGTGCCACGCACCGTAAATTCGTGCGCATGTCGTTGGGCGGCGTGCGCGACGAGGCGGAGATTCGCGGCCATCGGCGCACCTACATCGGATCCATGCCCGGCAAGATCATCCAGAATCTGGCCAAGTGCGGCGTGCGCAATCCGCTCTTTTTGCTGGACGAAGTCGATAAGATGTCGACCGATTTTCGCGGCGACCCGTCCTCGGCGCTGCTCGAGGTGCTCGATCCCGAACAAAACAGCACCTTCAACGACCACTACCTCGAGGTGGATTTCGATCTTTCCGAGGTGATGTTCGTGTGCACGGCGAATAGCTTGAACATCCCCGCGCCGTTGCTCGATCGCATGGAAGTCATTCGCCTTCCCGGCTACACCGAGGATGAGAAGAGCAACATCGCGCGCCGCTACTTGCTGCCGAAGCAGATCAAGCAGAACGGGCTCAAACCCGACGAATTGGTGGTGGCGGATGCGGCCATTCAGGACATGATTCGCTTTTACACGCGAGAAGCCGGCGTACGCAACCTCGAGCGCGAACTGTCCAAGATCGGGCGCAAGGCCGTCAAGCAGCTGCTGCTCAAGCCGAGCGAGAAGACCGTGACGGTCGATTCGAAGAATCTCGACGCCTACTTGGGCGTGCGCCGCTTCCGCTACGGCAAGGCCGAGGAGAGCAATCGAGTCGGCCAGGTGACGGGTCTCGCATGGACCGAAGTCGGCGGAGAGCTGCTCACCATCGAAGCGGCCGTGGTCGCCGGCAAGGGCAAGCTCACCCATACCGGGCAGCTCGGCGAGGTGATGCAGGAATCGATCCAGGCCGCGATGACCGTGGTGCGCAGCCGCTCCACCATGCTGGGCTTGGACGTGGATTTCTATCAGAAGGCCGACGTGCACATTCACGTGCCGGAGGGCGCGACGCCGAAGGACGGCCCGAGCGCCGGCATCGGCATGTGCACCGCGCTGATCTCGGCGCTCACCAAGATACCGGTGCGCTCGGATGTCGCCATGACCGGTGAGATCACCTTGCGGGGCGAAGTGCTGCCGATCGGCGGCTTGAAGGAGAAATTGCTCGCTGCACACCGCGGTGGCATCACCACGGTGCTGATCCCCGACGACAACACCAAGGATCTGGTGGAGATCGCGGACAACATCAAGGAAAAACTGGATATCCGCTCGGTGAAGTGGATCGACGAGGTGCTGCAGGTGGCCCTTACCCACATGCCGGTGCCGCTGCCCGCGGTGGAACCGAAGCCGGCGGAGGCCATGGCCGGTGATAAGCGCCGCCGCAAGGTCGCGCGGGTCAAGAGCCAAGTCCACGCCCACTGAGCGAGGCGGCGCTCCCCAAGCGCCTGGACAATGCGGTGTCGGCTCGCGTAGACTTCCGCGCCTCTTCCAGGGGGTGCTTAGCTCAGCTGGTAGAGCATCGCCTTTACACGGCGAGGGTCGGGGGTTCGATCCCCTCAGCACCCACCAACATGCGGAGTGGTAGTTCAGCTGGTTAGAATACCGGCCTGTCACGCCGGGGGTCGCGGGTTCGAGTCCCGTCCACTCCGCCATTTCCTGACGATGAGTCGCGCGCGAGCCGTATGGCCGCGCTTTTGGGCAGAGGGCTTTGATTCATGCTGCAGACGATTCACGACAAGCTGAAGGGATGGTTGGCGGGCGTGGTGCTCGGGGCGATTGCCCTGGTGTTCGTATTTTGGGGCATCAATTGGACGCTGAGTGCGCCGACCTACGCGGCCAAGGTCAACGGCGTCGAGATTTCCAGCAACGAAGTTCGCCAGGCCTACCAGCAACAACTCGCGCAGTACGAGCGGCAGGCGAACGCGCCGCTCGACGAGGCGCAGCGCAACGAGATCAAGAAGCACGTGCTGGATGAGTTCGTCAACAGCGAAGCGCTGGTGACGCGCGCCGATGATCTCGGCTATCGGGTGGGCGATCAGGATCTGCTTGCCGCCATGGCGCAGATACCGGCGTTCCAGGTGGACGGCAAATTCGACCAGGCGCACGCGGTCGCGGTGCTCAAGGCGGAGGGACGATCGATCGCGGAAATCGAGGCGCTGTTTCGGCGCGACGTGAAGCTCCGTCAGCTCGATACGGCCTTGAGCTCGTCGAGCTTCGTGACGCCGAGCGAATTGAAGCAATTGCGTTCACTCGCTCTGCAGCAGCGGGAGCTTGCGTGGCTTGACGTTGCGGCCGCGAAGTATGCCGCCGCGGCGACGCCGGACGAAGCGGCCATCAAGGCGTACTACGAGGCGCACAAGTCGAGCTTCATGTCTCCCGAAACCATCAATTTACGCTATGTCGAGATTAGTCTGGATGCGCTCGCGGCCAAGGTGAGCGTCGATGATGTACAGCTCAAGGCCTATTTCGAGGAGCAAAAGACCAAGACGCCCGAGCGTTACACTCAGGCGGAGCAGCGCCGCGTGCGGCATATTTTGCTGCAGGTCACCGATCCGAAACAAGATGCCGCGGTCAAGGCGAAAGCCGATGCGATCTTGGCGCGCGCCCAAGGCGGCGAGGACTTCTCGAAGTTGGCCAAGGAATTCTCTCAGGATCCGGGATCCTCGCAGCAGGGCGGGGACCTCGGCTGGTCGGATCGCAAGGCGTGGGTGGCGCCGTTCGCCGATGCCGCGTTCTCCATGAAAGAGGGTGAGATCCGCGGTCCCGTCAAGACGCAGTTTGGCTACCATATTTTGAGGCTCGACGGCATTCAGCCGGCCACCGTCAAGACCTTCGAACAAAGCAGGGCCGAAATGGAAACAGAGTACCGCCGCACCGAGGCGGAGCGCCTGTTCAACAATGCGCAGGACCAGCTCGCCGACGCGGCCCTGCAAAATACGTCCGACCTCGATGTGGTGGCGCGCAAGGCGGGCCTCACGGTGCATGACACACCGAAGTTCAGCCGCACCGAGGGTGGCGGCGAACTCGGTAAATCGCCTGCCGTTCTGGAGGCCGCGTTCAGCCAGGATGTGCTCGATGGGCGCCTGAGCTCGATCGTGGAGCTCGCCAAGGGCCGCGGTGTGGTGCTGCGCGGGAGCGAACACCAACTGCCGCAGCAAAAGCCGCTGGTAGCCGTGCGCGCCGAGATCATTGACGCTTGGAAGACGCAGCGCGGCACGGAACTCGCCGCCGCCGCGGCGGCCGATGCGGTCAAGCGGTTGGGTGGCGGCGAGTCCTGGGACAGCGTCGCCAAGGCTTTGGGCGCGACCGCGCAGCCGGCGAAATTTGTGGCGCGGACCGACCAGGCGGTACCGCTCGAGATTCGAGCCGCAGCTTTCGAAGAGCCAAAGCCCGCCGGCAAACCGATTTATACCCGCGTGGCATTGGCGAGCGGCGATGCCGCCGTGCTTGCGTTAAGCGCGGTGCGCGAGGATCCGAGCGGCGATCCGCAACTTAAGGATGCGCAGCTGCGGCGAGAACTCGCGCGATCGGCTGCGGCCGCCGAGGCGCAAAGCTATGGCGCCGCGGCACGCGCCGACGCCAAGGTGTTGCTCAATCCCCAGGCCATCGACTAGGCCCAGACATCCTTTGGCGGAGTTACTGCATCAGTTTTCGGATTGGTACCTAGGCGCGCTGAGTCAGGGCGGCTATTGGCTCATTGCCGGGCTGATGGCGCTCGAAAGCACGCTGGTGCCGATCCCAAGCGAGACCATCATCCCTCCGGCGGCCTATCTTGCCGGCACCCAGGGCGAACTGTCCCTGATCGGCATCGTGCTGGCCGGCGCCGCCGGTTCCTGGGTCGGAGCCTCATTGATGTACTGGGCCGCCCGCGGCTTGGGACGCCCGGTGATTCTGCGCTTCGGCCCCTATCTGGGGTTGGCGGTCGCGAAAATCGAATTGGCGGAACGGTGGTCGGCGCATTATGGCTGGGCTGGGGTGTTGCTCTCGCGGCTGCTGCCCGTCATCCGCCATCTCATCGGCATTCCCGCCGGTATTCTGAAATTGGACTTCCGCTGGTACTCTGCCGCGACCGCGGCCGGTTCACTGCTGTGGTGCTCGGTACTGGCATGGCTTGGCATGACGATCGGCAGCCATCCCGAGCTTCTCAAGGGCTCGCTGCAGCGCTTTGCCGGGTTGGTCATGGGCGTAGGCGCGCTGCTCGCCGCGCTGTATTACTGGTTCGTGCTGCGGCCCACCTCGCGCCGCTAGACACGGCGAATTGCCCGCCGCCATCGACTACCTATTCTTCGGTGTCTAGCAACGGCGTGCTGCAGTACCGGCCCGCTTCAGGTCGCGGCGGGTGCTGGGCCGGGCGGCGCAGGTGCAGCGGGTGCGACGGGTGCCATGGTTGCGGCGGGGAACTTCCCGAAGATTGCGGCAACCGCCGCATTGATCTTCGCCGCGGCATTCGGACCGGTCAAACCCGACATGGTCTGGCTGACCGCGGCATGCCAGATCGGCGTGCGTGATGGGGTGTCGAAAATATCGACCGCGATGCGGGTTTCATCTTCAACCCACGGACCGCCCACCCATGGGCCGCCCCAACCGGGATATCCCCCGCCGTAGCCCCAGCCATAACCCCACCCGCCGTAAAAATCGCTGAACACTTGGCGCGTGCCCATCGCATAGCCGATGGTGCAGTCCGCCGCGGCGCGATCGGCTGTCATAGTGATGCCCTTCGCCTTCATGTTCGCCTCAATAGCAAGGCGCAGCCGCTCGGCGTTCAAGGGATTGCCGAAGGCGGCTGGCTGGTCGATATTGGCCACGTGCTCTTGAGCGAAGGCGTAGGTATGGCAATTCGCCACCGAGTAATGGGGATTGACGTCCGTGGTGACCGTCAGCGTGGTGCAGGCGCCAAGGGCCAGGATGGCGCTTGCCAATGAACCGATAATGAGGGATTTATTTAACATAATGTGTGAGTCAAAACTCCGAAGGCCGCAACGCCCATCGCTGTAACGTTTGAGTGCCGATGGCGTTGACAAGTTGCACGCGGCGTTCATGTGGCGTCGGACTCCGCGGGAAAGCTCATGCCCACCGAATTGAAGCCGCCGTCGACATAGGTGGTCTCTCCGGTGATGCCGGCGGCGAGATCCGAGCATAGAAACGCAGCCGCGTTGCCCACGTCCTCGAGCGTGACATTGCGCTTGATCGGTGACACCGCGGCGACGTGCGCCAGCATCCGGCGCAACCCGGGAATGCCGGCCGCGGACAGCGTCTTGATCGGTCCGGCCGAGATCGCGTTGACGCGCACTCCCTGTGGCCCCAGATCCGCCGCGAGGAAGCGTACGTTGGCTTCCAGGCTGGCTTTGGCCAAGCCCATGACGTTGTAGCCGGGGAGCGAGCGCACTGCGCCCAAGTAGCTCAGGGTGACGATCGCAGCCGCCCGACCCTGAATGAACGGCAGGGAAGCGCGTGCCAACGCGGTCAGGCTGTAGCTGGAAATGTCATGCGCCACGCGAAAGCCCTCGCGCGTGGTGGCTTCGATGAAGGTGCCGGTTAGCGCTTCGCGCGGCGCGAACGCCACCGCGTGCACCAGGATGTCGAATGCATCCCAGCGGGTCTTCAAGTGGGCGAAGCCGCGAGCGATGTCCTCGTCGGACGCGACGTCCATCGGGAAGGTGATGTCCGATCCCAATTGTTTCGCGAGCGGCACGACGCGATCGGCCATGCGTTCGATATGCGAGAACGCGAGCTGCGCGCCCTCGCGGTGCATTGCCTGCGCAATGCCCCAGGCGATCGAGCGATCGGTGGCGAGGCCCACGATCAAAGCACGTTTGCCGTTCAGAAAACCCATGTTGACTCCCCTTGATTCCGGCCCGTCGCGTCGTTTGCGGGCTATCCCTGCTGCCGAGCGGCATCCACGTACATCACCAGCCGCTGTCCGGCTTTGATCTGATGGCGTTCGTTGATGCCGTTCCAGCTCTTCAGCTGGGTTTCCGACACCTGAAATTGACGCGAGATACTATAAACGCTGTCGCCCCGGCGCACCGTGTACATCACGCGCCGGCCGCTCTCCACGCCCTCGTTTCGATAGCGCCGCGCGCTTGCCCTGATGACCAGGCGCTGGCCTTTCACCAAGGTGTCGCCGGTTTCCATGTTGTTCATGTGCGCGAGCGTGCTCACCGGCATACCGTGGTGGCGTGCGATGCTCGAGAGCGTTTCGCCGGCATGGACACGATAGACGATTTGCCGCTGTTTGTGGCCGGTATCGGTCTCCGGCCGATCGACGCGTGCCGCCGCGAGCAGCACCTTGTCCGGCAGTCGCACGCTGATCTGCGGAATCTTGAGCGTCTGGCCGGCGCTGACACGTCCGCCCGGCAGGTCATTGAGCTTGACGATCACCGCCGCCGACACGCCATAGCGCTTGGCAATAGCCGCCGAGGTTTCGTGTTTCGCCACGGTATGCGCGAGATAAGGCACACGGTCGTCCGGCGGCAGCGACGCGAGCCCCGCTTCGAAGGCATCGGCATTGTCGATCGGCACCAGCATGCGCTGCGGACCGCCCGGATCGGTGGCCCAGCGGTTGAAACCGGCGTTGAGCGCGATCAGCTCGTCATAGTTCACGCCCGCCAACTGCGCGCAAACCGTCAAGTCGATCTGCGATCCGGTATCGATCACGGCGAAGTACGGCTCGTTCGGGATCGCCGCAAATGCGAGGCCGTAGCGTTCGGGCTCGGCCATCAGGCGCTTCATGGCGAGCAACTTCGGTACGTACGCGCGGGTTTCCGCCGGCAAATTCAAGTGCCAAAAGTCGGCGGGTCTGCCGTGCGCGCGGTTGGAGTCGATCGCGCGCTGCACCGCGGCCTCGCCGACGTTGTAGGCGGCGATCGCCAACAGCCAGTTGCCGTCGAATTGATCGTGCAGCGCCTGCAGGTAATCGAGCGCCGCGCGCGTCGATTCGATGACGTCCCGCCGGCCGTCGTACCACCATTCCTGCTTCAGGCCGAACCGCACACCCGTCGCGGGAATGAACTGCCAGAGGCCCGCCGCGCGGCTCACCGAATAGGCAAACGGCTCGTAGGCGCTCTCCACCACCGGCAGCAGCGCGAATTCCAAGGGCATGCCGCGCCGCTCGACCTCGGTGATGACGTGGTACAGATAGCGCTGGCCGCGCTGAAAGACGCGTTCGAGATATTCCGGATTGTGTTGAAACCACGCGAGCTGTTGGTCAATCGCCGGTTCTTGGACTTCATCGAGCGCGAATCCGGCTCGCATGCGGTCGAACAGATCGTCATAGTCTTCGCCGTTGTGATGCTGCCATTCGCGGGGCATGGCGAGCGAGGGAGTGGCTCCGGTCGCCGGATTGACGGTGTCGGCGGGCGGCGTGGCCGCTTGCGCGCCGGTGGAGGGCGGCAGCTCGATGCGCTCCCGCGGGGGCGCGGGCGGTTGATGCGCGCAGGCGCCGAGAATGAGCGCGAGGGCGGCAATGCATGGGATTCGCAACGACGCTCGTGTCATCTTGCCGCCTCGTGAGTTCCGCTAACGGAACTGGTCCTTCCAGGCGCGCAGCACGCCAAATACCTCGGCAGGTTCGCGCAACGGCCGGCCCGCGTGCGCCTCGCTGCTGGCGCGCACCGCAGTGGCGTCGCAGCGCAAAAACGGGTTGACGCGAATTTCCAGCGACATCCGCGACGGCAGCGTCGGGATGCCGGCGGCACGCAGGCGCGCGACGCTGTCCCGATACTCGAGCGCTGCCCGATTGGCGGGGTCCACGGTCAATGCGAAGCGCAGGTTGGCCTCGGTGTATTCGTGGCCGCAAAACATTTCAGTTTCCGGCGGCAAGCCGCGGAGCCGGTTCAAAGAAGCGTTCATTTGCGTAGGCGTACCCTCGAACATGCGACCGCAGCCCGCGCTGAACAGCGTATCTCCGCAAAACAGCGCGCCGTGCCCCCAAAACGCAATATGGCTTAAGGTATGTCCGGGCACGTGCAAAATATCGAAGGCAAGTCCCAAGTCTGGCAATTCGCAGCGCTCCTGGTCCCGCACCGTGCGGGTGCGCCCCGGGATCCGGTCGTCATCCGGCCCTATGACCGGCACCGGACCCAGGCGAGCTAACTCCGGGACCCCTCCGATATGATCCGGATGATGGTGGGTCAGCAAGATCGCGGCTAAGCTTGCGCCGCAGCGGCGCAGCTCGGCGATGACGGGGGCGGCCTCGCCCGGGTCGACCGCCACCACCCGGCCGGGCACGCGGGGCGAGTCGATGAGCCATATATAATTATCGGCAAATGCGCGTACCGGCCGCACACCGAGAGGGGTCGATGGGTTTGACATTTTGCGGCGTATTTAACCTGTAACATGCCAAGTTCGCTAGTGCTTTTATGAGGGACGAGAGTTGCAAGTAGTGCGCGGCGAGGCAGCGGCGGAATGGTTCGAGAGCCCCCTGGGCGCACGCGTGCTGCGAGAGGAAAGCGCGCTCGCACGGCTCGCGCTCGAGGACGTATTTGGCTTCGAATTGCTGCAATTGGGCGCCTGGGGGCCCGACTCGCACATGCTCGCCGGGGCGCGCACCCAGCACACGACGCTGTTGGCGCCGGATCTGGGAGCGGGGGTGACGTTGTGCGCGGCGCTCGATTCGCTGCCGTTCGCCTCGGATTCCATCGACGCGATCTTGCTGCCGCATACCCTCGAGTTGGTCGAAGACCCGTATGCGGTGCTGCGCGAGGCCGAGCGGGTGCTGTGCGCCGAAGGCTGCCTGATGATTTGCGGGTTCAATCCGTTCAGCGGTTGGGGCGCACGGCGCCTTTTTGCTCGGCACTTGCGGCACACCGCGTTTCCGCCGCGCACCCGGCGCATGCTCGCCGAGCGGCGCCTGCGGGATTGGATGGCGCTCTTGGATTTTGAAGTGGCCAGCGTCTACGGATATCTCGCGCCTTTGCCCGTGGCCGGCCGGCGGCGCCTGGCGGCCGATGGCACGAGCCGCGAGAGCGAGTTTCAGCCGAGAGCCGCTTTGACAGCCGGCGGCTATCTGCTCAAGGCACGCAAACGCGTGCCGACGCTCACCTTGGTGCGGCCGAAGCGCCGCGCGCTGCAGCGTGTTCTGGTGCCGGCGGCGGAACCGACCAGCAAAGTCGGCCGATGAACCAAGTGGACATATTCACCGATGGCGCGTGCCGCGGCAATCCGGGTCCCGGCGGCTGGGCGGCTCTCCTGGTCGCCGGCAAGGAACGCAAAGAACTCTCCGGCGCGCAAATCAACACCACCAACAACCGCATGGAACTCACGGCCGTGATCGAGGCTCTCGGCGCGCTGAAGCGCTGCTGCGCAGTGCAGCTGTATACCGATTCGAAATACGTCCTGCAAGGCTGCACCGAGTGGCTGCCGGGCTGGAAGGCGCGCGGCTGGCGCACCGCCGCGCGCGAACCGGTCAAGAACCAGGACCTATGGGAGCAGCTCGATGCGGCCGCCGCGGCGCAGAACATCGAATGGCATTGGGTCCGCGGGCATTCCGGCCACGACGGCAACGAGTACGTGGACCAATTGGCGAATCGCGCCATAGACCGGCTGCTGGCGGCGGGCTAGATTCGCATGCGTCAGGTCGTATTGGATACGGAAACCACCGGCCTGGAAGTCGAGCGCCGGCATCGCATCATCGAAATCGGCTGCCTGGAGCTCACCAACCGGCGCTTGACCGGCCGCTCGTTCCATCGCTATCTGAATCCCGAGCGCGACATCGAACAGGGCGCGCTCGCGGTGCACGGCTTGACGCGCGAGCAGCTGGCGAGGGAACCGAAGTTCGCCGAGATACATGCCGAGTTGCTGGATTTCGTCCGCGATGCCGAGCTCATCATCCACAACGCGCCGTTCGACATCGCCTTTTTGAACGCTGAGCTTGCACGGCTCGGCGGCGCGCCGCAAATCACCGAGCTGTGCACGGTGCTCGATACGTTGGCCCTGGCGCGCCAAATGCATCCCGGACAGCGCAACAGTTTGGACGCGCTGTGCAAGCGCTATTCGGTCGATAATTCGCATCGCGAGTATCACGGAGCGCTGCTCGATGCGCGGCTCCTCGCCGAGGTGTATCTGGCGATGACCGGCGGGCAGGCGAAGCTCGTCTTGAGCGAGGAATCCTCTTCCACGCGGCGCCGGGTGCGCCCCGATGCGGCGAATCGCGCCGGCGCGACTTCGGGCATCGCGGTGGTCGCCGCGAACGGGGCGGAAATCGCGGCGCACGAGGAGGCGCTTGCGCGGCTCGACAAAGCCTCCGGCGGCAAGACGGTGTGGCGGACCCTGTGAAGCGCCTGCCGGCCGAGTACCGAGCTCGAGGAGGGGGTCAAGCGCTTCGTGGAATGGTATGGTAAGTTTTACGGCCGGTGACGCTCACTTATGGGACAACTGAATTCCTCTCTTGCCGCATGGCGCGCCCTCGAGGCTCATGCCCGAGACATCGGCGGCGCGCACTTGCGCGATCTCGCCGCCGCGGATCCGCACCGCTGGCGCAATTTCCACCTCGAGCACGACAATTGGCTGCTCGATTTCTCGCGCCAGCGCATTTCGCAGAGGACTTTGTCGCTGCTGCTCGAGCTTGCGCGGGAGGCAAAGTTAGCGGAACGGATCGCCGCCATGTTTCGCGGCGATCCCATCAACGCCACCGAGGGGCGCGCGGTGCTGCATGCCGCGTTGCGCTCAGGCTTCGCGGGCTCGGCGGCAATCCAAGCAGAGGTGAAAGATTCGCGCCGCAAGCTCTCGAGCTATGCCGGCGCGGTGCGCCGCGGCGAGAAGCGCGGGGTAACCGGGAGGAAATTCAAGCATGTGGTGAACATCGGCATCGGCGGCTCGGACCTCGGCCCGTTGCTGGTGTGCAATGCGCTCAAGGCCGAATGGAGCGGCGACATCACGCCGCATTTCGTGTCGAACGTCGATCGCACCCAGCTCGAGGATGTAATTCGCAGCGTCGATCCGGCCGAAACCTTGGTGGTGGTGTGCTCGAAAACCTTCACCACACAGGAGACGCAGGCCAACGCGAACGCGGCGCGCGGCTGGATCGTCGGAGCATTGGGGGAAAAGGCGCCCGCGCACCATTTCGTCGCGGTCTCGACCAACGCCCAGGCCATGGACGCCTTCGGCATCGCGGCCGGGCATCGCTTTACGATGTGGGATTGGGTGGGCGGCCGCTATTCGCTCTGGTCGGCGGTCGGATTGGTCGCGGAACTGGTCATCGGCAGCGATAAATTCGCGGAATTCCTCGGCGGCGCGAGCGCCATCGACCAGCATTTCACTGAGGCTCCGTTCGAGAAGAATTTGCCGGTGCTGATGGGAGTGCTCGGCGTGTGGAACCGCAGTTTCTTGAATCTCCCGACGCTCGCGGTGTTGCCTTACGATGAACGCCTGGCGCGCCTGCCCGCCTATCTTCAGCAGCTCGACATGGAGAGCAACGGCAAGTCGGTGTCGCTGGCGGGCGAGCCCGTGGATTTCGCCACGGCCCCGGTGGTGTGGGGCGAGCCGGGTTCGAATGCGCAGCACTCGTTTTTCCAGATGCTGCACCAGGGTACGCCATCCGCGGCACTCGATTTCATTGCGCCGCTGCGCGGCTCGTGGGGCGGCACGGAAGCACAGGATCTCGCCCTGCAGAATTGTTTCGGCCAGGCGCAGGCGTTTGCATTCGGACTCACGCCCGAAGAGGTCGAGGCGCAGATGCGCAACGCCGGTGCCGACGCGGCGGAGATTTCCCGGCTGCGCGCGCACCGCGTGCATGAGGGAAACCGGCCAAGTTCGCTGTTGCTGTACCCGCAAACCAACGCGCGCAGCCTGGGGGGGCTGATTGCGCTCTACGAACACTGCGTATTCGTCCAGGGCACGCTCTGGGGCATCAATTCCTTCGATCAGTTCGGGGTGGAATTGGGCAAGAAAGTGGCGGCCGGTATTTTCTTGAAGGGCGATCGGGCGCCGACAGGCCATGGCGCCGATGGGCTGGCGGCCTTGATCCGATATGTGGCGAATCGACGGTCGCCCTAGAATCTGCAGCTGCGCACGCACGGCAATAGCCTATAATCGCGCCTCTCAAATCGAGGCGCCGGATTTTGTCAAAACCACGCAAAGGGATCATCTTGGCCGGGGGCGCAGGGACCCGCCTGCACCCGATTACGGTGTCGCAGAGCAAGCAGCTGCTGCCGGTGTACGACAAGCCGATGATCTACTATCCGCTCGCGACCCTGATGTTGGCGGGTATTCGCGAATTCCTGATCATCACCACGCCGCGGGATCAGGGCGCTTTTCGCGATCTGCTGGGCGGCGGCGAGCAGTGGGGGATCAGGTTCGAGTACGCGGTGCAGGCGCAGCCGAACGGCATCGCGCAGGCGCTGATCATTGCCGAGCCGTTCCTCGACGGCGCGCCCTCGGCGCTGATTCTCGGCGACAATATCTTTTACGGCGCGAATCTTTCCGAGCTGTTGCAGTCGGCGTCCGGCCGCACGGCCGGAGCCACGGTGTTCGGCTACACGGTGCAGGACCCCGAACGCTACGGAGTCGTTGCGTTCGATGCCGACGGCAGGGTGAGCGAATTATTGGAAAAGCCGGCCCGGCCGCCCTCCAACTACGCGGTCACCGGAATTTATTTCTACGACACCCGCGCGAGCGCGCTGGCGAAGTCGCTGGCGCCATCCCCGCGCGGGGAGTTGGAGATCACGGATCTGAACCGCGCTTATCTCAAGCTCGGCGCCCTGCACGTCGAGAAGCTCGGGCGGGGCACGGCCTGGCTCGACACCGGCACCCATAATTCGCTGCTCGATGCGGGCGTTTTCGTGCGCATCATCGAAGAACGGCAGGGCCTGAAGGTGGCGTGCGTGGAAGAGATCGCCTGGCGTCAGGGCTTCATCGACGACGCGCAGCTCATCGGGCTTGCCAAGCCGCTCGAGAAGAGCGGCTACGGCGAGTACCTGGTGCGGATCCTGCGCGAGCGCGGCCAGCCGTGAGGCGGATCGGGCGAGGGCGGGCAAGGCCATGAAGTTTCTGGACACGCCGATCAGCGGCGCATTGGTGATCGAGCCCGCGGTGTTCGGCGACGCCCGCGGATTCTTCATGGAAACCTGGCAGGCGGAGAAGTTCGCCGCCGCCGGCGTGCATGCGACATTCCTGCAAGACAATCACAGCCGTTCCGTCCAATGGACGCTGCGCGGCTTGCATCTGCAGGTCGCGCATACGCAGGGCAAGCTGGTGCGCGTCTCGAGCGGCAGCGTGTTCGACGTGATCGTCGATCTGCGCTTAAGTTCGCCGAGTTTCGGCGCCTGGTGGGGGGCGGACCTGTCGGCCGAAAACCATCGCATGCTATGGGTGCCTCCGGGCTTGGCCCACGGCATTCTCGTGACATCGCCGAGCGCGGACTTTTTGTACAAGTGCACGGACTTATACAGCCCCCCGGATGAGCGTACCCTGGCCTGGGACGATCCCACGCTCGGCATCCCATGGCCGCTGCCGGCCGGCGTCGCGCCTGCGCTGTCGGCCAAGGATGCGCGGGGCAAGAGTTTCGCCGAGATCGAGAAGTTCCCATGAGAGTGCTGGTGCTCGGGGGCGGCGGCCAGGTGGGCCGTGCGGTCGCTCAATCGGTCCCCGCGAAGCACCAGGTCATCGTCAAGACTCGCGCGGATCTCGATATCGCCGATGAGTCCGCGGTTCACCGGGTGGTGGCGGACGCGGGCGCCGATTGGATCGTCAATGGGGCCGCCTACACCGCGGTGGATCTCGCCGAGGATCAGCCGGCGCTCGCGACCGCGATCAACGATACCGCCGTCGGGACGCTCGCGCGGGCCGCGGCGCGTGCCGGCACGAGGCTCCTGCATCTGTCGACCGACTTCGTGTTCGATGGACAGGCCCACCGAGCCTACTTGCCGGGCGATGCCACGGGTCCCTTGGGAGTCTACGGCGCCAGCAAACTCGCCGGTGAATTGCGGGTGTTACAGGGCGGAGCCGGCGGGATCGTGCTGCGCACCGCCTGGGTATATGCCGCCGCGGGGAAGAACTTCGTGCTCACCATGCTGCGGCTGATGCGCGAGCGCGAGCAAGTCAAAGTGGTGGGCGATCAGATCGGTACGCCGACCTGGGCCGGCGGCCTCGCTCGTGCCATCTGGGACCTGATGGATGCGGGCGCGCCTGCCGGGGTGTACCACTGGACTGATTTGGGAGTGGCAAGTTGGTATGATTTTGCCGTCGCCATTCAAGATGAGGCACTGGATCGCGGCTTGTTGGCGCGCGCCGCCTCCATTGTGCCCATCACCACCGCCGAATACCCGACCCGCGCGCGGCGGCCGGCGTTCAGCCTGCTCGATACGTCAGCGACCCGTGCGCTCATCGCAACCCCCGCGGTGCATTGGCGCCACAACTTGAGGATGATGTTGAATGAGCTTCGAACCTCGTAACCTGTGCATCACCGGAGGCGCGGGCTTCATCGGGGCGAACTTCGTGCGCCATTGGCTCACGCGCACGCGCGAAGGCCGGGTGGTGGTGCTCGATGCCCTGACCTATGCCGGGAACCTCGAAAACCTCGCCGGCCTGGATCGCGATCCGCGTTACGTGTTCGTGCGCGGCGATATCTGCGATGAGGCGGCGGTGCGCGCGCTGCTCGAGCAACATCGCATCGATACGCTGGTGCACTTCGCGGCCGAATCGCATGTCGATCGCTCGATCCTGGGTCCCGATGAATTCATCCGCACCAATGTGCTCGGCACGCATTCGCTGCTCAAGGCGGCCAAAACGCTGTGGTTGGATCGCAAGACCGTGCCCGCGCATCGCTTTCATCACGTGTCGACCGACGAGGTGTATGGCTCGCTTGCACCCGACGATGCGCCGTTTCACGAATCGAGCCCGTACGCGCCCAATTCGCCGTACTCGGCCAGCAAGGCCGCCTCGGATCATCTGGTACGCGCCTATCGCGAGACTTATGGCCTCGACACGACGCTCACCAACTGCTCCAACAACTACGGGCCCTATCAATTCCCGGAGAAACTGATCCCGCTCACGCTCATCAATATTTTGCTGGGCAAGGCGCTGCCGGTGTACGGCGACGGCCTGCAGGTGCGCGATTGGCTGCATGTGGCCGATCATTGCGAGGCCATTGCGCTCGCGCTCACGCGCGGTGTATCGGGCGAGGTGTACAACATCGGCGGCAACAGCGAAACCACCAACATTCACATCGTTCGCGCTCTATGCGGGTTGACGGACGAGTTTCTGGCGCAGCACGCGGACTTGCGTGCCGCCTATCCGGCTTCCCCGGCCGCGGGTGCAAAACAGTCGGTCGACCTGATCACCCACGTCCGCGACCGGCCGGGGCATGACCGGCGCTACGCCATCGACTACCGCAAGGCGGCGCGCGAGCTCGGCTACGCCCCGTCTCGCGACCTTTCGAGGGGTTTGCGCGAGACGCTTCAGTGGTATCTGGCCAACCGCGGCTGGTGGCAGGCACTCCTCGGGCGCGACTATGCGGCCTGGGTCGAGAAGAATTACCAGCGTGAATAGGCCTTTCCGCTAAACTTTGGTGGTATCGAGAGCGGGCCTAGAGGTTGCCCTCTGCGGCGCAGAGGTTATGATGTGTGGCTGGGACAACGAGCGATCCGTGTCGGATCCGTGGATGCAAATGAAGCCTGGAAGTAAGATGCAGGTCGTTTTCTCGATCGTCGCTCTAGACTGGACAAGGTTCGTATATCCGTTATGACTGCAGATCGATTGTATTCACTGATCGCCGAGATACGTTCCATTCCCGCCGGTTTGCGCCATGCGAAGTAGGGTTTTTGGTGCTTTGCTCGTCATGCTGTCGGTCGGGCTGACGGCATCCGCGCAGACCTCGGACCAACTGCAAGCCTTGAAGGACAGTCTGTCGCCGGATCAGCAGGGCTCGATACTGCAAGGCGTTTTGGGCAAGGGGACCGGAACCGCCAAGCAGACGGATACCAAGCTCAAAACGCCGGAAACCGTGCTGCCAAAGCCCGAAGAGACGAAGGATTTCATCAGGAGGAACGAGAAGACCCGCGATGGGCGCATCTTGCGCCAGTTCGACGAAGACCCCGAACTGCGCGACGAAGATACCGTCATGGTTGAAATGGTCCTGCTGGAGGATATCTGCAGCCGCATTGGCGCCTTCCCTGGCGGCCAAAATAATATCGGCAACAATGCCGTCAACGGCCTCAATGGGAACAACCTCACCGGTGGAGGCAATGCTCTAAGCAGTTTGAATACCCCGAACAGCGGCGTCAACGGCATCAACGGAATCGCCGGCATAAACGGCATCAATGGGGTCAACGGCGTCAATGGCGTCAATGGAATGAACGGCGCGAATGGCAACCAGCTCTACAGCGGATTTGACGTCACCCGCTGTCCCAAGCCCACGGACACGCGGAAGACCGATGAAGAGAAGGATGACGCGGAGAAGTTCCGCAAACGGATTTTGCGCAATAATCCGTACCAACTCAACCGCTTCGGCGTGATCGAATTGCCTGGGCTGCCGGCGATGCCGGTCGCGGGGCTCACGGCGTCAGAAGCGACCAGGCGGCTCAATGCCGACCCCGATCTCGGCCCCTGGTATGTGCGGCTGACATTACTGCGCCTGCAACCGTCCGGCCAAGAGGCCTTAAAGCCCTTCGGGTACGACCTATTCGAGGGCGTGCCTAGCACGTTCGCGCCGGTATCGGATATTCAGGTTCCAAGCGACTACGTCGTCGGGCCCGGCGACACGATGACCATACAGCTTTTCGGCAACGAATCATCGAATTATGAACTCACCGTAGGACGCGACGGCCGAATCAATTTCCCCAAGCTTGGTCCGATCGTGGTCAGTGGCATGACCTTCGACGCCGCGCGCGAGACGATCGAGCAACGCGTGGCGAAGCAGCTCATCGGCACCCGCGTCAGTGTGACGATGGGCGATCTGCGCTCGATTCGCGTGTTCGTGTTGGGCGAAGCCGAGAAGCCGGGCTCCTACACGGTGAGCGGTTTATCGACCATGACGAATGCGTTATTTGTCAGCGGGGGCGTCAAGAAGATCGGCTCGCTACGTAATATCCAACTCAAACGCAATGGTCGCCTGGTCACGACGCTCGATCTGTATGATCTCCTGTTGAACGGTGACACCAGCGGCGACCGGCAGTTGCTGCCGGGCGACGTCATCTTCATTCCGCCCATCGGCAATACGGTGTCGGTCTATGGGGCGGTGCGACGACCGGCTATCTATGAGCTGAAGACGGAAAGGACCGTGGAGCAGGGAATCAATCTCGCCGGCGGATTGCTGCCCGATGCGGACGCGAAGCTTGGGCAATTGGAAAGAATTTTCCCATCCCGCTTGCGTGAGATGCTCAACATCGATCTGGGCCTGGCCGCGGGTCGTGCGACGCCGCTTGATAACGGCGACAAGTTGAGAATACCTCAAATTCGACCTACGCTCGAGAACTCGGTGGTGCTGTCCGGGTACGTGCATCGGCCGGGTCAATTCGAGTACCGCGCGGGCTTGAGATTGAGCGACGTTCTGAATAGCTTCGACGAATTGAAGCCTGAAGCGGACATCCACTACATCATGATCCGCCGCGAAGTGCCGCCGGAACAAAGAATCGAGGTGATTTCGGCGGATCTCAAGCGTGCCCTGGCCTCGCGCGGCTCTGCGGTCGATCCCGAACTGCGGCCGCGCGATCAGATCATTGTGTTCAATTTGTCGACAAACCGTGACCGTATTTTGGAACCGATCCTCAGAGATCTGGCGTTGCAGGCGACTCCGGACAAGCCCGAACAAATAGTCAGCATCGATGGGCGGGTGAAGGCGCCGGGGAAGTATCCGCTCGAACCCAGGATGTATGTCAGCGACCTTATTCGTGCCGGTGGCAGCTTGGAGGACGCGGCATACCGGGGACAGGCGGAACTGACGCGCTACGCGGTGGTGGACGGGGATGCGCGTCAAACCGAGTTGATTCCGGTGAATCTTGCCGCGATAAGGCGCGGCGTGCCCGGCGCCGATTTGCAGCTGAAGCCTTACGATACGCTGGTCATCAAACCGATACCGATGTGGGTGGAGCCAGGCGTCGTTGAAGTCGCGGGCGAGGTTCGATTTCCGGGCAAGTATCCGATTCATCAGGGCGAGACCCTGCATTCCGTGCTGCTGCGCGCCGGCGGATTTACCGACGTCGCCTTCCCCTATGGCGCGATATTCGTCCGCGAAGAGCTCAAGAAGCGCGAGAAAGATCAACTGGAGTTGCTCGCCAATCGCATGCAGAGTGATTTGGCCGCATTGTCGCTCGAAGCGGTGGCGGGCAGCGCCGCGACAAATTCGGGCGGCGGAGCGAGCGCAGGTCAGGGACTGGTGGTTGGGCAGCAATTGCTGGAGCAACTCCGCGCCACCAAACCGGTCGGCCGGCTCGTCATCGACGTGGAGGGCGTTTACAAGGGAAAACCGGGCGGCCCAGACGATGTGCTGGTTAGGGATGGCGACAAGTTGCTGGTGCCCAAGAAAACGCAAGAAATCACGATTTTGGGCGAAGTGCAGAGCCAGACATCACATGTATACGAGCCGGGACTCACCCGCAGCGACTACATTGCGAAGAGCGGCGGGACTACGCAAAAGGCGGATAAGAAACGTATTTATATCGTGCGTGCGAATGGCGATGTCGTTACCGAGGGCCGCACGGGCTGGTTCAGGCGCACGCAAACGCTCGCGATGCGACCGGGCGATACAATAGTCGTGCCGCTGGACACCGAGAAGGTGAGAGCTTTGCCGCTTTGGCTGGCGGTTACCACAATCATCTATAACTTATCCGTCGCGATCCTTGCGATTCACAGCGTGTAAATGAGCATTCGCTCTGGAAAATTCTGAGCGTGAGCGATTCGTACCAACAGGACTCCGATGAGGGCATGGACCTGCGGGTCATGGTCGCGAGAATTGCCGCGCATCCGTGGTGGCTGGTGGCGAGTGTCGTGCTGTTCACAGCCGCATTTACCACGGCCGCGTTTGTGCTGACGCCTATCTATAGGGCGAACATTGTGCTGATTCCGGCTAAGTCCGATACCAACTCGGACGCCGGCGGCTCCGGTTTGGGAGGAGGAATTGGCGGTGTGGCGTCGTTGGTGGGCATCACTCTCGGTCAGGGCGATTCGCTCACCGAAGAGGCGTTGGCCGTCCTTAAGTCGCGCGAATTCACGCAGAAGTTCATCGAGGACCGGCACCTCATGCCCGTGCTTTACGCCAAAAAATGGGATGCGCAAGCGGGCAAGTGGATGGTGGACGAAAAGCATCAACCAACTCCCGCTCGGGCCTTTCGTTATTTCGACAAAAAGATTCGCCTCGTCGTACCGGAGAAGAAAACCGGCTTGATTACGATGAATATCGATTGGACGGACCGGGCCGCAGCCGCTGATTGGGCCAACGATCTCGTGCAACGATTGAATCTTGAAATGCGCAAGCGCGAGATGGCTCGCGCCGATTCTGCTGTGGGTTATTTGGAGAAGGAATTCGAAACGACGACTGCAGTAGCGACGCGTGAGGCCATCGGCCATTTGATCGAAATACAGGTCAAGCAGCGCATGCTGGCGGCAGTGACCCAGGAGTTCGCTTTTCGTGTCATCGATCACGCGATGCCGCCCGATAGAGACGACCGGCATTTTCCCAATCGTTTGTATTTCGTAGCAGCGGGGCCATTAGTCGGGCTCATTGTTGGCGCGTTGTGCCTTCTGGGTTACGGTGCGCTCAAAGATGACACGGATCGGGCTCCCAACCCCAAACGAAGTGCCCCGCAAGTCGCGTCGTGATCCGGTTCATCAAGCAGGTCATCAAGAGGCTTCTGGCGGGCTTCGGCCTGGTGATCTTCAAGCGCAGCACCGGCATCTACGTTAGCGAGGACGAGACGCCGGCGCTGGCGCTGCGCTTATGCGGAGCCGTGCAGCCGATCATCATTGACGGCGGCGCGCATAAGGGTGCGTTTGTCGATGCCATACGCAAGTTGTCGCCGGAAGCGCGCTTTCTATGCTTCGAGCCGGATCCACTGCTGGCGGCGGGATTGCGAGAAAAGTTCGCCGGGGACGGCAATGTGCAGATCGTGCAGGCCGCGTTGGGTTCGACCGGCGGCACCGCAACCTTCAATATCAATCGCAGCCGCGCCTGCAATTCGCTGGTATCGTCCGGCGGCGGCGCAACGGGCGTACTGGGTGAACTGATGGTGACCATGGAAAAAATCGACGTCGAGGTCACTACGCTCGATGAGGCGATGATGCATGCTCGAGTGCCGGCTTGCGATATTGTAAAACTGGATCTGCAGGGTCATGATTTGGAGGCTTTGTCTGGGGCAAGCCAAACCCTGAAATCGGCTAAGGTCATCATTGTCGAGGTTTGGTACGCACCTGTTTACGCAGGCACCGTGACTTATCTCAAAATCTGCGATCTCCTGCAAAATAGCGGTTTCTCGATCTATTCCCTGGCCGGCTTGCACTACAGCACGACAGACCGGCTATTATGGAGTGATGCGGTTTTTCTGCGCGCGGATGCGGCACAATTTGCCGAGCCGGTAACCATTACATAAACTTATGAAGGCAGTTATCCTCGCCGGCGGTCTCGGGACACGAATTTCCGAGGAGACGCACCTAAAGCCTAAACCGATGATCGAGGTCGGTGGCAAACCGCTGCTGTGGCACATCATGAAACTCTATTCCGCGCATGGAGTGCATGATTTCGTGATTTGCTGCGGCTACAAGGGCTACATCATAAAAGAGTACTTTGCGAACTACTTCCTGCACATGTCGGACGTTACCTTCGACATGGCGAACAATCATATGGAGGTCCACCATCAAAAAGCCGAGCCCTGGAAAGTGACCCTCGTCGATACCGGTGAAGATACCTTGACGGGGGGGCGATTGAAGCGCGTCGCGGCCTACATCGAAAACGAATCGAGCTTTTGCTTCACCTACGGGGACGGACTTGCGGACGTGGACATCTCCAAGCAAGTTGCATTTCACCGGAAGCATGGAAGGTGGGCGACCGTGACGGCCGTGCAGCCGCCGGGACGATACGGCGCCTTGCAGCTGGCAGGCGCCGAAGTGACCGGCTTCGCGGAAAAACCTAGAGGCGACGGCGGCCTGATCAATGGCGGCTTTTTCGTACTATCCCCGAAGTGCCTAGATTTGATCGAGGGCGACGAATCCAGTTGGGAGATCGAGCCCCTCACGGTGCTGGCGGCAAGGGGTGAGCTGATGGCGTTTGAACACAGCGGATTCTGGCAGCCGATGGATACGCTGCGAGACAAGAATCTGCTCGAGAGTCTGTGGGAGTCCGGTCGACCGCCGTGGAAGATATGGTGATCAGAAGTCGAGACGGCGCCCCGGCCGCCAGCGCGCCCGCGCCAACGAATCATGATCCATTCGCGGCAGCCGAGTACTCGGATATTTATTCGGTTCTTGATCTCCCGGTATTCCAGAACAAAATGTTCGCCTCTGCGGAGGAAGCAAGGAACTGTGTGCGAGGCGATGTGAATTTGGTCAGGGATCGGCAAACGGGATTGATATTCAACCGGACGTTTCGTCCGGAACTGATGGCCTACGACGTCAATTACCAGAATGAGCAGGCCGTGAGTGCGGTCTTCAGGGAACATCTCAGCGCTGTTTCAGCCACTGTTGACAGAAACTTCCGTGGCATTTCCCTGATTGAAGTCGGCTGTGGCAAGGGCCATTTTCTCGAACAGCTTCAGGCATGCGGATTCGACATAACAGGGGTCGATCCAACCTATGAAGGATCGAATCCGTCCGTGATCAGAGATTATTTTTCTCCCTCGTTAGGGCGGCGCGCCGATGGCATCATTCTTCGCCACGTATTGGAACATGTGCAAGACCCGGTCGAATTTTTGGCGAGAATTCGCGATGCGAACGGTGGCCGTGGGAAGATCTATATCGAGGTGCCTTGTTTCGATTGGATTTGCAAGCATCGCGCTTGGTTTGACGTTTTTTACGAGCATGTCAATTACTTTAGAATGATCGACTTTCGGCGAATTTTCGGCACGATATACGAATGCGCTCACGTATTCGCCGGGCAGTACCTGTACGTGGTGGCAGATCTTGCAACCCTGCGATATCCGGTCCATGGTCCGTTGGACGACTTTGAATTCCCTCGGGATTTTCTCTACAGCGTCAATGAGCACGCGGCAAGCCTGAAGTCCCAGCGCTGGACCGGTTCCGCCATCTGGGGTGGTGCCTCAAAGGGCGTGATTTTCGCCTTGTTTATGGAGCGGGCCAATGCTCATGTTGACGTCGTCGTGGATGTGAACCCTGGGAAGCACGGTAAATACTTGCCCGGGACCGGACTCCAAGTGCATTCGCCAGAGCAAGCGGTGATGCGGCTGCCGCCTGGCGCGATTATCTACATAATGAACGGAAACTATTTGGATGAAATCAAGGCCTCTACGATGAATCGGTTCAATTACCTGACGGTGGACCATGACCACATTTGACCGAGAGATCGACGATCGCATCGCCGCTAATGCAGCTAACGAGGGCCTCCGGACCATCGCAGATGCATTGATGAAGGCGACGATTCCGACTCGGTATTCCTATAACTTCTCATGGCTGGGCCGGCCAATCATCCAGTATCCGCAGGACATCGTGGCGATGCAGGAGCTGCTGTGGAGTGTGCAACCCGACCTCGTCATTGAAACCGGCATTGCGCATGGAGGATCGCTGATCTTTTCCGCGTCCATGCTGGAATTGAATGCCGCCTGCGGCGGACCGAAAAATGCCCAAGTACTCGGTGTCGACATCGATATTCGCGCCCACAACCGCGCGGCCATCGAGGCGCACCCGCTATCCGGCCGCATCAAGATGATTCAGGGTTCCAGCATTGCGCGTGAAGTCGTGGAAGAGGTGAAGGCTGTCGCCGCGGCCAGGCAGCGCGTGGTTGTGTGCCTCGATAGCAATCATACCCACGACCATGTGTTGGCCGAACTTGAAGCCTATGCGCATCTTACTACCGTGGGCAGCTACTGCGTGGTCTTCGATACTGTCGTCGAGGAATTGCCGGCGGAATTCTTTGCGGATCGGCCCTGGGGTCCCGGAAACAATCCACGGACCGCTGTTCGCGAGTTCCTCAAGAGGCATCCGGAATTCGAAATCGACAAGAGGATCGACCACAAGCTGCTGATCAGCGTTGCCCCCGATGGATACCTGAAACGGATCCGCTGAAACGGTCGTCGAAACCGCAAGTAGTAAGGTCGATGTCGTTGAAGAAGAACGTCTTGGCAAACTACCTGAGCCAGGCATGGACTACGGTCATGGGCGTGGCATTTGTTCCCTTATATATCGAATACCTTGGGATCGAGGCGTACGGTCTGATAGGGATTTTCGTCCTGTTGCAGACGCTCCTGGGAGTACTCGACTTGGGGTTGTCACCCTCGCTGTCTCGCGAAATGGCTCGCTTCCAAGCCGGCGCATATGACTGTCAATCCATTCGTGATCTTCTTCGCAGCGTCGAGGTTGTGTTTTTCGGACTCGCGGCCGTAATTGCCTTGACGATTTGGGGCGTCTCCGGGTGGCTGGCCACGGATTGGCTGAAACCCGACAAGTTACCTCTCGACGTGGTGACGCGCGCGTTCGGAATCATGGGCTTGGTGATTGCCCTACGGTTCATCGAAGGAATTTATCGAAGCAGCATCATTGGATTGCAGCGGCAGGTATTTCTGGCGGTCATAACGGCGATAATTGCGACAATGCGGGGCTTTGGGGCCGTTGCCGTGTTCGTTTGGGTTTCACCGACCATTGTCGCGTTCTTTGCTTGGCAAGCGATCGTGTCGATCGCCTCCGCAGGTGTGTTGATGTTGGTGTTCTACAGATCGATACCTGCGTCTGCCGGCGGTCGGTTTTCCGTTGCGGCGCTTGTTGGAATCTGGAGATTTGCGTTTGGTATGTTGGGAATCAGCGCATTATCGCTGGTGCTGACACAACTCGACAAGATCTTGTTATCCAAGTTCTTGAGTCTGCAGCAATATGGTCGGTACATGCTCGCATCGGCGGTCGCCGGAGTGCTCTTCGCCATTGTGTCGCCAATTAGTCAGGCCTTTTATCCGCGCTTCAGTCAGCTTTTTGCGCTGGGCGATCACGATGATTTAGTTCAGAATTATCACAAGGCCGCGCAGTTCGTGACGATATTGGTCGGCTCCGCTGCCTTCATGTTAATAGCTTTTGGCGATAAGGCGTTGTACCTGTGGACGCATGATTCTGCGCTGGCAGCGGCTACTGCGCCCGTGCTTTCAGTACTGGCGCTAGGAACGCTCGTCAATTGCTTCTTATGGATTCCCTATCAAATGCAACTCGCGCACGGTATCGTCGGATTGGCCATCAAGAGCAATGTTGGCGCGATACTAATTGTCGTGCCTGCATTGCTATGGGCGATACCTAGATACGGCGCAATTGGCGCCGCTTGGGTATGGGCCGGCTTCAATTGCGGGTACATTGTAGTCAACGTAAATTTCATGTATCGCCGAATACTTTCCGGCGAGCAATGGCGGTGGTATCTGAAAGACATCGCACTACCGTTGACGGCAATTACCGTCCTCGGGCTTGCATTGCGTTTGGGAATGCCCGACGTTGTCGGCAGGCTGGCAAATTTGGGGATTCTCGTCTTTACTGCATTAGTTTTGGTTGTTGGTGCCGCCTTCAGCGCGCCTGCAATACGTCACGCACTCGTTACGTCGATCCCTTATCGATTGCGAGCTTTGCTTTCCCGAATGTAGGTCAAGGCAAAGTATTAAAGGCGAAGTACTTTAATGGAGCAACTGAAACCCGCGGTCACGGTCGGCATGCCTGTATTTAACGGTGAACGGCATGTCCGCGAAGCAATTGAATCAGTCTTGACGCAAACGCGTGGCGACTTTGAATTGTTGATTTCCGACAACAGTTCAACGGACAGAACAGCTGCGATTTGTAGAGAATACGCTGCGAGGGACAGACGGATTAGATTTGTTGAGCAAGATAAAAATCGGGGCGCATATTGGAATTTTCAATTCGTCACCGAACAAGCGAAGGGGGACTTTCTGGTCTGGCTTGCACATGACGACACCTTAGAAGCACGATACATCGAAGAAACCGTGAGGCACTTGAACGAAAATTATCGGGTTGTCATAGTGTGCGGAGACGTCAGGGTAATTGACGATTACGGCGCGCAGATCGACATAGAAACATTAGTTACCATCCGAGATGACATCGATTGGCAGCAGCGCTGTAGCGAATTTTACAAATACCCTATCTCGAACGCCTTGTTTAGCATCTATGGGATGATGAGGGCAAACATATGTAGGGAAGTATTAAGAAGTGTCAAGCCACGTAGACAGATGGCGCAATTTGAATTGCCAATCCTGGCGAGATTTGCTGCGAAAGGTCAAATCTCTTCGCTTCCAATAGTGTTGAGAACTTATCGGAGGCATGACGCATCGCTATACAATACGGAAGCCAGAGCGCTGTGGAAGGAGTCACGGGTCAAAAGGCTCATAGTTGGACATGCGCATATCGCGAAAATGAGATTCGGTCAGATCAGGGTCCTGCTATGTTCATCAATGTCCTACAAATTCAAGATCAGAGTGCTGCTCGACGTTGCCAAATTCTATTCTTGTCGTCTTACGCAAAAGATCCGTCGAGCGTCATCCGGCGCCGGCGCCACTTTCACATGAGAAAATTAAGTCATACCTCTTGGCGACAACGATATGTCCGAAACGGAATTTTGCGCGTCGCGTATTCGCTATGTCGTTACTCGCGCATGCTCGGGCGAAAGCGGATTGTTCATCCATCCGTGTCCGCTGCAATTGACTGGTTGATAAGAAAGCTTCGAGACCGTGAACCCGGGTGCGGATTCTGGAACGGCATGCCACGGAGTCTTACGCCCGCAATCTGCGTTGGTTGGCCAGTACGCGAGTCGATCAATGCGCATTCTAATTATTGAGCCGCACGCGAGTGGACATCATGCCAACTATTTGCATTGGCTGGTGCGCGCAACGAACCGGAGACAATGGAGCGTAGTGATTGCGACTAATGCGGCGACTCTGACGCACCCGTCGATTACCGGTCTTTCGTCCGAGTTTGAAAACGTCCAGATTCATTTGATGAGCGCCTCGAATAGCGCCAACAGAGTCGCTGCACGGTCTCCGGTATTGATACGAAAGGAATTCGCGTACTGGAGAGGTTTCAGGGAAGTCGTCGATGAGGTGCGGGCTAGCATGTCGATCGACGCGGTTATATTGCCATATATAGATTATTGCTTCCATGCGGTCGCTATTCTGGGGTCACCTTTCAAAGAGCTACCGTGGTGCGGAATATCGATGCGATTGGCGGTGCCGAAAAGTGACGCAAATGTGAAATCGGCGTTGCCGTGGAAGTGGCGATTGGCCAAGCGCGTTCTTCGAGGGCCGAACCTCAAGGCGCTATTCGTCATTAATCCGTCGGTGCGAGATATTCCCACCAATTGGTGCGCCGCCACGTTACTTGCGAAGTTGCGCTATCTACCCGATCCCGCGGAGCAAAAGATTAACGGTTCGCGGAAAGAATCTCGAGCGATTCTCGGCCTGTGCGATGGGGACGTTGCCATTCTAGTGTTTGGTTTGATCGATGAACGCAAAGGGATAGATTCGCTGCTGGCAAATCTGAGCTCGCAAAACAACCTCTCTAATTACGTGGTAATTTTAGCGGGCAAACAATCTGCATACATGCACAATCAAATGCAAACGTCACTTTGCGTGGACCTACTGTCACGGAAACGTCTGATTGTGCTCGATCGCTTTCTGACAGACGCGGAGCAAAGCCTTGTGTTTACAGCCTCCGACGTCGTATGGGTGGGATATCGGAACCATTTCTACATGAGCGGTGTATTGGTACTGGCCGGGAGGGCGGGTCTGCCCGTAATTGGAACTACGGAAGGGGAGATTGGTCGCTTGATTACCGAGCATAACTTGGGTGCGGTCGCGAGAATGGACCGATCCGCAGAAGTCACGCTGGCGCTGCGCGCGATGCTTGACGCACGGAGAAGAAATCAAATGGGCCGAAGAGCGGAGTTGGCCTTTGCGAGTCATACAGTCGAGAATTTCGGCGCCAGCGTGATGGCGGCGTTTCAGTCGTCGTGCAATGCTTGAATATCCGCATCAACAGAGATTACCTAAGTGAGGCATTTCGCGCCTATCGTCCTGTTCATCTATAAGCGGCCCGCGCACTTGGAGGCGACCCTGAAGAGCCTTCTGCGCTGCGAAGGATTCGCCGACAGTAAAGTTATCGTATTTGCCGATGGACCAAAGGGTCAACAGGATCTGATCGACGTAACCGCAGCCCGCCAAATCGCCCAAGAGCAGCTGGGTCTTCGCGCGGAGTACTGCTTCTATGACACTAACCGCGGCCTCGCAGCGTCGATCATCAACGGGATAGATAATGTAATCGGACGATTTGGTCGAGCCATCATCGTGGAGGACGATCTGGAGGTGGCGCCAAACTTCCTCCTCTACATGAATGCTGCGCTCGACCGATACGAAGAGAGGGCGGAGGTCTTCCAGATTGCCGCACACATGTTTGACGCACCGGAGTTTCGAGTCCGGACATCAGCGCTCTTCTTACCGTTTACAACGACTTGGGGATGGGCTACCTGGCGCCGGGCGTGGGATCGGTTCGATCCGTCGGCGGTTGGCTGGGAGGCGTTGCTGAGTGATCGAGCCTTGCGCACCCGTTTCAACTTGGGCGGGGCCTACAACTATTCAGCGATGCTCGAGCGGCAAATGGCCGGAGTGGAAGATTCCTGGGGAATTCGTTGGTATTGGAGCGTATTCCGCAGCGGCGGCGTGGCTTGCTTTCCTCCCATCTCTTTCGTTCGAAACACGGGATTGGATGGCTCCGGGACGCACGGCCGGGGCGCGTTCCGTCACTTCCGACGCAGCGTTGATTCGCTGGAAAACAGAATGATCGGTCTTCCCGATGCCGTGTCCGTCGATCCAGGCGACGTCGCCGCTGTGAGAAGGGCGATTTGGCAGGACAACGGGGGTTGGATCGGCGCTTCCGCCGATCGCATGCGATATCAATTTCGGCAATTTCCCAGGAGATTCACCCGATGAGTGCCACGGCCGAGCACGTACCGGCACGCGGGGCACATAAGCGGATGGTGAACCAATGTGCATGGTTATTTGCGTTTGCGCTGTTCGGCTATCCCATTGTTGGTAATGTAATCTCGTTTCTACAGATAGACAGTCGCGTTCTGTCGATTCCTTTCAGAATTACCGTCGCATTGTTTAGCGCGTGGGTGATCTTGACCACGCGGCGCCTGAGGATCGATCGCTTGCATCAAGTGATGCTGCTAATTTGGTTTCTTTATATCGTACGACTGGTTCATGACTCGCTCGTGTCAAACCTCCAAGGCGCCGATTACGCCATGCAGTTCTTTATCGCGTCTTCGGTGTTACCTGCACTTGCACTCATGAAGGCGCGGGCTTTTCAGAATCGAAAATTTGCTCTCATCGGGTTCTTGATAGCCAGCACCGGTACTCTTCTGAGTTTGCTGGCGGCGCTGTTTGGAAACACCGATGTGCGAGAAGTCGCAGAAACCTCCGGGAGGTTGTCATTTGCGGCGATCGATGCGGTCTCTCTGGGTAATCAGGCCGTAAGCGCCATCTTGTGCGGTGTAGCTTTGTGGCGCGACGCCAACGCACGCTTGCGGACTCTGATAGCGTTCACTTTCATGGGCCTGCTATGGTGTCTAGCGCTGACCGGATCCAAAGGACCGGCACTCGCGCTCTTGCTTTGCGTTGGGTTATGGGCCTTGCGCCGTAGACAGGTGTGGAAGTTGGCAACCTTGGCGTTGCCCTTGCTTATCTGGCTAATTGTCTCGAACGATAATCCGCTGGCTACCCGCCTGGCAGGTTCGGAGGAAGATCAGTCGACTGCCGACCGCTTGGTGATATTCAATGACAGCGTCGCTCAAATTGCCAGTGCGCCGCTGGTCGGCAGCGCGTTCGTGGAACTCAATTCCGGCTATTATCCACACGACGTATTTATCGAGGCGGCATTGGCTTTTGGTATTCCCGTTGCGCTTGTCTTTTTGGGATTGATGCTCGTTGGAACTTATAAAGCGTGGAGGACGCTCAACAGCGATTATGATTTGCTCGGCCTGATTTTTTTTCAAGGACTATTGGCGGCAGCGGTGTCCGGATCGATCTATGGGTCGATGTTGCTATGGGTGACTTTGGCGATGTTGCCTACGGCCGCATCGGCTACTCGCGATTCCCGCCGGCCGTTGCCTCGTTCAGATATATCGCCTTCTCTTCCCGCTCGATTGTAAAATACTCATTTGGCTGTATAGGTGACTTTGGATGCCTTTTAGTGCTGATGTTTGTAGACGCATGGCGACCATATTTCGTTCGGATGGGTTAATATCACCAAGGCCCGCGCGCTTACCGCATTGAATTTTGATTGAGCTCGCGCCGGGGATGTGCTGTGCGCGAAAGGCGGAAAGAGGAAACGGAACATTGGGCGCCCGGCGCGCAATCCAAGCCAGCGCCAACTCGACCCGAATTGGGGTGGTGGTTATCAGGCTTGCGGACAGGAATAAGAGAGACGATTGCCTGATTTAGGATGTTACAGATGGCAGATTTCCAGTTCAAGACGCCCGTTGTATTGTTCATATACAACCGTCCGGAAACGGCGAGATTGGTTTTTGCTGAAATTGCAAAGGCAAGACCCCCGAAATTGCTGATAGTGGGTGACGGCCCTCGCACCGATCGCTCCGGCGAAGCGGAGAAAGTGGCGTCCGTGCGGGCGATCGTCGGCCATGTAAATTGGGATTGCGAAGTTGTAACCAATTTTTCTGATGTTAATTTGGGTGCGAAACTTAGAATAGCCGGCGGCTTGGATTGGGTGTTCACGCAGGTCCCCGAAGTCATCATTCTCGAAGACGACTGTCTACCCGATCCGACGTTCTTTAGGTTCTGCGAGGAATTGCTAAGCCTGTATCGATCTGATCAGCGTGTCAGCATGATCAGCGGCGACAACTTTCAGTTCGGTCATCGCCGCACCAAGGATAGCTATTACTTTTCGCGGTATGGCCATATTTGGGGCTGGGCAACATGGCGTGATCGATGGGTCGGCACCTACGACGTAACGATGTCGAAATGGCCCCGCATCCGCGACGAAGGACGGATCTGCGATTTGGTGGGCAGCAGAAGCGAAGCGGCCTATTGGCGGAAGATCTTCGACCGCACGTATCGAGGCGAGTTCGATGCGTGGGATTATCAGTGGGTTTTTACCAATTGGATCGAAGGTCGCGTGAGCGTCGTTCCGACGGTGAATCTAATATCCAATATCGGCTTCAGCAGGGACGCGACGCACACCACGGGGACCAGCGATTTGGCCAATCTGCCGCGGAGTCCCAGCACTTTTCCCTTAAGGCACCCAATCGGAAGATTTACGCATCGAGAGGCGGACGAATTCTCTTTCAATAAGTGTTTCGGCGTCCCATTGTTGAAGCGCGTCAGCAATAAGCTTGCTGGAAGTCTTTGACCTTCTCGTAAGCATCACGACGATATTCCGGGGACATTTTCTGGGGATCAATTTTCATTTGATGGTTCGTCGCGCGTTGGGAAGAGCGACTTGCAGAAAAGAGCCCACGACCCGCATTACTTCCCGGGCACGCGTCATAAATATCGGCGGCGTAAGCGGTTTGATTCAGTTGGGTGCCAACACGATAGTTAGTGGTGAACTGCTGGTGTTTGCCCACGGCGGCCAAATCGAGATCGGCGATTGGTGCTATGTAGGCGAGGGCAGTCGAATATGGTCCGGGGCGAGAATCTCGATTGGTAATCGCGTGATGATTTCGCATAATGTGAATATTTTCGACAATCTGACGCATCCTTTGTCGCCGATAGACCGCCACGAGCACTTCAAGGCCATATATTCGCACGGGCACCCGAGGAATATCAGTCTCGGCGACAGGCCGATTTCAATCGAGGATGATGCGTGGATCGCGGCGGGCGCAATAATTCTTAGGGGTATTACCATTGGGCGGGGAGCGATTGTCGGCGCCGGCGCGGTGGTTACGCGCAGTGTGGAGCCGATGAGTACAGTCGCGGGGAACCCAGCGAGGGTAATTAATGAACCACGCCCCTAATTGGTATAGCTAGGTTGCGACCCTTATGAGATTTGGAATTGCTGGAGTAAGGCACGCTCTTCTGAGCATCCTAAAGCTGGATCGCGGCATCGACGATCTGAAGATCAACCAAGGGCGAATTCTCGCCCTTCAGCAGCGCTCAATATCATCGAAAACCTTGTCAGACTATGAGTTTCGAATATTTTCACAGTGGGGCGAGGACGGAATCCTGCAGTTCTTGACGCATAACCTGCCGTTGCGAAACAAAACCTTCATCGAATTTGGGGTTGAAGACTTCTTTGAGGCCAATTGCCGTTTTCTCATGATGAAGGACTTGTGGCAAGGATTCGTCATCGATGGCTCTCGAGCCAATATCTCGCGGCTGCGATCCTCCTATTTTTATTGGCGTTACCAGATACAGTCGAAGGCATCGTTCATAACCGCCGAGAATGTCTGCGCATTACTGGACGAATCCGGCTTCGACAAGGACCTTGGGGTCTTGTCTATCGATTTGGACGGCATCGACTATTACATTCTCGAGAGACTCAAGGATTGGCGGCCCGGGATTCTGATCGTTGAATATAACGCGACTTTCGGCAATTCCTTTGCGGTAACAGTGCCGTACGATGCTGCATTTCGGCGCAATGAGAAGCACCATTCGAATCTCTACTCGGGTGCAAGCCTTCCTGCGTTTTGTCATCTTGCATCCGAGCGTGGTTATGGATTAGTGGGCGTGAACTCGATGGGGAGCAACGCATTCTTTGTTAGACGCGACCTGCTGAACGATGTGGTCTGCGAGATTGATCCAACGGTGGGGTACCGCGATTCCGTATTTCGAGAGAGCCGGGATAAGCACGGTCGGCTCGCAATGCTGTCGGGAGCAGATCGGCTGCGGGTCATGGGCAATCTTCCGTTGATCGACGTGATATCCGGTAAGACCTTGGTTGTGGCGGACATCGAAAAATGAACTCAGTCGTATGGGTCACTGGTGCGCATGGTTTTATCGGGCGTCACGTAGCGCGGGCATTTGCAGACGCGGGGCGAACGGTGGCTGGAATAGGACATGGTGCATGGCCGGCGGTCGAGGCCCAAAAATCGGGTGTGTCGCACTGGCTCAATGCAGACATTGGATCGAGCAATCTAAGCACGTTGAGGAGGCTGAGTGGGCTTCCGGATGTCGTAGTACACCTGGCAGGCGGTTCCTCGGTAAGTTCCGCGATCGCTCAGCCCCGCGAGGATTTCCACCGGACAGTTTCCAGCACGGTGGAATTGTTCGAATGGCTTCGCCAAGAGTCACCCCAAACCAAGGTGGTCACGGTCTCGACGGCCGCAGTTTATGGCGCGAACAATCCCGGATTGATAGGCGAAGATGCGGCGTTGAATCCATATTCACCGTATGGGTTTCATAAGATGATCATGGAATCAATTTGCGAGTCGTATGGTGCGAGCTACGGAGTGCGCGCGATCGTTGCGCGACTATTCTCCGTCTACGGCAGCGGTCTCAAGAAGCAATTGTTATGGGATTTATGTACGAAGCTCCTTAAGGACCCTAATAGAACGGAGCTGGGCGGAACTGGTCGGGAATTGCGCGATTGGGTCGCAGCGAACGATGCGGCACGTATTCTGTCGCGGATGGGGCCGTTGGCGACAGCCGAGGTCCCGAAAGTCAATGTGGGTACTGGTGTCGGCACCACGGTCCGCGAAGTCGCGCAGCATTTGATCGACGTGTGGCGCGAAAGACATGATGCCGAGACGCTGTCCTTCAGTGGGCAGGCACGACCTGGTGATCCGTTCAGCCTGGTCGCTTCGCCGCAAAGACTCTTGCAGCTGGGTTTCACATGCAATGTGCCGGTTCACGATGGCATCGCGCGGTACGTGGCGTGGTTTAAGTCACTTGCTTCAATGCATGGATAACCGATGCGTGGTATTCCCCCTCCGGGCAGATTCCAAACCGGATTCATCCAGCACCACGGGCTCTCGATCGCGTGCTTCGAGTGATTCGTCTCGCGATTGTGGTGACTGATCGCAAGATCTGGACTGGGGGCTACAATTACTTGCTGAATCTGGTTGAGGTGTCGGGCGAATATCTCACAAGTGAACTATGCTTCGTGCTGTTTTTCGGCGACGACGTCGATGATGTCGACGTCCTCCCCTTCGCCAAAGTACGCGGGACGGAAATTGTCCGTTCGCCGGCCGTGAGCCACTCGCGTCGAGAGCGCGTGTTTGCGAATGCTGTATTGTTGGGTGTTGACCCATCAATTCGCGATCTTTTCGAGAATAATCGAATTGATGTAGTTATCGAGGCTGCACAATTTTTCGGTTGGCGAATACGTCAACCGGTGATCGCTTGGATGGCGGATTTCCAGCATCGCTTATTGAAGCACCTGTTTTCGCGGCGTGCGTATTGGCGTCGGGAATTGGGATTTCGGGTGGAGATCTATTCTGGCCGCGCCATTATGTTAAGTAGCGAAGATGCTAGAAGCCACTGCGAACGATATTATCCGCGATCTCGTGGTCGAACTCACGTGGTGAAATTTGCAGTAAAAGCACGACCTCACCTCCAATCCGATGAAATTCGCCGCGTCATCGAATCTTATGGGCTCCCCGCACACTTCTTCTTTCTGCCAAATCAGTTTTGGCGACATAAGAATCACGAATGCGTAATTCGCGCGTTGGGCAGATTGAAGAAATCGGGAAACGACGTTGTTGTTGCGGCTTCCGGCAATCCGCTCGATCGCGGGGATCCCGATCACTGGAACCGTCTTGAGCGACTCATTGTCGATCTTGGCGTAACTCAAAATTTCCGATTATTAGGCATGATACCAAATGATCATTTATATGCGCTGCTCCAAGGTTGTTCCGCCTTGATTAACCCGTCAATATCCGAGGGATGGAGTACGACGGTGGAGGAGGCGAAATCCATTGGAACACCAATGATCCTATCCGATCTACCGGTCCATCGCGAGCAGGCGACCGGTATGGCGACGTTTTTCGATCCGGCGCGGTCCGACCAGCTGGCCGATATCCTTTGCATCTATGTTCCTTTGGACGCGAAGAGGCGCATGGAATTGGCTACGGAAGCACGTACCTTGAATCGAGCCGCCGTCGAACGGTACGCTCAAGAATTCTTGAACGCCGTGAAGATCGTAGCTCATCGTGGACATGGCAATCGGTGAGAGTCTCAATCATTACCGCAGTGTACAACGGTGGTGACTCGATAGCGTCGACTCTGCAGTCGGTAGCGCAGCAAGATTATGACGCGATAGAGCACATTGTAGTGGACGGTGGATCTACGGACTGCACTTTGGCAACCGTGGAACAAAATTGCGCGCGAGTGGCCCGGCTCATCTCCGAGCCTGACCACGGGGTGTATGACGCGTTCAACAAGGGACTGCGCGAGGCCACAGGTGACGCAATAACATTCTTGAATTGCGGGGACACTTACGTAAGCGCCAAAGTAGTGTCGCGAATGGTAGAGGGATTGTCGGGCGACGGAATTCAAGCGGTGTTTACCGACGTGCTGGTCGTGGATTGGCGCAATCCGGATCGAGTGATAAGGCGCTACAGCTCCGGGAACTTTTCCCCCAAACGCATGGTTTACGGACTGATGCCCGCCCACCCAAGCCTGTTCCTGCGCCGCGAGGTTTACCAACGCGTAGGGGAGTACGATTCCAGTTTCCGAATAGCCGGTGATTTTGAGCACTGTTTACGGGTGTTTCTCACCGCTTCCACCCGCTACCGCTATTTGAAGGAGGCGCTTGTAAGAATGCCGACGGGTGGGATCAGTAACCGTGGATGGCGAAGCAAATTGGCGATTACTCGAGAGATGTACAAGGCTTGCGCGATGAACGGTGTGAGAACAAGTTATGCGAAACTGTGTTTGCGCTTTCCGCTCAAGATATTGGAGATGATCTGACTGTTCAGCCGAGGCCCGACGATGCCATTCATGCGCTTGCTGATTGTCGCTGTGTTCGCTCTCGTGGCGTGCGTCTCGATTGCTGCGGATGCGCGCTTGCCAAGCGCGTCGCAGGGGTCGTTTCTAGTCTTCGATGGCCTCCTCTATACGGACAAACCCGATCTTCGAACGGTGGGAATGGTTCCGATCCGCGGCGTCAATCCGCCGGTCATCGGCAACCGGTCTGCCGACGAAGTGGACCATGCGCAGGTTCGCGCCACCCTGCAGCTTTTGGTGGGTTACCAAGGCCTGATCTATTTGGATTACGAGCAGTGGCAGGTCTATCAAATACCTGTGGCACAGCTTGCTGGGAATATAAAGAAGCTGAACCAAGTTGCGCAAATAGCTCACGAGGTCCTCCCGGGTGCGCAATTGGGTTACTACGGGTTACTTCCCTGCTTCGATTATTGGAACTTGGTTCAGAACAATCAAGAAAAAATCAAGAATTGGCAAGATTGCAACGCTCAGCTGGATCAGATTGCTCAGCATGTCGACGTTATCTTTCCTTCCCTGTATACGTTTTACAATGACCCGCAGGGGTGGGACATATACGCAGGCGCCACCCTTCAGGCGGCGCGTCGATACGGCAAGCCTGTATATGCATTTTTGTGGCCCGAATTTCATGTGAGCAATCGGTTTTTGAAGGACCGGAATCTTCCGGGCAATTTTTGGCGGCACGAACTTGAATTCTGTAGGACCAGGGCGGATGGAATCGTCATTTGGGGCGGTTACCAGAAGCCATGGGATGACCAGGCGGCTTGGTGGCTGGAAACCAAGACATTTCTTGCCGGTCTGCATTCTCGGTGACCTCCAGTGCATTAGTGACCGGCGCGTATGGATTCGTCGGCGTTCGGCTCTGCAAGCTGCTGGTCGAGCGCGATTGGCGAGTGGTGGCGGGTCATCGTGGTCGCGCCTCTCCGGCGGATCTTCCCGGCGTTACGTCTGCCTATTTGCCTCTGTCATCCGAGCCGGATCGATGGCATCACTCGTTGCAGTCGATCGATTGCGTGGTACACCTCGCGGCGCAAGTACATCAAATGAGGCACGGGCGAGCAGAGGATGCCGCATACGAGGAAATCAACGTCGGCGGTTCCCGATTCGTCGCAGAGCAGGCCGCTGGTGCCGGCGTGAAGCGATTCATACTGCTGAGCAGCGCGAAGGTCAACGGCGAGGGAAGCAATGCCCGTAGCTATCGAGCGGAGGATCCGACCGAACCACGGGACGCCTACGCGCGCTCTAAGCTCGCAGCGGAGACGATTATTCGCGAGATTTGCGGGCGGACGGGCATGGAGTTCGTCATCGTCCGCCCACCGTTGGTCTATGGGCCGGGAGTGCGCGCCAATTTTCACAGGCTTCTTGGACTCGCGGAACGTGGTTGGCCACTGCCGCTCGGCTCCATCGCCAATCGCCGCAGCCTGGTGGGCGTGGGGAATCTCGCCGATTTCATCGCGACTTGCATGACCCATCCGCAAGCCGCCGGGCGCGTGTGGATGGTGACCGATGGCGAGGATGTGTCGACCCCGGATTTGATCAGAAGAGCGGCGCGTCTTATGCGCCGTCCCGCGCGCCTTTTCCCTTGTCCACCGGCCATATTGAAAATGCTTGCAAACCTGATCGGGCGTGGAGCCGAAGCGGCAAGACTGTGCGATTCGTTTGTACTGAATGCGGCGCCAGCTCGGGATATCCTCCGATGGAAACCCCCGATGAGCATCGATGAGGAGTTGGAGCGGACGGTGGCTGATTATTTGGCTCGGCGAAAAGGATGAACGCGTTTGCCGACTACGTCAGCATCGGGGCGGGCATCTTGTCAATCATATTGACCGGTCTCGTGCGTCGCTACGCGACCCGCCGAAATATGCTCGATATTCCAAACGCACGCAGCTCGCACAAATTGCCGACGCCGCGCGGGGGCGGGCTGGGTATTGTCGTGACTTTTTCGGCGGCATTGGTGCTGCTGGCGTGGAGCCGGCTCCTGGATGTCGAATCTGCGGTTGTTTTGCTGACGAGCGGTGGAATCGTGGCTGCGGCGGGCTTCTTGGATGATCGGCATTCGCTGCCGGCGAGCGTACGCATCTGCGCTCACCTGGCGGCGGGCGCTATTTTCCTTGTGTTTATCGGGAGAGCTCCGGAGTCATGGTTGGCTGAGTTTGGTCTCGGTCATCAGTGGCTTGGCGCGCTGTGCCTTCTACTAGCGCTGATTTGGAGCACCAACTTATTCAATTTCATGGACGGTATCGACGGCATCGCCGGCAGTGAAGCGGCATTCGTGACCGGTGCCGGTGCCTGGATCAATTCGCAGCAGGGGGATCCCGGGGTCACCACTGCGATGCTGTGTCTCTGTGCGGCAAGCGCGGGATTTCTAGCATGGAATTGGCCGCCGGCGAGAATCTTTATGGGAGATGTGGGTAGCGGCTTTCTGGGCCTCATGGTGCCGATGCTGGATCTGACGGCAAGCGCCCGCGCTCCGATCCCGCTACAGGTGTGGATCATCCTGGGCGGACTATTTTTGGCGGATGCAACCGTGACTCTGTTGCGGCGGGCCATACGCGGCGACCGCTGGTTCGAGGCTCATCGATTGCACGCCTATCAGCGGTTGGCGCGCCGATGGAAAAGTCATCAGCGCGTCACAATTTTATTCAGCGCGATCAATTTATTTTGGCTGCTGCCATGGGCTTGGTATGCCGAGCAGGCGCCGGCCCGCGCGACCCAGACCCTGGTAGCGGCGTTGACGCCGGTGCTGCTTTTCGTCTGGACGGCCGGGGCCGGTAAACTAGAACGGGCGAATTGAGTCGAATGGGGTGCGCGGCGATTCAATACCGATATAATTAAGCAGATATGGTCCGTTCACGCTGCGCCTTGGCGAGGCGAACGCGGTTGCAGAAACGAATTGGATATGAATTCAATGGGAGGGCGAATTGGCCAAAACTGCCTTGATCACCGGGATCACCGGTCAAGATGGGGCATACCTTGCCGAGCTGTTGCTGGCAAAAGACTACTCGGTTCACGGCATCAAACGCCGCGCCTCCTCGTTCAATACCGATCGCATCGATCACCTTTATCAGGATCCGCACGAGAAAAATGTGCGGCTCAAATTGCATTATGGGGATCTGACCGACTCGACCAACCTGATTCGAATCATCCAGGAGGTGCAGCCGGACGAAATCTATAATCTGGCCGCACAAAGCCACGTGGGTGTCTCGTTCGAAACCCCGGAATACACGGCGAACGCGGATGCGGTCGGCACGCTTCGAGTGCTCGAGGCGATTCGCATTCTCGGACTCGAAAAGAAAACCCGCTTCTACCAGGCCTCGACCTCCGAGATGTTCGGCAAGGTGCAGGAAATCCCACAGCGCGAGACCACGCCCTTTTATCCGCGTTCTCCCTACGGCGCGGCCAAGGTGTATGCCTATTGGATTACGGTGAACTATCGTGAGGCCTACGGGTTGTTTGCCTGCAACGGGATCTTGTTCAACCATGAATCCCCGGTGCGCGGCGAAACGTTCGTGTCGCGCAAGATCACCCGCGCGCTGACCCGCATTCATGTCGGTCTTCAGGACACCCTGCATCTCGGCAACCTCGATTCCCGGCGCGACTGGGGCCACGCCAAGGACTACGTCCGTGCCCAATGGCTGATGCTGCAGCAGGACGAACCCGAAGATTTCGTCATTGCCACAGGTAAGCAATTCTCGGTGCGGGACTTCGTGATTGCCGCCGGTTCGCTGCTCGGCATGAAGATCGGGTGGCAGGGCGAGGGAATCGATGAAGTGGGCATCAACACCGCCAATGGCCGCCCGCTCGTCCGGGTCGATCCGCGCTACTTCAGGCCCACCGAGGTGGAAACCCTTCTGGGCGATGCCACCAAGGCCCGGCAAAAGCTCGGCTGGACAGCGGAAGTCGGCTTTTCAGAGCTGGTGGCGGAAATGGTGGCATCGGATCTCGAGCTGGCCAAGCGCGATGCCATGGTCGCGAAAGAGGGCTACAAGGTGTATAGCCATCACGAATAGCGTCATGCAGATCAGCCAAACGTCGCGGATTTACGTGGCCGGACATCGCGGTCTGGTAGGTTCGGCCGTGGTGCGCGCCTTGCGAAACCAGGGCTACGGGGATTTGCTTCTGCGCACGCACGCGGAACTCGACCTCACCGATCAACTTGCGGTACGCCATTTCTTTGCAAATGAGCGCCCGGAAGCGGTCATCATGGCCGCAGCTCGGGTCGGAGGAATCCACGCGAATGATTCTCATCCCGCGCAATTCATTCGTGACAATCTCTTAATTCAAGACAATGTCATCGATTCGGCACATCGCTTTGGAGTCGGCAAATTCGTTTTTTTGGGATCGAGCTGCATCTACCCCAAGTTGGCGCCGCAGCCGATCCGCGAGGATTACCTGCTCACCGGGCCGCTCGAGCCCACCAATGAATGGTATGCCGTCGCCAAGATTGCGGGCCTCAAGTTGTGTCAAGCCCTGCGACGCGAATACGGCTTTAAGGCAATATCCTTGATGCCGACCAACCTGTATGGTCCCGGGGACAATTTCGATTTGCAGAACTCGCATGTGCTACCGGCCTTGATTCGCCGTTTCCACGAAGCCAAAGTGCGCGGCGATGCGAGCGTGACGGTCTGGGGAACCGGCACGCCGCGCCGTGAATTCCTGCATGTCGATGATTTGGCCGATGCGATTTTGTATCTTTTGGACACGTATGACGCCGAACCTATCGTGAATATCGGTTGGGGAGAGGACATCACTATTCGAGAACTCGCGGAGCTGGTATTGTCGGTGATTGGCTACAGGGGAAGGCTCCACTTCGATGCATCGAAGCCCGATGGCACGCCTCGGAAACTGCTCGATGTGACCCGCCTGACGGGGCTCGGATGGCGGCCGAAAATCCCGCTTAAACTCGGCCTCGAATCGACGTACACTTGGTTCAAGGAACACCCTGCGGAGGCCAGACTCTAGAATTTCAGCGACGGTCAACCGCTCGATCTTTGGCGCGTTGGCCGAATTAACTCAAAATACAATCGTGAAGGGGCAATTTCTGTACACTGATGCCTTAAAGAAGTCAAAGATTCCTCTTTTCCAGGCGACGCTGAAATGACGGCGGACTGGCGGGGGATGCGCATGTGTCATGAGGGCTCACGTTGCGATCGAAGACTGTAAATAGCAGGGCGGACTCCATTCGGCATATGGTCGACTTGCCGCGGTCGACGAAACGGCTCATCTCGATATGCGCCGATACGGTCATGATGCCGTTGGTACTTTGGACCGCGATAAGCCTCAAGACCGGTTACCCCAGGTTCGCAGTGGCGGATTGGCCCGCGTACGTGGCCGTCGTGGCATTCAGCATTCCCATCTTTATACGCTTGGGCCTGTATCGGTCCGTCGTTCGCTTTCTCGGTCACCAGGCCGTGTTCGCCGTTGCCTTTGCCACTGCGTTGAGCGGTGTACTGCTCGGCCTCTTGAATTTGGCGCTCGGCATGGACGCTCTATCTTGGAGCGTGGTGGCAATTTATTCCTGTTTGGCGTTGCTGTATGTCGCCGGATCGCGCTTTGTGGTGCGCTATTACCTACTGACTCGTTACCTTCAGCCGACCGTGGCGCGGGTGGCGATTTACGGTGCCGGCGAAGCGGGTGCGAGATTGTCGGCGATTCTGTCGACCACGCGCGCGTTCGATCCGCTGGTGTTCATCGACGACAACCGGAATCTGCAGGGCCGGATGGTCAACGGCATCAAGGTGTTCTCGCCGGATCATTTGCCGGAGCTCATCAAGGATCGCAAAATCGACCGTATTTTGCTGGCGCTGCCCTCGTTATCCCGTCGCCGTCGCTTGGAGATCTTGAGTGCTCTCGAACCGCTGGGCTTGCATGTGCAAACGGTTCCGGAATTCGAGCAGCTGGTGACCGGCAACGCCAGCGTGGCCGACATCCGCGAGGTCGACGTGGGCGATCTTCTGGGACGCGATTCGGTGCCGCCTAAGGCGGGCCTGTTCGATGCGTGCATTCGCGACCGCGTGGTGATGGTAACGGGCGCGGGAGGCTCGATCGGTTCGGAGCTGTGCCGGCAGATCATCGGCTTGAGTCCCAAGCGGTTAATCCTATTCGAAATGTCGGAACTCGCGCTCTACCACATCGAGCGCGAGCTGCGCACCATGGTCGAGCAACAATCGCTGCGCGTGGATATTGTCGGGCTCATCGGCAACGGGCATCACAAATTGCGCATGCGAGAGGTATTCCTCGCCTACCGCGTGCAGACCGTGTATCACGCCGCGGCTTACAAGCATGTGCCGATCGTCGAACAGAACGTGATTGAGGGCATCTACAACAACGTGATCTCGACTTGGTATGCCGCGGAGGCGGCCCATGAGACGGAGGTCGAAACCTTCGTGCTGGTGTCGACCGACAAGGCGGTGAATCCCACCAACGTGATGGGCGCCACCAAACGCTTCGCCGAAATGGTGCTGCAAGCCCTGCACAACCGCGGCAGCAAGACGCGCTTTTGCATGGTGCGGTTCGGCAATGTATTGGCCTCGTCGGGCTCGGTGGTGCCGCTGTTCAACGAACAAATCAAAGCCGGCGGCCCGGTGACGGTGACTCACCCCGAAGTGATCCGTTATTTCATGACCATCCCGGAAGCGGCGCAGCTCGTCATCCAAGCGGGATCCATGGCCGACGGCGGCGATGTCTTCGTGCTCGATATGGGTAAGCCGGTGCGCATCTGCGATCTCGCCCGGCGCATGATCCATCTCATGGGGCTTACCGTGCGGGACGAAGACCACCCGGACGGCGATATCGAGATTTCGTATACCGGCCTGCGCCCGGCGGAGAAGCTGTACGAGGAACTGCTCATCGGCAATAACATCACCGGGACGCAGCACCCGATGATCCTGCGCGCCATCGAGCATTCGTGGCCCTGGGAGCGGGTACACGGCATGTTGAACGAGAGTCTGGCGGCGATGAATCGCTTCGACTGCCCGCGCGCGCTGCAGCTCTTGGGCGAGATCGTCATCGAGTATAAGCCGGCGCCTGAGTCGCACGATCTGGTCTGGTCCCGGCAAGCGGCCGTGCCGGCGGACGATCGAAAGGTGACCAGCCTGAAAGTTCGCCGCATCGTGCGAAACACGGGTCCACAGACCACAGGCCCGACCGACACGGCACAGCCGTGAGACTTTAGGAGCGGCCCAATACGGCTTGCTGGCCGAACACCATCTATTGTGGAGCTTGCGCGCCGTACCGATGCGTCCGCGCCCAGTTTAGGAGATACCTTGTCCAGAAATACGATCCTGGTGACCGGCGGGGCCGGCTATATCGGCAGCCACGTCGTGCGGCAATTGGGCGAGGCGGGCGAACGGGTCGTCGTCCTCGACAACCTCGGGAAGGGTTTCCGACAGGCGGTGACCACCGGCGAGCTCGTTGTCGGCGAAGTCGGGGATCAGGCGCTCGTCTCGCGTCTGCTGGCGGAGCACGGCATCGATACCGTCATGCACTTCGCTGCGCACACCATCGTACCGGAGTCGGTGGCGCTGCCGCTCAAGTACTACGGCAACAACACCTGCTCGACCCGCAGCCTGCTGCAGGCCTGTCTCGACAACGGCGTTCAACACATGGTCTTCTCATCGACGGCGGCCGTCTACGGCATGCCCGAGGACGGCTATGCGAGCGAGGAATCGCCGACGCGCCCCATCAACGCCTACGGGACCTCCAAGCTCATGAGCGAGTGGATGCTGCGCGATGTCGCGGCGGTGAATCCGCTGCGCTACGTGGCGCTGCGCTATTTCAACGTGGCGGGCTCCGACCCCACGGGACGCATCGGCCAGGCGACCCCGGGGGCGACTCTGCTCACCAAGGTCGCCTGTGAGGCCATGGTGGGCAAGCGGCCTCACGTGTCGGTGTTCGGCAGCGACTACCCCACCCCGGACGGCACCGGGGTGCGCGACTACCTGCATGTCGAGGACTTGGCCGCGGCGCATTTGCGGGCACTCGATTATCTGCGCGCGGCGGGGCGCTCCGTGACGCTCAATGTGGGCTATGGCCACGGCTACTCGGTGCGCGAGGTGCTGGCAATGGTCGAATCGGTGGGCGGCAAGCCCTTGGTGATCCGCGAGGAGGCGCGCCGAGCGGGCGATCCCGCCTATCTCGTGGCGCGGGCCGAGCGCATTCGCGCCGAGCTCGGCTGGCAGCCGCGCTATGACGATCTGCGCGCCATTGTCTCGAGCTCGCTTGCCTGGGAGCGCAAGCTTCAGCGGGAGCCGTGGGCCTGAACTTTACTTGACCCCTCGAAACCGCTACCCTTTGAGCCCTTTTTCCTTGTTAAATCAGAATATTACGCATGCGAATCACGATTTTCGGCTCCGGCTACGTGGGTCTGGTGACGGGTGCGTGCCTGGCCGATGCCGGCAACCAGGTGATCTGCGTCGATGTCGACGAACGCAAGATCGCCATGCTCAAGGCGGGCGAGGTGCCGATCCATGAGCCCGGTCTCGATGCCGTGGTCAAGCGCAATTTCGAGGTGGGGCGATTGCGCTTCACCACCGATGCCAAGGAGGGCGTGGGCCACGGCCAGTTCCAATTGATTGCGGTCGGCACGCCATCCGACGAAGATGGTTCGGCGGACCTGCGCCACGTGCTCGCCGTAGCACGCACCATCGGCGAGCACATGGCCGAATACAAGGTCGTGATCACCAAATCGACAGTGCCGGTCGGCACCGCCGATAAGGTGCGGGTCGCGGTGGCGGAGTCGCTCGCGGCGCGCCGGGCGAGCGTGGAATACGATACGGTATCCAATCCCGAATTCTTGAAAGAGGGCGCGGCCATCGAGGACTTCATGAAGCCCGACCGGGTGGTCGTCGGCACCGACAGTGTGCGCGCCGCCGAGTTCATGCGTGATCTATACGAGCCCTTCATGCACAACCGCGATCGCATGATCGTCATGGACGTGCGCTCCGCGGAACTCACCAAGTACGCCGCGAACGCGATGCTCGCCACCAAGATCAGCTTCATGAACGAGCTCGCGAATCTCGCCGAGCGTGTCGGTGCGGACATCGAGGCGGTGCGCTTCGGCATCGGCTCGGATCCGCGCATCGGCCATGCCTTCATCTACCCCGGCGTAGGCTACGGCGGGTCCTGCTTTCCCAAGGACGTCAAGGCGCTGAAGCACTCCGCCGACGAAGTCGGGTACCACGCGAAGATTCTCGCGGCGGTGGAGGCGGTGAATGAGCGGCAGAAGACGATCTTGTTCGACAAGATCAAGGCGCATTTCGGCGAGCTGCGCGGCAGGACCATCGCGCTCTGGGGTTTGGCGTTCAAGCCCAATACCGACGACATGCGCGAGGCGCCGAGCCGGGTGCTGATGGAGGCGCTGTGGCAGGCGGGCGCCAAGGTGCGGGCCTTCGACCCGGTGGCGATGCCCGAATGCACCCGGCTGTACGGCCGGCGTGCGGATCTAACCCTGTGCAAGGCGAGTCCGGAGGCCCTCCAAGGGGCGGACGCGCTGGCGATCGTGACCGAATGGCGTGAATTCCGCAGCCCGGATTTCGACTATATCAAGGCTGCGCTCAAATCGCCGGTGATCTTCGACGGGCGCAACCTCTACGACCCGCTGCACATGGCGCGCGCCGGCATCAGTTATTATGCGATCGGGCGGGGCAAACGGTCGGAGTGAGGACATGGTGGAACCTTTGATTCCCGTGATTTTGTCTGGGGGTGCGGGCACCAGGCTCTGGCCGTTGTCGCGAGAAATGTTCCCCAAACAACTGCTCGCGCTCGCCGGCGAGCGCACCATGCTGCAGGAGACCGTCGCCCGGCTCGCCGGCGTCGCGGGCGCCGCCGCACCCATCATCGTATGCAACGAAGCGCATCGCTTTACGGTTGCCGAACAGATTCGCGAGCTGGGCGCGCAAGCCTCCGGCATTCTGTTGGAACCCGTGGGCCGCAATACCGCCCCGGCGGTCGCGCTCGCGGCCTTGCACGCCATGCAACAGGATCCCGCTGCGATTCTGATCGTCGCTCCGGCCGATCACGTGATTCGCGACGCGCGCGGTTTTCAGCAGGCGGCGGAAGTGGCCGCGGGCCTCGCCAAGAACGGCAAGCTCGTGACCTTCGGGATCGTGGCGCACGCCCCGGAAACGGGCTACGGCTATATTCGCCGCGGCGAGGGGCAAGGCCCCGCCTATCCGGTGGCGCAATTCACCGAGAAGCCGAGCCTGGACATGGCGCAGCAGTTCGTCGCCTCCGGGGATTATTATTGGAACAGCGGCATGTTCGTCTTCAAGGCGAGCCGCTATCTGGACGAACTCGCGCGCTTCGCGCCGGATATTCTCGAGGCGAGCAGGGCGGCGTATCAGTCGGCCAAAACGGATCTTGATTTCGTGCGCGTCGACAAGGCCGCATTCGAGAAATGCCGCGCCGACTCGATCGATTACGCGGTCATGGAAAAAACGCACGACGCCGTGGTGCTGCCGTTGGATGCGGGCTGGAGCGATGTCGGATCCTGGGCCTCGTTGTTCGATGCATTGCCGGCCGATGCGGAGGGCAATGTGCTGCAGGGCGATGTATTGGTGCACGACACGCACGATTGCTACGTGCACTCCACCAGCCGCCTGGTCACCGCGGTGGGGATGGACGATCACATCATCGTCGAGACCAAGGACGCGATCCTGGTCGCTCCCAAGGAGCGGGTCCAGGACGTGAAGGAACTGGTCGCTAAAATGAAGAAATCCGGGCGCAGCGAACCCTCTCTGCACCGCGAGGTGTTCAGGCCGTGGGGCAGCTACGACAGCCTCGACAGCGGCGAGCGCTTTCAGGTCAAGCGCCTGTCGGTCAAGCCGGGCGGAGTATTGTCCCTGCAGATGCACCATCATCGCGCCGAACACTGGATCGTGGTGAAGGGCACGGCACGCATCACTTGCGACGAGAAGACATTCCTGCTGTCCGAGAACCAGTCCACCTTCATTCCCATCGGAGCGACGCATCGCATCGAAAATCCGGGCAAAGTGGCGCTGCACATCGTCGAGGTTCAGTCCGGACCCTATCTCGGCGAGGATGACATCGTGCGCTTGGAGGACAGCTATGGCCGCCAAGGGACCAGCACTTGAGCGCGATCACCTGCTTCAAGGCCTACGACTTGCGCGGCCGGATTCCCGGTGAATTGAACGATGACGTCGCGTATCGCGTGGCACGCGGCTATGCCGAATTCCTCTCGCCCAAGCGCGTCGTGGTCGGGCGCGATATCAGGCTCTCGAGTGCCGGCCTCGCGGACGCGGTGTGCCGCGGATTGACCGACAGCGGCGTCGACGTCTATGACATCGGCATCTGCGGCACCGAGGGGGTCTACTTCGCGACGTTCGACGGAGGTTATGACGGCGGGATCATGATCACCGCCAGTCACAATCCCCCCGACTACAACGGCATGAAATTCGTCCGCGAACAATCCAAGCCGATCAGCGCCGACAACGGCTTGCAGGAGATTCGCCGCTTCGCGGAGCGCGGAGAGTTTCCCGAAGCCAAGACCCGCGGCACGCGCGCCTCGCTCGACACCCTGCAGCAGTACGTCGCGCACCTCTTGACCTATGTCGATGTGGCCCGGCTCAAGCCCTTGAAGATCGTGGTGAATGCCGGCAATGGCGGCGCCGGGCTCATCATCGATCAGTTGCAGCGGCACCTGCCCTTTGAATTCATCAAGGTGCATCACGAACCCGACGGACACTTTCCCAACGGCATTCCAAACCCCATGATCGAGGAGAATCGCGCGCCCACCATCGAGGCCATTCGCGCGCACGGGGCGGATTTAGGGTTAGCCTGGGACGGCGATTTCGATCGATGTTTTTTCTTCGACGAACACGCTGATTTCATCGAAGGCTATTACATCGTCGGCCTGCTGGCGTCGATCCTGCTGCGCGGCGAGCCCGGCGGCAAGGTGGTGCACGATCCGCGATTGACGTGGAATACGCTCGAGATCGTCAAGGCCGCGGGAGGGCAGGCGATACAGTCGAAGTGCGGCCATGCCTTCATCAAACAGCGCATGCGCGAGGTCGATGCGGTATATGGCGGGGAGATGAGCGCGCATCATTATTTTCGCCGCTTTGCCTATTGCGACAGCGGCATGATTCCCTGGCTCCTGGTCGCGCAGATTCTGTGCGAATCCGGCAAGCCGCTGTCCACGCTGGTGGGCGAGCGGATTGCCTTGTTTCCGGTGAGCGGCGAACTCAATTACCGGGTGCCGGATCCTCGTGTCGCGATCGCGGCGCTCGAGGCCCGCTATGCGCGCCTCGCACACAAGGTCGATCGCACCGATGGCCTGTCGTATGAATTTGCGAACTGGCGTTTCAACTTGCGCGCCTCGAACACCGAGCCGCTGATCCGCCTCAACGTCGAGGCGCGCGGTTCGCAGGAACTCATGCAGGCGAAGACCCAAGAGCTGCTCGGTCTATTGCGGTCGCGAGGCGCTGTGGCCGCCGATCACTGACGCGCCCGCATCGGCACATGCCCAAACTCAGCGTCGTCATCCCGGTCTACAACGAGGAGCTAGTCCTGCCAAGCCTGTTTGCGCGGCTGTATCCCGCCTTGGACGCGCTGCGGGTGTCTTACGAGTGCGTCTTCATCAACGACGGCAGCAAAGACCGGTCGCTGGCGCTTCTGCGGCAACAATTTCAGCTGCGGCCCGCTGAGACCCGCGTGGTGATGTTTCACGCCAATTTCGGGCAGCACTCGGCGGTCATGGCGGGCCTCGCGCATGCGCGAGGCGAGTACGTCGTGACTTTGGACGCCGACCTGCAGAATCCGCCGGAAGAGATTGGGAAATTGGTCGGCATGCTGGACCAGGGTTATGACTACGTGGGCACGATCCGGCAGCAGCGGCAAGACTATTTATGGCGCCGCATGCTCTCGAAGGGGGTCAATAAGCTGCGCGAATGGATCACGCCGGTGCGGATCACGGATCAGGGCTGCATGATGCGCGGCTACGCGAGCTCGGTGGTGGCCGCTCTTAATCAGACGCGGGAGGTGAACACTTTCATTCCGGCGCTCGCTTCGCTGTATGCGATGAATCCGGTCGAAGTGCCGATCGCCCACGAGGAGCGCCATGCCGGACGCTCGAAGTACTCGCTGTACAGCTTGATCCGCCTGAACTTCGATTTGATCACCGGATTCTCGGTCGTGCCGCTGCAGCTTTTCTCCATGGTCGGCATGGCGGTTTCCGTCCTTTCCGCCTTGCTGGTGGTCTACCTGTTCGTGCGCCGCCTGATCGTGGGTCCGGAAGCAGAGGGTCTGTTCACGCTGTTCGGCCTGGTGTTCTTCTTCATCGGATTGGCGCTGTTCGGCATCGGCTTGCTGGGTGAATACGTCGGCCGGATCTACGCCCAGGTGCGCGAACGGCCGCGCTATATCGTGGAAGGGGTTCTGGAGGAGGGCGGCGCCGGGCTTCTGCGGCGCGCCGGTGACCTGCCGCGCGTCGGGGTGCTTTCGCCCTCCGCGGCGCCCGTTAAGAGCGGCGAGGTCATTTAACCGTGAGGCGTGCGGTGGTGTTCGCCTATAGCGAGGTCGGGGTTCGCTGCGTGCGCGAGCTCATTGCGCAGGACATCGACATCAGGATCCTGTTCACGCATGCGGACGATCCGGCCGAGAGCCAATGGTTCGGCAGCGTCAGGGAGCTCGCCGAAGCGCACGGGGTGCGCGTCGAAGCGCCGGACGATCCGAATACGGTCGAGTGGCTCGCCGAGGGGCGCCGCGCGCGCCCGGACTTCGTGTTTTCATTCTACTACCGGCACCTGTTGAATGCGGCGTGGCTCGCGATACCGAAGCGCGGGGCGCTCAACATGCACGGCTCGCTGCTGCCCAAATACCGTGGGCGCGCGCCCGTGCACTGGGCGATCATTCACGGGGAATCGGTCACGGGCGCAAGTCTGCACTACATGGTGGAGAAGCCCGATGCCGGCGCCCTCGTCGATCAGCAAGCGGTGGCTATACTGGAAAATGACACGGCGCTTACCGTGTCGCTCAAAGTGGCGGAAGCGGCGCAACAGGTGCTTGCACGCAGCCTGCCGAAATTGATCGCCGGCAATGCGGCTGCGCGCGCCTTGGATCTCTCTCAGGGGTCCTACTTCGGACGCCGCCGTCCCGAGGACGGCCGTATCGACTGGCGGCAGGGCGCACGCGCGGTGCATGATCTGGTGCGCGCGGTGGCGCCGCCGTATCCGGGCGCCTTTACCGAGGTGAACGGGTGTAGGCTCGCTGTCCTGGAAACCCGCGTAGACCATGAGCCGGCCCGTTACGGCGCGCGTGCGCCGTGCTTGTACGCGACGGGCGAGCGGTGGTATGCGGATTGCATCGACGGCCGGCGGCTCGAGATTCTCAAGCTGGCGATCGGGCAGCGGCCGGTCGACCCGGGCGCCGCGCCGCCGGCGCTGGCGAACCAACCGCTCGCACTCGCATGACTCGCGCTGACATGACTCGCATCGACAGGAACCGAAATTCTAGGGGCTACACTTGAAAAACGTCCTCATTCTCGGCGTCAATGGCTTCATCGGCCATCACCTGAGCAAATACATCTTACGCCACACCGACTGGCACATTTACGGCATGGATCTGCAATCGGAACGCGTCCAAACCGAGCTCAGCAATCCGCGCTTTCACTTCGTCGAAGGCGACATCACCATCAACAAGGAGTGGGTCGAATACCAGGTGCGAAAATGCGATGTCATCCTGCCGCTGGTGGCGATTGCGACGCCCGCCACCTACGTGCGTGAGCCCCTGAGGGTTTTCGAGCTGGACTTCGAGGCGAATCTGCCGATCATCCGCCACTGCGTGAAATACAAGAAGCGCGTGGTATTTCCGTCGACTTCGGAAGTCTACGGTGCGTGCCGCGACAAGGAGTTCGATCCGCAGACTTCCGAGCTGGTGTTGGGGCCCATTCACAAGCAGCGTTGGATCTATTCGTGCGTCAAGCAGCTGCTCGACCGGATCATTTGGGGTTACGGTGAGCAAGGTCTGCAGTTCACGCTGTTTCGGCCCTTCAATTGGATTGGCTCCGGTCTCGACAGCATGGACGATCCCAAAGAGGGCAGTTCCCGCGTCTTGACTCAATTCCTGGGCCACATCGTGCGCGGCGAGTCGATCAAACTGGTCGACGGCGGCAGCCAGACGCGCGCCTTCACCTTCGTCGACGACGCGGTGGACTGCCTGACCCGCATCATCGACAACCCGGGCGGCATCGCCGACGGCAAGATCTACAACATCGGCAATCCGCACAATTTGTATTCGATTCGCCGGCTGGCCGAGATGATGCTCGAAATCGCCCTTTCGAGGTCCGAATACGCGCCCACGGCGCGCAACACTCGACTGATCGACATCTCGGCGCTCGACTACTACGGCAAGGGATATGCCGACATACCGGCGCGGCTGCCCTCGATCAAGAATACGACCGCGGAACTCGGTTGGACTCCGAGCACCGACATGCGCTCGGCATTGATGTCGATTTTCGATTCCTACGCGCATGCATTGCCGTCGGCATCGGCGCTGTTGTCGAGAGATGCTTAGAGAAGCGCACATCGGCCTCAAGGTCGATGTCGATACCTTGCGCGGCACGCGCCAAGGGGTGCCGCGGCTCGCGGCACTATTGAAGAAGCACGGCATCGATGCGACCTTTTATTTTTCGGTGGGACCCGATCACACCGGTCGCGCGATGCGCCGGGTATTCCGCAAGGGCTTCGCGCAGAAGGTGGCGCGCACCTCGGTATTGAAGCACTACGGCCTCAAGACGCTCATGTTTGGCGTGCTGTTGCCGGGCCCGGATATCGGCCGCAAAGCCGGCGCCGAGATGCTCCGCGTGCACGATGCCGGTTTCGAAGTGGGGCTTCATGCCTTTGATCACGTGCGGTGGCAGGACGGCGTGGCCGGCGCAGACGCATCGTGGACTCGCCGGGAGTTCGAGCGGGGCCTGGAGGCCTTTCGGCGAGCGTTCGGATTCTTGCCCGAGTCGCATGCGGCGGCCGGCTGGCAAATCAACGCGCACGGCCTCGAGCTCGAGCGCGAATACGGCTTGAAGTACGCGAGCGACACCCGCGGCGGCCCGGCGTTCTATCCGCTGCTCGCGGACGGCGCGAGTTCCTGCCCGCAAATACCCACCACGTTGCCGACCTTCGATGAACTGCTCGGCCGCGATGGCATCGACGAGTCGAATATCGCCGATGCGCTGTTTCGCCTCTCCGCGGCAGCGGCGGAACCGGCCCTTCAAGTCTTTACGCTGCATGCCGAATTGGAAGGAATGCTGCTGCGCGACGCCTTCGAATCCTTGTTGATGCAGTGGCGCGAGGCCGGCGCCACCGTCACGCGCATGGCCGCCATTCATGCGCTCGCAGTGCGGCGGTCGTTGCCGGCTCGCGCCGTGGTGATGGGCGAGATTCCCGGACGCTCGGGTTTGCTCGCGGTCCAAGCATCGGCCGCGGCCGCCTAAAGTGAATCAGCCAGCGGCGCCGGAAGCGCGCGAACGGTGGACCTATCTCGGCTTGTCGGTGTTCCTCGCCATGCTGTGGTTTGCCACCCTGTCGCTGCGGCCGCTGTTCAATCCGGACGAGGGCCGCTATGCGGAGATTGCCCGCGAGATGCTCACCGGCGGAGACTGGGTCATCCCGCATTTGAACGGCCTCGCCTACATCGAAAAGCCCCCGCTGCAATATTGGGCAACCGCGCTGAGTTTGCGCGTTTTAGGGCAGAGCGAGTTCGCCGCGCGCTTCTACACGGCCTGCTGCGCGCTCGGCACCTTGCTCACGGTGTGGCTGTTGGCGCGCCGGCTGTGGAGCGTAGTGGTGGCCTGGCGGGCGGCGGTCATGCTGTCGAGCATGCTGCTGTTCATCGTGATGGGACAGCTCCTGACCCTCGATATGGGTCTGACGCTGTACCTGACGATCGCGCTGGCGGGGTTTCTGCGGGCTCAGCCGGATGGCAGCGCGGCAGCGCCCGCCGGCCGGCGCCCCTCGGAGCTCGGTTGGATGCTGCTCGCCTGGGTCGCCACCGCCCTTGGAGTGCTCAGCAAGGGCCTGGTGGCGGCGGCCATCCCTGCGGCGGTTCTGGTCTCCTACAGTGCGTGGGCACGCGACTTCTCGCCCTGGCGCCGGCTGCACATTGGGTGGGGCCTGCCGCTGTTTCTGGCGATTACCGTTCCCTGGCACTGGCTGGCGGCACTTAGGCTCGCCGATTTTCCCCAGTTTTTCTTCGTGCACGAGCACTTGGCGCGCTACTTGACCCCGAGTGCAAATCGCGAGGAGGCATGGTGGTTCTTCGGCATGGTGTTCGTGCTCGGCAGCGCCCCGTGGACGCTGCCGGCATTGCGGGTGATGATCCTCGGCTGGCGGCGCCAAACGCCCGGCAGCGAGTTCAATCCCACCTTGTTCCTGTGGATTTGGATCTGGTTCGTGTGCATATTCTTTTCCTTGTCGGAATCGAAACTGGTTCCCTACATATTGCCGGCGCTGCCGGCACTTGCGTTGCTGATCGCTGCCTTGCCGATCGATGCGCTGCGCCGCGATGTGCTCATGACGGCGGTATTGACGGTGCTCGCCGCGGCCGCGCTCGCGATACTGTGCTTTTTTGGACCCCGCTTCGTCGCCGCCTCCGACCGCAGCGAGTATTTCTTGTCGCTGACCAAGCCATTGGCGCAGATCGCCGTGCTGCTCGCGGCCTCCGGTCTTTATGTGTTGTCGCAGCGCCGGCGCGAGGTGACCCGTGCGGCGGTGTTCCTCGGCGTCGGCTGGTGCCTCTCGGGATTGCTGATGATGCGCGCCGCGGCGGCGGTGGCGCCGGTGTATTCGGGGGTTGAGCTCGCGCGCGCGCTGCCCGCGGGCGCCGAAAATGCGCCCATCTACAGCGTCGGCACGTATGATCAAACATTGCCGTTTTATTGGCGGCGCAGCGTCGCGCTGGTGGCCTATCGAGGCGAACTCGATTACGGATTGGGCTACGACCCGGGCGCCGAGCTTCCAAGCGTGGCGGAATTTCTGGTGCGATGGAGCGGCGAATCCGCCGCCTACGCGGTGATGGAAAAGGCGATGTTCGAGGAACTAAAAAGGCGGGGGGTACCCATGCGGGAAATCGGCCGAGATGCAAACCGGGTGCTGGTGGCGCGCCGATGAGCTGGTTGACATGGACATTGATCTTGAGCGGCGTCGCATTGAATGCCTCGGCACAGCTGTTGCTGAAGTATGCGACTCGACCGCTCGCGCATGTCTCCGAGTTCGGCATGCCGACGCTGGTGCACAGCACGGTGATTTTGTTCCAAAGTGCATTCTTTTGGGGCGGGATGCTGTGCTACGCAATGAGCGTCTGCGTGTGGATCGCCGCTCTGTCCAAGGCTCCGGTGAGCACCGCGTATCCCATGCTGTCGCTCGGCTACGTGGTCGTGGCTGGCTTCTCGGCGCTGTGGCTGGGCGAGATCCTATCGCCCGCCAAAGTGCTCGGCATTGCGCTGATTTGCGCCGGCGTGGTTCTCGTGTCGCGGAGCAGCGTATGAAGCCCTTTTTGCCCTTTACCCGGCCGTCGATCGATGAAGACAGCATCGCCGCGGTCGCCGAGGTATTTCGTTCCGGACAGCTCGCGAGCGGCCCCAAGGTTCAAGCCTTCGAGGCGGCGCTCGGCGCCTATTTGGGCCCGGAGCGCCACGTGCGCGTCATGACCTCCGCGACCGCGGGGCTCGAAATGGCGCTCGAGGTCGCCGGCATCGGCGAGGGCGACGAAGTCATCGTTCCGGCGATGAGTTTTGCCGCGAGCGCGAATGTGGTGGCGAGGCTGCGCGCCAGGCCGGTATTCGTCGATATCGATCTGTACACGCGCAACCTCAACGTGGATCTCATCGAGGCCGCGATCAGCCGCAAGACGCGCGCCATCATGCCGGTGCATTTCGCCGGGTTGCCCGTCGATATGGACGCGCTCTACGGGATTGCCGCGGCGCGCGGATTGCGCGTGGTGGAGGATGCGGCGCATGCCATCGGTTCGCGCTACCGGGGCAAGCTGATCGGCAGCTTCGGCGACCTGGTGGTGTTCAGCTTTCATCCCAACAAGAACATGACCAGCATCGAAGGCGGCGCGATTGCGACGACGGATGCCCGAGCGGCGGAATTGTTCGAACAGCACCGCTTTCACGGCATCAAGCGCAACTCTCAGGGGGAGATCGACGTCCTGTTTCCCGGGGCCAAGAGCAATCTCACCGATGTGGCGGCGCAAATCGGCATCGATCAATTGCGCCGCTTGGACGGATTCAATGCGCGCCGGCGCGAACTGGCGGGCCGCTATTTCGCCGAGCTCGAGGGCTTCGAGTCCGTGGTGTTGCCGGCGCGCGGCGATTCCGGCCATAGCTGGCACATGTTCCAGGTGTTGATCGATTTTACGGCACAGGGCATGACGCGCCCCGAATTTCAAAAAGTGATGGCCGATCGCGGCATCGGAATCGGCGTGCATTATCCCAGCATTCCGAGCCTCACCTACTATCGCCAACAGGGCCATCGGCCGGAGGACACGCCGGTGGCGGCGCGAGTCGGCCGCGAAACCGTCACCTTGCCGATGTTTCCGGCCATGCACGACGAGGATGTCGTACGGGTATGCCGGGCGCTGCGCGAGGTGTTGCGCTGAGCGCGCCGCTGCCGCGGCGCAGCTTGCGGGGAATTTGGCAAGGGCGCAAACTTCGGCGCGTCTCTATTGCTCCTAAGGAGTTCACCCATGAAGCGTTCAATGGCCCTTGCCCTCGGTGCCTGCGTGCTGGCTTCTCCGCTGTACGCGGCATTGAAACCCGGAGCGGTGGCGCCGGATTTCACCACTCAGGCGACGCTCGCCGGCAAGCCCTTCTCCTTTTCATTGGCCGATGCGCTCAAGCACGGTCCGGTGGTGCTGTATTTCTATCCTGCGGCATTCACGCCCGGCTGCACCGTCGAAGCGCACGAGTTCGCCGAGGCCACCGAGAAATTCAAGTCCCTGGGCGCAACCGTCATCGGCGTCTCGCACGATTCCATCGACACGCTCAACAAGTTCTCGGTGAGCGAATGCCGCAACAAGTTCGCGGTGGCCTCGGATGCGGATCAGAAAATCACCAAGGAATATGACGCGGTGTTGGCGATCAAACCGGAATACGCCAATCGCACCTCGTACGTCATCGCGCCGACCGGCAAGATCATCTACGAGTACACCGCGCTGAACCCCGACAACCATGTGGCGAACACCATGGCGGCGGTGGAGAAGTGGCAGGCCGAGCAGAAGAAGGGCTCTTAACCGCGCTCAGAACTTGTAGCGCACGCCAACGGTGGGGTTGATGTTGGTGGTGTAGATGTAGCCGCTGGCCGCGCCGTCGTGCACGCCGCTGTACATGGCGCCCACGTAAGCGTCGAAGTGCGGGTTGAATCGGTAGTCGGCGTCGAAGGAGAAGGCCTCGAGACTGCCGCTGCACGTGCTGTGCGCGTTCGTCGAGCAGCCCGCCTGCTTGCCGGTGCCGTAGGCGTCCTGATGATAGCCGTAATAAGCCGCCGTCAAGTCGAGGTGCGGTATGACGGTGTAGCGAGCGCCGGTCCAGTACACCTGTGCGGTCTTTGAATTGTTGTAGGCCGTATTGTTGACAAAGGCCAGAACGTAATCGCCGATGTCGTTGAACCCGGCACCGAGCGGAGTGTTGGGATTGGCATACTTGATGTGCATGTAGCCGGCAAAGAATTTTAGCGGGTCGATCTTGTACAACGCCATGAGGGAATACGTCGTATTGTCGGAGATTGTTCCCACCAGAGAATTCGATGCCGAATACCCCAGCGCCGGAAGCTCGGCGACTTGAGCGGCGGTCAAGGATGATGCCGTGATGGCGCTGTTGATCTTCGAATAATACGCATCGACCGATGCGCCCGCGTATTCACCGCCCAGATCCGCCTGCACGGCGGTGTTGGCCGACCCATTGGACCCGTTGAACTTGTACAGCGCACCGAAGTGCACCACATCGTTGAAGCTCAGCACGTACTTCGCGGTCGAATCGAGCCGGTTATCCTCGCTGCTGCCGCCGCCGGAATAGGTATTTGACGCGCCGAGCAGGCCGAACGCCGTGGCGTTGTAATTCGGGTCGTACTTGATGGTACCTTCCGCCAGCAGCGTCACCTGACGGCCGAAGGTGAGGGTGCCGAACCGCTCCGATTTGAACCCGACCCAGGCGGTCTGGAAGGCCTGACCCGCCGAGCTGCCGTCGACACCGACGCTCTGGGCGGCCGGGGTTCGGCCATTGTTCACGGCCAACGACTTCAGAGAATCCGCGATTTCGCCGGACTGGGGGTTGAAAAAGCTCTCCACCTGGAATATGGCCGACCAATCGTCGTTTATGGGCTCGACGCCCTGCAGGCCGACCCTCGACTGGCCCATGTTGCTGGGCGTGAGACCGGTCACCGACTGGCTGCCGTTGCTGCGCACGATGTTGCCGCTGGCGGCCGGGCGGTAGGGGGTGAACGGCGCGCTGTGCGTATCGTACTGGATGCCGATATCGATGACGCCGTACAGCGTGATGCCATGCCATGTCAGGCTGTCATCGCCGGTGATGCCCGGTCCGGTCTTCTGCTGTGCGAGCGCGGGGAGCGAAGCGGCCATCGCACTCAACAAGACCAGTGCGCACCATCCGAGCCTCAAACCGCGTGAGCCCATCGAAGAAGGGTTGAGCCCGAGCGCGAGCCAATTACGTCCCGATAGACGCAATCCACTTGTGTAATTCATTAGTCTTCCCTTTGCCCTTTTTTATGCGTAGAACTCTTAAATACCTAGTGAATCAATAGGAATTGTATGAATTAACGCCAGCCTGTCAAGTGCTGCGGTGACAAAAGCCTGAAGAACGGGAGATACGCGGCGGAGTTTTAGCCCCGCGCGGACTCGCCCACGGTCGCCGGCATTACCGAGGCCGCGAAATCGCGGCTGCGGCTACTTCGGCTCGAATTTCAGCGCCACGCCGTTCATGCAGTAGCGCTCGCCGGTGGGGCGCGGCCCGTCGGGAAATACGTGGCCCAAATGTCCGCCGCAGCGCGCGCAGTGCACTTCGGTGCGCGCCATGCCGAGGCTGCGATCGATGGTGGTGGCGACCGCTTTCGGCAGCGGCGCGAAAAAGCTCGGCCAGCCGCTGCCGCTGTCGAACTTGGTCGAGGATTCGAACAAAGGCAGGCCGCACGCCGCGCAGGCGTACATGCCGGAGCGATGCTCGTTGTTGAGAGGGCTGGTGCCCGCGCGCTCGGTGCCGTGCTTGCGCATCACGGCAAAGGTCTCGGACGGCAATTCCTTGCGCCACTCCTCATCGGGACGGTCGATGGTCGGTTCGGACGGCTTGGTCATTGGTTGCTCCAGCTTGATCGGTTCAACAGATAATCGAGCGATAGTATGCCCGGTCCATAAATGATCAAAAACAGCAGCAGCGAGCCCCACAACAGCGGGGGCCGGCGGCCGATGTGGTCGGCCAGGGAGCCGAACAGG
>ODAK010000134.1_pt1 | contig 80694 bp, 73 predicted proteins | sample 1539591 | NCBI WGS metagenome assembly ODAK01 (sample SAMEA3539303, study PRJEB22396) | soil metagenome | biome: tundra; feature: field; material: soil | place: USA | collected 2010-05 | depth 0.15 m | reverse complement strand
CATCCTGGAGCAGTTATCCCCTTTGTTCGTTATCCCAATGGAGAATTTATCCGCGCGCGAAGCGATCGCGGTAATGCGAGACTCTGTTGCCACGACGCAATTGGCAGAAAAGGCATGCGCAAAAATTCCGGACGCGAGCGAGGCGATGCGGGGCCTGATCGATGATTACAAAACATCCGATGCGGCAAAGTTTCACGAGTGGTTTTATTCGGAGAAGCCAGATGCGCCGGAAAGCTGGGGCAAGACATACGATCGATTCTCGCTCGACCTTTTGCCCGCCTGCGCCCGGATGATCCTGGAGCGGCCTAACGATTTATTGTTGCGACCCGCCTGCATCCGCCGACTGGTTCGCGTGATGCTGGCACTTGGTTGGCACCCAAGACACATCGCGGGTTTGATCCATTCCAAGTACGTGCGCCCTTTTGGATGGACACAATTTACCGGATGCGATCGAGCGATGCGGGCGGATTTTTATACGCGCATTTTTGCGGGTTTGTTCGTTACCGGCCGCGATGATCTTGTCGATTTCAACTGTGTCTCCGCCCAGGAACAAAGAGTATGCCCGTTTTCAAACTGCGGTTTCAACCTCCTCGACTTCAAACAATCAGCTTTAAACAGGAGAGCACATGCCACATTGGCGCATCGGCCTTTCAACCGGCTGCTTTTACAATCAGAACATCATTGATTGCTTGCCGCTCATTCGCGAGAGTGGCTTTAGCACGATTGAAGTCTGCTCATCGCCCACACATCTCGATTTTCATAATGAAGCAGCAGTGAATCGTGCGGCCGCGCGAATTTCCGAGCTGGGAATGGAAGCATATTCATTACACGCTCCGTTTGCGCCTAACATCGACATTTCGTCTTCCGACGCCGCGCAACGTGAAGCTTCGCTCGTCGAGATCTGCAAAGCCGCGAACGCTGCCGCCCTTTTACACGCGCATTATTTCGTTCTGCACCCTGGGCCGGAAAATCATGGGCCCGCTCCAGCCGAAGAACAGTTGTCGAACATGCAACATGTTATCGATTCCATAAATCGGATCGCGCGTCGCTGCCGCGAGCTCGGAGTAATTTGCGTCCTCGAAAATAAATTACCGCATCTACTCTTTGGCAACACGAGCGACATTCTTTGGATCCTGGATGGAATCAATGGCGCCGAAGTCGGCGTCTGTCTCGACACTGGTCATGCGTTTTTGTCCGGAGATGTGCACAATTTGACTCACAAACTCGCGGGGCATCTACGAATGGTTCACGCCCATGATAACGGCGGCATAAGGGATGATCACTTGCCACCCGGCGATGGAAAAATTGACTGGACACAGCTGCTGCAAGATTTGGTCGCGGTCCATTTCCACGGCCCGTTCATTCTCGAAATGGCGGGCGGCGCCGATCCCAACGCGACGATGGCGAATGCTCGTCGAGGTCGCAGCTATCTGCGCAGACTCGCGCGACGTTTGGCGCTCCAGAACAAATAACGTTCCGCGTCTAAACTCGCCGCAAAAATCGCCCATATCTTCGCAAGATTCGCGAAGCGCTCGAAGGATGCAGCGTGTTCACTGGATTTGAGAAAGGCAAAATCATGAAAGTAAAAGGTGTAATGACCAAAGACGTGAGAACCTGTGGATTGGATTCCGATCTCTCCACGGTCGCGAAAGAAATGTGGATGCGCAATTGCGGCGTCATTCCCGTGCTGGAGAAGGGACAGGTGATCGGCGTCATGACCGATCGCGATATTTGTATCGCGGCCGGATGTAAAAATCAGGTGCCAGCCGCGATCACGGTCGGCGAAGTGATGACGCGCAAGCTCTATTCGTGTCGGCCCGATGCCGATATCCGCGAAGCGCTCGAAACGATGCGCGAGAAACAAGTGCGAAGACTTCCGGTTATCGACGCGAAGGGAAAGCTTTGCGGCATTCTCTCGCTGAACGATGTCGCGATCAAAGCGCGTGAGGCGGCGAACCCAGCAGAAGTCTCCGCTGAGGACATCGAACAAACGCTTGAAGCAATCTGCCGCCATCGATGGGTAGCTCAGGAGGAGCCGCGGGCAGCGGCCTAACGAGGCATGAAGACGCGCGAACAAGACGAGGAAATGGCTGAAGCGACAGTTGCCCAGCAAGCGCAATCGTTGCACCTGCGCATCCCGGCTGGCGAAGTGACGCTCTCGGGCGATTTGGAGATCCCGGAAAATGCCCTCGGCCTGGTCTTGTTCGCGCACGGCAGTGGAAGCAGCCGGTTAAGTGTCCGAAACCAAGCGGTCGCCAGAATTTTGCGCCGTTCAGGCCTTGCCACGCTGCTGTTCGATCTGCTCACGCCGGAGGAAGAAGCGCAGGACGCTTATACCGGACATCTCCGGTTTGATATTGGATTGCTCAGCCGCCGGCTGGCCATTGTCACGGAAGAAATTGCAGATGATCCACGATGTCGATCTTTCGGTATCGGCTATTTTGGGGCCAGCACGGGCGGTGCGGCTGCGCTGATCGCAGCGGCAGCGCTGAGCTCTGATATCGATGCCGTGGTTTCCCGCGGCGGCAGACCGGACCTGGCAGGTGAAGCATTGCGCCATGTGAAGGCGCCGACACTCCTCATCGTGGGCGAGCGGGATGAGGATGTGCTGCGTTTGAACGAAAAGGCTTATGAACAACTGAAGTGCTCAAAGTCGTTAGCCATTGTTCCGCACGCCACACATTTGTTTGAAGAGCCGGGCGCACTTGAGGAAGTCGCCCGGCTTGCTGCCACCTGGTTCACCAAACATCTGAAAGGACAAAAATGACAACACAATTCAAAGATCGAGCTGAAGCCGGCCGCGCTCTCGCGACGAGATTAACCTCCTTCGCGAATCGGCCGGATGTCCTGGTCCTGGCATTACCACGCGGTGGCGTGCCGGTCGCGGCTGAAGTCGCGAAGAGCTTGAACCTGCCGCTGGATGTGTTTGTTGTACGCAAGCTGGGTTTACCCGAGCATCCGGAGCTTGCCATGGGCGCGATCGCCAGCGGCGGCGTCCTCGTGCTCAATCGGGATGTGGTTGGGGGTTTGCAAATTCCGGAGTTAGTTATTGATGCAGTCGTGGCGCAGGAACAAGAAGAACTCGCGCGCCGGCAGCGCACGTATCGCGACGATCTCCCTTCGCCAAACGTGAAAGGCAAAACGATTATTCTTATCGACGATGGAATCGCCACCGGCTCGACAATGACCGCCGCAGTTGCGGCCCTGCGACAGCTCAACGCCGGGAGGATTGTCGTTGCCGCGCCGGTGATCGCACACTCCACCTTCTATCAAATACACAACGCCGCTGATGAAGTGGCGGCGGTGATTGCGCCGGAGGAATTCCACGGGGTGGGACAGTTCTATGAAGATTTTTCGCAAACGACCGATGACGAAGTGCGGCGCATCCTTGCCGAAACAAATCATCGCGAAGCTGCCGTCGCGGCCTAACGAAAGATGACATATGAGCTGCGAGCTGCGCGCTGAACAGTCGCTCGGCAAGAATCTTCGCCGGATGTTTCGCCAGCAAATCGACGCCGCTCTGGCCGTCGCCAAAGGCGCGGACGAGCCGAACGACACACGCGTGCACGCCATGCGCAAGCATCTCAAGAAGGCGCGCGCCGTTCTTCAACTCGCGCGAAAGAAAATTGGCAAGGCGTTTCGACGCGAGGATCGGCGGTTGCGGGACGTCGGCCGGTTAATGACAGAGATTCGCGATGCGGAGGTGCGTTTGCAGACGATGCGGCAGCTCGAAGACGCAACGCACCATCATTATCTTTCCTATCAAAAAATCGAGCGACTACTTGCGCTCGAACTGGAGAATTTTCTCGTCGCATTTGGAGATTGGGGAAACTCGGCGATCCCAATGCTAGAGCGAGCGTGTGATGAAGCTGGGCAGTGGCCGATCGACGATTATCGCTCCAAACACCTTCGACGCGCGGTCCAACGCAGTTACAAATCGGGCCGCAGAGCGCTGGCGGCGGCGAAAGCGAAGCCATCCGCTGGAAAGTTCCATGAGCTACGGAAACAGGTGAAGTTGCTTGGCTATCAATTGCGCATTCTGCGGCCTTTGAATCACGTCGTGGTTGGCTCGGTGAGCGGAGAGTTGACCGACTTGGGCCATCTGCTCGGTCGCGTTCACGATTTGACCTTTCTCGCGGATCGGCTGCGGCAGGAGCGGAGTGAAAAACATTGGGGGAAGCAGGATGACGAACTGCTGGCGGTAATCGAGAATAGCGAGGCTGAGCTCCAGCGCGACGGGATGGAAATGGCCGAAAGATTTTTTGCCAAACGCCCATCGGAGTTCGATGGCCTCGTTCATGAGTGGTTCGACAACTCGCGCCACGCCAAATCAGCCTCGGTGGCAGAGGCGTTAATCGCGACCTAACCTGATCGGTCGCGCTGTGATAAAAGTAGCGAGCACTGTTTGGAACTTCTAGCGCAAGGAAAGCCAAAGCCGCGGTTAGTCTTCTGACTTGGACACCAAGTTTGCATCGTCTCGATTAACGCGACTATTCAAGCCGGCAACCGATCCAATGACAGGTCAGGACAAGATTCGACAATGGCCGTTATCCCGACTGGCTAGCCCAACGCCTGCCAAGAATTGCGCAGTTCTTCACAAGATTCGAGAAGTGTATTTGCCAGACAGGGCGTTAAATCGTTCCAGAAAGGCAAAATTATGAAAGTACAAGATGTAATGACACGAGATGTGCACACTTGCCGTCCAGACACAAACCTCTCGATGGCGGCGATGCAAATGTGGAATGGAGATTTCGGCGTCCTTCCCGTCGAGAATGGAGGCCGAATTGTCGGTATGATTACTGACCGTGATATTTGCATGGCCGCGGCGACCAAACACCTCGACCCGGCATCGATCCAAGTCGAGGAAGTGATTACCGGCCAAGTCCACAGCTGCTTTCGTCAATTGCCGCGGCCGTAATGTTGCCGATCTTGACCTGCTCGAAATTCTTTGCGAACCGACTCAGGCGTAGCCGTAAGTCGCGGCAGTAACGGTCGCTACGTCCAGCGGCTTTGCGTGAGGCGATAAGTTCGTCCATCGCATCACTGACGCCGATAGATTTTTCCTGAGCACGCAGATGAGCAATAGCAAAATCTATTGCCCGCTGAATGCTCCAGCCGTAGCGCGCCAGTTCGCTATTGCCGAAAGATGCGGTGCCCGCGTTTGTTTTCTGCGTCCGGCATTGCTGGGTGTAAGTTTGCGCTTCGATTTTTGTTCCAAAGAATTTTCGCGATCCGCCGTTCTTCGTTCTAGCGTCCACCATCCATGAATTTTCTCTTTCAGAGAACCGAATGTAGGGCCATGCCTGCTTCTTTGATTTCGTTCGGCGTCGCGGGCTGCTCATGACGATTTCATTGGCAGTTAATTGGCAGTTATGTCAAGTCTCCTTCGTAGGACACTGCCCTTTTAAGGCGTTGGTTCCGGGTTCAAGTCCCGGCCAACCCAGTTTCCTTGCGGCTTTGGGTTATCGATGAATGCTGTCAAAAATTCCATCGCGGCGCTTCTGACAATTACCGCTATGACCGTGCTGCGCGCTGCCGACTCCGATCTCGCTGCAACTGCGACGAATCAACTTGGGATTGATCTTCATCGCCAGCTCGCGACGGGCGACGAGAACTTGTGCGTTTCGCCTTATTCAATTCAAAGCGCGCTCGCGATGACGTTTGCTGGCGCGGATGGCGAAACGCGCGCGGAGATGGCGCGGGTGCTTCATTTTCCAAATGATGGCGATGCGGTCCACGCGTCGTTTTCATCGCTACAAAGTTCGCTCGAAGAAATGGCGAAGAAGACGGCGGCACTAGTGGAGCAATCGCGAAAGATGGGAGGCCCGAGCGAACCGATTACGCTGGCGATTGCGAACCGGCTTTTCGCGCAAACCAGATACGATTTTCGCGATTCATTTCGCGCGCTGGTAAAAAAATACTATGGCGCACCGTTTGAGCCGCTCGATTTCCGTAAAGACGCATCCGGCGCAACGCAGCATATCAACACATGGATCGCAGAGCAGACGCGAGATCGGATTCGCGATTTGATTCCCGCTGGTGCGCTCAATGAGACGACGCGTCTTGTGCTCGCCAACGCGGTCTATCTCAAAGCTCCATGGGCTCACGAGTTTTCGGAGGGCGGAACGATGCCGCAACCATTCCATGTTCGAGGCGGGACGCCGGTTGATGTGCCAACGATGCAAAAAGAAGACCGCCAATTCGGTTACGCGAAGCGGGAAGGTTTCACGGCGGTGAGTCTGCCGTATATCGGCAACGAACTGCAATTTCTCGTTCTCGTTCCGGACGAAGTGAACGGTCTGCGCGCGCTCGAATCAAAGCTCAGCACTCAGATGCTGTCACAATGTGCAAAGCTCGAGCCGCACGATGTCGATCTTACCCTGCCGAAATTCAAATTTGAACCGCCAACAATCGCGCTTTCCGACAAGCTGCAAGCGCTCGGCATGCATTCGGCATTCGATCAACCAAGCGGCAGCGCAAATTTCGATCGGATGGCGCCGAGAAACCCGAAGGACTACCTTTATATCTCTCAAGTGTTTCACAAGACTTTCATCGCGGTGGATGAGAAAGGGACGGAAGCCGCGGCGGCCACAGCGGTAGCGATGATGGCCGGATCGGCCATGATCGAGAGACCGGAACCGATCGAAGTGAAAGTGGATCGGCCATTCATTTACGCGATCCAGCACGTCCCGAGCGGAACATGTCTGTTCCTCGGTCGCGTCACAGATCCGCGCTAGCTGCCCAGGTTTGGTAGAAGCAAGTCGTCCACGGTGTAAGTGAATCGCCTAGATTACCTTAATTATCTTACTTCTTTTTGCCGCGGAGTCGGTGATACTCTCACAAAAGATTGGAATGATTAATATGAACAAAATTCTTAACACAGTCATCATGCTTGGCGTTCTTGCTTGCACGGCGAATGCGGCAAATGAACCTCAAAAACAACCGGCCGCCGGTTCGCCCGCGCCGGATTTCAGTCTCGTTACCGGGGACGGCAGTCAGGTCAGTCTGAAGGACAATCGCGGCAAATGGATCGTCCTTTATTTTTATCCGAAGGATTTCACAGGCGGTTGCACGCTTGAAGCGAAGAATTTTCAGCGCGACCTCGCGAAATATGAGCAGGCCGGCGCGGTGATTCTCGGCGTGAGCGTCGATAGCGCGCAATCGCACAAAGATTTTTGCGCGAAGGAAGGATTAGCCTTCAAGCTGTTGGCGGATCCGGACGCGAAAGTCTCGGCGCTGTACGGATCGACCATGGAGTATCAAGGCGCGAAAATGGCCTCGCGAAATACCTTCATCATTAATCCAAAGGGAGAGATCGCGAAGGTATTCACCGGCGTGAAACCCGCCGACCACAGCGACGATGTGCTGAAGGCATTGGCCGAGCTGAAAAAAGGATAAGCGCGCCGTCAGACGCCGCCTTCCTAACTCAACAATACGAGGAGTAATCGATGCTCTTAAAGAAAGCGCGAGTTAGGCAGTACCGGAGTATTCGCGATACCGGCTTGTTCGATATCGAAGATGCGAAGACGATTTTGATCGGCCCGAATGAAGCGGGCAAGACCGCGGTGCTGGAAGCCCTTCACAAAATCAATCCGCCCGGAGCGCTCCGCAATTTCGATGCGCTCCGCGATTATCCTCGTTCTGAATTCAACGACATCATAACGGGCAAAGTTCGTCTCGAAGATACAACGTTGGTGGAGGCGCACTTCGCCCTCGGTCGCGAGGACAAGGAGGCCATCCCAATGGAGTTCCGCGACTGCGTGTATGTGTACGGCCGGCGGCCTGACAACAGCGCCTGGCACGCGCTGAACGGAGGTCCGCCACCGCCGCAGTATGGCGATTTCAAAAAAGACCTCGCGAGATTATGCGGGCATATCGATTCGCGGGCTCAATCCGATTCCAAGGGATCTCCAGCATCGCCAATTCCAAGTGCGCTTCTCGCGGCTTTCACGAAAGACTGGGCAGACTCGGACGAACTGACGGGCAACCGCGCGACGCAGTTGAAAGCCTGGCTGGAAAAAATCTTTCCCAAGATTGAGGAAGGCAATGAGATCGAAGAAAAACGGTACGACCACCTAATCGCCGCGGTCGACATAGATGAGCGTCGAAACACCGCGCTCAGGATTTTACATCAACGTCGACCGGTGTTCGTGCGATTCAGAGATTATTTTCGGGTGCGACCGCTCATCCATCTGGAGCACCTGGCACAACGGCTGGAAAAGAATCTGGTCGACGATGAATACTACGATTACGGCAACCAGTGCCTTCTTCGGCTTCTCGGTTTCAGCGCGCGCGAGCTTTCCAATCTAGGAAAAGCTGCTGAGCCAGAACCGGGCGACATCGAAGCTCTTCAGAAATATCGCGACCAGCTCGACCGCCGATCGTATCAACTCAACGCCGCCAGCGTTCGGCTGACCGAGGAACTTCGCCGCGCCTGGGTGCCTGACTTAAAGCGTGGGGAGGCCGATCGGTTGCGCATTGTTGCCGATGGTCAGTATCTGAAAGTGGTCGTGGAGGACGACCTTGGCGTGGAAATCGAACTCGATCAACGCTCGGAGGGTTTTCAGTGGTTGGTCTCGTTCTTTGTTGTGTTTTTCGCAGAGGCTGCTGACAGACATAAGAATGCAGTCTTGCTGCTCGATGAACCGGGTCTCAGCCTTCACGGCTTAAAGCAACGCGACTTTCGGGAAACGATCTCGCGCCTCGCCGAATCCAACCAGACACTTTACACAACCCACTCGCCGTTTTTGGTCGGACCCGACGAACTCAATCTAGTCCGCGTGGTCGAGATGACCGATCGGAAGATCGGTACGAAGGTTCATACAAACATCACCGCGCAGGATCCCGCCGCGCTTCTTCCTCTGCAGGAAGCACTCGGCTACGATCTCGCCCAGAGTCTATTCACGCAACAGCGCAATCTGATTCTCGAGAGCTTGACCGACTACTGGTATGTCGACGCCGTCGCACAACTGCTGCGCGACACAAACGTGGTCGATCTTAACGAGAAAATCGCGTTGGTGCCGGCCAGCAGCGCCGGCAAAGTCGTTTACTGGGCCACAATCCTTCACGCGCATAAATTGAAAGTGGCAGCGCTTTTGGATTCCGACGCAGCTGGAGATCAAGCGCCCAATCAGGACCGGCTGGTCCACCTGCTCGGGAATAAAGCCGTCGTGCGCACCAAAGACGCATACAGCGGTCCGGTGGAAAAGCCGACGATAGAAGACTTGCTTAGAAAAACGCTAATCCACGTCGCGAAAGACAATCTTGGATGGGACGTCACTGAGGCGGCAAAGACTCAGGCTGACCGCTCGATTGTCGATGTGTTCGCCGGCGAGATCAGCGACTTTTCAAAGTATCGTCTGGCGAAAGCCTTCATGCGCTGGACTCGAGATCACCGCGCTTCCGATCTTTCCGATAACGAGCGCAGTCAGTGGAAAAAACTTATCGGTACCATTAATTGGACGCTCAAATAATCTAACGTGAATGCGAATTACGTTTTCGCTGTCGCTTTCGGCATAGGAATCGTCGCCGGCTTACGATCCCTCACCGCCCCCGCCGCGGTGAGTTGGGCCGCACATCTTGGATGGCTAAATCTGCACGGCTCTCCTTTGGCGTTCATGGGATCGACCGCAGCGGTCGCAATCTTTTCGTTACTGGCGATTGCCGAATATGTCGGAGACATGCTGCCCAAAACTCCCAACCGAACCACGGCCGCACCCTTAATCGCACGCATCGTCATGGGAGGTCTTTCCGGCGCCTGCGTTTGCGCGTCGGCCAATCAACCCTTGCTCGTAGGCATAGCGCTGGGCGGAATGGGCGGTTTGATTGGCGCCTTCGCCGGTTATGAAATCCGCAAACGAGTGGTCAACAGTCTGAAGATAAAGGACGCAATCATCGCCCTAGCAGAAGACCTGGTTACGATCGGCTCGGCGTTTTTTCTCCTGTTGCCACGTTAAGTGGGTTCGTCATCCGATCTTCTTTCGGAAGCGCAGGGCGCAGAGAACGAAAAGTGAGATAGACATCGCGATCAAAATGACGAGGTGCGGCCAGTATTCGAAAAGATTGGCGCCGCGGAGAATGATCGCGCGCATGAGTGAGATGAAATAAGTCGCCGGCATGAGCGAGCCGAGCGCGTAGAAAATCCAAGGCATGGTTTCGCGCGGGAAAACGAAACCGGAAAAGAAAACGCTCGGCAGCATGAACACCATCGACATTTGCAGCGCTTGCATTTGGTTTTCCGCTTTAGTCGCGACGAGCAAGCCGAGACTGAGCAAAGCGAACACGTAAACCAGCGTCGAAAAGAGCATCGCAATCACGTTGCCGGCGATCGGCACGTGAAAAAGAAAATGCATGATGATGAAAAGCAGGAACGCCATCGCCATGCCGATGCAGAGGTACGGGATCAGCTTGCCGAGCATGAGCCCCCAGCGACTCAATGGACTCACTAGCAATTGCTCCAGTGTGCCCTTCTCGCGTTCTCGCACCACCGCCATGGCCGTGGCAAACGTAGTTCCGATCTGCAAAACAATTCCAATCACGCCCGGGATGTAAAAGTTCGGGCTCTTCATCGCCGGGTTGTAAAGCATTTGCGGCCGGATATCGATTGGCACATCACGTCGACCGGTTTCACGCAATAACGATTCGATTGATTGGGTAAGCCCGACCGCAAGCGCGGTATTGAGCGCTTGCAGCGCGGTTGTCGAGTTCGATCCGTCCACCAACAATTGCACGTGGGCCGGATTGCCTGCCCGCACGTCGCGCGTGAATGTTGGTGGGATTTCCAGTCCGACATAGGCCCGACCTTTGCGGATTTCGCTCGCTAGCTCCCGGACGCTCTGCACTTCGCCAACGACTCGAAACGTCTCCGTATTCACGAAACTATCGATGAACTGCCGGCTTTCGACCGTGCGATCTTCGTTCAGGACCATCATCGGCATGTGTTTCACGTCGGTGTCGAGCGCGTAACCAAACGCGATCATTTCGACGAGTGGCGGAAAGAACATGAAGAACAACGTCATCGGATCGCGCCAGACGATGATGAACTCCTTGAACAGGATTGCGCTGAGACCGCGGAAAGGAACGCGCTTCATAATCACAATGTGGTGTCATCCCGAGTCGCGTAGACGACGAGGGACCTTACATATACAACGAACGCTCTCCTTAAATGCTGGAGCCCCTTCGCTTCGTCGATTCTCGCGTGATTTGAGGAAGCACTCATTGCAATCGCGAGGTCCCTCGCTCCGCTCGGGATGACATGCGTTTTCATTTAGGCGGCGCGTTGCCGTTGATTTTCACTCGCGTGTTTTGCGGAAAGCGCCACGAAGACATCTTCGAGCGACGGACCGATCTCATGAATCTCAGCGTGACTGATTCCGACGCTGCGCAGTTTTTCTTCGATTTGCGCGTGCGTCACGCCTTCATCGACCAGCAGGTGCATTGATTGCCCGAACACGGTGGGAGTCCGCACGCCTGGCATGTGCCGTATCGCTTGCAACGCCGTCGTGACGTGGTCGCAAGTCACGTCGAGCCGCCGCGTTCCAGGCGGATTCACTTCCGGCAATTGCTTCAATTCATCCGGCTCGCCGCAGACGATCAGTTTCGACATGTAAATGTAGCCGACATGCGAGCAGCGTTCCGCTTCGTCCATATAATGCGTCGTGACGAAAAGAGTCATGCCTTGGCCCGCGAACTCGAAAAGCAAATCCCACAGTTCGCGGCGCGCGACCGGATCAATGCCCGCCGTCGGTTCATCGAGAAACAAGACGGCCGGTTTATGCATGAGCGAACAAGCCATGGCAAGACGTTGGCGCCAGCCGCCGGAAAGAAGTGCCGCGCGCCGGTCGAGGTACGGCTCCAGGTGCGTGAGTGCGATCAGTTCGTCGCGCCGTTGATGCAACTTCCGACCGCCCAGACTGTAAAGTTTTCCAGCGAAAATGAGATTCTCGTTCGCCGTCAATTCATCGTAGAGCGAAAATTTCTGCGACATGTAGCCGATCATCTCTTTGATCTCTTCGCCTTCGCGAATGATGTCGTGGCCTCCGATGCGTGCCGTACCTTCAGTCGGCTCGAGAATTCCGCAAAGCAGACGGATGACAGTCGATTTACCGGAGCCATTCGGGCCGAGAAATCCGAAGATGGAACCTTTGCCGATGGAAAACGAAACGTGATCGACCGCCGTGAATGGGCCGAAACGTTTCGTCAATCCTTCGCACTCGATCATCGCGTCAGGCATAAGAATTACGAAAACAGAAAATTACTTACGCGGTCATCCCGAGTCGCGCAGACGGCGAGGGACCTCTCACAGGGTGAATAATCACACAACTGATCGCTCGCGGGCGCCAGCATATTATGTGAGATCCCTCACTTCCGTTCGGGATGACAGGCTTGTGAGCACGGCCCTCATTTCACATTCGGAAAATATGCATCGGCCGCCATCCCGGCACGCAATTTGTCGTCGTTATTCGGCAAGCGGATTTTGACGCCGAAGACCTGGCGAATTCTGTCCTCGACCGTTTGCACATTGCGCGGCGTGAATTCAGCCTGACGATTCACCTGTTCCACCGTGCCGTCGAAATCTTTGTCGGGAAAGGAATCGACACGAACGCGCACGTGATCGCCGACCTTGATCAGACCGAGCCACGGTTCCGGAACGAAGACGCGTACCCACAGATGCTGCGGAAGAAGCAACGTAGCTACCTCGCGGTTGGCCGGCAGCACGTCACCAACCTTTACGCTCAAGACTTCCAAAACGGAATCAGTGGGCGCGACGACTTGCATCTCGGCCAGTTGTGCATCGATGTCGGCGAGTTGGGCGCGCGCTTGAACCACGCGCATTCGTGCAGCCTCAACGTTCTTTTCTTGCGCGCTGGCCGCACTCATTGCGCGCTCCGCATCACTCGGTGAAACTACTTTGCGCTTGAGCAAATCCTGCTGGCGCTTTGCGTCGTCACGCAGGAAGTCAAGCTGCGCGGCTTGCGCGTCGGCATCATGAATGGCGGTATTGATCTGCGCCGCGGCGAGATCGCGCCGCGCCAGCAATTCCGATGCTTCCAACTGCACGATCGGTTGTCCCGCCCGCAATTTGTCGCCCTCCTGCGCGAAGAGCTTTTCAACGCGACCTCCCGACCGTGGACCGACATGCACTTCATCAACTTCTATCGTGCCGGAAACCGCATTGCGCCGGTCGCCGCAGCTCGCCATCAGGATCGACAATGCGATGAACGCACTGGTTCGAAGGCACTTGTCGATCTTTGCTTGCAAGACTGTCGTTATGAAACGGGATTTCACTGTCTTTCGCAAGCGATTGCGCCTTTGCTTTATTTCAAAATGGCCGGCTACTCGGGAACTCCTCTCGCGCAGAAACTTGGGATCAAGCCCGGTGCGACCGTGGTTCTGATCAATGCGCCCGCCGATTACCAGAAATTGCTGGGCAAATTTGCAAGCGATGTGCGGTTCGCAACTCGAGCCGGCGCAGATGCGAACTTCATTCACTTTTTCACCAAACGCCGCGCCGAATTGGAAAAACAACTGGCTCGATTTCGTGCGAAACTCGCCGATTCAGGGACACTGTGGATTTCGTGGCCGAAGAAATCTGCCGGCATTGCCAGCGATGTCACCGAGGATGTCATTCGCGACGTTGCCTTACCGCTGGGATTCGTCGACACCAAGGTGTGCGCGGTCGATGAAACCTGGTCGGGATTGAAATTGATGATTCGACGAACGAATAGAAAATCGGAAACTACAAATGAAAACGCGACATCTTGATCACATTGATTTGCGAGTGAAAGACCTTGCCGTGGCGTTCAAGTTTTATCGCAAACTCTTGCCGGAGCTTGGATTTACCTGCGACCGTTCCGATTCTGATTGGGGTACGTTCTACGCGACCGGACGCGACAAGCCTTCGGAATTTTTCGGCTTCACGGAGGATCGAGATCACCAACCGAACGGCACGCGAATCGCTTTTGGGCGCACACGCGTGAAGAGGTCGATCGCATCGCCAGGCTCGTCCGCGAAATTGGCGGGAAAAATCTGGAAGGACCGGAAGTCTGCGCCGATTACAGTCCTGGATATTACGCGCTTTTCTTTGAAGATCCCGACGGCAACAAACTCGAAATCTGTTGTCGTGAACACCCAATCGTTGCGAAGTAACGCAGCATCGGCGAAGAATCCGAAGATGAGTGATCCGGCCGCCGTTCCCAAAATTCTGCAGCGACCGTACCGCGTTCGTTATCTCAAACTCATCGCTGTTTTTAAAATTCTTAAGGGATTGTTTCTACTCAGCCTGGGGGTTTCGCTGATATTTTTGAACAGCCGAACGCATTGGACGGACGCAATCTCGGATTGGGCCGATGATGAGCTGCTCGTCGTGCACAGCAAAACGCTGCATTATCTGTTGAATCAACTGCAGCATGCGCTCCTCGCCGGCCACCTGCGCGCTACTGGTTTGCTCGCGCTTTTTTATTCCGCGGTTTTGTTTACCGAAGGCAGCGGAGTGTATTTGCAAAAGCGTTGGGCCGAGCTGCTGATGATCTTCGCAACGGCGGCTTTAATTCCGTTCGAGATACATCATCTCTCGATAAGGCCGAGTTTGGGCGCGGCCGTGATTCTCGGCGTCAATTGTTTCATTGTTTGGTTCCTCTACCTTGTCTTGCGACGCAAACCGAACCATCCGCCTGCGCCGATCGAGCGCGAAGTCGCGGAGATCAGTTAGGGGTTGCACGCGGCTCGATGCCAAACTTTCGGAGCGCGCGGATTGTTTTTTCCATCGGCAAACCGACAACGTTTGTAAAGGAACCGTCGATTCGCGCGATGATCTCCGCGCCGTGCCCCTGCGCTCCGTACGCGCCCGCTTTATCGAGCGGGTTCACCTTCGCGAAATAATTGTCGATCTCTTTTCGGCTCAATCGGCGGAAACGGACTCGCGAGATTTCATGAAAGCATGTCGATCTTGCAGCGGCGAGATGAGAAATAAAGACGGCAGAGCAAACTTCGTGGGTGCGCCCGCTTAGCCGTTGAAGAATTTGCGCGGCATGCTTCGAGTCGCTTGGCTTGCCGATAACTTCGCCATCGAGCGCCACGAGCGTGTCGGCAGCAAGAACGACTGACTCGGGATGAAGCCGTGCGGCGCACGCTCCTTTGCGAAGCGCGTTGAACAAGGTCATCTCGCGCAGCGTAAGATGAGCATCGAATTTTTCGACAACGCCGGCCGATAAAGTTTCGAATTCGAAACCTGCCGCCGCCAACAACTCACGCCGGCGCGGCGAATGCGATGCGAGTATGAACGACGAGCGCACTAGCCCAAGCTAGGGCTTCGGCGAAGCGCCTTGCAGTCCACTCATGTCCGGCAGTTTCATTTCCTGGTAATCCTTTGGGACCGCGAAATCGTCGTCACTCAATCGATCTTGCTTCACCGACGCGAGTGTCGTCGTGATCTGATTTCCTCCGGAGGAGATGACCGTCTTGATCGGCAGACCTGGGAAATCCCGATAGTCCGGCATTTGCGTATTGGACGTTCTCCAAATTGCCGGATTAACGGATTGCAATTGTTTGAGAATGGCGGCGCCATCCGGATATTTCGAGGCGATCCAGTAACTGGCTTTGAATTGCGGCGTCTCGTAAATGTACTCTTCCGTATCGTAACCGTTGATGACTTCTTTCTTGCCGGAGGACGCGAACTTCGGTTTCTCGCCAGTTTCCTTCTTCTCGTCTTTGCCGCTGAATTGGCGGGCCATTTCCATAGCAGCCTTCATTTTCTCAGCCGACATGCGCATGACGACTTTCTGATCGTGCATCAAGTTAATCATTTCGCCGGTTTTTCCATCGATGATCGCCGTCATCTTCGGATTAACATCGACCCGTGCCTTGTCGCCCTTGATCTTCATGGTCACTTCGCTGACCGGACCGACGCCTTCCACTTTTTGCACAATGGTGAGATCAGCGCGGGCCGAAGCGAGCCAACTCGCACCGATGAAGAGCGAGACACAGATAAAATTCATACGTTGAGTTGCTACGTCGCATCAAGCTCAAAAGCAAGCAGGCGAATCGAGCATCCTTGCGAGGGAAAAAGAAAATGCTTGCCGATTAAATGGCCGCCGACAGCAGATTAATGGTGCCATCGCCTCGAAAATAATTACTTTTTTTTATTGACCTCCGGTGGCAAATGAACCCATAAAGGCGGAAAGAAAAACCAGTAACGCCCCGAGAACCATGAAGAAGCTCCCCATGTATTTGGTCGCCGCGATGGCGGTGGTCGTGTTTGCAAGCGAGGCTAGCGCCGCCACAACGGATAATTTACAGCACCTTATGAGCACTGCAGGAACGCTCACAATCGGTGACGAAACCTTTGGCAATTTCGACTATCTGGCCAGTGGCTTGACTAACTTTGATCCGTCTCAAATTCAAGTAACTGCGTCTTTCTCGGGTGGAGTGTATTACCTGACTTGGGCAGGAAATATGAGTCTCGTAAGCGGCGGTCCTGCTACCGCAGATCTTTTGCTCAACTACAGGGTAACGGCGACCTCTGGGCAGATCGGTATGATCGACCAATTTTATACGGGCAGTGCGCAGCCGCAGAGTGCAGCGTTTCTTTCCATAGATGAAACCGTGAGGGATTCTAATGGGAATCTGGTCGCCAACAGCCACCTGGACGCTAATGATCTTAGCGATCCATTCGCAGAACCAGGTGACAACCTCAACATCAACCCTCCTCAATCCATTCTGGACGTAACCAAAGACATCGGTTTTGGCGTAGTCAACAGCGGCTTCGTTACTATTTCTGAAGTTACGCAATCGTTCCACGAAGTTCCTGAAAGCGGCACAACAGTTTTGCTTGCGCTCGGGCTGGTGCCTATTGCAGCTGAGATTCGGCGTCGAAAACGAAGAGCGGGCTGAGATAAAGAAACAGCCGGAGCGGGTCCAAAGGTTCAAGCGGCGCTTTCTGGTTAGCCGCGATTCCAACGCTCCTCGAGCGAGCACAGGAAATACTCGATCTCGCGAGAATAGTCCGAAACCACTTGGCTTTTCAGCTTCATCGAGCAAACGTAGTTGCGCCTTTTTCGCGCGGGCATAGCTTAATGGTAAAGTTCCAGCCTTCCAAGCTGGCCATGCGGGTTCGATTCCCGTTGCCCGCTATTGGCGGCAGAGTTCAAGGGATTTGTCTTGACCCAAAATGTTGCGCTGCAGTAAGAATAACGTTCCCTTTTGGTAAGGGTCGCTTATGAAGAAACTGGTCGCGCTTTGTACTGAAAGGCGGTTCTCTACAGAGGTTCTCAAGACAGCGCTTGTTCTTTTTGTCGGAATAGCGCTTGGTTCCGGTTTCTGGATAGCTTCGACGCCGATGGCGCATGGCCAGGCGAAACTCACGCCCGTGGAAATGATTCAAGCGAAGCTTCCGCAAGGAAAAACGATTGCGACCGCGTCAGATGCTCAGCTGCTCGAGGCCGTCTGCAAGGCCGTGAAGCAATCGCCAAAAGAAGCTCCATTGATCATCAGAACGATTGCCGGCGCCAGAAAAAATCTTCAAGGCGATATTTTATGCATGACGATCCGATGCCTGAAGGAAAAACGTGAGCTCGATTGCAACTGGGTGACGGATGTCGTGCGCGACTGGATCAAGGCCGATCCGGATTCGGCCAATCAACTTATTGAGTTGGTTTCAGACTGTTCGCCTGACTGCCGGGATCCGCTGCAAGGATTACTCTCCGGTGGCGGTGCGTTCGCGAATCCTCCGTCGAATATCAATCCGCCTCCAGGTTCGGTGGGTGGCGGAGCGACGGGTGGGAACACATGCGTCGTGTGTCACAACGGTGAGAACGTTCAGATCGCGTGCGACGATATGGCCAGCTATTTGACGGGCCATCGAGGTGACACTGCCGGTGCTTGCCAGGTCACTAGCACAACCAATAAATAAATAGAGTTTAGATTGAGCCGTTGCCGCCCCGAAGGCAACGGCATCTTTGTTTTCGAGTGCTGCGGCTCAAAAATGATGATGTCGATCTTACACAAACAAACTTGTGATCGGATTCGCTTTTGATGAGTAGGCTCGCCAATATCGCTTCGCGCCTGAGTCGCGGGACTGAGATTGTCTCGGCCATTTTGCTGGTGGTGGCACTCGTGTCGATTCAGGCGCTGATCGGCGGAACACGGTTGCTTTTTGCCTTACCGGCCTACGCGCTTCTTGCCGCGATTGCGCTGCTTGCATTGGGTTCGCTCCGTAGCGTCAAATCGTTGCCTAATCAGCTGTGTTTATGGAGCGCGGTTCTTTTTTTTGGCTACATCGAGCTTCGCGCGGCCACATCGCCAGCGCCCTATTTGGCCAAGTTCGACATTTATTCCGTCTGGGGCGGCCTGATTGTCTATTTTTTTACGGCGTGCGTTTTCACTTCGGCAAGAGCTCGAATGTCGATTTTCGCCTGCTTGCTCGCGGCGGCGCTCGCCCATGTCTTGGTTGGAGTGATCCAATTCAGCAGCGGCAACAATTTCATGCCGATTTCATTTTTGCAGCGGTTTGATTATGGGCGCCGCGCCAGTGGATTTTATATTTGCCCGAATCATCTCGCCGGCTTGTTAGAGGTGCTGGGCATCTTCGGTCTTAGCATGATTTGCTGGGGTCGCTGGCCCGTGTGGGCGAAACTACTCGTCGGGTATTCAACCGCGGCCTGTTATGCGGGAATCATTTTAACCGGAAGCCGCGGCGGTTATTTGAGCGTGGCCGGGAGTGTTCTCATCTTCACCATTCTAAGCATTTCGATCTTGCGCGCGACCGGCGCGAATTTGCTGGTCAGGATCGGCGGTGCAGGATTGGCCGCGGCAGTGCTGGCGTTGGCTGCAGGAACTTTGTTGATCCACCAGAGCGACGACCTGAGTGAGCGAGCGAAAAACGTTCTCGATGATAAAAACATGCGTCTCGATCTTTGGCGGGCCGCCATTCAACAATGGAAACTAGATCCGTTGCTCGGCACGGGAAGCCGCACCTACCAATTTTACGGCCGCAGATTTCGCACGGAACAAGTGCAGCGCGACCCGATCTACGTGCACAACGATTACCTTCAGCTTCTCAGCGATTATGGAATAATCGGCGCGGGAACTTTCGCGATCTTTCTCGTGTTGCACCTGCGTTATGGGTGGATCAATGCCCGTCGGCTGGGACCGAAACGGATTGCTCTTTCGCATCGCTTGGCGAGTAACACGATGGCGTTGAATGCCGGAGCGCTCGGCGCAGTTGGCGCGTATCTGGTGCATTCGATCTTTGACTTCAATCTGCACATCCCGGCCAACGTTCTCTTGATGAGCTTCGTCTTCGGAATTCTGGCCAACCCTGGGTTGTCCCGCGACAACATCGACACGAAGCCGATGTCGAGGATGGTTTTTTGGCGCCTCCTTTTGTTCGCGCTGGGTTTGATCCTGGGTGTGCGGGTTTGGCAGCTTGCTGCCGGCGAGTATTACGGGGAACGGGCACGCGTGGCATTGCGAGAGTATCGATCTCTATCGGCCATCGCTTTTGCGCTCAAGGGAATTGAACACGAAAAACAGAATCCGAATCTCTTTTATTACTTGGGCCGGGCCCGTGTCTTGGCTGGCGACCAAGCCGACTCTGCGGCGCGCGCCTCTTTTTATCGGGCGGCGCTTTCCCCTTACGAGGAGGCGCGCAAACTTGCGCCACTCGATGAAACCTACGCGCTTGAGTTAGCTTTTACTTACGACGGTCTGGGAAGATTCAGTGAAGCTGAATGGATGTACGACCAAGCGCTGGATCTCGATCCAAATTCAACATCGGCCAAACAATACTATCAGGCCCATCTCGAGCGATGGCGGACATCTGATATTACGCCAACTAAGAAAGAACAACCTGATCTGGCACCCAAGTCATGATTCCCGTCCCCGCGTTAGTCCAAATGCGGCTCATTATGAAAATTGCAAAAAAAACATTGCCGCCCAGGGGGCAACTTGTTTAACCTCGGCATCCCATTCAATGCGCCCAGGCAGAGTTTAGCCGCTGCGCCGCGAACGTAACAAAGGTATGATGAGAACGACTTATGCACCGAGGATAGGGCTCTTGTTCCTCGCGTTTCTCTCGTTCCTCACTGTCCTGCCGGCGATGCGCTCCGAAGGAGGAGGATCCTCAGCCGCGGGTACCGGAGGCGGGGAGAATGGTACGGGGATTTTCTCCGGGCCGCCATTCCTAGTCACGGTTTCAGTCCGCGACGGTTACGATGATAATCTTTCAACGAGTAAGCTCAACCGCCAAGCGTCGTGGTTTACAAACACGGGGATCTCGGCGTCATACTCGTTCGGCAGTCCTCGCACGCGATTCGACCTCAATGCAGGCGCCGGCGTGACGTATTATTTGAAACCCGTTTCCGGCGACGATTACGATACTAATTTTAACGTTAGCTTCTCGCTCACGCACAAGGCTACGCCTCGCCTGACTCTTAGCGCGGTGGTCTACGCGACCTACCAGCAAGAGCCGGACTTCAGCCTCGCTCTCGGATTAGACCGGCGGAGCGGAAATTACTTTTACACAAACGATAAGTTCACGGTTTCTTACCAGTGGACACCTCGCTTTTCCACCGCAACCAGCTATACGCTTGGCGCGCTTCACTATGACAACATCGCGGTAGGTCTCTTTGAAGATCGAATCGAAAACACTTTTGGGAATGAATTTCGGTTCCTGCTTTGGCCGACCACGACGGTTGTGGCTGAGTATCGATATGAAATCGTCTCCTATGACGACATTAGTCGCGATTCGACCACTCACTTTGTCCTTGCAGGGTTCGATCACAATTTCAGTCCGCAGCTTAATATGTCCTTTCGCGGTGGCGCGGAATTCCGCAGTTATGAGACCGGTGGGGATCTCAGCTCGCCCTATTTTGAAGGCACGCTCAACTACAATCTGGGCAAGAACACGTCGCTGGGTTGGACGAATCGCTACGCGATTGAGGAACCGGATGTCTTGCTAAATCCGAGCCGGACCACTTTCCGCACCGGCTTGACGTTAAAACACGACTTCACGGCGCGCATTACCGGCTCGCTCGCGGCCTACTACGCGCATGAGGTGTATGACGCAGTCAATGCTCCTTCAACCGTCAGTCCGGGATTTAACGAAGACTCTTTTGATCTTGCCCTTTCGGTTCGTTACGCCATCACCCGTTATTTCGCGATCCAAGCTGGCTATGACTATACGGATGTTATCTCCGGTATTTCTTCTTTTGAGTATTCCCGCAATCGCATCTTCGCCGGTGTAGACGTGACCTTTTAGGCGCTGCCTTCCGAGTTTACTACTGGCGTTTTTCTTGTAGGTTCCCCGTCTCTTTCGCAAAGCGAGCGTATGGCACAAACGGACGAAGTTAAGCTGCATTTTCTCGATTATTGGCGTGTCGTTCGGGTGCGCTGGGTCTTGATCCTTTTGTCCTTCCTGCTGGTATTGATAACGGCGGCGATCGTTACTTATTTTCAGCCGCGCGAATATCAAGCGTCGAATTTCGTCGAGGTAAAATCCACGGCAGAGAATCCGAGGATTTTCAGCGGTGGCGATCCCACTATCCCAATCCATGATCCACAGCTGGCCCCGACCGTTTACCAAGTTATTCAGCGCACCGGGATTCTCTACCCGGTAATCGACGAGCTAAAACTCCAGGATAAATGGAGCAAGGACGGCAATCGCCCATCGCGAGAGCAGACGTACCAGATGCTGCGCGGAAAGCTCACTGTGGATGAAGTGCGCAACACCGATCTGCTGCAGATCAGTGTGTTCGACACTAATGCGCAAGAAGCCGCCGATATCGCCAATAAGATTGTCGCCGTCTATCAAGACAAACGTGTCGAAGAAGAAAAGGAGATCATGAATCGTGCGGTCGCGACCATGAACGAAGAGGTCGACAAACAGCAAAAGAAGATGGACGACGCCGGTGCGGTCGTCGCGCGCATTCGCGATGAGGAACAAATTATCGATCTTAACCCCGAAGGCACCGAAGACTCGCAGGCGCCTGTCAATAATATCGTCATCAAACAGGAGAGTGAAGTAAACGACGCCGAAGGTCAGGTAACCACGCTGGCGTCAAAGCTCGAGCAAATTGAGAAACTTAAGGGCGAAGATCTGATGCGTATGATGCCTACGCTGAATATTCAGGATCCGACGATTCAAAAAATTCTTCCTAATTATCAAGACGCTGTGGCCCAAGAAGCTTCCCTCCTAAATTCCGGGCTGGGCGAGAATCATCCAAAGGTGAAAGCCCTTCGTGCCACCAAAGAAGTCTACACCAGGCAACTTGAAGAACAGGTTAGAAGCATTCGCAGCGCCCTCGACAAAAATCTCAAAACAACTCAGACCACCCGCGACCAGTTAAAGAAGCGCCTCGACCAGATCAATGCGAAGCAACTCGCGAACAAGAATCTGAGCGCGAATTACACGCGAGCCAAGAATGCCTACATCAAAGAGAAATTGCTTTTTGATAGCATCCGGTCCCGCGCGCAAACCCAAACCATGGAACTGGCGATGCCGCGAACGGCGGTGAGCGTTAAACAAGTAGCCGAACCGCCGAGTGCGGCGGCACGTCCACGCGTGGGACTCAACTTGATGCTGGGCGCCCTGGTCGGGCTCGTGCTGGGTCTCGGTCTGGCCTTTTTTATCGAGTATCTCGATACCAGCGTTAAAACGATGGATGATGTTGAGAGCCTCCTGGGTGTCCCCGTTCTCGCGATCATCCCGAAGGACATTAGACTTCTGCACAAGGAAGCCGGCGATACGCCTGACGCGGAGGCCTACCGGATCTTGCGCACCAACATAGAATTCAATCGCAAGACTCCGGAATCGAATGCGATCTCGATCGTAAGTGGTGGACCGGGGGAAGGTAAGTCAACCACCATCGCGAATCTCGCCTTTATCTCGGCTCAAGGAGGCTATTCCACCTTGATTGTCGATGCCGATTTGCGCCGACCCGTGCAACACGAGCTGTTTGATGTAAGCGACCGGATCGGGTTAACCACCTATCTCACCACCGAGATGGATCTCGAGGAAGTTATTTTGCCGACCAGCGTGGAGAACCTCAGCGTCTTGCCCAGCGGTATTCTTCCGTCGGACGCTGTCGGTATTCTCAATTCTCAGCGCATGTCAGACATGATCGCCGAATTGAAACAGCGTTATGACATTGTTTTGTTTGACTCACCCCCCATGCTTGGCGTGAGCGACGCGTCGGTTCTGGCAAGCGAGGTCGATCAGACAATTATCGTGGTTCAACACCGGCGTTTCCCGCGCGCAATGCTCACACGGGTAAAGCAAGCCATAGTCGGTGTGGGTGGAACCGTGTTGGGCGTGGTCCTTAACAATGTCGATCTAAAGCACGATCAGAACTACTATTACTACACGAATTATTACGGCTACTATCGGCCCCGCGATAAGGATTCACGCCGCACTCGCGACGGGAAGACGACCGCCAGCACAGCCCGCAACGGCTCTTCCGGATTGGATGAGTATTAATGCGCTCGTTTCTTCTTCATTCACTTTTTTTCTTCGCTTCCGCGGCGATCGTCTCCGGACAGGCCACACTCAGGGTCGGAGATCCGGTCGACCTTAAACTCAGCGGAGTGCCAACAGACGAGCAAACCCAGGTCAATAATACTTACACCGTTGATGCGAACGGTGTGGTTAACCTGCCTTACATTAACAAGATAAAAGCGGAAGGGCTTACACCCGCGCAGCTCGCCGGTTCCATTGAGGCGGCATATCGTTCCGGTCGGATTTACACTAATCCCACCATCACGATCACGATGCAGCCTACCGCCCGATTTGTGAACGTCGGCGGTTCCGTACGCAATCCCACCCGCGTACCATTTACTGAAGACATGACGCTGCTTACGGCAATAAACGCCGCGGGCGGCTTCAATGATTTTGCCGATCAGAAACGGGTTCGTCTTCTGCGCGGCAAGGATGTGAAACTTTACGATGTCCGGCAGTTTCGCCGCGATCCTTCGCAAGATGTTAAGCTTCAACCTGGCGACATGGTTGAAGTTCCGCAGAGCTTTTTCTAGAGGCCGCTACGCGCGGTTTCACGGCACTGCGATTACTGGTTTGTCGCAATAAGCTCGCGATGCCGCCAAGCGTAGGCGACGCCGGAATAAAGAGTCAACGCGACGGTAATCCAAACAAGGACCGGACCCGCCTCGTGCCACGAGCGGAACCACCATATCGAGCTTTCGTTCGCATAGTGCAATTCGTGAACAGACAACAGCGCCAGGAAAAAAATTACTGTCACGACCTGCCACGAGGTCTTCTGCTTGCCCAAGCGTTCCGCTGGCAAGACATGTCCCGTTGCGCTCGCCATCAATCGCAAGCCGGTAATCAAGAAATCGCGCGCCACTACCGTCGTCGCGGCCCAAGCCGGAACAGCCTTGAGCGGCACTAGCGAAATAAATGCCGCCGCTATCATGATCTTGTCGACCAACGGATCCATCAGTTTTCCGAAATTGGTTACCCACCCGTAGCGCCGGGCTACTTCGCCATCGACAAAATCTGTTATACCCGCGACCAGGAAAAAGATCAGCGCGGCGGTGCTTCCATATTGCCAGGAAGAATTCAGCGCTGCGACGAAGAGGATCGTCAACACCAGCCGGCTCAGCGTAAGACGGTTCGCCCAGTTCATGTCCGTAAAACAGTCGAGGCGGTTTCGCCCGCAAGACGGGCCTTCTCGGCGGATTGATTGTCGATCTTAAATTTGGGGTGCTTCCAAATCGGAACTCGCTTTTTCAATTCTTCGACAATCGATTGACTTGCGTTAAACGCTTCCGATCGATGCTGGCCGGCCACGCGCACAAAGAGCGAAGAGTCCCCCGCGCCAACAAATCCGACGCGATGATGGACAACGACAAGTTCCAGCGCAAAATCCGAAATCGCGCGCGCTACGACCTTATTCAGTTGATGCTCGGCCATCGCCCAATGCGCTTCGTATTCTATCCCCTCGATCTCTCGCCCATCCTCCAACTCGCGAACAACGCCCCAGAAATCGACAATCGCTCCGGCGGCAAGATCGATAGCCTGTTTCGGCGCTTCTAAACGCTCTTTTGTTAGTAAAACCTCGTAAACGGGATTTGCCATGCACTCCAACTGCTCGCTAAACTGGCCTTTCGCCTTAAGGCGTGACAAAGGAGATTACCCAAAATGAGCACGAATCAATGTGATATTGGCCTGATCGGCCTCGCCGTCATGGGCGAAAACCTCGTCTTGAACATGGAATCGAAAGGTTTTTCCGTGGCCGTCTTCAATCGAACGACCGAAGTAACTGAAAAGTTCGCGGCCGCTCGCGGCAAGGGCAAGAACATCCTGCCGGCGCGGACGATGGAGGAATTCGTCGCCGCGCTCAAGCGTCCGCGCAAAGCCATGATTATGGTGAAAGCAGGCACGCCGGTCGATGCCGTCATCGGTCAACTCGCGCCACTGCTGGAAAAGGGCGACGTCATCATCGACGGCGGAAATTCACTTTTCACCGACACGCAACGCCGCTGCAAAGATCTCGAAGGTAAAGGAATTCACTTTGTCGGGATGGGCGTTTCCGGCGGCGAGGAAGGAGCGCTCAAAGGTCCGTCGCTCATGCCGGGCGGGCCGCGTGAATCCTGGGAAATAATCGCGCCGATCTTCCGCAAGATCGCCGCGCAAGTGGATGGCGAGCCTTGCTGCCGATACATGGGATCGGATGGCGCCGGGCACTACGTCAAGATGGTGCACAACGGTATCGAATACGGCGATATGCAATTGATCTGCGAAGCCTACGCGATCTTGAAAGACGTCGCCGGCATGGAGGCGAAAGAATTAGCAGACACGTTCACCGAATGGAACAAAGGCGAGCTCAATAGCTATCTGATCGAAATCACGTCGCAGATTTTTCGCAAGCTCGACCCGGATACCGGAAAGCCACTTGTCGATGTTATCCTCGATAAGGCTGGCCAAAAAGGAACCGGTATGTGGACTTTGCAATCGGCGATCAAACAATCCGTCGTCATCTCGACGATCAACGCCGCCGTGGAAGCGCGCGTCATCTCTTCGCGCAAAGATGAACGCGTTGCTGCGTCGAAGATTTTGCCACAACCGAAACCCAAGAAGTTCGGAGGCGATCGGGCAAAGCTTGTGGCTGCGGTCCACGATGCGCTCTATGCCTCGAAGATCGTTTCCTATGCGCAAGGAATGGAACTACTCGGCGCCGCGAGCAGCGAGTACAAATGGAACCTCAATTTTGGTGACATCGCCACCATCTGGCGCGGCGGTTGCATCATTCGCGCGATCTTTTTGAATCGAATTGTCGAGGCCTACCAACGTGATCCCGCGCTGCATAACTTGCTGCTCGATTCTTATTTCACCGGCATCGTCAAAAAAACGCAGGACAACTGGCGCGTGGCGGTTGCGACTGCTGTCGATTTCGGCGTGGCTGTTCCCGCGTTCAGCGCGTCGCTCGCTTATTTCGACAGTTATCGCCAGGCGCGGTTGCCGTCGAATTTGCTGCAAGCACAACGCGACTTTTTCGGTGCGCACACCTACGAGCGCACCGACAAACCCGGCGTGTTTCACACCGAATGGATCGAATCGGATCACAATCCGGTTGAAAAACCGGCCGAGCCTAAAGAACCGTCCCGGCGGCACACCGGCGAATAGTTGGTCTCAGTGAAAATCGTGCGAACTGGAGCCGATAAGCTCTTCGTGATTGAGCGGCTCAAGTTTCTGCGCTTTGATTAAAACGACGCCGTCAGCGTTCTGGACTTCGCCGGTAATACGCAGAAACGCTTCCTCGGTGATGAGCAGACGGAAGCACTCAAATAAGTTAGGATCGACAATTGCATTTGAAACGCCGGTCTCGTCTTCCAGGCTGATGAAGACAAACCCTTTGGCTGTCCCCGGACGCTGACGACAAATCACGTTGCCGGCGATTTGCACGATCGCTCCGTGCCGCGCCTGGATGAGATCCGTCGCTCGCCAAACATCCGGTAAACTTTCGCGTAACAGTTTCATCGGATGCGGACCGGTGGTTAGATTCATCGTTTCGTAATCCGCCCGGACCCGTTCCGGCATCATCATCGGCTTGAGCGGCGATTTTTCTCCTCTGTCATCCCGAGCGAAGCGAGGGATCTCACATAGGGAAATGGAACATTCTCCGTCCACAGTTTGCTGCGTGCTTCGTAGGTGAAGTCCCTCGCTTCGCTCGGGATGACATGCCGATGCGAATAGATCGTCATGCATGTTCTCTTCCACTCTCCACATCGCCGCCCGCCGATGGTCGGTGAAGCAATTGAGCGCGCCCAGTTCGGCGAGAATGCGCAGCTCTTCTTTCGAGAGCGGCACGCGTCGCTTGAAATCATCCAGCGAATGAAATTGTCGATCTTGCCGTTGCCGCACGAGCTCTTCGGCGTGTTCCTGCCGCAATCCGTTCACCACGCAAAATCCCAATCGAACGGTGTCGTCTGAAACGACCGTACATCGGCATTCTGATTGCACGACGCATACCGGCTTGATTTTAACGCCATGCCGGTGGGCGTCTTTCACGATCGTAGCGGGCGTGTAAAAACCCATCGGCTGATTGTTGAGGAGACTGACGTAAAACTCCGGCGCGCGATGCACTTTTAGATACGCGCTTCCATAAGCGAGGATGGCGAAACTGATCGCGTGCGACTCGGGAAATCCATAAAGCGCAAACGAACTGATCGATTGAATGATTTTGTCGATCACTTCAGGGGCAATACCCTTTCGCATCATGGCCGCGCGCAGCTTCACGCTCACTTTGTTCATTCGCTCCTCCGAGCGATGAAAACTGAGTGCACGCCGCAATTCCTCCGCTTCGTCACCGGAAAAATCCGCCATCACCATCGCGATCTTGAGCATTTGTTCCTGAAACAACGGAACGCCCAATGTGCGCTTTAGGATCGGCTCGAGACGCGAATCAAAATAAGTCACCGGTTCCCGTCCAGCTCGACGATTCAGATACGGATGCACCATATCGCCCTGAATCGGTCCCGGCCGAATGATCGCGACCTCGATCACGACATCATAAAAACATTTCGGCTTCATCCGCGGCAGCGTCGCCATTTGCGCGCGACTCTCGATTTGAAAAATACCGATGGTGTCGGCCTTTTGCATGATCTGGAAGGTTGTCTCGTCATCTTTCGGAATGTGCGCCAAGTCGAGCGGTCGGCCGCGATCGCGACATAACTCGAGCGCATCCTGCATGACCGACATCATGCCGAGACCGAGTAGATCGACTTTTACGATGCCAAGGTCTTCACAATCGTCCTTGTCCCATTGAGCGACGACGCGTCCCGGCATCGATGCATTCTCAAGTGGGACGAATGAACTGAGTTTGTTTTGGCAAATGATCATCCCACCGGAATGCTGGCCGAGGTGGCGCGGCAAACCGTAGATGGCTTGATATAAATTTATGAACGCCGGCATGCGCGGATGTTCTTTGGGCAAACCGGCCTGAGCGATCTGAGATTGGAGATCGAGCGTGTGTGGAAAGTCGCCGTTGGCAAACAAATGGGAAAAGCGGTCGATAATGCTCGGCGGAAAATTTAATGCTTTGCCGATCTCCCGCGCCGCACTGCGGCCCCGATACGTAATCACGTTCGCGGTCATGGCCGCGCCGTGCTTGCCGTATCGCCGATAAATTTCCTGAATCACGCTTTCCCGCCGATCGCCGCTGGGAAGATCGAGATCAATATCCGGCCAGCCTTTTCGCCCTTCGCTGAGAAAACGCTCGAAGACCAAATGGTTGTTCACCGGATCGACTGGGGTGATGCCGAGGCAATAACAAACCGCGCTGTTCGCCGCGCTGCCCCGGCCCTGAACCATAATGTTGTGTTCGCGACAGAAATTGACGATGTCCCAAACGATCAAAAAATATCCGGAGAACCCCAGTTTCTGAATCAGAGCAAGTTCCTCCTCGATCTGGCGTTTAACCGCAACGCCGATCCCTGCATAACGTTGCTGGGCGCCAAACCAGGTGATCGTGCGCAGAAATGAATCCATGCTGTGTCCGTCCGGCACAGCGAAATCCGGAAATGCGTAGCCGATGTTCTTCAGTGAAAAAGTGAGGTGTTCGGCCAACCGCGCGGTGTTTTCGATCGCTTCAGGCAAATCGCGAAAGAGCTCGCACATCTCAGCATCGCTCTTCAGGTGCCGTTCGCTGTTTTGCGTCAGCAGTTTGCCGGCGGCATCGAGGTGGGTGTGTTCACGAATACAGGTGAAGACGTCGAGAACTTGTCGCCCGTACGGTTTTGCATACTGCACGCCGTTCGTGGCCAAGATCGGCAACCGATAATGCGCGGCAAGATCGACCAGCGATCGATTAACGCGTTCTTCGCCGCGGAGAAAATGGCGTTGAATTTCAACGTAGAGATTTTCTCTGCCAAAGATCGACAATAACTTTTCGATCGCGTAGTGCGAATCGAGTAACGATGCGTTGTAAAATGCCACGAGCCCTTCACCGAATGGCGGGAGTTCATTCCATTGAATCGAGCACTTTCCTTTCTCGCTTCGCAGATGCGAGTGGGTAAGCAGTTCGCATAAATTTTTGTAGCCGGTGCGATTCTCCACCAGCACGGGCAAAATACCGCTGTCCTCCATACTCAGTTCGCATCCGACAATTGGTCGCACCTTGTTTTCGCGTGCCGCAACGGAAAAGCGTTGTGCGCCATAAACCCCGTTACGATCGAGCAGGGCCAGCGCCGGCATCTCGAGCTCGCCGGCGGTCTCAGCTAATTGTTCTGGGAATGAAGCGCCGCGGAGGAAACTAAATGCACTGCGTACATGGAGTTCGACATAAGACATACGCGGCCACCGGGGTGGTGGTTTTCACTAATCGTAAATGCCATCGACGGCCCATCCGCTCTCGGTTTGATGACAGCGCGCTGAAACTCCGTTCTCTAATTGCACATCCCATTCGAGCCGGCTCCAGCGTGCTTCATCCCACCAATTGCCGGAGGCCGCATAAGGCCCTTGTTGCGCCGAGACTTCGCCTTCGATTCGCGAACTTCGGATGTAGGCGGGCTTACTTTCGTTTAGCAGGACAGAAGCAGGAACATTTGGGCGAAAACGCCGCAGCGCAGAACGCGGGATTGCATCGTTTGTTGCAGACGCATCGTTTAACTCCCACGAAAATGGTTCGATACGAAAAGCATCCGGCCGATAAGTTTCCTCTAGAGCAGGCGTGCCGACTCGAGCCGCACCTAACAAAGCAGTGAGTCGCGCGAGCGTCTCGTAAAGCTGATTGGGATCACGCAATGCAGTTTCGAAAAGGCCGAACTGTTGCCGAGCAGGCTTGATCGGTTGAGCCTCGAGCGAGACGGCAATGATTGGTTGGGGGGATTTAAAATTTTCAAGATGCGTGTGCAGCATCCGAAACAGAAGATCGACATCGTTCGTCGGCTGCGGAATTTTAAAATGGGGCTCGTAACATTTTTTGTCGGCAAAAGTAATCCGAAGAGTGAGTTCTTTTGCAACAAGATAGATCGCGCTTAATCGAAAAGTCAGCTGCTGCAAAAAACGGCGCAGCATGAAGAGCAGCGGTTCGACGGTTTCGACTTCGTGTTCGAATTCAAAGCTTTCCGCAAACGCTTCCGGAGGCTGTACCCATTTGAGCAGTCGAATCGATTTTCCATTTGCGCGCTCCCACAGCCGGACCGCTTCGGACCCAAGACGCGCATTTAGCTCCTCTTTATCCAGACTGGCAAACTGACCGAGGGTATGAATTCCCCACTTATGCAAGATCTCCAGAATCTTATGAACTTCGCCGGCGGTTTTAAGATCCTTCGATGTCCCTTCCGCTTTCATACCCGGTTTATTTCTGCTGCGGAAGCAGCCTGGTTTTCATTTCATCCGAAAGTGAAGAAGTCAGGATCCAAGCCGTCGCGCCGTTTGAATCGGTCTTGAGCCAATTAGCGACAATGGGTTCGAGCTGAGCATTGCGGACAGTGTCGCTGCCGATGGATTCAGCCCATTGCGCGGCCGTTTGCGGATCGGAAACGGCAATGTTCCTGGCAAAAGTGCCCACGGCTTTATCGCGCGATGCACCTTGCGACAAAGTCGAAAGCCAGGACGCCGCCGCGTAGGGATCGGTTTGCGACCAACGATTGATTAAACTCTCGAACGCGCGTTCTCGCGTGGAGTTTTCAGGAAAGGAAGCAGCCCACTGACTTGCGGCCTGTGGATCTTCACCGGCCCATTGCGATATAATAGCGACCGCGGCATTCGTCTGCGCTTCACCTGATGACAATCGCGAAACAAGTTTGGTTGCTTCGCGGGGATCGGTTTCGGAGACAGCTGCAATAACGTTGGGCAAAACAGAATCCCGGGCCATGGGGTCGGACAAATTTTCTGCCCAGGAAAGCGCAGCTTGCGGATCCTGATACGCCCATTGACGCGAGATTTTCTCGAGCAAATTCTTGCGATCGTCCTTTTCGCTCGAGCGCAATGCAAAATCAGCCGCCGCGCGCGGATCGGATTCACTCCATTGGGAAACGATATTGGCAAGGGCGCTTTGCCGACCAGCGCCGGCCGGAAGTTTTTGCACCCAACTAATGGCTCCTGGGATATCGCTCCCGGCCAGTTGCATCGCGATTGTCAGGCTCGCTTCTTCCTGCGCTTTGCCAGATGGAAGTGTCGTGACATAAGAAGCGGCTGCCGTCGGATCCGATTGCACCCAGGCGGCCAGCACCGCATGCAACGCCCGTTTTTGCGATTCACCCGCGGGCAACGCTTGTGTCCAGGCGAGCGCGGCGCGCGCATCGGTCAACGCCCATTGCCGCGCGATGTTGCCGATCGATTGATCGCGAGTGTTCCCATTCGGCAAGCTCACCGCGATGGTTGCCGCTTTTTGCGGATCTTTCGTCGCCCAGTTCGAAAGAATGTTTTGCAGCGCATTATTCCGTCCCTGGTTTTGCGGTAAATTATTTGCCCAGGTAAATGCAGCTTCCGGATCCTGATTCGCCCAAGTGGAACCGATTGCTTGCAAAGTCGCATCGCGACTTGTGCCCGCAGGAAGCTGCGTCGCGGCTTCCGCTGCCGCCATCGGATCGCTCGTCGCCCAACGACTAAAAATCGGCCAATAAAGATGCTGGCGGCTTCGGCCTGGCGGCAAGTTTTCCAAAAAACTGAGCGCAGCTGGTGGATCTTTATCGGCCAGCGAGGAAACAATCGTTTGCATCGCTTGATCGCGAGCCTGACCTGGCGGCAATTGCTGCGTCCAAGCCGTGGCCGCTGCCAAATCGTGCTCGGCCCAGCCGCCAACAACATTGGTCACCGCCGCGTTACGAGACGAACCTCCCGGCAAACTTTGCGCATAAGCGATGGCGGATTTCGGATCGAACTCGGCCCAACGGCCGACAAGCAGAGAGACGAGCGTGCTTTTGTCCTGTTGCCTGGGCAGGTTTTGCGCGAACGCGAGAACTTCGCGCACATTTTTTTCATCAACCGATTCAGCCAGCTTACTGAAAGTCACATAAGTATGGCGGGTGTCGGGACGTGCGACCGCAGCTTTAATGCTCTCGATAATTTGTTCGGCGGATGAAGGAGCGGGTTCGCCTGTGGATTTAATTGTCGATGTTGAATCTTTCGGCGGAGGAAGAATCGTAGTGGCGACCGACGTATTCGCTTCGCTCGACAACGCAGTTGCCGCTGTTTTCACGCGTGGAATTTTTGAACCTGGAATCGCGTAATGGCCAATCGCGACCCCGACAAGCAATGCCGCAGCCGCGGCTAAGATCGAGAATCGCATTTTATTCATCGTGATATGTTCAAATGAACACTTTGGAAGTAAAGTGTCAAATGATTTTGACCGGACACTTGGGTAGCGCGCTCAAAAACGCGCGCCCGTAAGGTTTTGTTACGATCCGGTTGTCGAGGATGACGACAATCCCTTTATCACTCTTCGTTCGAATCAAACGGCCTACGCCCTGGCGCATTTTCAAGATCGCTTCCGGCAATGAGTATTCGGTAAACGCGTCGCCACCGCGCGCTTCGATAAACTCGAGCTTGGCTTCGATCAACGGATGATCCGGCACGGCAAAAGGCAATCGAGTGATGATCACGTTGGAGAGCGCCTCACCGGGAACATCGACCCCCATCCAGAAGCTGTCCGTGCCAAAGAGAACGCTGCGCGGTGTTGTCTTGAACTGCTCCAGCAATAGGCCACGCGGCAAACCCGCCCCTTGCACCAACAAGTTCATTCCCTTCTTCACAAAAAACTTCCCCATCTGTGCGGCCACCTGGAGCATGGCGCGATAATTGGTGAAGAGCACAAACGCGCGCCCATCCGTTTCTTCGACGAAATGCGCGATCCAATGCTCGAGCGCTTCTTCGTAAGTCGCATCCCGCGGGTCCGGCATCTTTTGCACGATGAATATTTTCATCTGTTTGGAAAAATCGAACGGACTCCCCAATTGCAACGGCTCAGCGTCGCCCGCGCCAACTCGCTTTCGAAAATAGGCGAGATCGGGACGACCGACCGCCAGAGTTGCACTCGTCATCACAGACGAGCAATCCTCGCGAAAAAGCATGCGACGCAAAACCGGCGCGATGTCGATCGGCGCCGCGTTTAGCGACAAGAATTGGGATGTCTTGCCCGTACGTTCGACCCAGTAAACGTGCTGATCGGCGCTGTGTGAGAGGAAGATCTCGATTCCATCGCGCGCATCTCTAATTCGCCGGCCCAGGTCCTGCAATTCAGCTTTGAGGAATTCGTCGTCTGTCTGTTTAGCGACCTCAGCGATGCGCGCTTGCAACGCGAGCAGGCGGCCGGTGATTGTCCCGGCAACCAGGTCCGGCTCGCGCACGCGAAATTCCCGCCCTTTCCGAAAATCGCAGCGTCCTTCCACACTTCGAAAGAAGAAATCGACATCTTCGATTAGGGAGCCAACCAGCTTCACTCCGGTCGCGTCTCGAGTGAAGGTGAAGAGGCCTTTTTTCGTCCGCGCGTTATACAATCGTTGAATTGTCGATCGCAGCCCGTATTCGGAAACACCGATCCCGACCTGCCGCGACGCGGTCTGCTCGATCGTGTGGGCTTCGTCGAAAATGATGAAATCGTTGGGGAAGAGGAAGCCGCTTTCGCGTTCTTGCTGCTCGTCCGGACTCCCGAGCAACATAAAGAGCAGCGTGTGATTGATCACAATCACGTCCGCGGCCAGAATGCGTTTTCTGGCCTGCTGATAAAAGCAATCGGCCCGTTGTCCGCAGGTCTTTGTCGTGCAGATATGCGGTTCGCTCGAAATTTGCGCCCAAACTTTTGGGTCGGGCTCGAGCGCCAAATCGCTCAACGATCCGTCCCTCGTAGTCCGCGCCCACTCGGCCAAACGCGTCAATTCAGCTTGTTCGGTTGTCGTGAAGAGCTCGTTCCCTTGCTGCAACGCGCGCTCCAGTCGCCGCGGACAAAGGTAATTGTGCCGGCCTTTCAAAAGCGCCGCCTCGAACTCCACCGGCAGGATTTTCTTCAAAATCGGAATATCCTTATGAACGAGTTGTTCTTGCAGATTGATCGTATGGGTGGAAACGATCGCTTTCTTGTGCTGCTCGAGCGCGAACAGAATCGCCGGAACCAGATAGGCGAGCGATTTCCCAACGCCGGTTCCCGCCTCCACCACCAGATGCCGTTCTTCCTCCAGCGTTTTCGCCACCGCCACGGCCATCTCCCGTTGTTCCGGACGGAATTCGAAGTTCTTGGCCTTCGAGAGCAGGCCGTCCTTGGAAAAAATCGAGCCGACCCGTTCGACAAAATCGGTGCCGAGAGAATCTTTGAGGGCGATCATTGCTATTTCGGTTTAGCCAGCAAAACTCATCTTACCATGTCGACCCGGCTACCTGAACTTAAGATCGTTAAGCTAAAGTGGGTGTCTCATCTTCAATTTGCGCCGTGAAACTGCTCGATCGCTACGTTGTTCGCAATTTTCTCCAAGCTTATCTTTATTGCGTGGCGGCTTTTCTATCGATCTGGCTCATCTTCGATATTAGCGAAAATATCTCGGTCTTTCTCGATAACCATTTTGGCCTCAGCCGCACCGTTGAATTTTATCTGACGCAGTTGCCACAGGTCCTGGTGATCCTGTTGCCAGTCTCTCTCTTGCTTGCGCTCCTTTTTTCGCTGGGACGCATGTCGCGCGCGAATGAGATTGTTTCGATGTTGACCGCCGGTGTCAGCATCCCGCGCCTGCTCTTCCCATTGCTGGCAATTGGACTGTTGACGACGCTGGTCACCTTTGCCTTGAACTATTCGGTCGCGCCCCATGCCGAGCTTTCGCGCCAAAATTACCTGTCACGCACCGGCCCAGCCCGAAGCAATCACATCGAAGGTCAAATCTTCCGCAACCGAACTGACGCGCGGACTTGGTTTGTTCAGGATTTCCTTCCCGGCGAGAATGTCTTCAACAATGTGCAGATTCTGCAACAGGACGCGCACGATAATATCACCGCAAATTACCTGGCGGCCCGCGCGGTCTATCAGCCCGACAAAAAATCGTGGCTACTGGAAACGGCCAAGGTCGTGAACTACGATCGGCGCGGCAATATTCTTCACAGCGAGATTCTCCCGTCGCTTGTCATCGAACATTGGAGCGAGACCCCATTCCGAATCGGCAGCGCCAACGTGCAGGCCGAGTTCCTGAGTTTGCCGGAACTGAACGATTACCTCCATTACAACGCCGATTTTCCGGGCAGTTTGCTCGCTCCTTTCAGTACCCATTTTCAATATCGGCTGGCGCTGCCGTGGGCCTGTCTCGTCGTCGTGCTGGTCGCGGCGCCACTCGGCATCGGGTTCTCCCGCCGCGGAGTTCTTTCCAGCGTCGCACTCGCTATTCTGATCGTGTTTTCCATGAACTTTCTCACTCATTTCTTCCTTGCTCTGGGCGAAGGTAATCGAATTCCAGCCTGGATCGCCGCCTGGACGCCAAACCTGCTCTTCGCCGCCATCGGTCTCTATCTTCTTTATCTCCGCTCCACCAACCGCGAGTCCTGGAACTTTCATGTTTTCGGCCGCCGCCGTATAGTTTCGCGATGAATCCGCTGGCCAACGAATGGACGATCAAGCATCGATCGGATGCGTGCGCCCTGACCAACCGCCCTTTCGTCGCGGGCGAACATTTTTACACTTTGCTTTTCCAGGATGCCGAAGGATTTCGCCGGGAGGATTTGAGTGAGGAAGCCTGGACGAATCGAAACGAAAACATCCAGCCGTTTTCATTTTGGAAAACGCGTTACGAACCGGCGCCGCCTGCACCGGCCGAGACTCTCGGCAAAGAATCTGCCGAACAGATTTTTCGGCGTCTGCTTTCATCGGAGAACGCTCCTCAGAATACGTGTTACGTGCTCGCCGTGATGCTCGAGCGGAAGCGAGTCTTGAAACAGATCAAGACCGAGCAAGCGGAAAATGGACGAGTGCTAATCTATGAACACGGCGCCACCGGCGATGTTTTCATTGTGCCCGATCCGCAATTGCGATTGGGCGAGCTCGGAAACGTCCAAAACGAAGTGGCCGATCTCCTCCGCAGTGCGGCGCAACATTGAAGATCGACATGCATTCTTCGCTTCCGTGGTTTTCAGGTTTTCCGCTTTACCTCGCGCCGATGGCGGGCGTGTCGGACAAGATCTTTCGCCAAATCTGCAAAGAATACGGGGCCGATGTTCTGACCACCGAATTTGTTTCGGCCGAGGGTATCTTCCGGCGAAATGACCGAACGCAAGAGTATCTCGACTTCGACGAGATCGAGCGCCCACTCGGTGTGCAACTTTTCGGCGGAGATGCGGACCACATGGCCGAAGCGGCAAGACAAGTGGTCGATTGGGTCCAACCGGATTTTATCGATCTGAACTTTGGTTGCCCGGTCAACAAAGTCGTCGCGAAAAACGGCGGGTCGGCTTTGCTCAAGGATTGTCCCACCCTGGCTAGCGTCGCCGCGGCCGTCGTGCGAGCCGTCGCGCCGTTACCGGTGACGGCGAAGATCCGCATCGGTTGGGACGCCGATTCCGTTAACGCACCTCGCGTGGCGCGCGTTCTCGCAGAGCAAGGAATCGCAGCCATCACCGTCCACGGACGTACCCGCGCGCAAGGATACTCCGGCGCCGCGGATTGGAACGTTATCGGCGAAGTTGCCGCGGCCGTTTCAGTCCCAGTCATAGGCAATGGCGACCTCGCGAGTCCGGCCGATGTTGCAAAACGCCGAAGCGAAACGGGAATTGCCGGCGTCATGATCGGACGCGCCGCCATGAGCGCGCCGTGGATTTTCAACCAAACAAAATCTTATCTGGCCACTGGCGAGATTCCCAATCCACCGGGCGCGGTCGAGAAGTGGAATTTAATTCTGCGTCATTGCCAGCTCGTCGTTCAGGAATGGGGCGTGGAAGACCAAGCGGTTCGATCGATGCGTGCCCGCTTGATGGCCTATTCCAAAGGTTTTCCCGGCAGCAAAGCGTTACGGGAAAAATTTCAGCACGTCTCGACGTTGGCCGACGTCGAAGCAATTGCGCAGGAACATTTGCAGATCGCCTTTGAACCGAAAGCTTTGGTCGGCGCCTGAATTCAGCCAAGTAGACAGGATTTACAGGATGGTCGAAATGGTATTAGTCAATCAATCCCGCATGATCTTGTTAATCCTGTCTCTTCCTCATGGCTTCGTGGTTTCCAGATTCTCTTCGTCATGACGACCGAATCTCCACCAGTTAATTTCAAGATCGGCAACGAACGCTTGATTAAGGTGACTGAGAACGCGTCGCGCAAGTTGCTCTCGCTGCTCGAAAAACAAGGCCGCGCGAACGGCGCATTGCGCGTGGCGGTGATCGGCGGTGGATGCTCCGGGTTGCAATACAAAATGGATCTGGTGGATGGACCGGCCAACCGCGACATCATGGTCGAAAGCTCCAACGTGCGCGTGGTGGTCGATCCCAAGAGCGCGCTTTTCGTGAGCGGATCGCTGCTCGATTTTAGCGACGACCTGCAGAAAGGCGGTTTCAAAGTCACCAACCCAAATGCGGTCGCGCATTGTTCCTGCGGCGAAAGCTTCGCTGCATGATCGATTACTTCGCGCTGCTCGAACAACCGCGCCGGCCGTGGCTCGATCCCGAAGAGCTCAAGCAAAAATACCATCAGCTCACGAAAGCCGCCCACCCCGATCGGCCATCTTCTGCCAGTCCGGATTCGGACTTCGCGAACATTAACGAAGCCTATCGGGTTTTGCTCGATCCGAAATTGCGCCTGGATCATTTGCTGAACCTGGAAGGAATTTCACCGGCCTCGCACACCAATGTGCCGGAACAAGTAGCCGACGTTTTCCTCGAGATCGGAACGCTCATTCAAGAAACCGATCGTCTCCTGGCCAGATCGGCAACAACTACCGCCTTGAGCAAAGCGTTGCTGCGCTCGGAAATCCTGGAAAAACAAAAACTGACCGCCGCTCTCCTGGAAAAGTTGGAAGCCATGTACGCGGATGCGCTGAAAGAATTGAAACTGCTCGATCAATCCTGGACTTCGACCGACAAAACTGGAGCCGCTGAACTGTCCGCGTTGTCGTCGCGCTTCGCTTATCTCACTCGCTGGATCGCGCAGCTCAAGGAGCGGAAGTTTCAGTTGTCGATCTAACACCAGGCTTTAGCCGTGCTTGACTGATAACTTGACTCACGCTTGACTAATAGCGTGAGCTACAAACCACGGTTTTCCATCACGCCACGACTTCTATCGCAGGTGGAAGCGGTGGCAGCGCTAAGGGAGTGCATTCAGGGCGCAGCGATTGAGGTCTCGTGGATTCCGGCCCTGCAAAAGGACACCCGCACGCGGAACGTGCACGCCTCCACTGCCATCGAAGGCAATCCGCTCACGCTGGAGCAAGTGCGGGCTTTAGAGGAGGGCCGCGAACTGGCAGCACCGGAACAACGCTCGCAGCGCGAGGTGCTGAACTATTTCGCCGGCCTGCGCTACGTGGAAAAACGCGCCGGCAAGAAAACCCTCCGACACGAGGATCTGTTCGAGCTGCACCGTATCCTTGCGAATGGCGTTATGGATCAAGGCGAAGCCGGACGCTACCGTGCCATTACCGTGCGCGTGGGCCGCTACCGCCCGCCGGCGCCCAATGATGTCTCCGGGTTGATGTTCGCGTTACTAGACTGGTGGAACAAAAAGTCCGATGAACTTTCCCCCGTGCTGAGTTCGGCTGTCCTGCATTATCGTTTCGAAGCGATCCATCCGTTTGCCGATGGCAACGGCCGAACCGGACGCGCACTTGCGTTGTGGGAGTTGTATCGCCGCGGCTTCGACACCCACCACATTTTCTCTGTGGACGAATTTTATTGGGAGGATCGCCCGCGTTATTACGCCGCGCTGGACGCGGTGCGCGCCGGTGGCGAGGACCTCACCGGCTGGCTGGAGTATTCCGCCGAAGGACTACGACAGACTCTGGAGAATGTGTGGCTGCGCGTGCAAGCCTTCCAGATTAAATCGCCGGAGAAACTTGTGCTGCGTCCGAAGCAGGAGCGGTTGCTCCAACTTCTTCGCGATCACCGCAGCATGGCTCCGGCGGAAATCTGGGCCGCACTCAATGTGTCGCGGCAAGGCGCGATGGATTTGCTTCGCCCGTTGCTCGAAGCAGGATTGGTAGAGAAGATTGGCAGCAAAAAGATGGGGCGTTACGCCTTACGCAGCGCATGAACGAAGCCGAAACGCGCGCCGAGCATGATTTATCCCGCGCTGAAAGAATTGAGACTGCTCGGCCAAGCCTGGACTTCGACGAATAAGGTCGGAGCCGAGCCTTCACAACTCCCGGCGTTGTCGTCGCACTTCGCTTATCTCACCCGCTGGATCGCGCAACTCAAGGAGCGCAAATTCCAATTGTCGATCTAACGCGACATCCTGTTCCGAAGGCTGCGCTTTCTGTTCGCATTCATTTATCATAGAATCGATCCATCGACCCGGCTCGTTAGATGTTGATTCTCAAACACACACCGTCCCCATTGCTAGCCGACTTCGTCGAACTGTTTTGGCTTCGGCAGAATGCACCGAAAGGAGTTGTGCCGAACAAGGAAGCGATCCTTCCCGATGGCTGCGCCCACTTGGTCATTAACCTCACGGAGGACGCCGTGCGCGTTTTCGAGCGCATTGATGGCGAGACCGTCATTACCTTAAGTGGCAGCATCTTCGGCGGTCCGCGCTCATCTCCCTACGCGATCTTGCCAGCTGCCTCAGATGTCATCGGTGTGCTCTTCCGCCCAGGCGGAGCATTTCCATTTCTATCCATCCCGGCGGAGGAATTCCGCAACGCACAAGTCCCGATCGAATTGATTTTCGGGGCACCGGCAGCCGATATCCGAGACCAGCTCCTGAGCGCAAACACAGCAGCCAAAAAGTTCGCTCTTCTAGAGTGCTTCCTTCTCCGCCGACTTGCTCGTCCATTCTCGCTTCATCGCGCCGTGGCATATGCAATCCACGCCTTTCAACGGAATCCATCGCCGACCATCTCCGATGTGCTGGGCGAAATCGGATTAAGCGAACGCCGGTTCAGCCGCGTCTTCAGTGAACAGGTGGGATTGACTCCGAAGCTCTTCCACCGCGTTCAACGCTTTCAAAGGACCATTAGCTCTCTGCCCGCCATGAGTGATGTGGACTGGGCTCGCACCGCCGTGGACGCCGGCTACTACGATCAAGCGCACCTGATTCATGAGTTTCGCTCATTTTGCTCCATCACGCCGAGTGTCTTTATCGAACGGAAGATCGATCAGCGGAATCATTTGCCGCTTCAGGGCTAGGTCACTTTTTTACAATACACAGTCGAATCTCTGGCGCAGACTTCGACTGTATGACAGCGAGAGATGAACCAGCGCGCCGGAACGTCCCAGAAGCATAGATGACTCGACGTTTCACGGAAATGATGAAAGCCATGGCCATGACAGCACCCGCGGACACGTCGACTTCAAGCGGCGAATGACTAACGAACGCAAAAGCGCGTGTATTCTTGGCGCTATCGCCGTCATCGAATGCGGCTGGGTCGTGTTGAACCTTCGTGTCAACGGCTGGCGGTTTGTCCGATATCTTGGGTTCGCACCGAGTCTTAGCGGCAACGTCACCGGCTGGATCCTAGCCGCAGTTGTCGTTGTCATCTTCGTCGCGCTCGCAATGCGACTCCCTTCCGTCCGTGCAAATTTGTTCCGACCGTCGCTGCTAAAATTACTCGCGATCGCTGTCGCCATCGGAGCCGGTATTCTAGAGGAGGTAGTGTTCCGCCGGTGGACGATGAACTGGCTCATGGCGCATGGCTTTGGTGTTGTCGTGCAAGTGCTCGGAGCCGGTCTGCTCTTCGGCGCAGCGCACGGCGTTTGGGGATTAATGGGAAAGAGCGTGCGCGCTGCGGCCGGCGCGACATTAGCCACCGGCTTCCTTGGCGCCATGCTTGCGATCGTCTTTCTTCTTGCTGGGCGCAGCCTCGCGCCTTGCGTCACAGCGCACTTCCTCATCAACCTTTTCATCGAACCCGGCCTGGTCCTCGCCGCCACTCGTGGCGAAATGGGTAGAAGCGGAAGCGTCGCCTGACCAATGGTTCTCGTCAGCGCGCGGCCGCCATCGCGCCGACTTCACCCTCGCACGACGGGCATCGCAACCGGACCTTCAGAACTTTCCGCCTTGGGATAGGGTTCTCGTCAAGGTTGTAGTCGCATTGGCTGCCGCGCGCAAATACAAATGTTCATGTTCATTTGAACTTGCGCGGGTATATTTTTGCGCGAGCGTTAAAAGTCATGCTGACAGATCGTCAGAAAAGTATCCTCGATTTTATCCAGAGCGAGCAACGCGAAAAAGGGATGACGCCGAGCACGCGCGAGATCCAAAAACATTTCCGGTTCGCCAGTCAAACTTCGGTGATGCAATACCTCGACGCGCTCGAGCGTAAAGGATTTCTCGATCGGCACGCGCGCAAGGCCCGCGCTTTGATCACGCCGGCGATGAAGGTCAGGATCACCGACATTCCAATCTACGGTCAGATTCCGGCCGGCATGGCGACATTGACCGAACAAACCGTGGAAGGTCATGTCTCGCTCGATCTGCGCTCGGCAAATATCTCAAAAAGTGGACGGACCTTTGCCTTGCGTGTCCGCGGCGATTCAATGATCGATGCGCACATTGTCGATGGGGACATTGTCATCCTGGAAGACCGGAAAGATGTGCAAAGCGGCGATATCGTGGCCGCGTTGATCGACGGCGAGACAACTTTGAAGCGATACGTCACGGAACATGGGCGGCCTTATTTGAAAGCGGAAAATCCGCGTTACCCAAATCTAACGCCGGCACGCGAGCTGAGGATCCAAGGAGTGATGGTATCGCTGGTGCGGAAGCAGCCGGCTGGGCAACGGCGGAAACGCGGTTAATGTTCTATTGAACATATCTCTTAGTGATGCCATTCTCTTCGAATGGCAGCGAGCGGTAAGGTGATCGATCTTCGTAATCTTCTAGCCGAACGTTTTCAGCAGACCCCGTTGCCGGCGACAACGTATTTAAGCACCGGTTTATCTTTTTTCGATCAAGCGACGAACGGCGGATTGCCGAAAGGCGCCATTACGGAACTGATCAGTTCGCACACAAGTGCTGGAAGTGCATCGTTGATTTATGCGCTTCTCCAAACCGCCCATCGCGATCGTTACTTTCTCGCACTAATTGATGGCCGGGATTCCTTTGATCCGTCCGCCTCAGGCGGACTGGGCAATTCGCGGCTGCGAAATCTTTTATGGGTGCGTTGTCGCAAAGCAACCGAAGCAATCAAAGCGGCCGATTTGCTTTTGCGCGATGGGAATTTCCCGCTGGTGATTGTCGATCTTGTCCTCAATGCCCCGAATGAATTGCGCAAGATTCCGCAGACCAGTTGGTATCGCCTGCAACGTCTGGTCGAAGCCGCCCCGACGGCCTGCCTGGTCCTGACCCGACAGAGCATGGTCGGCAGCGCCCAATTGAAAATCGTTCTCGAAAATCTGTGGACGCTCGACACTTTCGAAGAAGAGAACGCCATCGCGCGGCTGCGCATTCGCGTGCAACGTTCGCATCTTCAAATTTCTGATAGCGACATCGCACTGCGATGTCAGGACAGAGCAGCGCGCCGTCCCTACCTGACGGAGGCCAGTTAATGTTTGCCACGCTTTATTTGCCGAATTTTTATTTGCAGGCGACTGCACGTCATCAACCTGAATTGCGCACCCAACCGCTGGCGTTACTGGACGACAGAGAGACAAAGCCCGCGATCATTCAGCTCAATGAGGTGGCGGAAAAGGCCGGCGTGCGCAAAGGAATGACGCCCACTCAGGGATTGGCGCGCTGTCTTAGTCTCATGGTAAAAATCCGGGCACGAACGCAGGAACAATTACTCGATGAAATTGTGCTTCACTACGCATTTACGCTGGCTCCCTATGTCGAAGCGACGAGTCCCGGTGTTTGCACAATTCAATTTACGGACAATCGCGATCTCGTCCGAAAGGTCGCGCGAGTGATCGAACAATTAAACGACTGCGAGATTACGGCAAAAGCGGGAATCGCAGATAAGCCCGATACCAGTTTCATGGCGGCTTATCTGGCGCAGCCACTCTTGAAAGTGAACGATGCGAAAGATTTTCTTGCACCGCTCCCAATCGAAACACTCACGATCGCCGATAAGATCGGCCATTAATCGCAAGGCAGGGTAGTGGGTCAGTTTGCTTTTAGGCCGTTTCATCTTTTCTGATTCGTGGCAATGTTGCGGCATGCCGAAAACAAAACGGAAGTCGAAAAACCAGCCGAAGAGAGAGAAGCGCGACTTCGCGCCGACCGCTTTCTCCGTTTTTCAGAAAGGAACCGGAGTCAAAGTGATCTCGCAGCGTCATTCTCGTTCAGGGCGCGGCAAGTAAACTGTCGAGGTTGGCGCAAAGCGGAGCGGGTATTACCCGGGTCTTAATTATTCGCCGGTGCGGGTTTTTGTTCCATGAAGACCCGATAAACCAAACCGGCGAGCATTCCGCCCAGCATCGGTCCGAGCCAATAAACGTAGTGCGCTTTCCAAAAGTTTGCAGCGAGCGCCGGACCGAACACGCGGGCGGGATTTATGGCTCCACCGGTAAGAGGTCCGGCAAACAAGATATCGAGGGTGATGGTCGCTCCTATGGCAAAGCCGGCGAGACCACGCCCGCGCGCATCCACAGCGGTGCCATAAACAACGAAGACAAGAAAGAAGGTTAGGATCCCTTCCACCAGAATCCCCTGAGCCGGGCTCAAATTGATTGCCAGTTGCGGCGTGCCGGTCACAACAACGTCGCGTCCGAATAGACCGAGGCAGATCAACGCGGCCGAGAATGCGCCGAGCAATTGCGAGATCCAATGACGAATCGCGGTAGCGAGCGTGATGTGCCCTCCGCACAACACGCCAAAAGTTACCGCCGGGTTGAGTTGACCCCCCGAGATGTGGAGAGTCGCGGAGACGAAGACCGCGATGGTCAATCCGTGGGCCAGAGCAATGGCGAGATTATCGTGTCCGGCGGCTTTGATCGCGCCGATCCCGATGAAGATCAGTGCGAACGTGCCAATGAATTCTGCAAGGCAGGAACGGAGCTTATCCATCCGTCGATGGAATCAAACGTCCGGCGATCTGGCAATGATGTTGTTCGACAATATCCGACAGAAAGATGTCGATCTAACCGCCGACGTAATTCGGATATTTCTCGCGCAATTGGCGGCTCGCGCGATCGGCTTCATCAGTCTTGCCGGCGCGTTGATAGGCGAGCGCCGCCTTCTGCAACGCGCGCGGGGTGATCGCCGGGTCGTCGTAAAGCAGCGCCACGCCCATGAACGCCTTTCCGGCGTCATCGAAATGGCCGCGCTCAACTTGCACGTCGCCAGCGAGCAAACGCGCCTCGGCATTCACACGTCCCTCCGGTTGAAGAGCCATGATTTCCTCGGCGATTTTCTGGGCATCGTCAGCTTTGTGGGCGGCGATTTTCACCGCGCCCAGCGCGAGTAACACCTTGGCCTTGCCCGCCGGATCGGTAGCAGTCTGCAAATAATTACTGAACGCATTATCGGCCTCATCGAAATTCTTCAGTCTGGACGCCGCGTCGCCGAGATAGAACCAGAAATCCGGTTTGGCGTTTCCTCGATTCTCAATCTTACCGAGAGCGTCCAGATATTTCTCAGCCGCGGGATAATTTTTCTCATTGTAATATTCGATGCCGAGCCATTCCAAAATTTCCGCCGGCGCGTTCGTCGCCGGACTCGCGGCCATGAAATCATCGACCTCTTTCGTCACCGCCTTCCGATCCTTCAAATAAAAATAGCAAGAGACGATGCGAACCGTGGCGAGGTTGTAGTATTGCTCCTTATTGAGCTGACGCGCCGTATTGAGAGCCGCGAGCGCCGTCTTGTAATCCTTCGCCTCAAACGCAGTCTTACCGATGTAGTATTGCGCCTGAGCGGCGATTGTGCTTTTCGGAAATTCTTTCAACAGTTGTCTAAAGGCGTCGGTCATTCCCTTCGGATTCTCCTGCTGGCCGAGAATCAACGCCTTCTGTTGTAAGGCGGCCTCGCGCTCGTGGGCCGAGGGATATTTAGTCAGGATCGTATTCAGATCCGAAAGCGCGGCGTTGTAATTCTTGTCCTGTTGATAAACCAAAGCGCGTTGAGCAAGGGCGGATGGCGCCTGAGGATTATCGGGAAACGCCTGAATGAAATAACTGATTGCTTCCACGATCCCCGGTACGTCTTTCGTTTGCACGTAACACCAGCCGAGTTTGTAAGCTGCGTCCGCGCGCAACTTCGGCGAAAGCTGAGACGCGCGCAGCTCGGCGTAGATCGGCGCCGCTTCCGCAAACTTCTGTTGCTTGTAAAACGCTTCGGCCTTCAGGAGTTTCGCCTGGTCGGCGCGTTCCGCCGTCGGATTCGACTGAAGAAACGCGTCCACTTCGGCCAGGAGCGCGTTCGGATCGGAGTTGTAAACGTTAATCAGCCGCTGATAGCGCGCGTCCTTCGCTTCCTCGTGATTTGGATAATTGGCGATGATCTGATTGTAAATTGCTTCGGCCTCCTGCGTGTGGCCGAGTTGGCGGTGACTGTTTGCCGCGAACAACATCACTTCCGCGCGAGCGTCCTCGGGAATTTGTTCCTTCACCTTTTGGTAATCGACCAGCAACTGCGCGTACTGACCGGATTGAAACTGCAAACGCAGCAGCCCGACCTGCGCGATCCCGCGCCAGCGCCCCGCCTCCGGCAGCGCGCGGGCTTTTTGGAGCAACGCCATTGCTTTCTCGCCCATCGCCTTGTCGATCTTGCCTTTTTCCGGTTGTTGAAGATCGACCGCGAGCAAGCCGGCGCGCACTGCGGCCTCGGCTTTTAACGCGGGCTTCTGCGCTTCGTTGGAGAGCGCCTCGTACTGCCTGAGGGCATCAGTCTTTCGGCCACGGGCAAGCGCAAGCGCCGCCCCGGTCTGGCGCGCGTCTTCCCGATAAGGATTCGGATTTTTGACTTCCGCTACCTGTAGATAGATATCGCAGGCTTCATCTTTGCGGTCGAGAATCTCGAGGCAACGCGCTTCGAAATATCGCGCGGAAAGCGCGACGGCAGACTCTTTCGATTTCGCAGCCGAGCGATGAAAAAGCGGAAGCGCGGCGCCGTAGTTTTTGTTCGTGAAAGCCATCTCGGCGAGCGCGTAGGCCGCAGGCCCTGCGAAATCGCTCTCGCCATAGTCATCCAGCACCTTTTGGAAACTGGTGCGCGCGGTCCCAGCCTTGCCGAGATTTCGATAACATTCACCGAGGGAAAAATACGCATTCGCGCGTCCGGACGCGCCTGGATAATCGTCGAGATATTTTTGATATTCAGGAACAGCGAGGTCGTACAATTTGCGGGTGAAGAGCGCGTTCGCGTATTCGAGCTGGCGTCGCGGAGGCGATTCCGTATCGGGTGCTGAGGGCTCAGTCGATAATTCGGTGGAGCTCGATGCTGGCGGCGTTGCCGTTGGCTGGTCCGCTGGCATCGCATGTGGGGCCGGTGGTTCGTTGGCCGGCTGAGCGCGACGCACTTCCGGAGGAGTCCGTTGTTGTGCTGGGACAGCCGTGATAATGCAAAACGAAATGGCCAGTCCCAAAAGACCGGCCACGCCGCGCGCAATTCTCATTTCGCGGTGGCGAAGGCTACGTTGGTAATTCCAGCTTCGGTACAAATATTCAACACGCTGACGATGTTCTTGTAAGCGCCGGCTTCATCACCGCGAATCACCACCGCTTGTTCCGCGTTGAGTTGGACAAGATTTTTCAACAACTCGGTTAACTCGGAAGCGCTAAGGGTCCGTCGATTCACCACGACGTTGCCGTCCGCCTTCACGTTGACCACCACGTCGCCAATCGGAGCGCTTTTCTCCTTCGCGGCCGATGCTTTCGGCACTTTAACATCGAGTTCGTTTTCATTCCGCGCCGCATTCCAGGTCAGCAGAAAGAAAATCAAAAGAAGAAGGAGGACATCGACCAGCGGCGCGAGCTGAATGCCAGGATGATGAAGGGTCGCGCGACTACGCAAATTCATATGAGTGCGATGTCGATCTTAGACGCGATCGCCACCTTAAAATTCGTCTTCCAAGAGCACGGGCGTGCGCTCGGCCTGCTTGTTGTATTGCAGGGAAAGCAAAGCCAGCACGTGCGTGCAGGCCGCCTCCAAATCTGAAATCAAACGCTGCGCTCGGCCACGGAAAAAAGCGTAAAACATCATTGCGGGAATACCAATTGCGAGTCCAGCGGCGGTGTTGATTAGCGCTTGACTGATACCCTGGGAAAGAAGCACGTAGCGCGCTGCACCAAGGTCGGAACCGAGGGCTCCGAACGATCCGATAATCCCGAATACCGTCCCGAGCAGTCCAAGCAGCGGCGCAATCATCCCAATATCCGCGAGATAGATGACGCGGTTATTGAGACTGGACGCGACGCGCGTTCCTTCGGTCTCAGCAATCTCGCGAACCAGTTGAAAATCCGCGTTCGGATTCTTCGTGGTAAAATCGAGAACCTTTTGTACCACTCGCGCGATGGCTTCGCCATGCCGGTTCGAAACGGCAAGCAATCCGAGATAGTCACGCTTACGCAAAAGCGCGTCGGCCGTGGCCATATAGCCGGGCGATACCACTGCCCCACGGCGGATCGTCATCAAATAAACGATCACAAGCATGAGGGAAAAGATCGACAAGAGAAACAGGGGGATCATCACCGGGCCAGCCTTAAACAATGCGTCCAAGATTGTTTTCGTATGCGGCATGTCCGGTGCAGCAGGCGACGATGCTGCGCTTTGTGCGAGTAAGGGAGTTGCGATCGCCGCAGCGATCAGCGAGGCAAGAATCTTCATGCCGAAAGTTCCGTAATGATAGGCGGCGTGACGCCGGATGCAAATGCGCGAGTCCATTTCAATCTAAAACACGTCTGCGAACTCCCGGTTGCTAGACAAATTGATCGCCACCCGCCCAGCGCCGGACGCGAAAAATATGGGCGGGTTGGATTTCCGGATCCAACTCCACATAGTTTCGACGGCCGTGCCACATGTAGCGCGCATCGCTTATCAGATCGTGGACCTGATATACATCGTCGTCTATCGACCCGAACTGATCGATCGGAACATCGATATAGGAACTTTGTTTGCGATGCGGATCGAGATTCACGACCACCAAAATGATGTTATCGCGCGCCGCGGTCATCTTGGCGTAGAAAAGGATTGCGTCGTTGTCGGCCTGATAGAACCGCAAATTGTCGTAAAATTGAAGCGCCCGGTTTTCTTTCCGGATTTTGTTTAGACGCGCAATCCAGTCCTTGATGTTTCCCGGCGCGTTCCAGTCGCGCTCTTTCCATTGATACTTTTCCGAGTCCGCATATTCCTCTCGGCCGGGCAACGCTTGATTTTCGCAAAGCTCGAACCCGCTGTAGATGCCGTAAAGACTCGAGAGCGTGGCCGCGAGCACAGCACGGATCATGAAGGCTGGCCGGCCGCCCTCTTGTAGCCCGAATGGCAAAATATCGGGCGTATTTGGCCAGAGATTCCCCCGAAAATATTCGCGCATGTCCGTCTGCGTGAGTTCTGTGAAATACTCGATCAGTTCTTGTTTTGAGTCTCGCCAGGTAAAATAGGTGTAGCTCTGGGTGAAGCCGGATTTGGCCAGGGCTTTCATCATCTTCGGCTTGGTGAAGGCCTCAGCAAGAAAAAGGACATCCGGATACTTCGAGCGCACCTCCGTGATCAAATACTCCCAAAACGGGAGCGGCTTAGTGTGAGGATTATCAACGCGAAATATGCGCACTCCGTGGTCGGCCCAGAAGAGGATAATGCTTTTCATTTCCTCCCAAAGTGCCTGCCAGTCTTCGCACCGAAAGTTTAATGGGTAGATGTCCTCGTACTTCTTCGGCGGATTCTCCGCGTATTTGATGGAACCGTCGGGCCTCTTGTAGAACCACTCGGGGTGTTCTCTGACATAAGGATGATCGGGCGAACAATTAATCGCGAAATCGAGCGCGATTTCCATCCCGCGGTTTCGCACTTCGGCCTGAAGCCAATCGAAATCGTCCAGCGTTCCAAGCGTTGGATCGATATCTTTGTGTCCGCCGGCGTCGCTCCCAATCGCATACGGCACGCCCGGGTCCTGGGGTAAACACGTGGTCGAATTGTTTCGGCCCTTTCGATTCGTGCTTCCGATTGGATGAATCGGCGGAAAATAAATTACATCGAATCCCATTGCCTGGGCATCGTCGATCCGCGACAGACAATCGCGCAGTGTTGATCCACGATCGCCGCGGCCCTCCGCTGAACGGGGAAAAAATTCATACCAAGCAGCGGTCCGTGCGATCGCATGATCGACAATCACCCGTGGCGGCGGCGAGTACTGCGTCGCACCGGAACGGTTCGGATACGTGGCCATGAGCACTTCCAACTCTCCTGAATGGGCAATGACCTTGATCTCCGCGGGATCGCCGGCGGCGATTCTTTGTGAAAGATCGAGCAAGCGGGCCGCATCATTATAGTCATAGGCTCGTTGCGCAGCCGCTTCCAGCAGGGCGGCGCCTTCAAGCGCCTCGCTTGTTAACGCAGAAACCCCAACCTCGAATTTCTTAGTGAATTCATCGCGCCATCCCCGAAACGTGTCCGTCCAGGCCTCGACCGTATATTCGTAGATCGCGTTTTCGTACAGCGTGCACGCGCCGCGCCAACGATCGTTGTCAATGTGAGTCATCGGCGTTTCCTGCCAGCGGCTATCACCGAGAATGCGCCATTTCAAAGCGGCAGCGACAACGTCGTGGCCAGCTTTAAAGACGTCTGCCTCCACGACGAGGTCTTCATCGACAACGCGCTTGATCGGATAACGGCCACCGTCAATCAGTGGTCGCAGGTTCTCGATGACTGCGCTGGGAAAGGCCCGAAGCATGGGCCATCAATCAACCGAAATTTGCTCCCCGCGAAAGCGGAATTGTCCGCGAGGAGAATAACAGCAGGCGGCTACAGCTTGAAATAGAATGCGCACTCGTACTGTCCAGAGCTTCGAGTTTCCTCGCGGCGAACGTGCGTGCCAAGAACCGCTTCGAACATGTCCTGCTCGATCCGGCCCACGATGGGATAGAGTTCGAGCAAATTCGAAATCGGCGAATGACATTCCAGAATCTGCGGTCCGTCCCCTTTTTCCTCGGCCACGAATTGCGACATGTAGCCTTCGGCATCACGCGTCTTGGCCAGCCACTTCGCGCGTTCTGCCACCGTTTCGCCTTTTGCCTTGGCCTTGAGCGCGGCGCTTTTTCTTTCAAACATGTTGTAGAGCAATTTCTCCGGAGCGTTTGCGCCGTAGATCTCCCGAATGGACTGCAGCAATTCGAGCGTGAACTGATTACTATCGCTGGGATAAAGATCGTGGCTCCGGCGCGTTAAGCGATAAACCATCTCCGGGCGACCCATTTTTTGCGGGCGCCGCCACGTGTCGAGATAGCCGTCGCGTTGCAGCGTCAGGCAATGCTGTTTGATGCCCATGTAGCTCATCTTCATTTTTCCAACGAGCTCGTTCACGGACATGCCCTTGGTTCGTTTAAGCGAGTTAAGAATTTCGAGCCGCTGAGTGCGGCCAATTTCAGCGAGCAATTTCTGATTCATACGGCGAACAAATTTTCAAAGCGCCGACTTTACACGTCTCAACCTTTAAAAAGCAATATGAAAAATGCGCAAGTTGCCGAGACGTAGGAGATTATACTCGCCTCAATAATCGCAGAATCTTCGATTTCAGTTTGTGAAAGGAAGATCGACAACTTCAACTCGGACGCCCTCCAGTTGATCTGGCGGAGCAGTTGTTTCGAGTTTCGTGCCCGCAGAATTAAAACCACGTTTCACAAATCCGAGCGCAATTTCCTTGCTCAACCTCGCGCTGTGACAAGCGCTTGTGACCCAGCCGGCCTCCTTATCTTTCGCTGGCATCGCGAGCAGGCGCATTCCGGGGGTGAGCGCCGCGTGCTCTGTCGAAATCAATCCGCATAGTTTCTTGTTTCGCTGTCCCGACATTTTCATTCGCGAAATTACCTCCTGGCCGACGTAACAGCCTTTGTCGTAATCGATGCAGCTTTCTTCCAGGTTCGCTTCAATCGGGATGATTTCGTTCGTCAGTTCTCGCCCCCAACGCGGGATTCCCTGCTCGATCCGCAAAACTTCCGCGCAATTTAAATCGCAAAATGACGAGCCGGCCGAGAGTTGCTCAATAATTTTCTCACGATGTGATGCTTCGACCCAAATATCCCAACCCGGTCGAGCAAAACGTCGTGCCGACACAACCCACGTCGCGTCCGGAGATGTCGGGGCAGTCTCAGCGATAAGATGAAAGATCGACCATTGATTGCTCATATCTTCGACTGATACATCGTCGGCGATAATGTAGCGCTCGAGCCTGGACTGAAGTGCTTCTCCAAGTTCAGGCTCGGCGTCTAGAAGGAAGTGATCAGGCGCGGCCAGAATTGAAATATGGGCGGTCATCCTGCCCTTTGCGTCCAGCAAACATGCCTGAATCGAATTCGATGTCCCCGCTTTGCGAATATCGGCGGTAATCTGGCCGTTCAGAAAGCGCAGGCGATCGTTTCCCGCAACGCTGAGTTTTATGTGCGCGGAAAAATCAATGAATTTCCCATCGATTGAATGAAGCTCTTCCGTCATGCTTTGCCGCGAGCGGCAATCCCTTAATAGTCGCTCCCGCGGCGAAGCAACCGACTGAACAAGCCGCGCCGCGCCGGCGCTTCTTCCTCCAGTGGCTCCCGTTGGGAAGCGGGCGCAAGAGTTTCCGCTGGAACAGCGTCGCCATTTTGCAATTCCTGTGTCGGCGCCTCCGCACTGACGGAAACATTCCCGACGCCCTCGGACATAAGTGGTTCATTTGTGTCTGGCATCAACTCCTGCGATTCCGGCGGCACTCCAATCGGGAAGTCGGGCTGTATTTGGGGCGATGCCGAAGGTTCGGTGGCATGCGGGGTAGCGGGATAAGGTTCGACCGGAGCCGGTTTTTCGAACAATTCGAGATCTTCTTCCTCGCGGCCTGCCGGTTTAACTTCACCAAAGTATTTTCGGGCAACCGCAGTGTAATCCTCGTCGCCGTGTCCCCTTTGCATTTGCTCGAGCAACCGATCGCGGGCAGCTGCAGTGACCCCGAGCTCGAGGTGCTGCGACAATCCGTACCGGCTGGCGATTTGCATGTCTTTGAGCATGTGTTTGAGGGAAAAGTGCGGCTCAAAATCACCATCCAGTATCTTGGGTAACTTCATTGTCAGCGTGGTCGAGTTGCTCGCATTGCCCTGCATGGCGGAGACGAATTTTTCCAAGGGCACGCCTGCACTATGAACCAGTGCCAGGGCTTCGGTGGCGGCTTGCACGGTCGCGGCCGTGACCATGTTGGTCGCAACTTTAATAGCCGTGGCCTGACCGATCTCGCCGATCTCTACAATCTGTTTCCCGCTGGCCTGAAGAATCGGTTGCGCCTCGCGCAAAGCGACTTCATCGCCTCCCACATAATAAACGAGCTCCCCCTTCTCCGCCGCAAGCTTGCTGCCCGTAAACGGCGCTTCGATAAAACGCGCACCCCTGCCTTCCACGATGTCGGCGGCAGCTCGCATTGAATGCGGAGCCACGGTGGAATGCGCCATCACGATATGCCGCGGCGCCAATGCCGGACTAAGATTCTGGACGATCTGCAAAAGCGCATCGTCATCCGAAACAAAGATCTGAATGTAATCGCACATCTCCGCGATCTCGGCAGGCGCGCCGACAAAATTCGGCACTGGCCGCGGCGTGCGATTCCAGACAAAGACCTGAAATCCTTTCCGGCGCAGGTTCTCAGTGACCCGGCTTCCGATGATGCCGAGACCGATTACTCCAACGTTTTTTTGCGATCGCCGGGCCATGTGATGTTTTGCGCGGCCTTGGGCCGCAATCCTGAGCCAATTAGAGTGAGGTTAAACTCCGCGACACGCAATCCAGAAGTTGCGATTTTACGTTCGCCCTTAGAAAAACGAGCGAACGATCCGTGCTTGCGCGCCAAGGTCGACCTCAAGTTTTTGCAGCGTGACGCGGCGTTTCTCTAACTCGAGAGCTGCGCGAATATCGGCATGCGCCTCGTCAAACGTCATCTGCCGGGCGGGTTTCAAGTCCATTGTTTGAATAATATGAAAGCCCAGGGAAGTCCGCACCGGTTGACTGATCTGGCCCGGACTCATCTTTACCGCCGCGGCAAAAAAATCCGGCGGCATGCGAAACGCGGCAAAAAATCCGAGGTCACCACCGCGCGTCTTTGTCGCCTCGTCCTCCGAAGCCGATCCCACTAGATCGGGGAAATTTTCGCCACGCCTTATTCGTTCGGAGAGGGACGCGATCGCTTTTTGCTTAAGATCGACAATCTCCGGCGGAGTTTCGGGCGGAGCTGCCAGGAATAGATGGCTAACCCGAAGCCGAACAGGTTGAAAGTAAGGCTCCGGATGGTCTTGGAAGAATTGCTCACATTCTTGCGTTGTCACCTCGAGCTGAGACGCGATTTGGCGAGCGATCCAGCTACGCGACCGCAGCTCCTGTCCAACCATGGCGCGCAGCGATCCTTCTGAAAGATCGCTTTCTCGCAATGCCTTCTTCCAAGCGTTTCCGTCGCGGAATTGCGATTGCAGGACGTTAAGTTCGCGATCGACCTCGCTCGCGGGAGTTTTCTCGCCCGCGGCCAGATGCCGAGCGATCACGTTTGCCGCGAGTCGTGAAAGAATTGAGCGCTTGAGTTGCGCTTGATCTTTGCCACCCAATTCATTTTCTCCGCGAACGTATTGAAATTCCGCAAGCGCACGTTCGAGATCCGTCTCGTAAGTTCCGCAGCCTTGCCCGAGCGCCAGCAAGTGTCCCTTTCCGAAGAGCCGTCCGATCGCGTCGTGACAAATAGCGGAACGACAAACCAGTTGTCCGAATCCGATGCCGGCAATCGCGGCCACCAGACCCAGCAGCGCAAGCCTGAGCCTCATTTCAGCGCGAATTCCGAAAGATAATACGTCGCGACAGAGCCGACGATCTGCAAGCTTTGCGGGCTCACCTTGTCGAGCGTGTCACCCGCTGTATGCCACCAGGCGAAATCAAAATCGATGATGTCGATGACAGGAATTCCAATTGCGTTGAGTGGCGTATGATCGTCGGTGATCCCGCGGTCAAAATATGTGAAATAGCTCCGCCGCTTGAGCGCGTCGGCCGAGGCGAAAATGTCGCGCGTCATTTCTGCGGGCGAATCCGGTGGCAGTGTAATGTTCAGCGACCGGTCTCCGACCATGTCGAAGAGGAGTCCGCCACGAAATTGCCCGGCTGTTTTGCCCTCCGCGAGTTGCTTTGCGAAATAACGGCTTCCGTAAATACCATCGCCGTCCGAAAACTCCTCGTAAGCTTCCTCGCCATCAAAAAACACGAGCTCAATCTTCCGAGCCAAGTTGGAATGTTGCCCAAGCACACGAGCCAATTCCAAAAGCAAGCCCGTGCTCGAGCCGCCGTCGTTCGCCCCAACGAAGCGGAAGGTATCGAACGATTTTGTGTCGTAGTGCGAGCAGAGCAAAAACGAAGGAGCCGCCGTCTTGTCGCCTCGAGCATCGAACCGCGCGATGAGATTAACGAATCGAACCTGGCCGCGCGGCGTCGGGTTGGTAAAAATCTGCCGGGTAACCGTCCAGCCCGAGAGCGTGAGCTGTTTCTCGATGTAAGCCCTGCATTTTTCAATCGCCTCGGTCGCGGGAGGATGCGGACCAAAGCCGACTAATTGCTCGACGTGCGCGAACGCTTTTTCGCCGGAAAAATCTTCCCAAATTTTCGATTGCTTGGCGGCAGGTGTTTCTGCGAGGGTCGAAACAATCCCGATAGCGATGCCGAATGCTAAAATGATCGGCCGTCGATATTGCTGACAGATCGATGAAAATGCGCTCAGCATCATGCGTTGAACAAACGGAATCTTGGCCAATCAATCGGCAGTTTCGTCCAAGCCGAGTGCGGTAACAACGCGCTGAAGATCGTCGTTTCCGTAGTATTCGATCTCGATCCGGCCGCGCTTTTCTCCGTGATGAATGGTGACTCGCGTGCCGAGGTGCTGTTGCAACCGCTCTTGAAGGTCTTCAACGGTCGCTGGGGTCGCAGCCGCTTCGCCCCCTCGCCGCTTACGCCGCGGCTTCGTCGCACCGAGTTGTCGCGCCACGAGCCGCTCGGTGTTGCGAACCGTGGCACTGCGCCGCAAAACCGTTTGCGCCACGAGCAATTGTTCTTCCTGATGTTTCAGGCCCAGCAGAACTTTGGCATGACCGACCGACAATAAGCCCTGAGTGAGCCAGACTTGAATCTGCGGATGCAGATCGAGCAATCGCATCGCGTTCGCCACGGCGGCGCGACTGCGGCCCACCCTTGACGCGATATCTTCCTGGCGCAATCCAAACTCGGTTGCGAGTCTGGCGTAACCCTGCGCTTCTTCGATCGGATTAAGATCGGTGCGCTGTAAATTCTCAATCAAGGAAAGTTCGAGAACTTCAAGATCCGTCGCGGAACGAAGAATTACCGGGGCCTGGGCAAGCCCGACTTCCTGCGCCGCACGCCACCGCCGCTCGCCGGCAATTAGCTCGTACTGGCCGGCGACCTCCCTAACAATCAGCGGTTGAATGATACCGTGCTGGCGAATTGAATCGACCAGCTCCTGCATCGCATCGCGACCGAATTCCTTGCGCGGTTGCAGCGGACTTGGAACAATGCGCGTGAGCTTAGCCTGCTGGATTCTTTCGCCCGAATCCACTTCCGGACGCGCGACCGATGGCCTCGCACTGATGAGCGAGGCAAGACCTTTGCCGAGGCCGGATTTCGCCATGTGGCTCAGGCTACCGGAACAGTCTGGCGAACGCAAACGGCAACGGCGGTTGCGCGCGCCGGACAGCGCCGATAGCATGCGCCCATGTCTTCCGATCGAGGCGTCTTCACGCTCGGCCATTCACCCGATCCCGACGATGCATTCATGTTCTACGCGATGGCGGAAAACAAAATCGACTTGCGCGGTTATCGCTTTGAACATCGGCTCCGAGACATTCAAACGCTCAATGAATGGGCCACGCGCGGCGAGCTTCATATCTCCGCCATCTCAATCCACGCCTACGCCCACGTCGCCGACAAATACGCGCTGATGCCGTGCGGCGCGAGTATGGGAGATGGTTACGGGCCTATGGTGATCACGACGACCGAGCGCGAGCTATCCGGCGGTGAAGACGACGCCAATCTTCAGGCATCGCTGCGAGATTGCGTGATCGCGGTTCCCGGCCGCATGACCAGCGCTTATCTCGCGTTGCAACTTTTCCTTGGAGATTTCAAACACGTAGTTGTGCCATTCGACCAAATCTTCGACACGGTGAAGGGCGGAGGTGCGGATGCCGGCCTCATCATTCACGAAGGACAACTGACCTACGCGCGCGCCGGTTTTAAGAAAATTGTCGATCTCGGCGAATGGTGGAAGGCGAAGACTGGTTTGCCATTGCCACTGGGCGGGAATGTTTTGCGCAAAGATATTCCGCCGTCAACGCAGCTGGATCTCGTGCAAATTATCCGCGAGAGCATCGAGTTCGGTCTGGCTCATCGCAATGAAGCCGTCCGCCACTCACTTCCCTATGCGCGGGATATGAATGCAGCTCTGGCCGGCAAATTTATCGGAATGTACGTGAACGATTACACCCGCGACTACGGTGAAAACGGACGCGCTGCGATTCGTCGATTTCTGAGCGATGCTCACCAAGCCGGGTTCATCGGCAATCCGCCTGAAATCACGTTCGTCGGTTAGTCCGCACCGCTACTTTTTTGCTTTGTCCGCCGGCTTTTCCATCTGCTTCACGTAGGTGACAACTTTATCTACCTCCGTCTTGAATCCGGAGGTAAAATCATGCGTGCCGTATTCGAAGAGCACGATGAAGCAAAAGGTAAAAAAAACGAACAGGGCCAACCAAAAAAGCCCGCGCAGCAAGGACATCGTGCCGAATCGTAAAGCAGGTGGGGTGCCAGGTCAATCGACCTGGCAGCCAGCCAAACTTCGGATTGAACCGTTAGACGAAACTGCCATGCTTTTTGCGCCATGCGCGTTCCACTTCTCGATCTAAGCGAACAGTACCGCACATTAGCGGAGCCCATTCGCCAAAGGATCGATAAGATTCTGGCGAGCCAGCATTTCATTCTCGGACCGGAGATCGAAGCGTTCGAGCAGGCAATTTGCCGTTTCACGGGAGCGCCATACGCCATAGGTGTTTCATCGGGCACCGACGCGTTACTCGCCATTTTGATGGCGCTGGAAATCGGGCCGAGCGATGCCGTGATCACAACAGCTTACAGTTTTTTTGCAACGGCAGGCTGCGTCGCCCGTGTCGGCGCCACGCCGCTATTCGTCGATATCGATCCTGCGACCTACAATCTTTCGCCTGCCGCACTCGAACGGTACATCGAGAAGCACTGCCAAACCGACGTCGAAGGAAGACTGACCGATTCAGCAGGTCGAAAAATTCGAGCGATCATTCCCGTACATCTCTTTGGATTATGTTGTGAGATGGATCCGATTCATGTGATCTCCGAGCGGCACGGCCTCGAAGTAATCGAGGATGCCGCGCAAGCAATCGGCGCGGAATATCATACCACGCACATGGGCATCCGCACCGCAGGCACAATGGGAGAGGCCGGTTGTTTCAGTTTCTATCCTTCGAAAAATCTGGGAGCAGCCGGCGACGCTGGGATGATCGTTTGCCGCGACGAAGAATTTGCGAAACGACTAAGAATTTTCCGGCAACACGGGATGGAGCCTCGTTACCATCATTATTTCATCGGCGGCAATTTTCGACTCGATGAAATCCAAGCCGCGATTCTGGATGTTAAGCTTCCGTATCTGGCAAGCTGGTCCGCGGCGCGGAGAGCGGCTGCAGATTTTTATCGCGAGGAATTTACGCGCACAGGTTTAGCGAATCGTATCGCGCTTCCGGCCGAGCCGTATCGCGAGCGCGGCGTAACCAACCATCACATTTACCACCAATATGTGATTCGCACGCCACAACGCGACGCGTTGCGTGCACATCTGACGAAGCGCGAGATCGGAACCGAGATTTATTACCCGATTGGATTGCATCTGCAGAAATGCTTTGCCCATCTCGGCTACAAAGAGGGCGACTTGCCGGAGACAGAGCGCGCCACTGGTGAGACACTCGCGCTGCCGATTTACCCGGAAATCTCCCGCGAAGCCCAGCGCTACGTCGTGGATGCGATTGCCGAATTCTTTGGCTGAGATCGACAATTACATTCAGCAGGCTGTTCGAGTCTTCGAACGGGCAAATCACTTGCGGGGCGGATGGCGCAAGCCTATATGAACGCTCACACTGGCGGGTAGGTACCGAAGTGGCCAAACGGGGCGGACTGTAAATCCGCTGGCTTACGCCTTCGCTGGTTCGAATCCAGCCCTGCCCACTTTCTCTATCTGCTTACGCTTTCGAGATCGCGCGATCACAAAAATCAGTACGCCGAAAAGGTTTGCGGCAACGATCATCCCCGCAATTTTCGCGGTGAATATGAGCGGCCTTTGGACATCGATAATGGGAAAGATCGACAACGTTACGTAAAGCAGCGTCATAAGGAATCCGGAAAGCGAAGCGATTCGAAGCCAGAGCGGCGGCCGCAGCTCGGTATTTCGCAGACCAACAATGGGAATGGCAAACATCACCAAATAGGTTAAAGCGTAAAAGATTCCTCCGGCGTTAAACAAAAGTTGAAAGGCTTCTTGTTGCCCGACGCCGATCAAGCTCACTAGCCCCAGTGCAAGCGTGATTGCTCCTACTAGCAGGATGGAATTCGCCGGCGTCTTAAATCGGGGATGCAATTTCGTGAACCATTGCGGCATCAAGCGATCCCATCCCGCGACCATCGGCAACCTTGTCATTCCAGTAAAATTCACACTAGCTTGCGTGACTCGGAGAATGCTCAACGAGACCAACGCGATGGGCACAATCATCGCGGCCAACCCAAACGGACGAAACCCGATGCTCAACACTTGGGGAATGGGGCCGATCAAATCGATCTTTTCCGGCGGTACAAAAGCCAGCACCGAACTGGTGCCGAGAATGAAGAGTAACGCGATGATGGGCGCGGCGACGATAACGGAACGACCGATTGTGCGCGCCGGATTACGACATTCACCTGCGAGAATCGCGACATATTCGAATCCGCCCAGAGCGCCAAAACCGAGTTTGCCGAGGATATTCAAACTCAGGAGCGAAAACACCGGAACAGCGGTCGCGAGCGGATGAAACTCATGCAGAGTGCCGTGCATCAAGTTGACGAAGGGCAATGCGATCAACGTCGCAAAGATCGACAACATGATTATCCCGCCTGCGTTGTGAACCCATTTGCCGAGGCCCAACCCGATTGTCGAAATGACAACGAGGAGCGTAACGATGAAGGCACTGGTGAGCGTGATTACGAATTTGTTGGATGCGATCCATGCTCCATGAGGACCAAGCGCATAAGACAAGGTCGTGGTCACAAGGAGACCGGTCTCCGACGTGTTGGTCATCACGAAAAGCCAAAGATTCCACGCGACCATGAAGCCAATCACTTCGCTGAATCCGAGCTTTGCCCACTGATACAGTCCGCCCTCGAGCGGCATTTGCCGATTGAGATAAATAACAACAATTGCCGAAGGGATGTAAAAGAGGGCGATCGCGACCAGCCAAAAAATAACGTGGGCCGGTCCGAGTTTTCCAGCGGTCCCAACCCAGACGAGACCGATAACAAACAGAATTTGCGTGAGTACGAGATCTCGAAGCCCGAGCTCTTTTCTGAACTCGGCACTTTTCTCGACGACGCGCGCTTCGGCCTTCTGCAAAGTGCGCGCCTCATTCGACTCGTCTCGCATTGAGAGAGAGTCTAGTTAGCCGCGCGTGTGATTGTCGATCTTAGCGCCGATGCCGACGAGAGATCGAGGTCTTGCGGCGGCCTTTCGATCAGCCTAATCGCCTGGTCGCTTTTCGTTGAGAGCCTTGCGTCCCGCTGTCGTTGCGGACGAACGTAGCGGAAATAAAAAAGCGCTCGCCGTGACGAGCGCTTTTTCACAAAAGAACTATTGAACTTATCGGTCGCGTCTGCCACCGCCCTCGCGGCGACCGCCACCATAACCGCCACCGCCACCGCCGCCGCCACCGTAGCCGCCGCGATCGCCACCGCCACCGCCACCGGGAGGCCGCGATTCACGAGGACGCGCCTCGTTAACCGTGAGAGCACGATTGTCCATGGTGTGGCCATTTAATTTTGAGATCGCGTTTTGCGCATCCTGGTCGGAGCCCATGGTAACGAACGCAAAGCCGCGCGATTTGCCTGTGAACTTGTCTTGCATGAGCATTACCTCTTGAACGGCTCCCGCTTGCGCGAAAAGCTCCTGCAGCTCGTTTTCGGTCGTGTTGAAGGGAAGATTCCCAACGTATAATTTATTTCCCATTGAGTTTATTCTAGAAACGCCGCTAGGTCACTGTTCCCGCTTATCGGATTTCAAATCGCCACTGAATAAACTCAACTGACAATCCACCAACTCCCGAGCTTCCGTTTCCGTTTGGGCATAATTAGTAGGGGGCTTCGCTTGAGAAAGCAACAGGAATCGAGAAAATCAGGAGACCAAAGATTTGAGATTTAACGTTTCAAACGGGAAAAACCGCAAGCCTCGCGTCGCTATTGTGGCGGCCGGAATCGTCAGCCCTCTTGGACTCGGACTCGAAGAGACTCTTCGTTCCCTGCAAATGGCGCGTGACTGCATCACGCCGGTCACCACGTTCTCAGTCGAGCAGTGCCGATGCAAGACCGCGGGACGGGTGCCTGACGAGTTCCTGCGTGGCGTGCGCGCACGAGGACGCCGCACCCAGCGCCTGCATCGCACTTCCCACATGATGATCGCCGTTCTCGAAGAGGCGCTTGAGAGCAATCGTGAATTCAAGCCGGAACTCACCGTGATTGGAACGACAAGCGGCGGAATGTCCTACGGCGAAAGTTACTACCGCTCATTGCATCGACACGATACGGCGCGGCACTCCCCCGGCTGGCTTGCGAATTATCCGCCGCAAAAACCGGTGATTGACGCGCAGGAGGCTTTCGGAATTTCGGCGCCGTGCCAGGTGATTGCCAACGCCTGTGCTTCCGGATCGAACGCGATTGGCCACGCTTTTACATGCATTCAATCGGGACGTTATCAACGAGTGCTGACCGGTGGATACGACGCAATCTCGGAATTGGTTTTTGTTGGTTTCGACTCGCTTCAGGCTTCGACGTCCGAAAAATGCCGGCCGTTTGATCGAGACCGCACTGGCATGGTGCTGGGCGAAGGCGCCGCCGTTCTCTTACTGGAAAACTTGGACGCCGCTCGATCTCGGGGTGCCAACATTCTAGGCGAGATCATCGGATATGGGATTTCGACGGACAATCACCACCTTACTCAACCCGATCCATCCGGCGTTGGAGCACGACGGGCAATGGAAGGCGCGCTACAGAGCGCGGGCATCCGAGCGCAAGAAGTGGATTACATCAACGCCCATGGCACGGCCACGCCCTTCAACGACGCAGCTGAAGGGAAAGCAATTGGCGAATTATTTGGGCGCGTGCCGCTCAGTTCAACGAAAGGCATGATGGGCCATACATTGGGCGCGGCCGGTGCAATAGAGGCGGTCGTATGCCTTCTCGCGCTGGAGCACCAATTCCTGCCGGCGAACATCAATTTTCGGAACGGAGAGGAGGATATCGATCTCAATATTGTGGCAAACGAAACGCGAGCAGCGCCGTTGAGAACAGCCCTTTCAAACTCGTTTGGGTTCGGCGGAACAAACGCTTCGATCCTGGTACGAAAGGTCGACGTATGAGTTTGCGCATTGCTGGCATGGAATGGGTGACTCCGCTCGGGAGCGGGCTCGACGCGGTATGGCAACGCTTGTTGCGCGGCGAAGAAGCGGTTCCCCAAACGATGGCCGGCCCATTCGGACAAAGAAACTATTCGGCATTTCGCGTTCCTGACGATGCACTGGCCGGTCTCCCCGCGCATCCCCGCCTGCGACGAGCCAGCGCAATCTCGCGATTCGCAGTCGCGGCGGGATTGGCCGCACTAGCCGATGCAGGATTAACGATCGATGGCCGGATGGCGGAGCGAATCGCGCTCATTTTTGCGGTTGCAAACGGCGGCGTTACTTACACAAAACGCTTTTATCACGACATCGTGGAGACAGGCGCCGACTCAGCGAGTCCCCTTCTTTTTCCTGAGACCGTTTTTAATGCGCCGGCGAGCCATCTCGCGGCAATCCTGGGAGTGACGGGCGCTAGCTATACTCTAGTTGGCGACGGTGCAGTGGGTGTATTGGCCATACAAATGGCCGATGATTTGCTGCGGAGTGACACTCTCGATTACTGCCTCGTTGTTGGCGCGGAGGAAGCAGACTGGGTCCTTTGCGACGCGTATCGCAAGTGGCGGCTTGTTCGCTCCGAGCCGCCGATCGAGCCTTTTCGGAAATCCGCTCGCGGAACCGTCCTGGGCGAAGGAGCGGGTGCGATCCTTCTTGGCCGTGAGGGTTCGATCGCGATCGATCAAATCCAACCCGGAAGCAATTTCTGCGTGCGGAAGGCCGCCACGGAATGCGCAACCAAGGTTCTCTCGGAATTGGCGAAACCAGAGACTGGCGTGATCATTAGCAGCGCGAACGGAACATTTGTCGATGCGGCGGAACGCGCAGCCGTTTTGCAAGCCGCGCCAAAAGCCATGATTTATTCGCCCAAACCAGCACTTGGCGAGAGCGTTGGAGCCAGCGGCATCTGGCAGGTTATCACGGGAGCTCTGGTCTTGCGCACGCAGCAGCTTCCACCGCTCTTGCATAGCGCCTCGGAAGCGGGCCTAAGAATACCTATTGGCGCCCCAGTTAAGGTCCGCGCTGAGGATGCGATTATTTTAGATTGCGGCTTGAATCAACAAATCGCGGGCCTGCGTTTAACCGTGAAAAACTGAAAAACTATTGTTAACCGAGATGCCGCCAAGGAACGCTCCCAGGCTTTTGGCTTTGCAAGAGGCCCGCTCTTCGCTACCTTCGGCGTCCGCCTATGCGAAAGCCGGTTATCTCAATTGTTAGCTTGCTTCTGGCAATCGGCTGGGCTGGCGCAGCGACCGACACGCCGGAACATCTCCCGGTGGAAATCACTTCGACGGGAGAGACTAATTACGAGAATGGAATTGCTACGGCGCGAGACAATGTCGCGATTCACATCGGCGATACAGACATCTACGCCGACTACGCGCGATACAATTCCGCGACCCACGATATAACGCTGGAAGGACATGTGCGCATCTATCGAGACATCCGACTCTATCTTTCCGATCACGGCGTTTACAACATCGACACGAAGGAGATTCACTCGACTGAGATGCGCACGGAATACGATCCTTATCTTGCTGGAGGCGATACTGTCACCTCTATCTCTAAGAACGGTTACCTGGTGAAAAATGGAACCTTCACGACGCATGATTCATCGAAACCCGATTTTTATTTTCGTGCGCGAACCGTTCGGGTTTATGAACAAGATCATGTCATTTTCCAAAACGTAACCTTCTACGTGGGAGACGTTCCAATCTTGTGGTGGCCATACATGTATCAATCTCTCGACGACTCGTTCAGCTTTGCGATTTCTCCCGCCTTTCTGAGCTCCTGGGGACCGTCGCTCCTCACTCAGGTGACTTTTCCGATCACCGATAAAATTAAGGGACGTCTTCGCCTTGATTATCGCACGCGGCGGGGCCCGGCCATTGGATTCGAGGCAAACACGAATTACGGAAAAGACGACAGCAGTTGGGCGAGCCTGAAGACCTATTACATTCAGGATCAAAATCCGTTGTTGAATCAAACGTCGCTGCCTCGCGGCTCCGTCCCCACCGGGCGATACCGCGTCAGCCTGGAAGACCAAACGAACTTCACGAGCGACATCTACGGAATCGTCAACATCACAAAACTGAGCGACGCATTCGTCATGCAGGATTTCTATCAAAACGAGTTCCGCTTCGATCCTGTGCCCGACAACGTGGTCGCGGTAACAAAGTCAGACCCGTTTTATACACTCACTGTGGATACGCGCTTCCAAGCCAATAGCTTTTTCGAACAAACCGAGCGTTTACCCGAAGTGGCTCTGGACATTAAACGACACGCACTTTTCGGAGGTCCGATTTTTTACGAAGGCGAAACCAGCGTTGCCGATTTGCGGCGAAATTTCGCCAGTGGGTCAGGGTTTGAAGATTATGGAACTATTCGTCTCGATACATTCCACCAGCTCCTTTATCCAAATACCTATTTCGGATGGCTTTCGGTCGTGCCCCGAGTCGGTTTTCGGGAAACTTATTACGGCGAAACACGCGACTTGGGGAAAACGATTTTTCCCCCCAACGACAACCCTTTGATTCCGAATTTCCTGCTGCCTGACCCGACGTCCGCCACACCGATAATAGACGGTGGCGGAGGATATCGCACCGTTCTGAACGCCGGCATTGAGGCTTCATTCAAGCTGTCACGCGAATGGGAGGATGTTCAAGATAGCGCATTCGGTCTCGATGGCCTGCGCCATGTCATACAACCTTTCACAAATTTTTCTTACGTTTGGAGTAACGGATTGGACCCAGCCGCGATTTTGCAGTTCGATCGGTTTGAACCGTCCACTCAACTTCGTCCGATCGACTTCCCGCAGTTTACTTCCATCGACTCGATTGATAACTGGACCATTTGGCGCGTCGGCGTTCGCAATCGCCTGCAAACTCGGCGGGATGACCTGACCGTAAGCTGGCTCGAGCTCGATACCTACGTTGATGTTAACTTCGACAATCCATACGATCGAACGCCTTATTCAAATTTATTTAATACGCTTACGTTCACGCCAGTCCCATGGGCGAGTCTTGTCATCAACTCGCAAGTGCCTGCTTTCGACAAAGGATTCACGGAAGTGGACACGAACATTGTCTTTCAGCCGGTCGCGAATCTCCAACTTAACGTTGGACATCGCTACTTAAACGACAATCCGTTCTTCGACAACAGCAGCCTGTTCGTGGTGGGCGGATATTATCGGTTTGATGAGAACTGGGGTCTGGGAATTCAGGAACAGTACGAAGCTACAACCCGAATTCTCGAGCAGCAGCGCTATTCAGTTTATCGTGACCTAACAAGTTGGGTCGCCTCGGTCGGGGCCATCATTCAAGACAACGGCGGCGTGAAAGAATACGGAGTGCTCCTTACCTTCACCCTGAAGGCGTTTCCCAAACTCGGGTTCGATTTGAATATGGATCCCGGCGGCGCCGGGCAAAGCCCATGAGAAAGACCCCGCAAAACGGCTTGCGTCCTTTGACTGTGGCTCTTTGGTTGCTTCTCTGCGACTAAAGTCGCCGCACTTCTTATATCGAGATGGATCTCTCTATCATTGGCTCTGGGTATGTCGGTCTTGTCACCGGCGCTTGCTTTGCCGACGTCGGCCACAATGTAATCTGCGTCGATAACGATCTGCGAAAGGTCGAAGCACTACAGGCCGGCAAAGTGCCAATTTTCGAACCCGGGTTGGAGGAAGTAATTCACCGCAACGTTTCCGCCCACCGCTTGCGTTTTACCGGCAGCGTTCAAGAGGCTGTTAATAACTCACAAATCGTTTTCATCGCCGTCCCGACTCCGCAGCAGCCGAACGGCGATGTCGATCTTAGCTTTATCGAGAAAGTCGCGCGGGAAATTGCCGGCGTTCTTACCGACTATCGCGTAATCGTCGACAAAAGCACAGTGCCGGTGAAGACCGGAGAAAAAGTAGCCGAGTCGATCAAACGGTACAATCGCCACGGCGCGAAGTTTGATGTGGTCAGCAATCCCGAGTTCTTGCGCGAAGGTTGCGCCATCGCCGACTTGATGCATCCCGACCGCATTGTCATCGGAGCGCAGAGCGAACACGCCATCGACCTCATGAAAAAGGTTTACGAACCGTTCATGGCGCCCATTCTCGTCACCGACATCAACAGCGCGGAGTTGATCAAGCACGCGGCAAATTCGTTTCTCGCTCTCAAGATTTCTTATATCAACGCCGTCTCCGCGATTTGCGAAGCGAGCGGCGCCAATGTCGAGAAAGTTGCGGACGGCATCGGCATGGACCGGCGCATTGGCCGCAATTTCCTCAATGCCGGCATCGGCTACGGTGGCTCGTGTTTTCCAAAGGACATTGCCGCTTTCATCACGATCAGCGAGCAACTCGGCGTTCCATTCAATTTACTGAAGGAAGTGCAGCGGATAAACGGCACGCAAAAGGAGCGTTTTCTTAAGACTATCCGCGAAACGCTTTGGGTTTTGCGCGAGAAGAAGATCGCGGTGTGGGGCCTGACGTTTAAGCCCGATACTGACGATATTCGTTCATCCGTCGCGATTGATCTGGTGGCGGACATGTTACGCGAAGGCGCGCAAGTTACAGCTTACGATCCGAAGGGAATGGAAAAGGCGCGCGAAGTGAAAGCGATCGCCGGAGTAAAGTTCGTCTCATCTGCGATTGAAGCGACCGAAGGTGCGGAAGCGTTGATCATCGCGACCGAATGGACGGAGTTTGCCAATGTCGATCTTTCCGTGATTAAAGAGAAGATGACTACGCCGATCATTTTCGATGGCCGGAATATGTTCAATCCTGAAACGATGGGGCAGCTCGGCTTCCGGTATCACTCTATCGGACGCTCGAGCGTAACTCCGCGCTAACTTTCCCGCCGATAGTTATGGCGCAGCTTTCTGCCCGCCGAGCCGCGCTTGCGGCACTGCGAACATGGCGCACGGAAAAACAATTTGCGGACTCCGTTATCTCGAAAGTTATCGGCGAGACGGTCTTCGCCGCTTCCGATCGTGCCTTCGCGCTGGAGCTGTTCTATGGCGTCTTACGTAATCTAACGTTGCTTGATTTCTGGATCGGTTGCCTCCGCACTTCGCACGTGAATGTCGAGCTTCGCGACATTCTTCGCCTTGGTTTTTACCAGCTGTTCATTCTGAGCACTCCCGAGCACGCGGCCGTCTATGAAACAGTCGAACTCGCACCAAAGCGGGGCCGTCCACTAATAAACGGAATTCTTCGCACGGCATTGCGAAGCGGCGATGAATTACTGTCGCAAGCGAACACGCAGCCGCTCCAGGTCCGGACATCTCATCCGGAATTCTTGATCTCGCGCTGGGAGAAGAACTTCGGACGGGAGGCGGCGAAAGCGCTCTGCGCGTGGAACAACCGGCCGCCGCCAATTTACGGGCGCATCAATCGATTAAGAATCCAACTCGAACAGTTCCTTCAGATTTATCCGGAGTCGCAGCCTGTATCGCCCCGTTCCGATTTTGTAACGTTCAACGCTCTGCCACATGAAGCTCTGAAGCGCGGCCACTGCTACATTCAGGACCCAAGTACGGCGCTGCCGTGCAAGCTTCTCGATCCGCGACCAGGAGAAAAGATCCTCGACGCTTGCGCCGCGCCCGGCGGAAAGACTGCTTATCTAGCCGAGATGATGCAAAACCGGGGTTTGATCGTTGCATGCGACCGCGACCCAAAACGCATTGACGTTCTTCAAGAGAATATCGCACGCCTTGATGTTGGAATTGTCCGGACTGTTTGTTGTGACTGGGTCCGCGATGGCGTACCGAGCGAGATCATGTCCCTCGGCCTGTTCGATCGCATCCTGCTGGACGCCCCATGCACCAACACTGGCGCCATGCGGCGGCGAGTAGACGTACGCTGGCGATTGAGACCTAATGACTTTAGTCGAATGCACAAGCAACAGATCTCGATCTTGCGCGTTGTCTCGCCGCTATTGAAGCAAGGAGGAATTCTGGTTTACAGCACATGCAGTCTCGAACCTGAGGAGAATGAAGAGGTCGTACAAGAGACGCTAGCGAACTTGTCGATGCTTCGACTGGAGCGGCAGAAACACTGTTTTCCATTCCGAGACAGCTTCGACGGTGCATTTGCCGCGAGGTTGACCAAGGAGAATTAGCTCCGCTTCAAGCTAGTTGCATCCCGCACAGCTAATGGAATTATAACGTCCTATGCACGACGCCCGTTTTGAAAAACTCGCGACACTTCTTGTCGAGTACTCGACGAGACTTAAACGCAATGAGCACGTTTTGATCGAGGCCTTCGATACGCCTGATGAGATGACAATCGCGCTCATTCGCGCTGTGCGGAAGGCAGGCGCCATTCCGTTCGTGCAGGTCCAGCGCGCGCAGATTAATCGCGAGATGGCGCTCAAGGCTTCGGATCAACAGTTGAATCTCATCGCACGGCATGAGCTGGCGCGAATGAAAAAGATGGATGCCTACATTGCGCTGCGCGGGAGCAACAATATCACCGAGCTTTCTGATGTGCCGGTGAACCAGATGCAGTTGGTCGCGAAAAAAATGCGCCCGGTGCAAGATCAAAGAGTGAAAAAAACAAAATGGGTCGTGCTCCGATGGCCGACTCCATCGATGGCGCAGCTCGCTGGAATGAGCACAGAGGCTTTTGAGAACTTTTACTTCGACGTGTGCACGCTGGATTATCGCAAGCTTCAGCCCGGCATGAACGCGCTCAAGGCGTTGATGGAAAAAACAGACCGCGTTGAAGTAAAGGGACCAGGAACTGATTTGCGCTTTAGCATCAAGGGAATTCCAGCGGTAATTTGCGGAGGAGATCGCAACATTCCCGATGGCGAAGTCTTCAGTTGTCCGGTGAAGAACTCCGTCCAAGGCCACGTTAGCTTTAACGCGCCGACGATTTATCAGAGCACTGGCTTCGACGGAATTCGTCTGGAGTTTCGCGACGGAAAGATTGTTGATGCCACCAGCAACCAGACAGAGAAGCTGAACAAGATTCTAGATTCAGATGCGGGCGCTCGCTATATCGGTGAATTCTCTCTCGGGTTCAATCCCTACATCCTGGAGCCGATGCGCGACATTCTTTTCGATGAAAAGATCGCTGGTTCCTTTCATTTTACGCCGGGCCAGGCCTATGAGGAGGCGGATAATGGGAATCGAAGCCAAGTGCACTGGGACATGGTGAGCATTCAGCGCCCGGACTACGGTGGCGGAGAAATCTCCTTTGACGGAAAGCTGATTCGTCGCGACGGCGAGTTTCTGCCAAAACAGTTGCGGTTTCTCAATCGCCGGCACTTCGTCCGGCGTTAGTAATCAAAAAAGAACGAGCGCGAACGGCAGCCCGTTCGCGCTCGAAGCTAATAAGTTTGTTCTCGGTTGTTTACGCGCGCTTCTGACCGACCGCATGGACCTGCATCAGCCCGATATCGCCCGTGCCAGCAATCTGCAAGTTAGCGATCTCGAACATCGGGGCGCCACCCTCGGCCACGCCGCCCGGTAATTGCACCGAGATGTTTTTCGAAGTCGAATTTAAGATGATTGAAGCGATCTCAAACGACGGTGAGAACTCTACGGTCGCGATCTGGAATGCACCGGTAACCAAGACCGAGGCTTGTCCCGATTGCGACGGGGTAATTTGAAGCGGCGCCGCTTCAAAATTAGAGACGAGCTGCAATCCCGCGACGTTAAACGACGGTGAGCCAACGGCCGCTGGTCGCTGCTGTTGCGAAGGCGTGAGCCGAATACTGCCGAGACCTCCTCCGGACGGCTGAATTTTCGCGATCTCGAAGTTGACTTGGAGGTTCATCGCCGGCGTCGGCTGCTGCGAAGGAGCCAGGCGCATGGTGACGATCTTCGAAGTAGGCCGCAATTGTAATGCGCCCATCTTAAACGCCGGCGTAAGCTGCATCGAGGCGATCTCGAAAGAGAAGGTGAGCTGGACAGCCGTCTGCATGGCGCCAGCAGGTTGTGGCGCGCCACCGGCGGCGGGAGTTCTGATTAACGGAGCGGTTGGGATTTGGATCGGTTCAGGCATGGTTGCAATGGTGGTTGTTTGCGAAACAGTTTGACGAAGCGTTCCGGCAGCGCGAGTCGCGACCTCCGGGACGAACATTGGTTGCGGTGGTGGCTCAGGTCTAGTGACCTCAACCACGGGTTCAGGAGAGATGGGTGTCTGGTAAGGAATCGGTTGGCCCTGTCCGACCGGTTCGATTTCCCGTTCAACGATAGGCGAGCTTTGTGCAAAGACCGGTTCCACAATATCGGCAGGCGGCATGGACGTCGGTGGACTGGCCCATTCTGTTGCCTCTTGCATGATCGGCATTTCCGTCATTGCTGGCAAATGTGTCTGCTCAACTATGGGACCAACAGATTCCAATCCGGTTTCTTGAGCTGGCCTCATCCCGACTTCGGGCTCCTCATCTGCCGTAATCAAATTTCCTGCGCTTTCGCCAAACACGCGGCCCGATTTACCCACTGGCAGTACCGTTGGGCGCAAGGAAGGTTCCGACGCTTTCAATTTTAGCGAAACTTGGCGCGGACCTCCGGTAAGCCGATTGCTCAACGTCAATGGTTTGTCTGAAGATGCTTGCGTAATCTCGTCGATTCGCAGACCAGTCGCCGGGGCTGCACGCCGGAACAGAACAAATTGGACGGCACGTCGGCGCACTTCGGGCACAACCACCCATAGCAACAAAACGATCCCCGCCAAGAGTAAGCCGCCTACGAACAGCGTCTGCGGATCAGCCAGCCGATCGAGCCTTTCGCCGAGGGTCGGCTGCGACCATTCGCGAACGCGCGACGGAGCCAGAACTGTCGCCGGAGTAGCAGCTGCCGCCGCGCTAGCAACCGAGGCGATAACCGAAGACGCCGGCGCAGCCACCGGAGTCTCCACGGTTGGCGACAGGGCAGGAGCCGGAATTGCAGGCACATCTTCCGGTCTTGCGGGAGTTCCGGCAGCGGTCGACTGAGTCGTTGTCGCTTCCATGCCGGCAATCGCCGGACTCACCGCGGGCAAGACAGAAGCCAGAGATTCGTTTGTCGATTCCCTTGCCGGTTTAGTTTTAGCCACAGCGACGGCAGGAATCGGGCTCGGCTCGATCGCGGGGCCGCTTTCTGTTTGGGCCGAGGACATAACGGCAGCGGCTTCCGATGCCGGTGCCGCTGTGATCGCTGGACTTTCCTGCCAGCCCAGGTCGTAAAATGAGTCTATGAAAATGACGTTGAGCGCAGGCGAGTAAATCTTCTTGGCCGATGCGATCCAATCGGTCGCCTTGTTGGGATTGTTGTGTTTAAACTCCCAAGCCGCCTGAGCGTAGTAGAGGGCCGGCGTATCGCCGGTGAATTGGAATTGCTCCATCATCTTCTGCGCGCGGCTTTCTTTGCCTTCGAGCAAAAGCGTCATGTAAATCTTGAACTTAATTAGCTGCGCAGCCTGGTTTTTGTCTCCGCCCGGAGTTTGACTAAAGAGAGTCTCAAAGCGGCTTCGGGCTTGGGCATAATCTTTTTTCTTAAACGGAATTTGCGCCAGATTATATTGTGCTTCGCGGAACTTCGGATCCGCCTTGGATGCCGCTTTAAATGCTGCTTCCGCTTGGTCAAATTCCTTTTGCTCCATCAAAATTTCGCCACGCAGATTGAGCATGGCCGGCTGATTTGGATCCGCCGCATCCGCCTCATCAACGAATTTGCGCGCTGTCTCGAGGTCGCGTTGTTGAAACGCTTTCTGAGCTTCCTCAAATCTGGAACGCGCAAAGGCTTTTGTTTTTGCCGAACGCTCCGCCGCAGTCGTTAGTTCCAGCGCCGCGCGCGTTTGGCCAGCCGGTTTTTCCAGCCAACCCACTTCGTAGAGCGATTCAACAAACAGCTTGTTCAGCTGGGGTGAAAAGTTCTTTTCCGCCGCCGCCATCCAATCTTTTGCCTCCTTCGGGTTCTTGCGTTGGAGCGCGATGGCCGCGTTTGCGTAATGAACAGCCGGCGTATCGGGAGAAAGCTCAAACTTGGCCAGGATCGAATCGACCATGTTCTCTTTGCCCTCGAGCAAGTAGGTCAGGAGAATCTTGTACTGAATAAGCTGTGAGGCGTCGCCCTCCAGTTCGGAAGCGTTGCTCGACAGAAGATCTTGGAAACGTTTACGGGCCTCGGCCCAGTCCTTCTTGAGAAACGGAACCTCGGCGAGGTTAAAACGCGCGTTCCAAAACTTTGGATCGATCCGCAGCGCTTCCATCAAAGCGGTCTCGGCTTTGTCGTAAATGCCCTGCCGCATTAAAATGACGCCCCGCAAATTCTGCGACTCGGCCAAATCCGGTTGGCGGGCATCAATCGCGTCAAGATTGATTAGCGCTTCCGAATAATTATTTGCGTCAAACTCGCGAAAGGCCTTGTCGTACATCGCCTCGAGTTCCGCCTTAGAGGGGGCAACATTATTTGCCGCGAAAGAACTGAACACTAAAACGGCGATCACCGCGATTTTCCGAATCTTCATTCCAGTATGCATACAACCTTTGCTCGCGACCGATGACAAGCCTAAAATTTTGCAGAAATTCCAGCCCGCTTCAGATGCCCATAATAGCACAAACCGCACCTTGGAATCGGACTAATTTCGCCCCCGATCTCTGTTGCTGACTCCCACGGGATTAGAGCCTACCAGGTCGCTGCAAATTCGCCTGATTTCAAGCTACTTCACGCATCTTTCAGGATGTTAAGATTTGCCACGATGCGCAGACCTTCCAACGTGAGATTGGGATGGACCGCCTCGATCTCATTCAATCGCGCCGCGATTAGCTTCGCGTAACCACCCGTGGCCACAATGTGAACTTCGCCGCGCGAAAATTTTTCGGCTGCAATCCGTGAAATAATTTCGCGAACCAAGCCGCGATAACCAAATACCGCGCCGGCCATCATCGCATCGATCGTCGACCTTCCGATCGCCCGGCGCGGTTCTCTTAGAGAGAGCTTCGGCAACAGCGCCGTGCGTTGATAAAGAAAATTTGTCATCGCCTCCAAACCCGGCGCGATCACGCCCCCAATATACTTTTTTTGATGCGAGATAATATCAAAGGTCACAGCCGTGCCGAAATCGACCACGATCGCGGGGCAACCATAGAGCGCGACGACTGCTGCTGCATTCGCCAGACGGTCGGCGCCGATCGTCTTGGGCGCTGGATAGTCTATCCCAACGCCGAGCTTTAATTGTGAACCCAGCCACAGTGTTTTTATTTTTCCCGCAGCCATTTTCACGACACGGTTTTTCTTCGGCACGACCGAAGACACAACAAACGCATCGATCTTGCGGCCCTTCAGGAAGCGCCGGAGATACGCGCTCGTAAGCTTGCTCGTTGCAATCCGGCTTGGCCGGCCGATTCGCGCTCTCGAAGCGAAAGCAAGTTTCGTGAACGAGTTGCTGATGTCGATCAACAGATAGTTTTTCACACGGTTCATTGAAGGAAGGCGCGCGCGCCCAGCACGCGCTACCGCGAAGCCTGCGCCCCGTCAAGTCCGCCAGCCGGACGGACTCGTCCTGCGGCGAGCTTGCGACGTTTCACCGCAACAAGTAGCCTCCGGTTTGTGAGAAAATTGGTTAATCGACCTCGCCGATTGCGAAGTTCATCAGCTATCCGCAATCTCGTGCGTGAAACCCAATTAAGCGCGCACGATTTTGTTTTGCCGCTCTTTGTCAGCGAAAAATTGGGGAAACGTCGCGCGATCGCGAGCATGCCCGGTGTCTTCCAATTTTCGCTGAAGGAAATTGTCGATGAAGCGCACCGCGCTCAGGATTCAGGACTGCAAGCGATTCTACTTTTCGGAATTCCGGCAGAAAAAGACGAACAAGCCAGCGGTGCTTACGCAGAAAACGGCATCGTCCAAAAGGCGCTCCGCGCGATCAAAACAAAATGCCCCGATCTCGTCGCCATCACCGACGTTTGTTTGTGCGAATATATGAGCCACGGCCATTGCGGCGTCACCCGCATCGACGGCGATCATTTTCACGTTCTGAATGATGAGACTGTCGATCTTTTGGTAAAGACAGCGCTTTCGCACGCGAAAGCCGGCGCCGACATGGTGGCACCGAGCGACATGATGGATGGCCGCATTAGGGCAATTCGCGAAGCGCTCGACGTTAACGGTTTTCAAGGAACCGGCATCATGAGTCACGCGGCGAAATTTGCGTCGGCTTTTTACGGACCGTTTCGCGATGCCGCGGAAAGTCCGCCGCAATTTGGCGATCGCCGTTCTTATCAAATGGACTGCGCCAATGCCGATGAGGCGTTGCGCGAAGTCGCCCTGGACGTTGCCGAAGGGGCCGACATCTTAATGATCAAACCGGCCCTGCCGTACATCGATATTTTGTGGCGGGTGCGAGAGCGATTCGGCAAGCCGACTGCCGTTTACCACGTGAGTGGCGAATACGCTATGGTCAAAGCCGCGGCGGAAAAAGGAATTGTCGATGAACGCGCGGCCGTTCTCGAAATCATGACCTCTCTCAAACGCGCCGGCGCTGACATCATCGTCACCTATTGGGCGCGGGACTTAGCGGAATGGACGCGCCAGTAACGAGTGTTCGCGCTGATCTAATTAAGAAGCCGCTAATCTTCCGAGATCGGAACGAGCAAATTTCGTCCGGTCATTTCAGCGGGCTTGGGCATTCCCAACAGAAACAATAACGTTGGAGCCACATCTGCGAGGATACCGTCCTGGCAACGAAATCGCGCCGCGTCGTGCGCGACGTAAATGCAATGGACCAGGTTGGTGGTATGCGCGGTGTTGGGTGAACCATCAGAATTGCGCATCTGTTCGCAATTCCCATGGTCCGCAGTGACGAGACACTTGCCGCCAAGATCGAGAAGCGCCGGCACAATTCGCGCGACGCATTCGTCGACTGTTTCAACAGCTTTGATTCCGGCAGCAACGACGCCGGTGTGCCCAACCATGTCGGCGTTAGCGAAATTAAGAACGATCAGGTCGTGACTGGCCATTCGCGCGAGCACCTCGTCAGTGACAAGCCGTGCGCTCATCTCTGGCTGCAAATCGTAGGTCGCAACTTTTGGCGATGGCACAATCTTGCGGTCCTCGCCTGCAAAAGGGCGCTCAATTCCTCCGTTAAAGAAATAAGTGACGTGTGGGTATTTCTCGGTCTCGGCAATGCGCAATTGCGATTTACCAACGGCGCTCACAACTTCACCCAGGATGTGACTCAATTGCTGGGGAGCAAAAATGTAAGGCGACGGATACGTGACATCGTATTGCGTCAGCGTAACAAAATGAACTTGCGGACAGACCTCGCGATCAAAGCCCTTAAAATCCTTGATTAAAAATGCTTGCGAGAGTTGCCGGGCACGGTCCGAACGGAAATTAAAGAACAAAACCGTGTCGCCATCGCGAATCCGCTGCTCATTTGCGTGCCCGAAAACAAGCGGCGGCATGAACTCGTCGGTTTTGCCGAGTCCATATTGCCGATCCAAAGCTTCCGAAGGCGACAGCTGGGAAGATTCACCGCGTCCGAGAACGACAGCATCCCACGCCTTTTTCGTTCGATCCCAACGATTATCGCGATCCATCGCAAAATATCGGCCGACAATTGTCACGATTTGCGCGCCACTTTGCTTCAGCTCCTTTTCGCAAATCTTCAAATACCCGCGCCCACCTGTTGGTGACGAATCACGTCCGTCGGTGAATGCATGGATGAAAATTTCGTTCACCCCCGCCGCTTTAGCTGCGTTCGCCAACGCGATCATATGCAAGTAATGGCTGTGCACACCGCCGTCCGACACCAACCCAAGAAGGTGGAGGCGATGGCCGCGCGCCGAAGCAAGAGCTTCCTGCAGGACGCTATTGCTCGAAAGTTCGCCGGCAGCGATCGCTTTGTTGATCCGCGTCAGGTCCTGATAAACGATTCGGCCGGCGCCCAAATTGAGATGGCCTACTTCCGAGTTTCCCATCTGTCCTTTCGGCAAACCAACGTCGAGACCGCTGGCGCTAAGTTTCCCTCCGGGATAATCGCGGTAAAGCTTGTCGTGAAAAGGCGTGTGAGCCAGCAACGTGGCGTCTCCGTTCTGCTCGCGTTTTTCCCAACCGCCAGGGTTAATTCCCCAGCCATCGCGAATGATGAGCATGACCGGGATCGCCATATTGGGCGCACTCTGCCGACGATTTCGAAGATCGACAAGCGGTTCTTTCGTTGACAAGGCAAACCGCCCGCAGCTACATCGCCCTCGTGAAGTGGCGTAATCGCTTGCTCGCGTTCTTGTGCCTGATCGCTTTTGCCGGTCTCGGCATTCTCTATTTTCAACACTGGGTCGTACAAAAACCTTTTGGAATCATTTTATTCATCGGCGAAGGACTGACTCCCGGGCGATTGGCCGCCACACGAGCATACGTCGGAGGCGCCGATTCACGTCTCGCCATCGATTCGATGACTCATTGTGCTTTGATGACCAATTACTCGAACGACTTCGCCACTCCCGACCAGGCAGCCGCCGCGAGCGCGATTGCTACGGGAGAGAAAGTGAACAATCGGGCGATTGCTGTCGATGCTGATGGAAAGCCGTTAACGAGCATCATTGAGTTGGCGCGCGAACACGGACGCGTGACTGGCCTCGTGACCAACGCTAGGTTAACAGATTCGACGAACGCGGCGTTTTATTCGCATCCGGCCGATCCGACGGACGTCGATGCGATTGCACTTGAACTCGCGCAAGGTGGGAAAATCGATATCGCTATGGGCGGCGGCGCCGCTTGTTTCATCGCAAAAACAAATGCCGGTCGCCGGCAAGACGACCGCGACCTACTGCTTGAGTTGCGTCACAACGGCTTCGACGTCGTCCGCACCAAAGCAGAACTGGAGGCGATTCCAATCTGGCGGCGTCCGAAACTTTTTGGCGCTTTCGCCAATGAAGATCTCGCGTTCACCGACCAGATCCAGGAGCGAAGCCAACAACCGAGTCTTTCCGATATGGTTCAGCGAGCAATTGAATTGCTCCAGTACAACCGGCGCGGATATCTGCTCATCGTCGATGCGGGATTGATGCGCAAAGCCGCGCAAGATAACAATGCAGAAAGAACTTTTAGTGAAATGGCCGAGTTGGATCGAGCGGTTTCAGTTGCCCAACGTTACGCTGGGCAAAAATCGACAATCCTTGTTTGCGGCGATGTCGGAATTGGGGGTTTGAGTTTGAATGGCTTCCCGTTTCGCAAAGACAGCGGAATAGGATTGCTCGGCCTCAACTCTTCCGGCGAGCCATGGAACACGTGGGCGAGCGGGCCAAGAAGCGCACGATCGTACGGCGCCGCGAAAATGGAAGCCGCGGAAGCTGGCGAGCATGACGCAAGCGGCACGGCGGAGGGACAGGAATTGGAACCAGCCGCGTTCTATTCGAAATCAGCGCTCAATACTGTTGACGACGTCGTCGGATTCGGAAGCGGACCGGGAACCGAAATGCTGCACGGTTCGATCGACAATACGGCGGTTTTCAAACTTATCGGCGACCAGCTGTGAGCCTCGTCCGCGAAGCGGCAACCGTTGAGCCGAAAAACAAAAAGCCCGTCGATCGGTATCATTCCGAAGGACGGGCTTTTTAAAAGAGATCGATCCTACTCGCTATTGGGAAGTATCTCAGGAACGAAAGTAAACGGCGGCGGATCCGGAAGTGAAAGCGGAGGACCTTCTGCGGGAGGTTCCGGACCTTCTGCGGGAACATCCTTGGAATCCTTTGCATCTTTGCCGTCTTGGACCGTCTTACCATCGGACTCAATTTCGCTCCGACCAGTTCCGCTTGCATTCGAAGCCATCAAGTTGGCCGATTGATTTCCTCCTCCGAAAGCGGCAATCTCGGCCACTGAAAAGGAGGCGTCCTGCTGCACAGCCGAATTCCATTTTACCATGATGTATCGGCCAGTGGTCGCTGGGAAATCGATCGCCGCGCGGCCCGTGCCGTTATCGGTTACCGAGCCAACTGGTTGCAAATTCTTTTGAACCACGTCATTAACACGCAGAGTCCGCGGCGAATTGTCTACGCCAGAAGAACTCGTCATCTCGCCGCCAGGCAAGGATTGGAGAACATAGAAATCGACGCTTCCCTGTCGCGGCGAATAAACAGCAGAAATACGACGCAAGGCCGTTGGCTTTCCAAGATCAACCACAGCGGTAGGCATGGCGTCATTCGCGGCAAAGTTGTAACTCGTTGCCGGTTGATCATCGATCATGTTATTCGCCTGCTTGAGATCGTCGCCCGAACTGACATAGAGTGCGCGCGCCTTCGCGTGCAAGTCGGTCACGTTGTAACCAATCAACGCGATGTTCTCGGACTTGTCTGCGACGGCAAGTTTGCGCGCCCGCGGCATTGTAAAATCCGAGACAGCTGCGGCGGAATAAACTCCCAATCCGGCGATGTGGCCGGATTGAGTTACATCAAAGGTGAGCCTGACATACTTTGCTTCGGCCGGACCGATTTTCGCTTTTACCGAATCGGGAGTTAGCTCTTGATTCGAAACGTCGTGCCACTGTGGGCTATTGGTCGGAAGTTTTGCGTTCGCCGTCGCAATGATCAGGTTTCCTTTTGCCCCACTGTTCAGAAATGAAATCTTGTCGATGTTCTCAATTTTCGACAAAGACACGATCAAGGTTGTTTTGCCGCTGGACAGCGCATAATCAACCGTAGGATCGGCGCACAAAAGAGTGGCCTCGCGACTTTCCAACTTTGAATTTAGATACAAATTCGCGATTGGATTGCTTTGCGGTGCGGCTTCTACTTGCGCACCACAATCATAGCGGGCGAGATTTTGGGGATAAGCCGGCGCCTGCTCAACGGTGAGTGGCGGGACTCTTTGGAGAACCAAATCTGCTGCGATCAACCCGGAAGTGCTTAACGCAAGACAGCAACCGAAACCGCAGATTTTGACTAGACGAGAAGTATATGCGCTCATAATTTCCATAGCTACAAAAAGGATGATAGACTATCTGCCTTGCCGTTTGCAATACAAATCTTCAGCCTAGTCGTAACTTTTTGCCACCTACTGTCGCCGAACGCCAATCTCAATTTTTCGTGCTGGGCGGGCAATCCCGCTCAAACTGAAACTCGCACTGAAGAATTGCAAACTTTCGGAATGTCTTAATTTCTTTGCCGGCCTAACAAGATGGCCGCCATCCTACTCGATCTAGTTCTTCGCGTATAGAGCGCCCGAAGCAGCGCGATATTTTCGACCGCCGGCGTACGCGTAAAGCGGGATATAGCTGTTGTTCCCTAGCTGAGCCGAAGAGCACGCCGACCAGTTAAATGTCGGATCTAGCATATAGGTCCCATTCGCTGTGTTCCACTCCACCCATGCGTGGGTCTTGGCGCTGGACGCTGTCCGTCTTCCGATAACGAGACGAAGATTGTCCGCACCGTGCGCATGCATTTTTTCATAGAGCGCCACGGCCTTTCCTTTGCAATCAGCTGCTCCACCGGTGTAAACCTCGTGGGGAGTCTTCCATTCTTGCGAAAATCCATACGGAATACCTCGGAGATCCCCGATCCATTGGTTCACTAAGCCCAATGAGAGATCCTGCTTGCTTTCGTTCGCTTTCGAGAACAGAGCTGGACGGATTCTCGTGATTTGCCGATCATAAGAAGTCGCGGCCACATTGAGGAAAAGTGATCCGGCAAAGCAGGAAATCGATGAAAGGCAGATCAGTCCGAGGATAACCAGACCAACTTTCTTCATAGTAGCGTAAGGAGATATGCTTATGGTAATCATGCCAATTATGATTCCTATAAGCACTAGCTGTGCCAGACGACGAGCTTGAAGAGATCGTGGACCTGCCCGCCCTGTCGGACTCCGAGGATCCGAGGAGCTTCCCTTTGCAATGGCCGCCCGCTACAGCAACCGTCTGTCAGAGACTTTCATCGATTGTGCCCACCCCCTTAATAAATGTCGCCTGCATAGCTCATTCGGCTACGCAGACGCTGAGAAAGAGTTTGCTGCCAGGCGTAAGCGGGAAAGTTTCCGGCGCCCTCAATCAATGTCCTCCGCCTTTAGGCAACAAGTCACCCGGTTGGGGGTGAAAAACGCAAACGGGATCCTTCTCGCTTTACTCCAGTCAAGCCTGAAGGAGCGATCATTCCCGGGGTCCACGGCTTCAAGAGCGGTGGACCCGCCAATCAGATCAATCTAGCGATGGTTCGATCCGGCCTCCTAGCGCGTCCGACGAGTAGTTATGCTTGGGTCGAGGGAAAGCATGCCGATGACAGAGGTCCCGCCGTTGCGCAAGAGTTCACCTCCCTGCACGACGTATATCGGCGATGCGCTGTCTACCTGCTGGCCCCTAACGACAA